>Ga0222714_10001874_pt1 | contig 23143 bp, 39 predicted proteins | sample C33_3DmetaG_FD_165048 | JGI IMG/M metagenome (GOLD analysis project Ga0222714, IMG submission 165048) | Estuarine water microbial communities from San Francisco Bay, California, United States - C33_3D | ecosystem: Environmental > Aquatic > Marine > Unclassified | place: USA: California...
GTGTAACAAGTGTAACAGCGTAACAAGCTATGATTATCAGCGTTTTATGCGTTACAATTGGTGTAACATGGTGTTAACAAGTATAAAGAACGTTTTTGACAGTAGGCTGCCGTAATGGCAAAAGTAAGTATTAAATATTTAAAAATGAAATTTATTTTTCTAATTCATCATTAAACGCTGATTTTTTAAGCAAATCAGTATAATTCATAGAACCTTTACGGCTAACATCGCGGCCAAATATTTTGCCAAATTTTTCGGCTGCATCTTTAACGGCGTAAGTTTCGGCGGCGGGTGCAGCTTTTTGCACTCCATCGGTTTTAACGGCGTTCCAATCGGTTGCGCCTGCGCCTTTGTCTGTTTGTATTGGTGCCGCGCCTATACCATCCTGCCACATTTCTTGGCCGTTTATAGGGTTAATTACGTGCAGCCTTACAGTTACTACTACTGAATTAGCAACTATTTGTGTTGAACGTATTTCTACGTTAAAGTTCCCGAAAATACGCGTTAACAGATATTCTATTTTTTCAATAGGAATATATTTGTAATCGCGAATCATTGGATGTTGAACTAACCATTTTGCTGGCGGGTCTTGATTCAATAAAACAGTTAGGGCATTTTGCTTTAGGCTGTCTTCATTTTCTACTAATAGTTCTTGAAGTGTCGGAAGTTTAGTTAGTTGTGTCATGGTGGTTAAATTTAAAAGTTTATCTAAGTTTATCTAAAGTTTGACTAAAGTTTATCTAATTATTAGCGTTTAGTTAATCATTTAGCCCAGTTAGGCAATGAAAGAATATGTATTTTATTATCAGTTGTATAGCCGTGAAAATTATTTGCTTCCTTGCATTTTTTCAGCGTTTCAATATCGGCTAAATATTCTTGGCGGCCGCGTTCTATTGCTTCGGGGTCAAGTTCATAAAGTTCAACATTAAACGGCGCTTCTTTTTCAACAGCTATAAATATAAACCGTTCGGCTTTTGTTAAGTCCATATAAAACGCCGCTTGAACATGGTACCTGTAATTCCAAACAGATTTGGCAAATTCACCAGGTGCTGAATTAGTTGTTGTTTTAAGGTCGATGCAAACGTTATATTTAGTGTTTAAAAAATCAACTTTGCATTTCGCGTCAAGGTCTTCAATTTTACCAAATATAGGTAATTCCCCTTGGCCTTGTTCTAATAATAATGCAGCCTTTGGATGTGCTAATACAGCGTTTTTAATGTTTACGGCTAATTCATAATCTTTAAGCGATACAAATAATTCTTTGTCTTCATTATCTGCCATAAAAGAATCATAAATCAATTTACCTTCTTTTGTGCGGCGGTCACATTCAGGCATAACGGCGTAATTATCTTGGTTAAACACAACGCTATGAACTAAACTACCTAAGTTCATGGCTGATGTTGGCGCCTGTTTTTCACCTTCTATATAGGCTAAATAGTGCGCGGGTGATTTGTGTACTAAGTCTAAAAGTGACTTACTGATGTACTCAGTTTTACGGTGATACTCTTGGTTTGTCATAAATTTTAAAAATATTTTATTAAATAATAGCACAAATTTAAAAAAGGTTTTTATATTTGCATAACAATTGAACGAAAAAATAAAAATTTATGCACTGGTCAGACAAAATCACAGTAACAAATGAAAATAATATGGAGCTAATGGCACGCTATCCTGATAATTATTTTGATTTGGCGATAGTTGACCCGCCTTATGGTTTAGGCAAAAAATTAAATCCGAGAGGCGGAATGATAAGTAATAGTTTTAAAGGTATGGGTGAAAATACTTGGGATTCAGAAACTCCAAAAAAAGAATATTGGGAACAATTATTTAGAATTTCAAAAAATCAAATTGTATGGGGTGGTAATTATTTTATTGATTATTTAACACCAACTCAATGTTTTATAATATGGGATAAAATGAACGGAACAAATCCTATGGCTGATTGTGAATTAGCTTGGACCTCTATTCAAAATAAAGTTGCAAGAATTTTTAGAATGCATCATTTTAGCAATGGTTATGATGATAAAATACACCCAACACAAAAGCCTACTAAATTATACAAATGGATTCTTGACAAATACGCCAAACAAGGCGATAAAATACTTGATACGCACCTTGGCAGCGGTTCAATAGCAATAGCTTGCCACGATTACGGTTTTGAACTTACAGCCTGCGAACTTGACGCGGAATATTATGAAGCAGCTAAAAAACGTTTTTTTAATCACTCAGCACAAACAAAACTATTTTAATATGAAAACATTTGAACAGCTATCTATTAGATGCGACATTTTAGGCATCAGTATTTCGGAACTTTGCAGGCGTGCAGATGTTGGGCGGCAAACGGTTGAATATTGGTCTAAGGTTGAACCGCAAACATTGACTATCTATTTTAAACTTATGAATGCTTTAAACCAAATAGAAAATGAACACAATACAGCTAAGGCAATATCAATTGAAAAGCGTAAGCGACATAAGAGGGAGTTACCAACAGGGGAATAAAAAAGTATTATTTGTATTACCTACGGGCGGCGGAAAAACTGAAACGTTCATTTATATGGCATTAGAATCAATTAGCAAAGGTAAGCGCGTTTATTTCTTAGTGCATAAAAAAAACCTTGTTAATCAGATTTCAGAACGTTGCAGGCGATACGGTTTAAAGCATGGATTTATAGCAGGCAATCGACCTAAACAGTATTACATACCTGCACAGGTTTGCAGCGTTCAAAGTTTAAAGAATCGGTTAAATGAAGTTCCACAGCCCGACTTACTTATTATAGATGAAGCGCACCACGCCAACGCGGGAACATGGAAGGATATTTTAGATTTTTACGGCGAAAAGGTTTATGTTTTAGGGGTAACAGCAACACCATGGCGCGGCGATGGACAAGGTTTGGGAGATGTATTTTCTGATTTAGTTTTAGGACCGCTGCCCGCTGAATTAGTGCAAATGGGCAATTTAGTGATGCCTGAGTATTATAACTTCAAACCGTTGGCGGATTTTACAAAGATTAAAAAAGATAAAAACGGCGAATATAAAGCGGATGACCTTTTTAAAGAAATGGACAAACCTGCGATAACGGGAAATGCTGTTGAGGAATACAAACGTTTGGCGCCTGGCGAACCTGCAATATATAGTTGCGTAAATATTAAACATGCTGATAATGTAGCAGCGGCATTTAATGAAGCAGGTTTTAGGGCGGTTTCTATAAATGGAAACTTAGAAGATTATGAAATTAAAAAAGCGTTTGAAGGTTTGGCTAATCGCAGCATACATGTACTAACGTTTTGCGACCTTATAAGCGAGGGCACAGATATACCAGCCGTTAGCGTTGTAGGAATGTTACGCCGTACAATGTCGCTTAGTTTATATTTACAGATAGTAGGGCGTGGATTAAGACCGATGGAAGGTAAACAACGCTGTTTAATACTTGACCACGTTGGCAATCAAAAATTACACGGGCATCCACTAATGACACGGGAATGGACATTGGAAGGGATGCAAAAGCGAAAACGCAAAGATACAGATGAACAGATTGATAATGAATACAAAGACTGTACAGAATGCTTTAGGACTTATGAAAAAACACACGCTGCATGTCCTTATTGCGGTTTTGTTGAACCTATAAAGGTTAGCGAAATTGAACAGGTTGCAGGCGTTGCTGTAAAAGATGAAACAACATTGGATGAACTATTGAAAACAAAACGTACTGAGCAGGCAAAAAGCCGAACACTTGAAGATTTATGGCAGTTAAAAATACAGCGCGGTCACAAAGACAAATGGGTTTATTTTGTATTTGAAAGTAGGGTTTTAAAAGACAAAGGTTCGATTGAATATATAAATAAAAAACATGGACTTAACGCTATTAACCGCGATGATTTAAAAGCTGCTGTATTGCGTAAATGGAACGAATTTTATAAAACTAAAAGAAAATGAAACTAACTGATAAAATAACAGTAACAAATGAGGATAACATGCAGCTAATGGCTCGTTATCCTGATAAGTATTTTGATTTGGCTATTGTTGACCCGCCTTATGGAATAGGAGTTACTAAAAATAAAAGATTAAACAATAATTCTAATAATGATTGGGATAATAAAATACCTTCAATAGAATATTTTAATGAATTATTTAGGGTTAGTAAAAATCAAATAATTTGGGGCGGCAATTACTTTATTGAGCATTTAAAAAATACAAGATGTTATATAAATTGGGATAAATTAAATCATTCAGATACTTATGCTGATTGCGAAATGGCTTGGACTTCTTTTGATGAAAATGCAAAAATATTTAAATATATGTGGGATGGAAATAGATATGGATTTCCAAACTTAATACAAGGTGTAGGTAAAAAAAGTATAAGAATTCACCCAACACAAAAACCTGTATCATTATATCATTATTGTTTAACAAACTACGCCAAACCAAACGATAAAATACTCGATACACATTTAGGCAGCGGAAGTATTGCAATAGCCTGCCACGATTACGGATTTGAACTTACAGCGTGCGAATTAGATACTGAATACTATGAAGCCGCAATAAAACGAATTAACAACCATATTTCACAACAAAAACTATTCTAATGGGAACTAAATGGAAACCGCACGAAATAGAACTATTAAAACAGCACTATTCAGACAAAACTATTAAAGAATTATGCGAAATTTTGAAACGTTCTGAAAGGTCTATATATTCGCAAGCTGATGTTTTAGGTCTTAAAAAGTCCGATGAACATAGAAAAAAATTACTTAAATTAGAAGCTGAAAGGTTAAAAAGTTTTGGCAATGAATCACGATTTCAAAAAGGTAATAAGCCGTGGAATAAAGGCGTAAAAGGTTACATGGGTGCAAATGTTACAAGTTTTATAAAGGGTAATAAACCGCACAATACAAGACAAGTTGGCGATACCAGGATAGATGGAAAAGATATGTTTTTGCTTGTTAAGGTAGCCGATAAGCAATGGATTAGAAAAGAAATTTTAATTTGGGAATCAGTACATGGTAAAATACCTAAAGGGCATGTAATAAGGGTTAAAAATCCAGCATTAAATAAATATGATATAAATAATTTAATGTTGATTACACATGCTGAAAACATGCTATTAAACACAATACACAGGCATCCGAAAGAATTACAACAAGCAATTAGAACATTAAAAAAACTTAAAAAAGCAATCAAAAAGTATGGCACGAAACAAAATTGAAGACCTTAGAAACTTGTTATTCGAACAAATCGAAAAGCTAATGGATGATGAATCTGATGTTGAAAAAGAAACTGCAAAAGCTAAGGCAATATCAAAACTTGCAGATACAATAATTCATTCAGCAAAAGTAGAAATTGATTTCTTAAAAATGATGGGTAATGAAGGCACAGGAACTGGCTTTATACCCGTTGAAAAAAAACAGTTAGCATGAAACACATAATTCTATTTACAGCACTTATAGCAGCTATTATTTACGCTGGCAATAAACCGAAACCGAAACCCGAAGTAATAATTAAAACCGTTTACATAACCCGTGACACATGCGATACAGACAGCGATTTTATAAATGCCATTGGCGAAATTGAAACGCTAAACACAGATTCACTTATAGGTGATGGTGGTCGCGCTTATGGTAGGTATCAGATGCATGCTGTTTGTGTCAAAGGTTCAGGATTGCAAGATTTACTAAATTATCAGCACAAAGATATGTTTGATTCTATAAAATCCGACCACGTATTTTGGGCAGCTATGGGCGTTCATTGTTATACATACGCTATGAAACACGGTAAATATCCAAATTTAGGTGAACTTGCACGTATGTGGAACGGCGGCCCGAATGGACATAAAAAACAAAGTACATTAAATTACCTTAAAAAATTTGAACAATGCCTAAGAAAAAATTAACAGATTACGAAATTCTTTTAGAAATTTACAGACGCGTTTATGCAGTTAGCGAACCGCCTGCAGATTTTGACCAGTTAGTAGCAAATGCCGAAATTAACGAATTAGGGCAAAAAGTCATAAAGTATTTAGATTATGAATGTGATGATGATGTAATGAAGCAAATTTGCGAAAAAACATTAGATGAATCTAAAGTCAAAGGATGGAAGCGAAAGCAATTTTTTAACAGTTTTTGGCTTGGATGTTCACCAAAAAGTAAAAAAAGATTACCATGAGCGGCGGCACATTTAATTACATGCAGCACGGAATTCGTGATATTTACGAAACAATTGAATATCATTTAGAAATTCAAGGTAAGGAAACAGAATACGGCGGCGAATATCCAATATTTGAACAACAAGTTTTAAAACAATTGCAAGATGCTGTTGAATGCTTAAAAAAGGCTTATGTTTATGCGCACCGTGTTGATTGGTTTTTAGCTGGTGACGATGGCAATGAAAATTTTCTTAAGCGATTAAATGAAGAATTAAACGAATTATGAAAGAACAAAACCTATACAAAGCCCTGCAAGCTAAACATAGTAAACAAGGCATATTATTTCGTAATAATACGGGCACAGCATACCAAGGCAGGCGCGGACTTATTAACGGCATGATTATGCTTTCAGACCCTAGACCTATAGCGTTCGGTCTTTGTGTAGGTAGTTCTGATTTAATTGGATGGACTGAAATAATTGTAACACCTGATATGGTAGGGCAAAAAATAGCTATATTTACCGCTGTTGAAGTTAAAAACGAAAAAGGAAAAGCAACAAAGGAACAGATTAAATTTTTGCAGGCAGTTAAAAATGCAGGCGGCATAGCAAGATTAACAAGATATATTGATAACGAATTTAAAAATGATGAGATATGAATAATGAAACAAAAAAATTACAAAGCGGATTAAGAATTTTGCATATTTTATCACCTGTAAAATGGAATGGTGATACTTTTAATGCTAATTCAGATGCTAATTGGAAAGTAGCAGAAAAGACTATTAGATTTTTGCCTAATTGTCATCACTATATTTTAGTGCCACATAACCACAATATAAAAATACAGCAAGAAAATGTATCTTTCATTAAATATGATTACCCTAAAAGTGTTCAGTTAAATAGAGGGATGTTTGATTATAGACAAATAAAGTTTGATTTTACTAAATTAGATGTAGATTTTGTTTTTAATCACCAACCAGAATTAACTTATAATATTCATCAATGGTTACACACAAATAGATATTATGAAGATGTAATTTATTTTGGTTTTTACCATTGGATTGACTGCAAACAAAGCAGAGGTAGTGTAAGTGGATGCCCTTCATTTTATATGAGGCAATTAGAAAGTATGCACATTTTAGATGCAAATTTTGTTCATTCAAATATTAGTTTAGAATATTTAAAGGGTAATTTTAAAGAATTTGATTGTTCGCATTTAATTAGCAAAGTTTATGAAATGCCTTTAAGCGGTAGGTTAGATGTTGAACCAACACCATTTAATTTGCCCAATAAAAAAATACTTTTATTTAATCATAGATGGACAGAAAGTAGTGGTATAAAAAGAATGATGGAGTATATAAATAAATTAGATGATAGTTATTTAGTTTGGATTACAGATGAAAATTGTGATGTTAAAAACGATAAATTTATAGTTAAAAATTTGTCATATTCAGACTATGCTTATTTAGTAGAAAATTGCTATGCTTCAATATGTTTTATAGATGGCTATACTACATGGAATTTAGCCGTACAGGATGCTATAATAAAGAAAAGACCAAGTTTATTTTATGAACATAAAACAATTAGAAAAGTAGTTGGTGAAAATTATAATGGAGGATTTAAAAACTTTAATGAATTTAAACATATTTTAGAAACAAATACTGTTGATGATTTTAATAATAGTATTATATTAGAACACGACTTTATTTTTGAATTACAATTAAAAACAGCTATGTTAGAACATTGGAAAGATACTGCAAAGAAACCAAAAGATGCAGATGCTTGGATTGATTGTATTAAAAATGGTATAACAGATAAAAAATCTATTTGCACAAAAGTAAATCCAAAAGTAAGGTTAAACGGAACTGCACATTTTATTAGAAGAAACTTGTTAAATAATGGAATAAGTGATGATATAAAAAAACCTTATACTGAATACTTTATAAAGGGAAATAATAATACGATAAAACACGATTTATTTAGTAATATATAATAAAACCTAAACTTATGACTAACGAAGCCGAAAAACTACTTGAAGATTTAAAACAGGAAGCTATTAAAATGGATGCTTGGTTTAAAGATGATACTAAGCGCCAAAATTACAGGCAATTAAAAGAACGGCAACTTTTGACCCTACAAAATATTATTATTGCACTTGAAGAAAAAGAACAAAGTATTTTTGAAAAGTCTATAATTTTTCCGAATAGCAAAGACTTAGAACAGGTCATTTTAGGTGCTATATTAGTAGACAATAACGCCCGCGATAAAGTTAATTTTTTAAGTCCTGAGCACTTTTATTTTGATAATCACAAACTTATTTTTGAACTTTGCCAATCGGTCGAAGTAGTAGATATAATTTCCGTGGCTGAAAAACTTAAATTCCGTTGCGGTGGCCCTGCTTATTTGGCTGAATTAACAAACCGTGTTGCAAGTGCTGCAAATTTAGAATACCATGCACGAATACTAATTCAAAAGCATGTACAGCGCGAATTGATAAAAACGGCTGTTGAAATGATAAACACTATAATGGCTGATAGTGAAGATGTTTTTGAAACGGTGCGCGGGCTAATGCAAAATATTAAAAAATTTAATGTAGGCAAACAAATAGTTAGACAATGAAAATATTAAGTTTTAGCGGTGGCAGAACATCGGCCTATATGCTTGCTAATTATGAATTTGATTTAGCTATTTTTTGTAATACAGGCAAAGAAGCTGAAGGCACTTTAGATTTTATTAGAAAATGTGGCGAATTTTATGATAAAGAAATAATTTGGCTTGAATATAATCCTGAAAATAAAAATAAGTTTGATATTGTAAATTTTGAAACAGCATCAAGAAATGGAGAACCTTTTGAAAAATTGATAATTAAAAATAAATTTTTACCTAATCAACAAATGAGATTTTGCACAGTTGAAATGAAGGCAAAAACTATAAAAAGATATTTAAAAAATTATTTAAAATTAGATATAAGTGATGTTGAAATGATTTTAGGAATAAGAGCAGATGAACCAAATAGGTATTATAAATTAAAAGATTCTAATATAAACGGATGGGAAAATGTAATGCCTTTATTTAAAGCTAATATAACTAAAAAACATATTTTTGAATTTTGGAAAAAACAACCTTTTGATTTAAATATAAATTCGCATGAAGGAAATTGTGATTTATGTTTTTTAAAAGGTATAACAAAAAAAATTGAACTTTTAAGACAAAATCCAAAAGTTGCTGATTGGTGGATTGAAATGGAAAAAAATATAAATGCTACATTTAATAAAAATTATTCAGTTAGTGAATTATTAAAAATGTCTAAAGAGCAGTTAAATTTATTTGATAACGATATTGAATGTTTTTGTAATATAGATTAAATCATAAGACAATGAAACAGGACAAACCAATAGACTGGGAACAAAAACCCAAACAAACTCCAAAGAAGCCGAAAGCAGAACGCGCAACAGCCGCAGCACCTGAAACAGATAAAAAAGGCTTTATAGGTGGGTATTTTCGGCCATTAGGTTGGGGCATTGAAGACGGGCAAATGCTTTATTATTTTTATATTCGTTCGACAATGTCGATAGTAAAGTATAAAGCTGCTGCAATAAACAAGGCTAATTTATTGAGCATTGCACCACTTGAATTTTGGCTTCTATCTTTTCCAAACCGCGACAGTAGTAATTACGATGTTACCACGGCAGCGGATTATCTTATAAATTTTTGCAACCATGTAGGATTTTACAATACTGAAAACATACGCGGTCGCGGTGCATGGCAAGAAAAAAACGGCGTTGTATTTCATGCAGGCCAACAGCTTATACAGGACAAAAAGCGCTACAACCTTGGCGGATTAGATACTAAATATAGCTATGTATATAATAAGGCTATTGATATGCCTATTGAAGCGCCTTTGCTACCAACAGAAGCGGGAATGCTTCCAAAGATATTAAATAAGCTAAATTGGCAAACTAAAGCCGATGCAATATTTTTATCAGGTTGGTTAGCTTTAGCGCCTATTTCTGGTATCTTAAAATGGCGTCCACACATTTGGATTACAGGCCCGCGCGGTAATGGCAAATCATGGGTATTAGAAAATATAGTAAATGAAATTATAGGCAATATTGCAGTAAGTGTACAGGGCACGGCGGCAACTGAGCCAGCAGTTAGGCAAAAACTAAATAGCGATGCTTTACCGGTAACAATTGATGAAGGTGAAGGAAATGATGAACGTGCGGCACAAAGAATGCAAGAAATAATAGGATTAGCTAGGGCGGCAAGTTCTGAAAAATCGCCCGCTATTGCAAAAGGTGGCAAAGATGGAAAGGCTATTGATTATTTTGTGCGAAGCTGTTTTTTATTTGTAAGCATAAATCCGCAGTTAGTTAATGATTCTGATAAGCGGCGTTTTTGTGTTTTGGAATTAAAGAAATTAGCAGACCCGAAAATGTTTAATGAAGTTGAAAAGCTAAAGAATAAAATAATATTTGAAGACTTTGGGCCACGTTTTCAGGCGCGAATGTTAAACTTAGCTGATAACATACAAAAAAGCATAAAGCTATTTACACACGCTGTATCGCTTATAACAGAGGATAGGGCAGTAGGTGACCAATTCGGGGCACTTATGGGCGGTTGGTGGCATACGTTGCATGATGACCCTGTAACGCCCGAAGTAGCATTAGAAGAAGCGGCTACTATTTTAGACATGCGAAAATATGAAGAAGACAAAGAAGACCTAACAGATGAACAAAGATGTTTGCAGCAAATTTTAAGTCAAGAAATACGTATAGAAGCTGAAAATTACGTAGGCACAAAAACAGTTGGTGAACTTGTAGAATGCGCACACAATTATCAACCAAGTGTAAGACCATCGCAAGCAGAGGCAAACGAAAGACTAATGCGTTTAGGTATTCGCGTTATTGGTGATGATTTATTGATACTAAATAATTCAGTTTTTGTAAAAAAAGTTTTGAATAATACGCCCTGGCAAATATCATGGAATACTATCTTATTAAGGCTTAAAGGCGCATCACGGCGAAGTAATACGCGATTTGCGGCTGGTATGTCGGGAAGGTGTGTTTCAATAAATTTAAAAAATTTATAAAAATATTTATAAAAAAACTTGTTTTTATAAAAAACGGTTGTATCTTTGTATCACAATTGATTTATAACACAACAAAAAAACTTCAAATTATGAAAACGATTATCACAACTATTCTTGCAGAACTTAAAAATGAAATTCAAAACCTTGTTGATGCACATGTTGCACAATTTGAAAAAAGATTTGAAAGAAAAATGTCAAAATTTGACTTGGAAATGACTGAATTGTATATTATTGCAGATATGGTTAAATCTGTTGAAAAATATACATCAAATGATGATTTTCTTGTTTCTGTTGTTTCATCTGTTAGCAATAAAGGAAATCTTCAAATCAATGCAATTATTGAAAGAAATGAAAAACAATATACATTGACAACAGATGTGATTTATGCAGGTGGATACAATATTCAACAATTGCATTACAGATATATCACAAACACAAATCTCCCAAAAACAGGAAACAATGTAATGACAACAGAATATGCAAACAAAATCAAAAAAATGACCAAATTAGAAAAATTAAATGAACAACTTGGATATGATGAAAAAACTGCTGAAAAATATTTGAACACAATGACCAAAGCAATGAACATGACAGATGAACAAATCATTGAAGAACTTAAACAAAATGAACACAGATTATATTCAGGAAAATATACTTGGGAAAGTTTGAATGAACAAGGGAAAAAGAATTATGGAAGCAAAGAACAATTTGAACAAAAAGCAATGAATGATTTGCAATGTGATATTGCCTATTTTAAACATTCTAACATTATATTGCAAAAATTATATTTGAAAAGTATTAACAAAGCAATTGAAAAAACAAAAGCAAAAATTGCATCACTATAATTTATAATATAGGTTTACGGTAATCCTCAAACCGTATTTTTTTAACTTCAAAACTAACTACCAATGGAACTAAAAATGTATTTATCTTATGATGGAACTTTAATGATTCATCAAAGAAATTCAGCAGGCAAAGACCTTTTTTTTCAAGTCGATATTTCGCGCGGTTACAACACCAACTTTTCGGATTTTGATGGCGAATATGAAGATGAATCCGACTACATAAAAGACATGAAACAATCTATTGCTAACCAATTTAATTTAGAACAAGAATCATGATAGTTGAAACACAAATAACCGAATATGATAATGATAACAAGCAATACATTATCGACATAACAGCTGAATATTACGAATATGAAAAAGGCAGCCGAGATAGTTTTGGCGTACCTTTAGAACCTGACTACGGCGCTTATTTTGTTATTGAGGACATTATGATTGATGGCAAAAACTATTCGCTTAATGAAATAGCTACATTATTAGATTACTCAATTGATTATGTAGATTATATTATTAAAGAAGCATTAAGCGATAAAATAGAATCTGACTTATACTCTTATTATGACAACCAAATTGAATACTATTATGAAAACAATTATTATTAGTGCCTGTTTAGGCTTATTATTTGGCTTAACAGCTGGTTTAACACTTGAAAAACTTTATATTATGTTAGCACTTGCATTTATTGGTGGCACATGCCTTGGAATCGGTTTAATATTGTTAATTGAAAAAAAGAAATAATATTTTTATTCAAAACAAACATACTATGAAAACACTAATCTTAATATTAACAGTTATACTTTTAACTTCAGCTACATTCCCAGCGCTAAAAAAACAGCCTGCACCAAAACACATAGATAGCTACATAAAACGCTTTTTAGCAACTGCAAAACAAGAAGCTAAACTATTTAATATACCTGTAAGCATAACATTAGCACAGGGCATTATAGAAAGCAATGCAGGGCGTTCAAGTTTAAGCCGCAAGCATAACAATCACTTTGGAATAAAACACCGTGGAAAAGGCAAATATGCGATTTACAAAGACGATACACCGCGTGATAGATTTCAAGTGTATAAATCCGCGTGGTGGTCTTATAGGGCACATAGTAAGTTACTAACTTCAAAAAGATACAAACACCTCACACGGCTAAATAGATTAAATTATAAAGCATGGGCACACGGTTTAAAAAAGTGCGGCTATGCAACTGAAAAAAAATATGCTGAAATCTTAATTTCTGTAATAGAAAAGTACGAACTTTGGCAATATGATTTTCCAATTTTTCCATGACAAACTTAAGGGCGATGAATGGTATATAGTTGAACAGTTGCCCGAAGGCAATTATAAGGCTATTTGCACGCGTCAAACTAAAATATATAAGTTAGGATGTGTAAGGAACTTTTTTTTTGATGACAAAGAAATATGGACTAAGGGAAAATTTAAACCTAAAAATCATTCATTAACAAATTTAAATAAAACAAATGGTAAACCGCGTGACGCTAATCGGTAGGGTTGGCAAAGAACCCGAGCAAAAACAATTTGGTGAAAAGACATTAACAAAATTTAGTTTTGCAACGTCTGAAAGCTATAAAGACAAAAACGGCGAATGGCAAGAAAAAACACAATGGCATCAAGTTAGCTATTGGAATAACATTACAATTGAAAAAGGCGATATGCTTTTTATTGAGGGCAAAATTGAATATCGCGAACACGAGGGCAAATATTATACTGATATTATAGCTTCATATTGTAGAAAATTTAATTCAGGACAAAAAGCGCAAGCAGTTGAAGTTGAAGTATTGCCAGTAAAAAATAATGATGCTGATTTGCCTTTTTAAACTTTGAAATATTAAATAAAAATCTTATTTTTAATTACAGTTTTTAATTTTCATTAGTCTTTGGTTTGTACCGCCTGTTTTTGAAGTTCAGGCGGTTTTTTTTAAAAATAAGATATGTATTTAACATTTGAGCAGGCATTCAATATGATTAAGCCAAACGGCGCTAAAAATGCCAACTATTCAGCAACGCGAATTAGACAGCTTATAAATTTAGGTCATTTAGTTGAAGCTAAACCTGAAATATTTGTTGATGATAATAGTATTTTTGTAAGTTTAGGCTACATTAAAACCGAAGGATTAGTTACTGAAGAATCTGTCAAAAGATATATTTTTGAGCGCAAAGAACTTAAAAACAAGTTAGGCAAGATTCCTAAAAAGAACCGAGAAGTTAAGGCATATTTTGAAGATGACAGCTATACTAATTTTATGTCAATAGATGCTGCATGTTTATTTTTTGGCATATCTAGGGACAAAATAATGCGCAGTATTGAAAAGAAAAAATTTATTAAGGTTAAGAACGAAATGATAAAGTTTGTATAGTCCTATGGCGGAATTGGACTACTAAAATTAACACATGAAACACATTGCAGCAATATCACAAATAATAGTCTATTTTCTTATTAGCTATTTTTTTACATGGCAATTGTCGCTTTTGATATTTTTAGCCATATTTTTTAACAACTTACAAAAAAACACACATGTTCAACGAATTAGCAAAAAGTATTCACGAAGGTAACAAGGCACGTGGATTTTGGGAAGAAGACCGCAAATTGACTGAAGTTGTAATGCTTACAGTTTGTGAATTAGCTGAAGCAATAGAAGCGGACCGCGCTGGCAAATGGGTTGATGAAACTGATTTAATTAAATATCTAAATAAATATGAACCCGATACATTTCGCGAAACTATAAAAGACACCGTACAGGATGAAATAGCCGATGCAATAATACGTATTTTAGACTTTAGCCATAAGTTTAATATTGACTTAGATTTTCACATTAAAGCTAAATTAGCTTACAACGCTTCAAGACCTTACAAACATGGCAAATCATACTGATAGTATTGTTGAATCGGTTGTACAAAAATTTCAACAACGTTCCGAAATAGGAATAAAAAAATACGGTAAAACACTAGATAGAAATGATTTGAACTTTATTGAATGGGTTAATCATTTACAGGAAGAACTTATGGATGCTATTCTTTATGCTGAAAAATTAAAACAAAATGCTAATACTAAATTCTAATTCATTGGCAGTTGTAAGGATGCAAATGCAACTTAGACAGCTTGATTTTTATAATGGCTTAATAGATGGTTTTTTTGATGAAACGGTACGAAATGCTGTTATTGAATTTCAAAAAAAATATCAGTTAGTTCCCGATGGAATTGCAGGACCTAAAACATTAACAGTTTTAAATACTGTTTGCGCAAATGGTTTTCACACTTTGTTTTTACATTGTTCAGCTGGTCCTGAATTTCGCGATGCAAAAGCTGAACAAATAATAGCTATGCACACTTTGCCCATTTCTAAAGGTGGGCGCGGTTGGTCTAAGCCCGGTTATTCAGATGTAATTGAAACAAGCGGCAAACTTGTAAACATTTGGAAGTATAACAATGATAATCTAATAAATGAATGGGAACAAACGTGGGGCGTTTTAGGCACTACACTATTAAATAGAAATGCAAGGCATATTTGCTATATTGGTGGCATGACTGCTGACATGCGAATGCCAAAAGATACAAGAACACCCGGTCAATTACTTACGATGTATAATTATATTCATGACATAGTAAAACAAAATCCAAAAATTATCATTGCAGGACATAACCAAGTACAGAATAAAGCATGTCCAAGTTTTGATGTGCCTAAATATTTAGAATCAATAAATATACCTAGTTATAATATTGCACATTGGTCAAGCAAACTTAAAATATGACACATACAGAGCGACATAGATTAACAAGGCTGTTAAACTATAATAAAGGTTTTCAAGATGCTTTAATTTGGATTCAGAATGACCAGCCTTATGATGAAGAAATTGAATTAAAAATTGATATTATATTACATAAAATTGAACAAATCGAAAACAGACTAAAGAATGACAAATGAAGAAAAAAAAGCGGCACTAATTGAAAAGATAGGTGAGCAAAAAGTAAATGAACTAACGCAAAATATTTGGCTGTTGTTAGGTTCGCTTAAGACTGCAAAATATGCTATTGCACAGTTTGAGCCTAAGAAGCTAAAATTTGAAATGAAAAAACGTTTTATAGACTTGCATACAGCTATAAACTTATTTGTTAATACGTTTGAAAAGGCTGCAAATCCTAAAGAACGCGAATTGCTAAATACAACTTCTTATGAAAATGTCGGTGCCGTTGCTGAATTGATAGCTATGGCAATAACGTTGCCTGAATCACAAATTGAATGGTATTTGGATGAATGCAAAAAACTTACTTACGTAGCTTTTAATAGGTCACAGGATGAATTGCGTAGTTGAATCAGTCAGTAAGCTGTTTAATATTGATGTCAGTAAGTTTCCTGACCGTGAAGTAGGTTATGCAATGTGCGATATTCAAAGAATGATACCAAATGAATATTCTGTTTGGATTGTTTATGCTAATCACACTAAATGTATAAACTTTGACTTATTAAAACAGTTGCCAAAATCAGATAATTATATACCTTTATTTTTGTTTAAATCAATTATGTCAAGCCGATATAAGTTGCATTGTGAATTTTGCCTTTATGACAGAAATACAGTCAATATAGATGGCAAAGAATATGATTCTGATGAATACTTCAAACAGAATAAAATAATTCAAGTGGCGGCAATTATTCAATATGACACACATAAAATATTAAGCATCCTAAAATGAAAACCGCTGCCAAAAAAGACAGCGGTCACACATGAAAACACAAAAGAGCAAAATTTATTCACCTGCTGGTTTATCACTAGCAGGTTTTTTTAATATATCTTTAGGATTCGGAATAAAGCCTTTAAAATAACCGATTATATCAACGCCTGTTGTTTGGCTAACGTTTTCAAATATTGATTTTAGCTCAATGCCACAAACAAATAAAGCAACGTAATATGATAGTGTAAATTCTAGGTCAAGCATCCACGTAAAAACCTGACTACTTATTATCGCTAAACAATAATCATTCATTTTGTTTATAGTACGTCTAAAACCTTTTGATTGTATTTTTTCGCCAAGTGCTTTAGCTTTACGAACGCCTGTTAAAAAGTCAACTAAAAGCATTACAGATAAACAAATAATAAGGGGCTTTAAAATGCAAAGTTGAAGTTTAATTTCGGGCAAAACTTTCATAAAATAGTTAAGCGAATCAGATGCTAATTTCAAAGAATCGGCGGTAATAGTCAGGGAATCCATTATTCAATTTTAATATATCGTGAAACAATAACCGCGGCTGGTGTTCCTATAAAAATAAACCACCACGGCAACGGTACAAAGATAATAAAAAAAATGAATGTTATCATAGAAATCCACGTTCCAAAACATATAGGACACGCTCCCATCATTGACCAATAGTTATTTTTCATATTATTTTCGACATCATTATAAACCATGTCGATTTGTTGTAAATACTCTTTGTATATACTATCGGCTTGTTCAGCTGTTTTATTCTGCAATTCAGCATTTAATTCAATGTCGCGTTTAGCTTTCCATTTGTTATAATTTGCCCATACGCGGCTTTTTTCTTTGCGTTCGAAATCAAGATAGCGTTTAGAAATAAATTTGCCATAAGCCGAAAATATGCGCCCTGTATAAAATTCCCCCTGCACAGGCGAACCGATGCAATAATGTAAAAATTTAATTATGCAAGATGCAAATATTGTAAGTGTTATAAGTGATAGCATTACACAATAAATTGAGTTAGCCATTGATTAACCATATTAGGAACATCACTATCTTCCCAAGTATCTACGTAAGGCATATCTTCAGCACGAACACCAAAAGAAGCCGTATCTGTAAATAAAACAACATCAACAGACAAAAGCTTATCAACTGCCTTATCTCCTATTGTGTTCATATGTATTTCTATGTTTTGAGTTGTTATTTCGACTTTGAATTGTGGAAACTTATAAGTTGGCATTTTTATTATTTTTTTATGTTATGAAAGTGTTGTTCCAGTTACTGTAAAAGTTCGGCAGGGAATTGCTCTATAACTTATGCTTGTATTTGTTTTTACTCTTACTGATATAAAATTTGGTGAAGTTAAAAATTGATTATTAATTATATAAGCAGATGTAGTGCTATTTGGCGCTGTTGTAGATGTCCAATAATATCCAGAGGGCAAAGTATCAAAAGGTGGATATCCTAAAGGTCTAGTTAAAGGATTCAAATCTGCTATTGAAAATAAACTCATAAATTCGGTAATATTAGGCAATCTCCAACCATTTGTAAAACTCCCTATACTAAAAAGTAAAGAATTATCAATTGCATCATTCCAAGAAACATCGGTGTAAGTACCTCTTATTCTATACCACCCCAAAACCTCAGAACCATCATATGTACTCCAATCTATTACAATATTATTAGCGTAAACTTGAGTTCCTAATTCATCTGTAAATCTGTCTGTTGTGCCAAAGACATTATTTTCTGCAAGTGTGAAAAAATCAACATTTCTACCCGCTTGTAAATCTCCATCGTCACCCGTTCTGTAAGACGTTGTTTGTCCTGTTTTCATTAGTGTAGCCGTGCTAATGCTTGTGCCACCTGCAACCGCTTTAATATAATTTCCTATCATAATTAAACTTTTTCAACGTTAAGATTTACAACCGCTGCTGTATCAACAGTAACAGTTATTTTGCTACCTACTGCAATTGTATTAGTTAATGTATAAGGTACACCATCATCGTCAATAGTTGTAACAGGTGTATTTAAAATATCAGTAACACTATTTATTTTTAGGTCATAAGGCGCATAAAAATCAACTGTCAAAGCATCAACAAGTTCAACTGTATAAATTAAATCAGTTGCTAATTCATCGATAGCATCTTGAACATTTGTAGCCGTTAAACCTGAAATAGTATTATTATAAGTAATTGCAGATGCAGCACCACCACCCCCACTAACTACAAAAAAAAAATCGCTTGCTAACAATGCAGCAAGGTCAGCACAATCACCTGTAAATGGTATCGCAGCAGCTGGTACAACTTGTGTATTTGCAACGGTTGCAGGGTCAAAATATTCTACGCTTCCATTGTCTTGTTCTACTTTAACAGAACCGTTTGCATTGCATTCAATTTCTACAATGTCAGGATTTAAACTGTTAATAAAATCTCCGCTAGCGTTATCATAAATAGCTACATTGCCATTTGCGAGTTTTACAATATCAATCATTTCTTATAAGTTTAATGTATTATTTGATAATCCTATTTTAGTGCTAAATTCTATGCAATCGTATTCTATATTATCAATATTAAGTTTAACTATATTGCCATCGGGGTCTATTATTTGTCCTGTATATGTGTAATTTTCGTTTAAATTTTCAAGTGTAAAAATTACAATATCAAATAATGCAGCATTAAAACTGTAATAAATAGTAATATTTGAAAAATTTAATTCTAATATCCAAACACCTGCAATGGTTGCAATAATATCTGTATTAAAAACAGCATTACAACTATTTATGCAGCCCAAATTTAACGTATTTTCACAACAATTACAACAAGCCATATATATAAAGTTTCAAATTTTTTAAAATAACGGGGCTATTTATTCCAAGCCCCGACTAATTGCCCCAAGGTAGCGAAATTTGGCGGCATAGTGAATCTTAACATATTTTAAACGGTTTACACTTTTCAGTTAGTGCAAAATCATAACGTAATTCAAAATCTATACTTACTATTTGCATTAAACTTTGTAATGTTTTTGCGTCTTTTCCTGTTTCAGATGCGTAAACAACCCAAGGCAAAATCTCATTTGATACCGGAAACAAACGCGGATTTACTATTGAATAATCATAGTTTACAGCCTTTAAATTAGCACCATAAAGCGCAAACTTAACGCTATCTAATAACATTCTAGGGTCAGCACAAAGATGCCAAAATACTAATTTAAATGGAACACGCACATCAAGTTCGATACCACAACTTCCCCTTTTAGTATTCGCTGCTTTTCGGACTTCAGAAATAGTACCATTAACACGGATATAATAGCCCGTTCCTGAGGTGTCTGTGATGCCAACATAATTACGGTGTCCATTTTGTGTAACATTTAAACTCACAACCTGTCCATCAGTATCTTTAACTGCAATACCTTGACCGTTCACGTTTACGTTCACAGCTGCCATTTGCGCGTCAATTTGCTTTATTAGTTCGGTTATTATGTTTTGAGTTACGTACATTATAAATAAGTATCTATTTCTTCAAGTATTGCTAATAATTCATTTCGCGCGGCTGTTTCGCCCATTTCTTTTTCATCATTTGAAACTGTTGAAATGTCTTTGCCAAAACGTGCTTCTTGACTTTCCATTATATCAGCCATGCTATCATTCGTATAATTAACAGCACTTACAATTCCATTTTCAGTTACTTTTATGCTTTGAAATAACGAACCGCTAAAATTCAAATCTACCTTTTCAGCTTGCCTGCCTGTTAAATTACGTAATTCAGCATAGCCTTGTGTTAAATATTTAGTTTTGTGCGGATTGCCATTTTTAAAAACTGTTTGACCGTTTTTACCTTCGGGTTTTATGCCACCTGCTGAAACAGTTGTTAAACTTAGCGGATTTATATAAAATGGATTAACTGAATATTGACCTATCAAACTTCCACTAGAATCCAAACCATCAAAAAATATCCTTTGCTTATATTCTGCAATGACTTGAAACGCGGCAACCTGTGAAATTCTACGCGCTGTATTTTCGTTGGCAATAACCTCTGAAAGTATTTTAAGTCTTGCAATTGCATTCATTAGCCCGGAAACATTGGATACATTGTTAAACGCGGTTTACATCTATAACAAAAGCGGTCAGTTTCTAATATCTGAATTATATTATCAATTTCGTTATCTAAGGCTTCAATACTTGCATTTTCCCATTCAACTATTTTAAGATTTGCCCATTCGTTACCGTGTGTTTTGATTAGGTTTAATCTATTATTAGGGCTAACCCATTCTTTAAGAATCTGCACTCCTGTTTGATACAAAATTGTCATGCCTAAACGGTCCAAAAAATTACATATAATATCAGTATCTACACAATCAACACGTACACACGCCCCTAAATAACCATTTACTGATTCGCTTACACCGTTCCATCCTTCAACATTTAACACATTATCGCCGCATGGTTTACAATTAAATGCCTGATTGCATGAATATAAATAAGGTTCTACATTAGTATTGTCAATAGTTATTAAAATCACATCTTCATTAAATGATTTTTTAATAAATACTGTCATTTCAGTATCAGCTGTCATGCTAATTGTTTGCTGAAATAAAATATTGCCTATATAATCAGTAATGTATAATGTAGAATTAGCATTAACAACACTTTTAAAACGAACAGAATCGACAAATATACGGCTTTGTGTGCTATTAATCCATTTCTTAGATACTTTAATACCGCGATTTACAGCTACAGGCATATCAGTAATATTTGAAACACCGCAAACAGTATATAAGTTGCCTATTGTGTTTAATTTTATGCCACGCGCATTTAATACAGCCTTTAAACGCTTTTCAACTATATCAGCTGCAAAATACATCTTTTCGCGAACAGTTGCCGTTGCTGATACTAAAGCCTCACTACTAACCGCTGCGACATTATTTATAGTTAATCCTTCAAGATTTTCTAAATAATATCCACTAGTCGGAACTGTACTTTCAGGATAACAGCCGTTTAATGAAATGATATAATTATCTAAGCAATTTGGTGTATTAAGATTCAGCATCTATATCAGTTTGTTTTTTGCGACCGCGTTTTTTAGGCTGTTCTTGAATAACAGTTTCTTCTATTATTTCAGGCTGTTCAATTATTTCTTCAATAGATTCTTCAATTACAACCGCTTCAACTTTCTTTGTAGGTATTGATAACATCCCCTCTGAATAAAGAACATCTTTTGGAAAGTCCTGTTGTTTCATTGCTTTTTCAACAGCTTTGTTCACTATTACAGAACCGATAGTTTTTTGTTTATTGATATAGTCAAATAGAAAAACTACATTTTCATTATCAGTTCTTTGAACGCTAACAGCATTATAATATTTGCGAATAATTGCAATAGCTTCGTTAATTTTTTTAAGTGTTTCCATGTTATTAAAAATTTAAAAAGGGGCGGCGAACCGCCCCCGTTATTATTATACTACAGGTGGAACTAATTCATCGCAACCTTCAGCAGAATCGCAGAATTTAGCATCAGTAGCAGTTGGTGTGCCAACTTCGCCACATGCTGGTTCAATGTCGCAATATCCTGTGTCAGCGCAAACAACTTCGTATTTGAATACGTCAAGAACGCCATCAAAGTAGCAGTCATTAACAGCCCAACACTTAGGCATACCAACAACAGCCCAGTTAGTTACAAACTGAATGTAAAGTTGAATTTCATCTTCGCACTTAACGTAAGACATAATAACATCATGCTCAAGACCTAACCAAGGGTCAACAACAGTTGTTCTCATTTGGTCTTCAAACTCGTACATGAATTCGCCTTTGTTTTTAACGAATGTTACAAGTTGAAGCGCACCCGGTGCCATAGCGATAATTTCGTTAGGATTACCAAGTGCGGCAGGTAGGTTAGTATCGTAGTAGATTGAACGTGTAATGTCAAGCAATGACGCATCAAAGCCATTATCATTACCAGCTGCAATTTGACGTGCTTTACGGTATTGGTCAAGTAAAGTACCACCAACTAAAACAAGCATTTGCTCAATTTCAGCTTGTTTGCGGTCACTATCTAGGATAGATTCGCCAACAGGGTTAATACCTAAGCCACTTGCAAGGAACAAAGGCAAAGATTTAGATGTAACAGCAGGGTCAGCACAATCGCATTTTACAAAAGAACCGATAAAATCACCTGTACCAACAATAGTAGAAACTTCTTTTCCAAGTTTATTGATATGATTTCTTAGAACTTCGTTAACGTAGCTATTCTGATAGTCAGCTTTACCTTCTTTAATACAACGAATTAGTTCATCGTCAATTTTTACTTTTGCTGAAGCTGTTTTGTTTGTGATTTCAACTTCATCATACAAAGGCTTAATAGTATCGCCAC
>Ga0222714_10001875_pt1 | contig 23141 bp, 32 predicted proteins | sample C33_3DmetaG_FD_165048 | JGI IMG/M metagenome (GOLD analysis project Ga0222714, IMG submission 165048) | Estuarine water microbial communities from San Francisco Bay, California, United States - C33_3D | ecosystem: Environmental > Aquatic > Marine > Unclassified | place: USA: California...
GCGTTAATTATCTTGTTGTTGCAGTATTATGTAACAATTTAATTTAAAAGGAGAAGACATTATGTCTAAGCAAGAACAAGTTCTTGAAGCACTTATGGAAGGCCAGCGCCTAACTGGCAAGCAACTTACCGCACGTTTTGGTGTTGCTAACCCCCGCGCAACTGTTTCTGCGTTGCGTATGAAAGGCTATGCAATTTATTTGAATAGCCATAAGGACACCAAAGGTCGTGTCACTCAGAAGTACCGCCTAGGTACTCCTTCTAAGCGTGTTGTAGCCGCTGGCTACCGCGCCCTTGCACAGCAAGGCGAAACAGTTTAATTTAACTGTCTACATGGCCTTGCAATGAGGTCATCAAAAAAGGGTAGCGCAATGCTACCCTTTTTCTGTTTCTAGTTTATATAAAAATTAGAATGAGTGTTCAACAAGTTCTACCGCGGTAAGATTAATATAACTCTTAATGCGATATTCCATCATCCAATTAACAGCCTTGTTAGACTTAACTGTCATTGCAGATCCATTTAATGGATTTGTTGTATTTTCGGTTACGTCAAAAATATCTTCTTCAACCATTTGACGTAGACGATTAATTGCCCACATCTTTAGGTCCGATGGTGGTGTGCCTGGTAAATCTGGGAAGAAACACCAAGTATGTAATTCAGTATCAGATGCTACTGCATTGTCGATTGCAATACCATTTGCTAATCTGTTACTGCCAGTTGGGTGAATTTTTGCTATCATAGCATCATAGGATGCCTGAAGCGCTGAGTCGCCTGCCGCGGCAAGGGCTTCATGAGCCCATGGTGTGCTAGCATTTGCTCTTGTGTAGGTAAAGCGAATCATTGTTGCCATTTAATTAAACTCCTTAAAAGGTTTTGTATAACAGTATTTATGAAAATTCATCGTAAATTACTTCTAACTCTGAAATAAAGATTCCTAAATCACTGTACTGTTTCCATAGATGTTGAAAAAACAGATTTGCTGGTTCTTTTTTTGTAGGGTCGTTGGGATATCGAACCATTGGTATTTGTGTATCTGCTAAATCTGTTAGCATTAACTGGCGCATAGTTCTTGCAAAAAATTGCGCCAAATCTTCGTTTTCTTGTAACTTATCCAAATCTGGTATTTGCCAATACGATAATGTTAAGTTGTTGTTTACTTCTTTTAAGATCCTCTTAACTCCGCTAGGTAACGGAGGTGAATTTGGATCTAATTTTTCTTCAACTAACCGATGTGATTCTTTTAATTCTGGCGTATTTAATACAGTATGCGGCCAAGGCGCTGACACATCAGCCTTAAAAGTTAGTACTTTTAGTATATGTTGCTTCATTTTCTGGGTATTTTCCACTTGACTTTGACTAAGTCTGTTGCTATAATATTTAGTAACTAAATACTTGTCTAAGGAAAAAATATGCCCGAAATGATTGAAACTTTAGTTTGGTTTATCATCGCCTACGTAGGTGTTAGGTTTGCTATACGACTATTGTTTATCTTTGCAGAAGCATATCGTCAAACAGTCAATGAGATGGAGCGCAATGGTGAAATGTCATCGCAAGAATCTAACTACGAGGAACAGGCAGTTGTTCCAGTTGTTATTGAGTTGCACGGCGAGCAATTATTTGCTTACCATAAAGAAACTAAAATGTTTTTGGCACAAGGCAACAACATGATAGATGTAGTTAGACGCATTGAAGAAATGCATCCCTTTAAGTTTATTTCTTTAAATCCCGATGATGTTGATAAATTGAATAAAGACATCACAGAAGTTATTCACCAAACGCTCAAAGGCTAATTCAATGACTATGCATCTTGTTCGTGGCATGTCCACGGTCCGTACATCTAAGCCCAAAGAAAAGAAACTTACTCGCATACAACAAGAAAAACTTGTTCAAGATCATAAAGATTTTAACAAGCGTATGCGACAAATACACGCCCACGAATTACAAATGACGTTTGACGAGTATGTTGACTATACTCGCGGTGTGTACAAACCAAAGACTACCAAGTCTACCAAATCAGAAACGTACAAGCCCGCTGAAGGCTTTCGTAGAGAAACTCCCCATTTTCCAAGTTTGTCAAATGGAATGCAGGGAATAGCGGCTAAAAAAGAGCCGATGAAATACACTGGAACTTTGATCAAAGGTATTGCTACTATGCACAAAAGCAATGCTGTTCCAGTTATCGACGACGTGCAAGCCAAAGAAATCTCGGCAATGAGACGATAACAGAAAGGAAGTACACAGTACTATTATGGCAAGCAAAGATGATGTGATGACTTTTACAGGTGTTGTAGAAGATGTCCTACCAAATACAATGTTTCGTGTTAAACTAGTTGACTCGGATCACTTGATTATCGCATACCTTGGCGGTAAACTAAGAAAAAATAATATCAAGATTTTAATGGGCGATGCGGTTGAAGTAGAAATGAGCCCATATGATTTGTCTAAAGGGCGAATCATCTACCGAACAAAATAAACATAGCATATTATAACAAAAGGCGTTTGTTAATCTCTCCAAAAGTTCATAAATACTGTAATAGCAAAAAAACTGCTTTACAGTAGAATCAATAGGATGAGATTAAACCATGCCTTCTTTCCAGAATATTAATACCGATGCGGGTCAAGGCGATTCGCTAAAGACAGCATTTAACAAAGTTAATGCTAACTTTGATTTGATTACAAACGGCGAATTTGTAATTGTTTCAGATGCTCCAGTCAATAGTGTTGCGGGCCGCCAGGGTGATGTAGTACTTACAGTAAACGATATCACCGGTGCTGCCAGCCTTGGCTATGTCAATGATGTATTTCAAACTGCCGTCGACGGTGTAATTACACAAGAAGATTTGGATGCCGCCGTCCAAACTGCACTTGATAATTTAATCAGCGGCGCCCCAAGTGCGTTAGACACCTTAAAAGAACTAGCCGATGCAATAAACAACGACGGTGATTTTGCTACTACTATATCGGGACAAATTGGAGGCCTAACAACTTCTGTTGCTAACAACTTAGCCTATACTTCTAACCAAATTTTAGCCCTTAATACCAAATTAACATCTGGTAACATTACAACATCGGGTAACATTGGTGCAACAACTATTACTGCTAGTGCAGATTTTTTAGGTAACTTAACTGGTAATGTAACTGGTAATGTTATTGGCAACATCACAGGTAACATCACTGGTCAAGTTAGCGACATTAGTAATCATACAACAACTGAACTTGCTGAAGGTGATAATCTATATTACACTGAAGCCAGAGTAGATGCTAACATCGCTGGTAAAACAACAGACGACTTGGCAGAAGGTGCAAACTTATACTATACCGACGCCCGCTGGGATGATCGTTTAACAACCAAAACAACTACTAACTTAGCAGAAGGTGTAAACTTATACTACACAACTGCTCGTTGGGATTCTAGACTAGCAACAAAAACTACCAGCGACCTTACCGAAGGCACAAACTTATACTATACCGAAGCCAGAGTTGATGCTAATATTGCTGGCAAAACAACAGACGACTTGGCAGAAGGTGCAAACCTATATTATACCGAAGCCAGAGTTGATGCTAATATTGCTGGCAAAACAACAGACGATATTGCCGAAGGCACAAACTTATACTATACCGATGCAAGAGCACGTGATGCTATTAGTGTAACCGGAAGTGGTTCTTACGATAGCGACACTGGTGAAATTAATATTCAGGGCGGCGTTACCAGTGTTAATACACAAACAGGCGATGTTGTACTTACTACAAGCCATGTTGTCGAAGGCGATAACTTATACTACACTGACGACAAGGTTGGTACATACTTAACCGACAATGCTTATGCAACCGAAAGTTATGTTGATACCGCTGTTGCAAATATTGTTGATACTGCTCCAGAAGCATTAAACACATTAAACGAACTAGCCGCCGCATTAGGTGATGATGCTAACTTTGCTACAACTGTTAGCACCCAGTTAGGACTAAAAGCCAATACTGCTGACCTAGTAACTGATCTAAGCGGCTTTACAGACAATACCAGCAAGTATGCGTTGGCTGTTAACATTCCTGCCGATGTTGCCGATCTAACAGATGATACCGGACTGTTGTTTAACGGATCATTCGCCAGTTTAACTGATGTGCCTACTACACTAGCCGGTTACGGAATTACAGATACGTTCTTTGATGGCACATGGGATTCGCTAGCCGGTAAGCCAACATTTGCCGATGTTGCATTGTCGGGTAGTTACAATGATTTGTCGGACAAGCCGGTATTTGACTTAGGCAACTTCTCTTTAAGTGGTAATACAATTTCAGCAACTAACACCGACGGTGGCATTACTATTAGCCCTAACGGTTCAGGCGAAATTAAATTAACTTCTAATGTAGGTATTTTTAACAGCAACCCAGGTGCAATGCTTGACGTTGGTAACTTCATTGCATCATCTACCACTGGCACCATTGGTGTTAACTATGGTAGTGTGGTGTTTAGTCACCAGTTTGCAGATCCCGACTTGTCTGCTAAAGATGATAGAACTTACTTAGTTACAAACGGTGGTGCCGCATACCTAGGATGGAAATGGGGTACAGCCAGTTTAGATCCAGAAACTGGAGAAAACGTACCAGGCACAAGCGGTAACGATCTAAGTTCAACGCACGGTTATTTTGGAATTTTTAACAATTCGTTCCCAAGCTCAGCCTGGATTAAGTTCTCAGAATTTGCAACTGCTAACCCAATTACAGTTGACCATAAATCACGTTTCCTACACTCTGCTTATCAAAACGGTGGATTACAAAGTTGGAACGGAAGTACTGTTGGCGACACGTTGTACCGCAGTGACGAGCCTGCAGGCGCACGTTTTTATGCTACGCAAAAAGTTATTACACGTGATACTGCAACTAGCCCAACAGATAACTGGACAGAAATTGGACATACTGTATTAACTCAGTATCAAACAGACCAGCAAAATGCCAATGTTTCACGCCGTGATAGAATTCGTGCTTCTGCAATTGGCGGCGAATTAAAACTTATCGGCGAAAACTGGGAAGGTTCCGATTACTTCCCAACGCTTGCCGGTAATAGTGGTTCATTTAAAATACTAGGTAAAGGTAATGTTGGTAATGTCTATGGTACAACCAGTTTTACTACAATCTACAACACAGACAACGGTGCGCTAAATGTTTCCAATAGTGCCGCCCGAGGGGTAGTTGGTGCTTACCACGGTCAGATATCGGTTGATGTATCTGACCCGAACGCTGGTGCTGACAGTCATGCACAAATAGCCGCACTATACACTGGTAGAATTACAGGAACTAACAACGCAGATGCATTTGGACCAAATGCCACAATTGGTAAAGCAATTGGTTTATACTTGCCACACTACCCTGGCTTTAGTTGGGGACCTGGTGAGTTTAATCTAACTCAGGGCAAGTACTCAGTATACAGCGAAGACCCAGATACCGAACTGTTCAACAAGGGCAACATCAGGACTGGTGCTGTGGTATTCCTAGACGAGACACAACAAACCACTGCTTGGACTGGCACAGTCAGTTATAACGACTTAACTGACACACCAACTATCCCGAGTAATTTAGATGACTTATCTGACGTATCAGTTGCATCTGCCAATAGCGGTGATATGCTTAAATTTATTTCAGGTGTGGGATGGATCCCAGCTCCATTGGCTGTTGTTGCTACAACTGGCAGTTATAATAACTTAACAGACAAGCCAACATTGTTTAGTGGCAGTTATGATGACTTAACTAATAAACCTGCAAACCCAACTATCACTGATGCATTACAATTACCAGTATTGACCGCAGAGCCAACGCCAGCAGAAGGTATGATTGCGATGGCAGACGGTACATTATGGGACCCAGCAGGAACAGGTTTAACAGCATTAGTTGCCTATGTAGGCGGCGGCTGGCGTGTGCTTGCTTCTGGATCTGGTGCATAATTACACAGGTAAATACACAAAAGGGAAATTATAAATGGCTATCGAACATATTAACACCGGTATTAGAGCAAACGACGGTACTGGCGAATCAATTAAATCAGCATTTGATAAAGTAAATTCAAACTTTGACCAACTGATTGGAACTACCGGTATTATCAGAACTACCGTTAGCGAAGCAGTTGGCGAAATTACATCCACATTCGACGGTGGCGAAATTACCGGCAATACATTAATTTCTAGTACAACAAACAGTTCTAATCCTACAACTGGCGCACTAACTATTGTTGGTGGCCTAGGAGTTGGTGGTGATGCAAACTTTGCTTATGAAGTTTCTGCCCCGTCTGTAACGGCGGTGCAAGTTAATGCAACAGCAATTACGGTTGGGTCATTAGAAATTACTACCGGTATCAATGGCACAGCAATTGGCCAAGGTGTACCGGCAGCAGGCACGTTTTCAAGTTTATCCTCTGTAGGCTCGACATCGTTAGATACCCTGTCAGTTTCGGGTACCTCAACATTTACCGATACAATAACTACCACTGGATTAACGTCAAGTGGCAATATTTCTGCTCCTAACATTAGTGCTACTGACGAAATTGCCGGGACTTCATTGACAATAACTGGTTCTGCTTCGACCAATGGACTTACTAGTACTGGACCGGTTGAAGCAACTACTATTACTGCTACTAACGGACTTTCAGCAGATGCAATCACTATTACAACTGGTAACTTAAACTTAGTTAGCGGCGGCATCAACGGTGCTAATAGTGTAATACGTGTAGCTCAGTCGATTGTCGGTTTTGCTGGGTCCCAGCGACTTCAAGTCGGTACCGAAGGGGGCGACCCTAGTGCTACTGCCGTTAACTTTGCAACAATTTACACACAGGACGGTGAGTTTATCATTAAGACAAACACCATTCCAACAAGTGCAACTGATACAGGAACCGCAGGCGAGATTCGTATTGGTGAAGACGGCGGAACAACATATTTGTACAGATGCATTGCAACTGATACTTGGGTTAGAGTTGCATTAGCAACTTGGTAATAAATTAAGGATTTAGGATGGCAAGACCGGTTTGGATTACAAAAGGTGGCTTCTTAGGTACTGTTCCTGAACTAGAGTTCTTTAACGTACCATTGGAAATCACTAATCCAGAAAACGATATTATAACATTTAGTCTAACAAGCGGCGAGTTGCCTCCTGGTATTCAAATTGTTAGGAGCCCTGGCGCAATTCAAGGTGTGCCGGTTGTGCTTGATCCAATTGAGGTTGACGAAGCCAGAGAATATCGGTTTACTGTAAGGGCAAAAGCACAAACTAGCGGAGTTGTAGTCGACAGAAGTTTTTCTGTCATGGTAACTAACTTGTACCCGCCTTATATTATTCCACGCACTACCGATTTAGGATTTGTGTTTGACGGAACTTTCTATTCTAAGACCCTACAAGCAATTGAACCTAATCCAAACGCTAGATTAAAATGGCGTATTATCAGTGGCGAGTTACCAGCAGGTGTTAGTATCAGTGATAACGGTGTTATCAGTGGCTATGTTAAAATACAACCAGTGGGACTCGAAGCCGCTGGAACTCCAGGTTACGACACAAACAACGGCTTAGGTGTTGCCTACTACGACGATGGGTCATATGACTCCACTGGGCGTAGTACTAATAGACAATATACATTTACAGTAGAAGTTACCGACGGTAGTAACTTCGATACATTAACTTATGCTTTACATGTTGCTAGTAAAGGTTCGTTTACGTGTGACCAAGGCGAAATTACAGACCTAGGCTATGGGGCGATCCCAGCAAGTATTAGTTGCGACAACGACGACCTAACTATCGATCACGATAATCGCTACGTTCCGGTTATTACAACACCAGCACAAAGTTTACCAACAGTACGTCAAGAAAACTATTTTGCGTACAAGTTTGATGCAATTGATTTTGAAAACGACGAACTAACTTGGGCTATGCAAGTTGCCGACGGCGGCAGTTACGACCAAGGTGCTATTGATATTTTTGGCTGGGGCGAAACAAAGCCTCGAACAGTAATTTATTTTGACACAGACAATTTTGAACTAGCAGTTACTATCAATACAAGCGTATATCCCGAAGGTAGCACGTTTGACATAGTAGGTGTTTGGTATGAGTCCGACGAGGGCGAAGTAACATTGTTAGAGGAAGGTGTCGATTACAATGCCAGCCCTACAGGTACTGCTGTCGACTTTGAAAATCCAGGTATTGTGCCCGACCGCGGTCGAGTAGGTATCGATGTTATCATTAATACACCAGACAACACACAGTCAGGCGCAGGTGGCTTTGATACATCACTGTTTGATCAAAGCGAAAGCAAGTTGCCACCGACTTTACTAATTGACGAAAACGGTTGGCTAAACGGCTACGTTGAGCCTCAAGTTGAAGATATTAAAAAATACAACTTTATTGTTAGTGCATACAAAACTGTTGCGCCCGAATACGAAAGCAACAAGGTACAGTTTGAGTTAACTATCTTAGGCAGTCTCACTGACATTATTACTTGGACTACCCCGAGTGATTTAGGAACAGTAATCCCAGGCGAAGTAAGTCAGTTGAGTGTAAAAGCAGTATCTGCCAGAGAGCAAGATATAGTCTATCACATCGCTCCTAAATCTAAACTGCATTTCCCTCAGGGATTAAGTTTAAACATTTTAGAAAATGGTTATATCTCTGGACGTACAACATTCCGCGGATTTAAATTAGATGGTGGTGCAACATCATTGGACAAGCAGAAAACGCACTTTGATAACCAATTTGAAATAACTGTTGTTGCTACAACTGCCGACGGCTTAACATCAAGCGAAAAAACATTTACATTACGTGTAGATCCTCGTTATACACGACCATACGAGAACTTGTATCTGAAAGCATTGCCGACAAAAGAACAACGAGATCTGTTCTTAAACATTGTAAACAATCAGGCAATTTTCCCAGACGAATTAATTTACCGAAAACAAGATCCTTGGTTTGGCAGATCTAAGACCATTAAGTTTCTTGCATTAGCAGGTATCAATCCGTCTACTGCTGCCGATTATATTGCGGCAATGCAACGTAGCCATTATAACAAAGTAATAAACTTTGGTGCAATTAAAACTGCAAGAGCAACAGACGAATTTTATAATACCAAGTACGAAGTAGTTTATGTCGAGGTTGAAGATCCGTTTAACAGAAACGATGTATTAGTGCCCGAGTCAATAGGACTTGGAGAAAGAACTAGTTCGTTTGGATCACAGTTCTTATTGTCTAACAGCGATAGAACAATTAACTTTAACCCGTACTTAGATGCCGACGGCAACGAATACGACACAGTTTACCCTAATACATTTGAGAATATGAACCAGCGTATTATATCTAACTTAGGATATAGTGCCCGAGGTGTATTCCCGGATTGGATGTTAAGTGTTCAAAAGGATAAAACTGTTATTGGATTTAAACGTGCAGTAGTGTTAGCCTATACAATACCTGGAGCAAGTGATTTAATTGCTTACCGACTACGAAACAGTAACTTAGGACTAAGTCGAATTGACTTTACAGTTGACCGCTATCAACTTGACAACATCTTATCTAGTAACTTTGATATTGCTAATAACAAATTTTACGATAGTAAAGAAACAACGTTTGATCGATTAATCGTTGGTCCTGGCGAAAAGCAACTATCAGTTACCTATGCAGTTAATCAAAGTTTCGATAGTATACATTTACGCTCAAGAAACTACATTAACAATAACCAATTGGCTAACCCACTTGTAGGTCCGGGCATTGACGGTATTAAGAACTTTAAACACGGCGAGACTTTAATCTTTGCACAACAAGAACATTTTAATAATGTAGACAATGCAAACGACGGTTGGATTGAGTACCAGAACTTATACATTGGTGATATTCCCGGCGACGGCGATAAAACCGAACTAGCAACCGAGGGTGGCACACGCATCGGTAATACATTGTCCGGGCCTAACAGCATTTGGAACTTTACTAATGGTACTATAACTATACAAGCAACCGGATTGCCATATCACAGTTATGGAAGCGAGTTAGAAACCGAAGTAATTGCCGCACAGAATTATATGCAACGCTGGCCAAATCATGCAGGAACTAATTACAGCAATCCTGCACACCCTGCGGTGCCGCCGGGTATCATTGGCTACTGGTTAAACGGTGTTGCTATGTATAACCCAACAGACGGCAATAGTGCGCCAATCGGATATGATTATATTCCAGGCAGTGAATATGTTAGTGCTAGTCAAGCAGGATTGTCGCTGGGTTATACCTGGGGCGAAGACAGCGCAGGCGGACATGCCAATGGCTACAATAGATATCACTATCATGATTTCCACTTTGCAGGAGCATGGGGTTCAGGTATAGGTGCAACCGACGGATCAGTTGGCATTGCTGAAACCAGCGTTATTCCGTATCTACAAACTGGCCTGACACACAACGACGGGCATAGTAAAATATTAGGCTTTACGTTAGATGGGTATCCTGTCTACGGACCTTACGGTTATATCAATCCCGAAGATGAAACAAGCGGAGTAAGACGCATGGAAAGTTCTTACTCAATTAAACCTGATTACAGCCATAGAGACGGTCTAATCAATGATCCAGTACGCTATCCATTGGGTATGTTTGTCGAAGATTACGAATTTGATGATCACGGAACATTAGATAAACACAACGGACGCTGGGCTGTTACTCCAGATTACCCCAATGGAACTTATGCATACTATGTAACCGTTGACCAAAACGGTGACCCTGCTTTCCCTTATGTAATCGGTCCAACATGGTATGGCTATGCCGCAATGCCAGGCATCAATGATTTAACTAATGGCTTAGGTTATGCTCCGGCTGGCACAGACTTGTTGAGTGGCTCATTTGTCAATGACTACGACTCAATCTACGGCTTCGACAGTTATAAAGTTCTACCGGGTTATAGAGAAAAAAGTCTTACTGTTCTAAGCAGGTTACTGGTAACTGAAACTGCTGTTGGCAGTAACACGTTTGATATTGAATATCAATACGGATCCAATTTAATTGGCAAAGCGTTAGTTGCTGACAGCGGCATACCAGCAAATACAAAAATTGTACAACAACAAACTGTTGATATCAGTGTTGTGCCCGGTGTAGTCAACTTAGTTACACGAGTTGTAACAAACAACGAATCTGAAGTAAAACTAAGCATCGGAAGCACAATACGAATTATCAATGCTGTTGAAGCGGCCTTTAACGGGCTAGGAAATAGTATAAAAGCAATCAGTGTTCCAGACGATTTAAAGACTGGAATGAGTCTGCAAGGTGTTGGTATTTTAGAAAATACTTACGTGACCGAAATTGACAGAAACAATAATCTTGTTTATGCCAACAACACTTTAGCAGGAGTTCGTGCAGGTGATATTGTTACATATCTACAAACTAACCAACGTGCTGGTATTTGGAGAATTAATGTCAGCGGTTCAACATCATTGATTAATTATGATGTTGCGGTTGACTATGCAATCAAGCAAACGTACAGTAAGTTACACGGAGTTCCGCTAACAACTATACTAACAACATTTGAAAATGGCATCGACGGCGAAATCGATTGGCGAGTACTTGACGGAAAAACTATTATTTTCACAAACAAAGATAACAGCGACGATGCTTGGTCATTGTTAGATATTTTTGACTTAGAAGCATACGATACAGATATTGATCCAGTATTGTATATGCCTATCCCTGCACATTTACGCAGAGAAATTTATAAAATTAATATCATTGAAACAAATAAACCCGTTGAACGTTTCATTGATGTAAACGGCAAAACAACATTAATACACACCGAAAAGATTGTTAAACTAACAAGAGTGGGTACTAGTTCGGCTGCCGAGATTACTAACGATACTAGAATTCGTGTACGAACAGGCACTGAGTTTGGCGGGAAAGACTTCCAACTAGACTACACAAACAACTATGTTGTAATGCCTCCAATCGAATCCGATGAACTAGTACGCTTGGAATTCGTCCAAGAAGTTGAAATTGGTACAAAGGTTAAAGTTGCAGATGGTAAGAGTCACGGGTTTAGTTTCTTAACATATGACGCTACATTAGGTGCAGATCAAACCGTGCCTAAATATAAATATTGGGAAGGTAGTATTGAAGCAGATCCTACATCAGACACCAAAAATTACACCCGTTTTGATGGCGGCGGTACCAGATTCTTCAATTACAGAGATGTTTATCACGACCCAGAGTCAGGTGATAAATATTTAAAATTCCCACAATTAGGAGTGTTTATTTAAAATGTCACAAATTAACCCATTTAATATCAACGGAAACTATCCAGTTGCTGGCCAGGACAACGATAGTCAAGGATTCCGTGATAACTTTACAAATACTAGGAATAACCTAAATATTGCAAAAACTGAACTTGAAGATTTGCAATCAAAGGTATTACTAAAGCAGCCTCTAACCGGGCAACTAGATACTGATGCCGATTATAACAATTTAGGCGGCGCTGTATTAACTGCCCCTACATTAAAATCATGGCGTAGTGTTAAATCCAGCCCAACTGGTTCTAGCATCGATTTAGACTTTTCAAAAGGCAACGCATTTATTGTTGATGTAAGTTTGGCTAACAACAATATTACACTGAGCCAAAGCAATTTCCCAAATGACAGTTTTTCTTCTGTTAGAATTTGGTTTAATGCAGAAGTACCTTTTGTAATTAACTTGCCAGCAGGTATTGAAGGTGCATCAGATATCCAAGGGTATAATGCAGTTGACAACAGCGTCGAAATTGATGTTGCTGGTTCATATGTATTTGAGATTAGCACACACAATAACGTAACATTCTATATTGACGATCTAAGTCGTGCAAGAAATTCGTTTACTACGGCTAGCATCGGATCAATGATTACACTTGTGCCTCTAGGTGATGCGCCAGCAAATCCAAGTGCTGGTTCCCTTGCAATGGCAGATGGTTTAATCACCGGCTGGGATCCAGCAGGGTTAGGCGGCACCACACCATATCCTGTTTACTATAACGGAGCATCTTGGGTAAGTTTGATCTAATCCGTTTGGTTTAATAATTACTTGACTCCTCGCTAAAGTTGCGCTATAATAACGTAACTTTTCGAGGAGTTTTTTAATGCAAGTAGATTTAAACAAATATTCAGAATTTGTAGAGGCTGTTACATCCAAAGACAGCAACGGCCCAGACCATTTTGCAAGTCGTTTCCGAGACCTATCCAATAGCCACCATGGTTATAATTTTTCACTGTTGCTAACTGCCGGCATTGGCCTTGCCAGCGAAGGCGGTGAATTCAATGAGATTGTTAAAAAGATTTTCTTCCAGGGAAAAGAATTTAACGACGACAATGTATTCCACATGAAGCGAGAACTTGGCGACATCATGTGGTACTGGGTTAACGCATGCCGAGCATTGCAACTTGATCCGAACGAAGTTATTGCTGAGAATGTAAAAAAACTAGAGTCTCGCTATCCAGGCGGACAGTTTGATGTTTACCATAGTGAGAATCGCCAAGCAGGCGACCTATAATCAATAAATTACTATACATATAAGGAGAAACAATATGTCAACAAACGAACAGCTCAAAGAACAGTACGATGCTTTTCTAGCCGAAGATGCCAAATTTACCGCCGGCAATAATGCCGCAGGTACTCGTGCCCGCAAAGCACTGGGTGAAATGGCTAAACTTGTTAAAGCACGACGCAACGAAATCACCGCCGAGAAGAACGCTCGAGCAGAAGCCAAAAAAGCGGGCTAATCATGGGACTACATCCTCTAGGCAATGATCTTTCAGTGTTATCCGACGATGCGTTACAAAAACGAATTTCTGATTTAATTACTAAACGACTCACTGCCTACAGGATTGGTAGTGGAGATTTAGCACAACAGGTTGAGATGCTACTATTTGATTGCCAACAAGAGCAAGCAAACCGTAATGCTAAGGCTATGCAAGAGATGGAAAATCAAAGTAAAAAGCGTGGCGGAGACTTAGATAAGTTGATTGACATTAATTAATGAACTACGATAAGTTTGGGCAAGCATATTGTTCCGAGTCGGAACTATGCGAAATCATTTATAAAAATCCCGATCAAGATATTGCACAGTTTCTTGTAGAGGATCCCACTGGATACAACACCAGTGTAAAGCGATATTACAACGAGTTTCCACTGCTCAATCAATATGAGCCGTTTGACATAAATGTCGACGAATTCGACGAGCTATGTCAAAGTCAATGGAACATGCCCGAAGAGTACAAACAGTTAGACATTGTTAAATGGTTAATTGATAAGTGTGACAACGAAGATAAACTGCAACGTGTAGCACACGAACTATTGCTGTATCAAGAAAAAGGTCTCATCCCCTTATTACAATTTCTAAAGTATCTGGTAGATACCCTGCTTGAGCATAACATAGTTTGGGGAGTTGGAAGAGGATCAAGTGTATCTAGTTATGTACTATTCTTAATTGGAGTACATAGTGTTGATAGCCTTTACTATGATTTAGATGTAGGCGAGTTTTTACGATAAATAGTATACTAGCACGTAAAATGGAGTGATCAATTATGAACAGAAGAATTTACCGTAGTGCCAACGGAAAGGTAGTAGACATTGATAGTCTACGAATTGCAAACGAAGAAAGTATTGCTGTCGGCAATATGAAAACAAATGCTCGAGGTGACGAACTAGGTCCGGGCGGTGTTATTCTTAAAAAGAGATCCGAAATCGAATCGGAAAGAAATGTTTTGCCGGCTACTAATCCTAGACGCACAACAGAAATGGCAGGTGCATCTACTGCGCCTAAGAGACCTGCTCCGCGTCAAGTTGAGCCGGATCCAGTTGCACAAGCAAAAGCAGAAGTATACCAGCCAGTTGCGTTTCCGGATGATCTAGATGACGAAGTACCATTCACTGAGGAAGAACTAGCACAGGCAAACAAACCTGCTATGCGAGGCAGTCTTGCCGCTAGTATTGCAGGTACTAAAACTGTAGAGCAAACTCTACAACAAGACCCACGTAAACCAAAAGGACCGCAAAGGATTTAATTATGTCAAATACTGTTATGCCTATTCATAGTGCTAGTAAAATTCGTGCATTGCGAGATCATGTTATCTGTGAAGGAATGGAATTTGGCGAGCGCAAAACAGCAGGTGGCATTGTTCTACTAAACGACAACGGCAAAACGCAAGGCATTCGTCCACGTTGGGCACAAGTACTAGCAGTTGGTCCAGAGCAAAAAGATATCAAAGTAGGTCAATGGGTCTTAATTGAACACGGACGTTGGAGTCGTGCAGTTAAGATCGAAATCGAAGGTGTAGTTAAAATGGTAGTACGTGCAGACCAGGAAAAGATTCTCGGAGTAAGTGACGAGAAGCCCGCTGACACTAATACCTTTGCTGGCGATCACATTTCACACGTTTAATTAATTTAAGGAATCAAATATGTTTGAGGTAGGTATCCAATCCGATCGAGTAATCTCTCAGGAAGAATTTCCAGACACTTGGTACACAATGTCGCATAGAGACATGCAGGCTATTGCACAAGTTTGCACCCGTTTAGGTCAGTACAGTTTAGAATATGGTAAAGATTTTGTAATTAAGACTTGCGGAGGCGGTGCTTTTGTGTTACAATCAACTAAAGATCATACATCTACACTTAAACACCTTAAATGGATTTAAATTATGAAAGAACTCTGGACTGAAAAGTATCGACCAAAGACTGTCAACGAGTACGTGTTTACAGACGACAGGCAACGTGAACAAATCGAATCGTGGGTTAAAGAAAAGTCTATCCCACACATTTTGCTAAGTGGTAGCCCTGGTACAGGAAAAACTACACTGGCAAAAGTATTAATTAACGAACTAGGCATCGACGATTACGATGTATTGCAAATCAATGCCAGTCGCGATAACGGCGTTGACTTTATCAAAACAAAAGTCGAAGGATTTGTGCAGACAATGCCGTTTGGTGATTTTAAAGTTGTACTGCTAGACGAAGCAGATTACTTGTCGCATAACGCACAGGCAATTATGCGCGGTCTAATGGAAACATATCATAGCCAGGCTAGATTTATTTTTACATGTAATATGCCGCATAAGATTATGCCAGCATTGCACAGTAGGACACAGAGTTTTCATATTGATAAAACTGACCAAGTTGAATTTACTGCTAGGGTAGCAACTATCCTTGTTGAAGAAAGTGTTGAGTTCGAACTTGATACACTCGACAGTTATGTCAAAGCAACATACCCAGATCTACGTAAATGTTTAAACTTGCTACAAGCGAACAGCGTCGGCGGGCGTTTAGAAAACCCGGGCGAAAATGATCGCGCAGTACAAGATTGGAAACTTAATGCAGTTGAATTGTTTAAGCGTGGCGCTATTTTAGAAGGGCGCCAACTTATTTGCAAGCAGGCTGGCGTTGAGGAAATGGACGAGATCTTTCGCTGGATGTATGATAACCTAATGCTATGGAGCGGCACACAACAAGGGCAAGACGAAGCAATTCTTGCTATTCGCAAAGGCATGGTAAATCACAGTATGGTTGCAGATCCTGAGATTAATCTCTCAGCAACGTTAGTGGAGTTAACACAAATTGGCTAAACCAAAAGACATTTATATTATTGCACAGTACATGATGCGCCCGCGAGAGGGCGTAGATACTTCCAAGGCCGGTTGGCATGGTATCGAAGGTAATGTAGTGTGGAACGAAAAGATTTTAGTAACACACGGTGTTAAAAATTCTCATAGAGATTCACAAGTTATTGTAAACGTTACCAAGCGTCGGGTTGAACGTAACAGCATCAGCAAAGACGGCACCGTGCCAAACTTCTGGCTTACTTGGAACTATTTTATCAAGCATAATGGTAAGTATATTAAAGACGCTATGGATTATATTGATCCACGTGTTTATAAAGATGTTGTTGCCGAGATTGAGCTTATGATGGCTTTGTCTAAGTCTGAAGAGCAAGCGGCCAAAGAACAAGCAACAGCACAACCAACAGAAGAAGCCAAGGAAGAATAGTATGGATTCAAGCATGTATAAACAGAAAAAGAAAAGGACTGTAAACCCAGACATTCCTCGTCCTAATTTGTTTAGTCATGAAAAAACTTTGCGAGAGCAAGGATCAACTATGTCTGCAATGCAACAGCATGTTGATGCATTAACTCGCAAAGCCGAATCTCAAGCAATTAAAATTCAAAACCTAGAAAATACCGTATCAAGTTTATTGCGTATCCTGGGAAAGTAATATGTCAAATTTTCAAGAAGAAATCAGTGAGTGGATCATTGGCCCACTTAGCAAGGCTAATCCCGACTTTGGCGGTTTGCCTGCATGCCCTTTTGCACGTAAGGCAGTTGTATACGGTCAAGTAGTTATTAAGAAAATTCGACAGTACGAGCTTGAATTTACACTCAATGACTTAATGTCTAACTTCCCAGAAGGTAAACGAGTTGCTGTTATTGCAATGGATCCGGAAGATATTAAGCCCTACGCTCTAAGCACTATTGCAAGAATTTATTCTAGTCCAAAGTACATAGTACTTGAAGACCACCCAGACGAGGTTGAAAAAATTGGCGAAACCGTTGTAAATAACGGCAAATATGCATTGGTAATCGTCCAGCCGAGAGAAGATATTGTAGAAGCACGTAAGCAACTTGAAGGCACCGACTACTACAAAAACTTTGATGATGCATACAAACAAGATCTGTTTTCGAGATGAAGTTCGCGAGAATTGACTTATCTAAAACCAATTACACAGAACTAGACATTAAGTGGCTAATCTTAACTGGCCCGGAAGTTCAACGCAAGTTTTCAACACTCAATGATATCTATGTGACCTATTGTCGGCACAAGAAATTTAAAAGTGTGCGACCAATCTTTCTAAACGAGTACGCCAATAACAATTCAGAAGTTATTGCTTACTATGTTAACAATAAAATAGTTGCTTACAGTTTAATCAATATTTTAGATAACGAAAACGTAGAGTGCGACCAGTTTGCCTGGGACTATGCCGACCCTGACTTAACATTAGGATTGCGTAGTTTAGAACACGAATGTGCAATATACAAAAGCCGAGGATACAAGTACATGTACCTCGGCTATGATGATTACTATAAACAAAAATTCGACGGGTTTGAAGTATTAGGCCCAGTTTAACCGTGCAACGGTTCCATCCAACTAAAGTTACCAGCGGCACTGGCATTATTATTATCTGACGTTACGATGATACTATAAGTGTCAGCATTGGGCGAACGTGTTAACTGCAACTTTTTTAGTTCTTCTTTGTCAAACTCAGCCTTACCGCCTTTGATAACATAACCTACTAACAAGCATTCACCTTCGTCTACAACAGTAGCATCAGTAATACTGGTCTCAACACTTTCATTTGGCAACCAAGTTAATGGCACGTTGAACGTAGCATTGCGTACCAACTTAATTAACAAGTTATGATTGTCTCCTGTCATTACATTGATGTCAGTTAAAATAGCAACGTCGTCAAGTCTAGTAGATTGTAAACGTAATGTTGCTAAGTGATAGTAAGTACCACTTGTTGCTATGTTAATATAAGTTAATCCTCTACCTCGGGATTGCGATGGACCTGTTGGCTCAAACCCGCCCGAGCTAATAACCGTATTACAAATATGCTTAAGAGTTGCCGCCGGTCCGGTGCTTGTTATTTCGTAGCGAATAGGTAACGTAGCAGTAGTCATGTAAGTTCCAGTTATGTTATTGGCATGATGAAACGTATGCGCTATAACTACTACGCCATTGATTACAAATCCTACTCTGACACTACCAACACCTAGCCATTCAATGTCAATGAATAATATTTGACTTTTAGAAATATCTAGAGTTAAAGCAGTTAATCCGGTGCCATCTAACTTATCGCCGTTCCAGTCCGATTGGGGTACGCGGTTTTCAACAACGGATCCGGTAGAAAAAGAACGCAAAACAGCGTAGACAACACCGTTGGCATATTCTAAGTAGACACCGTTTTGCTGACCAAAGTAGCCAACACGCTGAGTAACACCAGTATCTGGTGCCGCATCCATAGTAAATGTATTAAATATTTCTAATGCTTTGCCAGGCTGATATGTAAAAACTTGGCGTGTTTCTCTAACAACACTTCCCGCACCAGTAACTGACATGTTTACCAAACTGTTGTTGGCATCGTGTGACGACGCACCTGTGCCAGTTGTAATTGTAAAGAATTTGTTGTTTTCCGAAAAACGTTGTTGACTATCAAACAACGTATGCGGCTGTGCTGTTCTTGCACGGCCAAATGCATCGGTACTGCCTGTGCCGCCGCCTGCGCCTGAAGTACGAATTATAGGTTGCCCTAGTCCGTTGTACTCCATTGCCTTGTGTAAGTTTACAAGGTTTGGTTCATCCGGGTGAGTGTAGTTAGTTGAATTAGGTTGTCGAACTGCCATTTAGTTAACTCCAGGGTCTTCCGGGCAATAACCCTACAGGATTTGGATTGTCCACTACTGTGTTACCATTATACTTAGATGGTAACTTATTGATGTCATAGGTACTTGGGCGACCGGTTGCCGCCCTATCAGTGCTTGCTAAATCTAATTTAGCAATTTGCCTGGCTTGTTTAGTTGCCAGTGTACTGATATTATTTGCCGCCATTTATTAACCTACGTCTGGCTCTTGTTGCTCAACGTTTTCAGCATCAGGGGGTGGTAGGTCTTTTAGAGCTGAACCGTTACCGTCGGCTGGTGGAGGAGTTTTTCTCCACGCTGTTTCTTGGCCTGGCTCATCTTTTGGTGCTGGTTCTACCCAACGACCTTTGCTTTCGTCCCAATGGCCGTCGAAGTCTTCTGGCCACCATGATGGACGATTGTTTTTATCTGTATACGGATCGCTTGCTTCCGCTGCCGCCTGTTGTGCCGCAAATTCTTCATCTGACGGTAATTGTGTTGCCATTTTATTTCTCCTGTGAATTTTCTAGTTGTTGGATTCGAGCTTCCAACTGTTCTAGTTTTTTAGCAATTTTAGGGTGTACTGTCTTCCATGCATCATCGGGCTGATCTAACCATGTCCAGCCAAATCTATCACGTATTGAATCTAATAACCAGTCCCATTTAGCGTATGCCCATAGCCCTAGTTTAGTATCCTTCATATATGCCAAAAACAAAGCACCAAAGATACTACCAGCAATACCTGTGTATATCCAAAGCCTGTCCTCGGTCATTCTCGATAACATTTCTAGCATGTAAAGTTCCTTGCTTACTATCTATTTATCTGAAACAAAAAAAGGACGCAATGCGCCCTTTTTGTGCAGGTGTATTATTAAAATTACTCAGCCAAAGATTGTCTAATAGCGGCGTCTACTACTTCCTGATCAGACAACTGATTTGGAGTTGTTCGCTTAACAAATTCAGCAACAAGTTCTTCAACTTTATCCCATGTACGATCTTCGCTTGCTACGATTTCTAAGATTTGGTTACCAATATCTGAAAATGTGCCTTCGCTTACAAGTTCTTGTCCGCCGCGAACAATCATGTCCCAGTCGTCGCTTCCAATACCTTCCCAAACAAGGTCAATGCCGCCAATATGTGTATTTTGTTCCATTTTTTGATCTCTTTCTGGTTAAACCGTGTTACACGGTATGCAAATATTTATTACTAAAACAAGGTTGACAACAAAAAACTATTCGGGTATAATAGTAGCATACATTGAACTACCTGGAGTCTGTATGAGTTTCAGAATTTGGTTGCAAGAGCGTTGGTTCCAACACAAAGAAGAAATGGAAAACTGGGCTCAACCCGTAAATTATGATCTACGCTACTACTTTAACAGATACCGTTGGTGGCTGAAACGGGAATACCGATACCAGAAAGTCATGGGTTTTAAAGACTAACATGCTATAATGTAAATACCTTAGTACCTAACTTGGGAGTTTACACTTATGAAAGTCTTAGTTAAAGGTGGAAAAAAGTTTCAGAAAGAATTGTTAGAACAATTTACACTTTGGGCTGGATATAAATTATTGGGTTCCCGTTTAGCAGACAATTGTTCTATTACTGTACAATTGAAAAAATGTAAAAAGAAAGACGAAATTTTAGGAAGTTGTATCGGAACCGATGAATTACTACTTCCTAGAGATTTCCTAATTATATTAGAAAAAGAGCAAACCCCAAAACTGTTAATTCAAACATTAGCCCATGAAATGACTCATGTAAAGCAATTTGCACTGGGGGAATTAAAATACCCAAAACGCAATTTAGCATTAACTAAATGGTTAGGAGAAACCATTAGGGATGGCGATATTGATTATTGGGATATGCCCTGGGAAATCGAAGCACACGGAAGAGAAGTAGGCCTATATATGCAATTTATTGAATATATGGGTATATTATCTCAATTTAAATCAGATTCCCCGGATTACACACTCACACCAAAAATTAAACTTAAAGAACGTTTATTACCTAATGGATTGGACAAAAAATGATCGAAATTAAAGGATTAACTAGTGAGCAAAAACAAATGCTTGATTATATGTGGTGTGAACTTGAATCATTTGAAGATTTCCAAAATTGGATAGAAACACTTGATTATAATGATCAATTGCAAGCATTAACTCTAAGTAAACTGATTATTATGGCGGTCATCGATGAACAATCTGACAGATTAGAGTATTATCCCGAAGCAGAAACAGTACTAGAAAAGTACTACAAATAGTGTTGTAAAAATACAACAAAAAATCTGCTTTTTCAGGCAGATTTTGGTTGACCTTTTGGGCTAGATCGGCTATACTATATTCATAGTAAGCAATAAGGAGTCCAAAATGGCAACAGCAATTTACGAAGCACTTTCAGAAAATCAAAAGCGCGAAGTCCGCATGTACGGTGTTACCGTTGAGGGCATGCGCGAAGCGGTTGAGTCCAGCATCACTTTTAAGTTGTCAGGTCCTGCAATGGTGGCCATGGGCATGTTGTCTGATGCACAAGAGATGATGGCATACGAACAGCCCGACTTCAACACTATTGAAGATCAGCGCCAGTTGATCAACCGTGCCAAGTGGGTGTTGTCTACCTATGTTATGAACGCCGAGTAATAGGAGCAATTCAAATGGCTAAAGCAGAACCTATTATCCCGACTCGCAACATATTGGCGTTGGCCTCTCGGGTTTTTAAACAAGACGGAAATCAAATTTTTAGCGAGTCGCCTGAGCACGAGGCTAGTAAATTTAAATTGTCTAAGTTGCTGAAAGCCGGAGAATTACCCACTGAGGCAGAGCTAGTTGAAGCAGACAGTATCATTAATCAAGTCGGACAGCGCATAGCACTCAATGCACTTAAAGGCACTAAAATCAAGAGCGACTTTATTAATCATGTCTTTAACTATGTAAGCAAGCCCGGAAGTCCTGCCTGGGCTGGAGCATTTTTAATCTGGGCACCTAAGGTGCTTAACGATCTAGCCCAGCGTGACGAAAAGAATCTTGAAATGCAGGCAAACGCAATAACCAGCACTTGGTTTGGTACTGCTGGCGACAAGATAGAACTTGAAGTTAAAGTTCAAGAATGCCGCTTTGTAGCACACATTGGTAAATTTAGTGTTGTTGCAAAAACTGCTGAGGACAATTTTGTTTCGTTCTGGTTTGGTAAAAATATCGAAAACACGGTAAAAATCAAAGGTCGTATTAAAGGACATCGTGTTAATCAATTCATCGGTAACGCAAAAACTACGTTACTTAATTTTGTAAAGGTTGTGGATTAATGTTTAGAGAAGAAAAAGTAATATTAACAGACGCTGACGGTGTACTGTTTAATTGGGAGTACGCATTTAATGTTTGGATGGAGCAACATGGGTTTGAGCCAGTTCCGGGCGGTGCATTAAACTATAACATCGGCGATCGTTATAACATCAGCAATAATCAAGGTCATAAGTTGATTAAGATGTTTAATGAAAGCGCCGCAATTGGGTTCTTGCCAGCATTGCGTGATGCTGTATATTACGTTAAACGTCTACACGAAGAACACGGTTACGAATTTCATTGCATTACATCATTGAGTTTGGATCCTAATGCATATAAATTGCGTAAGATGAACTTGGATAAACTGTTTGGTGATACTGCATTTACAAGACTGGTATGCTTAGATACTGGAGCACATAAAGACGAAGCATTAGCAGAATACAAAGATACCGGACT
>Ga0222714_10001879_pt1 | contig 23123 bp, 28 predicted proteins | sample C33_3DmetaG_FD_165048 | JGI IMG/M metagenome (GOLD analysis project Ga0222714, IMG submission 165048) | Estuarine water microbial communities from San Francisco Bay, California, United States - C33_3D | ecosystem: Environmental > Aquatic > Marine > Unclassified | place: USA: California...
GCGCAGGGCCGAGATGAGCAACGTGACAAGGGTGCTGACGAATGCCCACCTGCTGAGTACGCCAAGGCGGCCGAAGGCCGCGCCCATGCCGTGGCCGAACGACGTTTCCTTGCCGTCAAGCGCGGCTGCCGCACTGACGACCAAACCGGCCTGAAAGAGGGATGCGACAAGAGTGGCCAGGTAGATGCCCACGACGATGAGCGCCCAGCCAATCCAGTTCTGGTTGTCGGCGAGGAAATAGACCCCGGGCACGAGCACGATGAAGGGGATGACGCCGAAGACCGTGCCGATCAACGGGTACGCCGTCAGCCCTCGGTTCTCCTTCAGGATCGCCCAGGACTGTCGCGTTAGTTCGCGACCCTGCGCCCAACTACTCAAGGAGAACTCTTGCGGAAGAGCGCCGCAACGATGGCCACAAGCACGGTGGCGATGAGGATCTGGAGCAGGAAGGTCACCCAGTTGAAACCCCAGCCCAGACCGAGCGCGTTGCCCGCGGCCGAGCCGAGAACCGCACCCACAATGCCGATGATGATGGTGAGCAGGCAGCCGATGGGCTGCATGCTCGGGACAAGGATTCGCGCGATGAGGCCGATGACGATGCCGACGCCGAGGGCGCCGATGAGGCTGCTGAATTCCATGCCGCGACTATTCCACGCCGTCGCCCTCCGATAGTGGAGTTTCGGCGGGGTGTTTGCCCTCGCGGGTGAGGGCGATGAGCCGCGAGAGGGCCCGCCGATACTTCTTGCGGTAGCCCCCCGCCAGCATTTCCTCGCTGAAGATTCGGTCCAGGGGAACACCCGAGGTGCGGATCGGGATATCCCGGTCGTAGAGGCGGTCGGCCAGCACGACGATCCGCAGCGCCTGCACCTGATCGGTCAACGTGCGCACCTCGTCCAGATGAACGGCTGACACCCCGTCGAGGAGAGCGCCGTACCGGGATGGATGGATCCGCGCGAGGTGGCGCTGCAGATCACTCCACGAGTCCCAGGTCGACCCCGGCCAGTGCTCAGCACTCGCACGCACCTCCTCGGATGTCCACGGCTCGGGCGCCACGGGCAGCCCGCGATGGCGGTAGTCCTCACCGTCGATACGCAGGACGTCGAAGTGCGCGGAGAGGCCCTGAATCTCGCGTAGGAAGTCCTCCGCGGCGAACCGCTCCTCCCCTAGCTTTTCCGGCACCGTGTTCGATGTTGCGGCCAGGCGAACCCCAGCCTCCACGAGACGACCGAGCAACGTCGACATGAGGACGGTGTCACCTGGATCATCGAGTTCGAACTCGTCGATGCAGACCAACCTGTGGGCGCTGAGGGCGTCCACCGTGGCAGCAAATCCCAGTGCGCCTACGAGATTGGTGTACTCGACGAAGGTGCCGTAGGCCTTCGGTCCGGGTGCGACATGCCACAGCGAGGCCAACAGGTGCGTCTTGCCGACACCGAACCCACCGTCGAGATACACCCCGGCCCGCGACTCGGGCGGTGCGGCTCGACGACGCCATCGACGCGCGGGCGGCTGGGTCAGCCTGCCAGAGAAGGCCTCCAGGGCAGCGACCGCCGCGGCCTGGCTCGGTTGCCCAGGATCAGGTCGGTAGGACGCGAAACTCACGTCGGCAAAGTGCGGTGGTGGTAGCAGATCTGCCAGTAGGCGATCCGCGGGCACCTGGGGATCACGACTTGCGAGACGTCCAGGCACCTGCCGGATGCTACGCGCGTCGTGCCACCATCGCCTCATGGCCACCGACCTGCCACTGATGGGACTGCCCGTGGAACCTCCGGTGGAGCCCATGCTCGCCACCGGTGGCGACACGCAGGTGCCGACTGGCACGGACATCACCTACGAACCGAAGTGGGATGGATTCCGGGCACTGATCTTTCGCTCAGGGCCGGAGGTCATCATCCAGGGGCGCGGCGGGGATGACTTGGCCTACGCCTTCCCCGAGATTGTGGAAGCCGCCCTGACCGGTCTTCCCGACCGTGTCGTTCTTGACGGTGAACTGGTGATCATGCGCGACGGCGTGCTCGACTTCCCGGCCATGGGCTCGCGCATCCGTCCCCGCAGCGAGGCCGGTGGCACAGCGATCACGCAGATGGCTCGCGACACCCCGGCCACGTTTATCGCCTTCGATCTGCTCGCATTGGCAGACCGTGCATTCCTCTCGGAACCGTACGTCGAACGCCGTGCGGCGCTTGTCGCTCTCGACGTGGCGACCGAGCGCCTGCACACCACGCCGGCAACCACCGACCATGCGCTCGCGGAGCAGTGGTTCGATCGATTTGAGGGTGGCGGTCTCGACGGGCTCATCGTCAAAGCGCACGGCGCTCCGTACTCCCCGGGCAAGCGCACCCTGCGCAAGGTCAAGCACCTGCGTACCCTCGACGCAGTCGCTGCCGGGTGGCGCGGTCACGCCAAGAACCCGGACGAAGTGGGGTCGCTCCTGCTCGGGTTGTACGACGGTGACACCTTGCACCACATCGGCGTGGCCTCCGGGTTCAACGCTCGTCTGCGCGTCGAACTCACCGACGAACTCGGCGCCCTCACCCTGCCGGAATCAGCCGACCATCCCTGGCGAGGTGAGACGGCAGCGGAGCAGCGACGACCCGGTGCCGTCAACCGGTGGTCACGTGGACGATCGAGCGACTGGCACGCGCTGCCGCCGGAACGGGTCGCTGAGGTGACGTTCGACCAGTTCGAGGGCGACCGCCTGCGCCACGTCGCACGCTGGGTGCGCTGGCGGCCGGACCGATCACCGGTCTCATGCACATTCGCGCAGGTACCGCGGAGCGAGCCCGTGGACATGGCGGTGTTCCTGCAATCACCTCACGACGAGCCGTGATAAGTCGCCGGGAGCCTTCCGAACCTTAAGGATTCGTCAGGAATGTCAGAGGCACGTAAGGAACTCCTCAAAGGACGCTTGGCGGGGCGACATTCGAGGTCGTGACGTGTCAGCGTGTGGTCACCCGATACCCACGAGGTACCGCCGGAGACAGGAGTCATCATGAACGGACGACGCACCATTGCGGCCACCGCCGCGGTCATCATCCTCGGGACCGGCGCGGTCGCCGGCGCCTCGGCAGCCCAAGCACATGAACGCAATCCCGGTCAGGGCATCGGACAGGGCAAGCGCCCCGGACCGGGTGGGCCGGAGACCGGACACAAGAGCCAGGTGAAGGACCGCTGGCTCGAACAGCGGATCAATCGCACGGTCACCGAAACCGCGAAGAGCGATCTGAAGGCCGCCATGGCTGCGGCACGGACAGACTTCAAGGCTGCCCTGGATGCCGCCGGTGACGATGCCACGGCGCGCGCCGCCGCGCGCGATGCCTACCGTTCGGCGGTTGCCGCTGCGATCCTCGCCTTCGACACGGCCACACTTCCCGCTGATCAGCTCGGTCCGGTGACGGACTACCGCGCCGCCGTCGAATCGGCCACCGAGACCCTTCGATCCGCCGTGAGTTCAGCGAAGCAGGACTTCAAGGCGTCCACGGCTGACGCCCAGGCCACGTTGAAGGAGGCCCTGGCCGCCGCCACGAATCGTGATGAGCGCAAGGCGGCCTTCGCGGCCTACCGGGAAGCCATCCAGCCAGCTCGGGAAGCCGAGCGGGCCGCGGTGAACGCAGCCACGAACATATTCAAGGCGGCCATTGAGGCGGCGCGCACGGCACTGCAGTCGGCCATCCCGCAGGCGTAGGTCCCCCGCCACCTTCATCGGCGGGCCTCGGCGCGGGTCGCAGCGGGAATCCCCCCCTCCCGAATGCGACCCGCGCCGACCCATGTCCGGCGTTCCCCTGGTAGGGACGACCATCCCGGCGAGCGAGCCTCCCGTGGGAGCATGAGGCGACTTCCTGGGAAAGGGGCATCATGCAGGTCGACGGATTCGAGTTCTTCGGGCACATCATCAACAACGAGGAAGTTCCTTCCCTGGATGGCTCGACGATGGCGGACATCGATCCGTTCACGCGCGAGCAGTGGGCGACCATCGCTTGCGGTGGCAAGGCGGATGCCGATCGTGCGGTCGCCGCAGCCCGCGAGGCCTTCGACAACGGCCCCTGGCCGCGCATGGGTTTCGAGAAGCGGCAGCAACTCATGCATCGCCTCGCCGACCTCATGGAAGAGCACGCGGACGAACTCGCGATGGCCGACACCCTGGACATGGGCAAGCCGATCAATCAGGCTCACCACGACGTGACGCGTTCCGTGCTGAACATCAGGTTCTTCGCCGACCACGCGCGTATGTCCACCGGTGAAGCCCTCCCGATGGACAGCGGACATCACGCGTACACCGTCTTTGAACCCGCGGGCGTAGTTGCCGCCATCTCCCCGTGGAACTTCCCCCTCATGCTCGGCACCTGGAAGGTGGCTCCTGCCCTCGCCTGGGGCAACACCGTCGTCTGGAAGCCGGCTGAAGACACCCCGACCTCCGCCACCATCATGGGTCGCCTTGCTGTTGAGGCTGGCTTCCCGCCCGGCGTTCTCAACATCGTGCACGGCTACGGCCCCGATTCGGCCGGCTCAGCCCTGACCGAGAACCCGGACGTGGACCGGATCACGTTTACCGGCGAGTCCGGCACCGGCAAGATCATCACCGCGGTGGCCGCGCGCAACCTGACGCCGGTCAGCCTCGAGCTCGGCGGCAAGGGCGCCAACATCGTGTTCGACGATGCCGACCTTGATAACGCCGTGCACTGGGCCGTCGAAGCGATCTTCCGCAACGCCGGTCAGGTGTGTCTGGCGGGCAGCCGCCTCTACGTGCAGCGTGGGGTCTACGAGGAGTTCATGCGCCGGTACAAGATCGCGGCCGAAGCGCTTGTCATGGGCGACCCGAAGGATCCCGCCACGCAGTTCTCCGCAGCCTTGGCCAGCCAGGAGCACTACGACAAGGTGGCGAGTTACCTGGGCACCGAGGCGCTGGGCGGCGGGCGGGTCCTCACCGGCGGTCTCGGTGAAGGATGGAGTGTGAAGCCGACGATCGTCACCGACGCACCTGGCGATGCGCGCGTGGTGAAAGAGGAAATCTTCGGCCCCGTCACGGTCGCGACCCCGTTCGACACCGAGGACGAGGTGATCGCCATGGCCAATGACACTCGCTACGGACTCAATGCCATGGTCTTCACCGAGAACCTCTCCCGCGCTCACCGGGTGTCGAACAAGCTCAAGGCGGGCACCGTGTGGACGAACTGCTTCTTCATCCGCGATCTACGCGCACCTTTCGGTGGTGTCGGGGATTCGGGCCTTGGCCGCGAGGGCGGCAACTTCAGCCGCGAGTTCATGACCGAGCCCAAGGCCGTCGTCATGCAAATCGACCGCGGCTAGTCGACCCTCTTACGGCTCGGCTGCACCCGCGGCGGCTCCCCCGGCATCTTGGGGTAATCGGGAGGGAAGGGCATCTCCCCCAGCCCTCTGTCGGCAAAGTCCTCCTGCCACATCGCCAGCGCCCCATCAAGACTGCCTGGTGAATCCCCCAGCCGTTCCCAGGGATCACCCAGCGCCGCGAGCCGGTCAGGGACCGTACCGATCGTAAAGTCGCTCGGATCAATCCCCCCGAGTTCGTCCCACGTCAGCGGCGTCGACACCGGAGCACCCATCCGCGGACGCAAGGACCACGCTGAGGCCATCGTCCGGTCGCGTGCCATCTGGTTGTAGTCCACGAAGACCCGCGCACCACGCTCCTCTTTCCACCAGGCGGTGGTCACCAAGTCGGGGCGGCGTCGCTCCAATTCCCGCCCGAGGGCGATCGCCGCGTGGCGAACCTCAAGGAACTCCCAGCGCGGCTCAATGGCGCAGAACACATGCAGGCCCCGTCCGCCGCTGGTCTTCACGTAGGGATCCAAACCAACCTCGCGGAGGAGTTCACGCAGCGCCACTGCCGCACTGACCGCCTCGGCGAAGCCGGTACCGGGCTGAGGGTCAAGATCAAGGCGCAACTCGTCCGGATCGTCAGGGAGCGCGCTATGCACGGGCCAGGGGTGGAACGTCACACACCCTTGGTTGGCCGCCCACACGATGGATGCTTCATTCTCAGGACACAGTTGCACGCCCGTTCGACCCGACGGAAACGTCACGGTGGCCGAATCGACATACGCGGGAGCCGACTTGGGCAGGTGCTTGTTGTAGAAAGAGTCGCGGGCCTGCCCCTCGATGATGACCCCATCGGGGAAGCGCTGCATCGTGGTGGGACGACCCTGCAGCTGCCGTAGGAGTACCGACGCCATCCTGCGGTAGTAGCCGATGAGGTCACCCTTGGTGATGACGTCGGCCCCCTCAACCCACATGGGCCGGTCGAGGCTGCTGACACGCACCTCGATGCCGTTAACCGAGACGGTTGAGCCCGATCCCTTCGCCGCTGCCACAGACGCACGGTACCGCCGCTAGGGTGTCTCCCGTGTCCTCCACTGTGCTGATCTTCTTGTTCCTCGGCATCTTCCTCGCCCTGTTCGGCCTGGGCTTCACTCTCTACGGGATGTCCAGTGAGAAGGCCTACTGGTTCCAGCGCGATCCGCACGGCAATCCCTCGCGCGAAGCGACCCCGTTCCGCAAGGTCTACACCCACGCGTTCGTCATCGCCTTCAGTGATGATCGTGCGCCGCTTCGGATTGCCGCGATCGGCATCGTTCTGATCTATCTGGCCGTGATCAGTTTGGTGCTCGCAGCCATCCTCGCCCTGGTCTAGCCGTGCTCCGCCTCCCCGAGGCCGTTGGGCGATTCATTGAGAACCACCCGCGACTTCGCACTCCGATCCGGCTCGTGATCTCGGTCATGAAAGAGCAATCCGTCGAACGCATCAGCCTTTCTGCTGCGGCCGTCGCCTTCTGGGCGGTTATCGCAATCACTCCCACACTGATCGCGCTGAGTTTCATCTTTGGCCGCCTCATCGACCCTCAGACGCTCGCGGACGCCGTCGACGAGTTGCGCAAACAGGCACCCGATTCGTTCAGCAGTCTGCTCGCCTCACAACTACAGGCCGCCTCACAGACCTCTCTGTCTACCGCGTCCTGGGGTCTTGCGATCTCACTCGTCACCGTTCTGTGGGCGGTTTCCACCGGGGTCTATACGTTCTCCCGCGCCGTTCGATTGGCGTACGGGCAGCCGCCGAGTCCCTACCTCGCCACGCGGGCAATTGCCTACGTGGGCGCGATCACCACGGTGATCGTCCTCGGCATCCTGCTTCTCGCCGCGGCAGCAATCTCGGCGTGGGCCGCATCACTTGACGCTCCGCTGTCCGGGGCGATCTTCGGCCTCGAAGTGCTCGTGGGGGTTGCCCTGCTCACGCTGATCCTGTGGGTGTTCTTCCGACTGTCCACCGGGCGCGCGCACGACATCCCTTACTGGCCCGGGGCGACCTTCGGTGCGGTGGCGGTACTCGTCATCGTGGTGGGCTACGGCATCTACCTGCAGTTCGCTACCTCGTATCAGGCGATTTACGGCGCCCTAGCGAGCACCGTCATTCTCAGTATCGTCAGCTACATCGCGATGTACGCGATCCTCCTCGGTGCAGTTGCCAACGCTCAATGGCCGAAGGTTCGCGCTCAGCCTCCTTCAGTGAGCAGTCGACCGGCGTAGTCCGGCACATAGCGCGTGAGATCCCTCGGCGGACGCTCATAGCCATGGCCGTCCGGACGCTTGGGCAACTTCAGCGGTGGGCGGTGGACCGCCTCAAAGGAGATGGTGGACAGCAGGTGATGGATCATGTTGATCCGGGCACGCCGCTTGTCGTCGGCCTCGACGTCGAACCACGGCGACTCCGTGGTGTCGGTGTGCACCATCATTTCGTCCTTGGCGCGCGAGTAGTCCTCCCACCGCGTGATGGATTCCAGATCCATCGGTGAGAGCTTCCACTGCCGCATAGGGTCGTTCAACCGCGAGGCGAAGCGCTTCTCCTGCTCGCGGTTACTCACGCTGAACCAGTACTTCCGCAGCAGAATGCCATCCTCGATGAGCAGTCTTTCGAAGATCGGCGCCTGGTGCAGGAAGCGTCGGTATTCCTCGGGCGTGCAGAAACCCATGACTCGTTCGACACCGGCACGGTTGTACCAGGATCGATCGAACAGAACGATCTCGCCAGCGGCCGGGAGGTGCTCTACGTAGCGCTGGAAATACCACTGTGTGCGCTGCCGCTCGGTCGGCGTGGGCAGCGCCACGATGCGCGCAACGCGGGGATTGAGGTACTCAGCGACCCGCTTGATCGTTGAGCCTTTGCCCGCAGCGTCGCGACCCTCGAACACGATGACCAACCGCGCCCCAGTGGACTTCACCCACTCCTGCATCGTCACCAACTCGCCCTGGAGGCGGTACAGGGTGTCCTCATAAAACTTCTTGGGCAATCGCTTCACTCGAGTATGAGGTTCGGAATCTGGGCTGGGAGATGAGCCGTCCTTGTCCGCCATGGAGTCATCCAAGCACGCGGAATTAGCTGCTGTACGGCAGTCAGGGTGTCTGCGGAACACCCGATCGTTGCGAGCGGAGGCCCGCGGCAAAGACCCGATGGGCCGCCAACGCCTCGGCGGGGGTGGCAGTGCCGAAGCGCTCCCCTAGTTCCCCGACCTGTTCTGCCAAGTAGCTGGCCCACATTTGCAGGAGTGCGTCTCCGAACCCGAACTCGAAGATTCCTCCGGAGACGGTGGGCCACGCCGAGATATTGCCCGGTTGGACGTCCGCCCACACCTGCTCACCGGACTCGACGGTGAACCGGGTGAAGTGGGCGGGCGTACGCGTGCTGAAGCGCACTCCCCCATCCATGCCTGTCGCTTCAAAGAACCACGTGTTCATGTGTCCGGGCGCGATGCGCCGGGTCTCCCACAGCATCGTGAAATCACGATTGCCGTCACTCGGCGTCGTGTCGCAGACGAGCATGGCGTTGTCCCAGGTATCGCACACAACCATCTGTCCATCGGGCCCGGGCCGAACGTTCACCACATCGTCAAGTCGCCCGAACACGCTCGTGGGTTGCCAGCCAAGCCGCAGCGGGACGTGGGCGACGTGGAGACCGAGATCTCCCATGACCCCGATCTCGCCACAGGTCTCCACCCGGCGCTTCCAGTTGATCGGCTTCGCGCGATTGAGATCCGAGGAGTGCCAAAAGCCCGATCGCACATCCAAGATGTCCCCCAGGGCACCGGATCGCGCATAGTCGTAGGCGCGCAACGCGCCGGGGTAGAACGGGAACTCACTGCTCACGCGGACGAAGGACGACCCTGCATCAATCGCTGCGACGATATGTTCGGCAGCCTGAAGGTCGATGCCGAAGGGCTTCTCCGCGAGGAAGTTGCGACCTGCTTGCGCGGCGGCGACGTACATCTCCTCGTGCAGGTGATGCGGTACGGCGATGTAGATCGCGTCAAGGGATTCGTCGTCCACGACACGGCGCCAATCATCGGTGAGGGTCTCGACCGACGCGACGCGCTCGAACCACTCCCGCGCCGCAGGCGCGGGGTCGGCGACCGCGACGACCTCGGGTCGCACCGGATGGTCGATGAGCAGGTCCCAGCGCCCACAGACACTGACCAGTTCGCGACCCATGAGCCCCGCCCCCACGATCCCGAGGCGCACCGGGCGGGGTGAACTCATGAGGTGCGCAGGATCTCAAGGGCGCGGTCGGCGTCGGCCCCGTCGTGCAACATGGCCATCAGGGCGCGCGTCATCGCCGCAGGGTTCTCGTGCTGGATGATGTTGCGGCCGTAGACCAATCCAGCAGCACCCTGCTCGAGCAATGCCTGCGTGCGGCGGAAGACCTCTTCATCCGAGACCCGGCCTCCGCCGCGAATCAGCACCGGGATTCCTGAGGCTGTCTCGATGACCCGGTGATAGTCACTCGGATCGTCGGTGGGATCGGCCTTGATCACGTCCGCACCAAGTTCGATGGCCTGTCGAACGATCGGCACGATGAGATCGACATCTCCGTTCACGGTGTAGGGCCCGGCCTCAGTCTCGGCCATGACCAACGGCTCCACCATCAGAGGCATGCCGTACTCGTCGCACTGCTGGCGCAGCTCCATGACGTTGCGGATACACGCCTCGCGAACCTCGGGACGGCCCGGCAGGTCGAGGAGATTGACCACCACGCAGGCGGCATCGAGACGTACAGCGGTGAGGACCGGCTCCGGAGCGATGGCGCTGAACATGTGGTCGGGCAGCACCGAGCCGTAGACGTTGGCGACGTCCGTGCGCATCACGAGGGCGGGACGCCCGCGCCCACCAGCGCGCTGCAGGAGTCGGGCCTGTCCGGGCGTCAACTGGATGGCGTCGGGGCCTGCGGCCGCGAGCACCTCTACCGCGCTCGGCAGATCTTCGATCCCGGACAGGAAGGCACCCTGCCCGAAGTAGCCGTGGTCCACCGCAATGTCGAGGCAGCGCCCCGAGTCGGGGTGGAAGAGGCGGCGCATGCGGTAGGCGTTGTCAGCCACGAGAACTCCTCAACAGGTCAAGTCTGACGGTCGCCGCGGCCCCCGGCTCGCGGTACTTCCACCCTACCGCCCTGAGGAGTGCCAGGATGGGCCCGTGACTGTCTCCCCGGTACTGCTTCCCGTGAACCAGTTCGACCACTTCTATCGCGGTGGCGATCGCATCGGCATGCTGCGTCATGGCCCCGGCGGCCCGAACAGGCCCGAGGAGTGGATCGGATCAACAACGACGCGGTTCGGCGAGGAGCTTCAAGGCCTGAGCGTCCTGCCCGACGGCGGCCTTCTGCGCGACGCGATCATCGCTGATCCACAGGCCTGGCTCGGTACCGCCCACGTTGCTCGTTACGGCACCGACGTTGAGGTGCTCGTCAAGTTCTTGGACTTGGGCCAACGCCTCCCCGTGCATCTCCATCCCAATCGCGAGTTCGCTCGAACGCACCTTGGACTGGCCCACGGCAAGACCGAGGCGTGGTACGTCGTCGATGCCCCGCCCGGCGCGACCGTAGGAGTCGGCTTCGCCGAGACCATGTCCTTCGCGCGGATGGCCGAACTCGTCGCCGCCCACGACAGCACCGCCCTGCTGGATTCGCTGCGAACCCGCGAGGTACGACCCGGGGACGCCATGCTCGTACCGGCCGGCCTCCCGCACACGGTTCAAGAAGGAGTGTTCGTTCTGGAACTCCAGGAGCCGACGGACCTCTCCATCCTGCTGGAGTGGCAAGACTTCGCGGTGGACGGTGACAAGGATGGCCACCTCAATCTCGGCTTCGAGACCGCTTTGCAGGCGGTTGACACCGCGGGGGTGAGCGACAGCGACCTTGATCGACTGGTGGTTCGCCGGGAGGACATCGAGGGCGCCGGCTTGCATTCGGTACTTCCCCCGCAGGCGGACGCCTACTTCCGCGCGCAGCACCTCGACACTCGATCGGCACCGGTGACGGTCGATGCCGGATTCGCCGTCATCGTCGCTCTCGACGGCGCCGGCACGATTACGGCCGACGACGGTGTTCATCCCCTCGCCAAAGGCGATGTCCTCCTCATGCCGTACGAGGCCGGAGCCTGGGTTGCCGATGGGGCCCTCACCTGCGTAGCGTGCCGCCCGCCTGCCCCCGACGCACCCGAGGCCGCTCGCTAGCAATGGAGCTGCTCATCGGCGTGGACGTCGGCACCACGCGCATCAAGGCGCTCGCGGTCACGCTCCACGGTGAGGTGGTGGGCGAGGCCGCGGCCACCACGCCGTGGCGACACGACGGGGCCTGCGCAGACGTCGATGCCCGACTCCTCGCGGATACCGCGATGCGCGTGGCGGACGCGACCCTGGACGATCCGCGGGTCAGCGCCGCTGCCGTGGTGCGCGGGATTGGGGTGACCGGCATCGCGGAAGCGGGAGCGCTCCTCGATGCGGCGGGTGAACCCTGCGCACCGATCATGGCCTGGTACGACCCCCGCGGACTGGACGGCCCCATCCGCGAACGCGTTGGGCGTGAGGAGTTCTGGCGCTCCTGTGGGATTCGCCTGAACTCCAAGCCGTCGCTGGCCAAGGTCCTCTATCTCTACGACGCGATCCCGGGGGCGCGGGAGCGGTCGGCGCGACACCTCGGCGTCGCCGACTGGGTCGTCCACGCACTCGGTGGTGAGCAGGTGGCGGAGCGTTCCCTCGTCTCCCGCTCGGGTCTGTACGACGTGTTGGCCGACGACCGCTGGGAGCCCGCCATCGATCTGGTCGGCAATCTCGTGGCGCCCCGGATCATCTGGGCCGGCGAACAGGCCGGCACCGCTGGCGACTCCGCACCGCCCCGGTTGCGCGGCGCTGCGTTGACCGTGGCGGGCCTCGATCACGAGGCAGCTTCCTTCGCCATGGGTGCGATGCGCACCGGAGTTCTCACCGACTCGCTCGGCACCGCGGAGGCACTGCTGCGGCTGTTCCCTCCCGTCGATGCCGACACCGTGGAACGCTTCGTCGCCCGAGACATCGGCATGGGCTGGGGCATCGTGCCGGGCTACCTCTGCCTGGTCGCGGGTTTGCTCACCGGCCTGTCCCTGGAGCGCATGTCCGCACTGCTCGGCCTCACCGACCGCGAAGCGCGCCTGCAGGTGGCGCGCGAGGCCGCGGCCCTGCCCCATCGTGATGCCGATTTCACCATCTCCGCCGTGAGCCATGAGGGGCTCACGGTGAGCGGTGTCACCGAGACCCTCACCGCACCCCTGGCATGGCGCAGCGCTGTGGAGGATCTCACCGACATGTCCACCGACATCATCGACTTCATCAACGGAGAACTCGGTCCGCATAGCGAGGCCATGGTGACCGGCGGGTGGTCGCACGACCCGATGGTGGCCCTCGCCAAGCACCGACAGCTCGGTGACTACACCACAAGCGATGTGGCTGAGGCCGCCTCCTTGGGAGCGGCCTTCTTCGCAGGCATCGCGGCGGGCCTACTCGACAGACCCGGCCCGCAGGAGCGGCCAGCCTGGCACTAACGGCGCAGCCGCCGCTCGAATCTGTCGTGCGCGGACATAGCCCGCACCCGGGAAAGCGAGCGCGATATAGCTGGCGGTGTTACGGATTAGTTCCCGTAGGTGGCATCAGGGGCCCTCGAGGGAAATCCGAATTCTTTTTGCGTGAGGAGTTTATAAACCTGTGGATCACGTTGCTTGAGGCCTTCGGCCGTTTCGATACCCCACTCGTCTCCGTTGCCGTCCCTGTCTCTTGGAATCCCGGTGACCCGGCCTTCCATCATCCCGGCCAGAGTGATGGCGGCCCAGTGCACGTACTCACCCGCAAGGCAGCTGTATTCGCATTCGTCGTAGCGGGTGTACCAGGCTCCCGCTGGATACTGCTCGGGTATCTCTGAGAAGAATCCACCCCGAGCCGTGTCCATAGCCTTGGTCAGTCGAGAAGCCCCCTTCAACGTATCCTCCCCCTGCTTTGTGAGGTAACACCGATAAACCCTCGACGCATACTCGGGAATGCCCGGGATCGCAGACCAGAAATCAGCTGGGTACACGCCGGCAAAACCAACATCTGTCACCAGGTGGAGGGTTTCCTCAGTCGCCGCATCCGGAGCCATAAGCGGCTCCTCGATCATCCAATCGTCGGAGTAGGCGCTGGGTTCGAGACCGTAACGAGAGTGGTTGATCGTTGTGACATCAAGCCCGTAGGTCGGCGCACTCTCGTAGCGCAGAAGTCGCTGCTTCTTCTCATGCCATGGCCCGATCGAATTGAAGCCCACGCCCAAAATCATTCTGCTGTGTTGTCTTTGCAGCTCTGATTGGACTTTTCGGTTGTCGGGCTTGCCGTCCTCATCATTGTCAAGCCATTGAGCAAGAACTGTCGCTGACAACACCAGATCTCGATCGGTTACCCCTTTGAGTGCCATGAGTCGGATCCCGAAGACTTCCACGACCTTTTCGATATCGGCCGCCTTCTCATCTTGTCGTGGAGTGAGTATCTCGAAATCCGGTGGCGTGGTCTCGAAGACTTCCTCAGACCACGCCCGACACCGCTTGCCAAAATCACCGCCGCTGCCTTTCACCGGCTTCCATACGAGTTTCTTGCCCTTCTTGACGCACTTGAAGGACACGCCCTGGTTTTCCTGAACGAGCCCCACCTTGGGGCATTTCGCTCCGGCTTTGGGTGGCTTTGGAGCCGCCACGGCCAGGGAACCGGCAGACGCCCACACGAGCACGGCTGCCAAGGCCACGACCAGGGTTGGATTGCGACGCATCGTGCCTCCCGATGAAGAACTCAGTGACCAACGACCCGACCGTAGCCTCAGCCCTCACCGATCGCACGACAACTGTCGACCTGGGCCGGTGTCCAATCTGAGGTTAGCGCTGCCGGCGCAGGGTGCAGTCCGACGCGAGGTCCCAGGACATGACCTGCTGCAGTCGGTCCAGGCAATTCGTCAAGACGAGTGTGCCCTGCCCGGTGAGGCGACCGGAGAGGGTTCGGCCCGCCCGGTCGAATGACCCCCGGCGCGCGGTGATAACTACCCGGTCGTTGGCGGTCACAGTCACCGCCACCGGGATGCGAGCCCCTCGGCTGCCGTCCTGTCGCTCGAACCGTAGGCGGCCGATGTAGTCAGCCGAGCGGCCCGGCGCGGGTCGGAGAACAAGGTAGTAGCCGATCCGGTTGTCGCGCAGGGAGTCCGATACCCAACGTCCTGCCAGATCATCGGCGGCTCCCGCGGGGGTTGCCCCCAGGGCGGGAAGCCCGAAGGCGAGGGCGACTCCTACGGCGATGGACGTGAGGCGGGCAGCGAGAGGATTCACCCGCACAGTCTGCGCTGAACCGGCGCAAAGGGCCACTCGACCCCGCCGCGGCCAACCTGCGCGCGGGGTCCACCACTGTTACCCTCACGACGAGAAAAGGAGGCTTTCATGGATGCTGATGCTCAGGGCCCCGGGGACGTGCTGCGCAACATTTGGCAGGCCAACGATACGGACATGCCCGAGCTCGATCCCGAGTGCAGCCCGACGAAGGCGTGCCGCAATATGAAGGACATCTCCTTCGAGGGCTTCGCCGAGGAAGGTGGGGACATTGCCACCGCCTGGCGCAACACGCTCGCCCGTGAAGGCAAGCTTGGCGGCGGCTCGGTCGCTGATCTCGTCTTCGGCAACGGCAACTGAGCCGCCGCGATGGTGGACGTGGAGTCCTTGACGGTTGGGCAACTCACCCAGCAGTTGAAGGATCAGGACTACATCGCTGACCGTGGCTTGGCCACCGCCCTTCTCCTCTCGGTCAAGCTGGGCAAGCCGCTGCTGCTCGAGGGCGAAGTGGGCGTGGGCAAGACCGAACTCGCGCGAACGCTCGCAAGCATGCTGGGCCGCGATCTCATCCGCCTGCAGTGCTACGAGGGCATCGACATGTACCACGCCCTCTACGAATGGGACTACGCACGTCAGATGCTTCATGTTCGAGCGCTCAGCAAGTCAGAAGGAGCTGCGGGAGACGACGACCTCTTCAGCCCCCGCTTCCTGCTCGAACGCCCCTTGCTCCAGGCCGTACGCGCGGGTGACCGCTGCGTGCTCCTCATTGATGAGGTGGACCGGGCCGATGACGAGTTCGAGGCGTTCCTCCTCGAGTTGCTCGGCGACTTCCAGGTCACCATCCCCGAGGTAGGCACGGTCAAGGCCGAGTCCCGGCCCATCGTCATCCTCACCTCGAACCGCACCCGCGAACTGCACGATGCCCTCAAACGTCGCTGCCTCTACACGTGGATCGGCTTCCCCGAACCCGACCGCGAATTGAGCATTGTGCGCGCCCGGCTCCCAGGGATCGGCGAGACTCTCGCCGCCCAGGTCGTCACCGCGGTCAACCGGCTGAGGGGCATGGATCTGGAGAAGCCACCCGGGGTCGCCGAGACGATCGACTGGGCACAGAGCTTGGAAGCACTCGAGGCGTCCGCTCTCACCGAAGACGTCGCCCTGGACACGCTCGGCGCGGTCATCAAGGATCGCGACGATCTCGACTACGCGACGAAGAGCATCCAGGATGTCGTCGGCTAGCGAGGACGACCACGGTGGCTACGACGAACTTCTCGTGGGGTTCGGGCACGCGCTGAGGTCGGCGGGTTTGCCGGTGGGATCTGACGACATCCTCGCCTTCTGTTCCGGAGCCGGCGCGCTCGACGTGACCGACCTGATGGACCTGTACTGGTGCGGCCGGGCAACGCTCGTCCGACGCCGCGACAATATCCCTCTGTACACCGAGGTCTTCCGCCACTACTTCCTCGACATCGAGCCAGCAACGGCCGACATCCGCAAGAAGACCCTCAAGGCCTCCTCGACGGCCGGGGCCACCCTGGAGATTCCCAACACCGAGGAGGGGCTGCCCGGGCAGGTCGGTCCGGACGAGGTCAAACTCGGCTACCTCGCGAGCACGTCCGAGGTCTATCGACACAAGGCCTTCGCCGATTGCAGCGACGACGAGTTGCGGCAGGTTCGCAAACTCATGTCCCGACTCCGTGTCACGCCACCCAAGCGTCGCACCCACAGGACAACCAAGGCACGGCGCAGCCCCACCCTGGACATGCGGCGCATGGCGCGGGAGATGATGCGCACGCTCGGAGAACCGCGCGATCTCGCCTTCCGGCGACGCAAAGACAAGCTCCGCCCCCTCGTCCTGATCCTCGATGTCTCCGGCTCCATGGCGGACTACTCACGCAATCTCCTGCAATTCGCCTACTCCGCTCGCCGGGCCAATGCCAAAGTGGACGTCTTCTGCTTCGGGACGCGCCTGACGCGGATCACGCGATCGCTCGACCGACGCGACCCCGATGAGGCCATGCGCCTGGCGGGCGAGTCGGTGCTGGACTGGGACGGCGGAACGCGTATCGGAGACTCCCTTCGCGAGTTCACGCGCGCTGCACGACGGGCACGCCTCGGCCGAGGCGCCATCGTCGTCATCTGTTCGGACGGGCTCGACCGCGGTGAGCCCGCCGCATTGGCCGAATCCATGGAGGCGCTGTCCCGCATCGCCCACCGGGTGATCTGGGTGAACCCGCACAAGGGTGACGCGGCCGAATACGTGCCGACGTCCCTGGGCATGATTGTGGCCGACCCCTTTATCGACGAAGTGCACTCCGGCCACAACCTGGCTAGTCTCGAGCGTCTTGCAGACCGTCTGGCGAAAGTGGGCTAACTATGCGCTATAGCGTTTCACTCCAGGCCGAGGGTGACCGAGAGTTCACCCTGGAGGAGGCCGTCGAACTCGCGGACGCGGTCGCTCCGCTCAGCGGGATCGCGAGCGGAATGGGCACGCTGGGCTACGGCGCTCAGATCATCGTCGAAGCGGCCGACCCGGACTCGGCGGTCGAGATCGCCTTGGAGCGCTTTACCGCCGCCGTGTCCGGCACCAAGCTTCCGGAATGGCCGGTTGTCCGGGCCGAGTGCCTAGCCGAGGACGAGGACTTCGCCGATCTCGACGAGATCCCGTGATCAGGCTCGGGAGCCTCGCCGGATATGCCTTCGAGGGGCCGAGAGCTCTCGCGGGCTGGACTCCGCCGGCTCGGGCTGCCGTCTACGCCATCTTGGCTAAGGAGAAGGGCAGCGAGTTTGCGGTCATCTACGTCGGTCACGCCGACGACCTGACCACCGTGGGATTCCCCTTCCGCCACGCCCGCTCATCGGCGTGGGTGAATCGTGCCGGCGGCAAGTACAACCTGCACGCGGCCTGGCTCGAGGTTCCCGGTGGCACCCGCGCGCACCGAGAGCAGATCAGTAGAGAACTTATGGCTATCTATAACCCGAGCTGCAACGAGGAGAAGTTTGACAAGGCGTGGAAAGCCGAGTGGATTGGTGAGTATGCCACCCCGGTGACCGACGCCCTGACAACTGGCCGGGACCCCGACTGACCACCCGCCAAGTCCCTGATCGCACGAGGGCCGGGGTCCCGATACGGGATCCCGGCCCTCGTGCAAGACGTTCTTTCGTTAGTCGATGTCGACCCCGACAGCTTCCATGAGCCGAGAACGTCGCACACCCATGGCCGGACGGTTGACACCGTCGGCCACGTGATCATCGTGGTTGAAGGTGGCGCCGACAACGATGCCCTCCCCCATGCCGTAGAGCAGGGGTAGCGCACCGGCGACGACTCGCCCGGTCCCGTTGATGGAGGTGAGCCCCGGCTCGATGGCCTCGGCATCTTGCTTGATCTGCCACACGAGATCGGCGGACTCTTCTAGATCGGCGGCCACCTTCTTCAATTGACTGCCGACGATGAAGAGGTAGATCGCGAGGCCTGCGATGAGCAGGGCAACGTCGATTGCTGACCACAGCGCAAGTGAACTCATGAGCGCACCTTGTCCAATACTCGTCCGAGGAACAGGTGGTGTTCCAGGCCCTCAGCGAGGACGGCCTCAACGCCGCCCGCTGTCGTGGTGATGAGTGCCGTGTCGGCGGTGTTGGCCTTGGCGGCGATGAGCGTGGCCTTGATCGCGGCGACTCGCTTGCGAATGCGTGCAACGAAGATCACCAGCAGGGTGAGGAGGGCTGCCACGGCAACCACGACAACGAGGCCGAGGATATTCGCGATGGTCCACAGTTGTTCTACCTGAGCATCCATGTCAGCCTCCCAGCCGCTCGCGTCCGCGCTTCAGGCCAGCGATCACTGCCAGGGCCGATGCGATGGTTTCATTCAATCCAGCCAAGCCAGCCGTGTTGCGTTCGGCGGCCTCCAGCCCGGTGAGGATGCTCCCGGCTTGATTGCCGATCCTCCAGGCGAGCACCAGGATCGGCACCACGAGGGCAACGACCACGAGCACCACCACGAGCCCGATGATGTAGCCGACCAGCCAACCTTCATGTCCGGCGAAGTCCATGTGCCCTCCTAAATCGTTTCGGCGAAGTCGCGCACAGGTGCCAGGCTCGCATTGACCGAGCTGACCACCGGGTGGACGGTTGACGTCTTCTCCACAATCACCTGTACCCCGCCGTCCAAGGCCTTCAAGGTCTTGGACGTGGCATACAGGTGACCGATGACCCGGGCGAGTCCCAGGGCGGCGGCAGCGATGATGAGCGCGCCCACCACCAGGGTGACAATTGCTTCTGCAGGCATGCCTGGCTCCTAACCCAGTAGCTTCGAGACGGGGCCGGCGTACCGCACCGCACCGTTGGCGACTTCCTTGATGACGTCGTCGGTCGTGGCGAGGAGAGCGGGGGTCGTATCCAATTCCCCGATCAGAGCCACGCCACCCGCGAGGGTGTCTTCGGCAGCGCCACGAATGCGCTCAAGTGCTCCGAGGACCATGTTGAGCAGTGCGACAAGCACGGGGACAACAACGACGATGAGGACGATGTTTCCCCACATCCACAGACTCATATCCGTTACCTCCTGGTCAGCGGCTGGGGGCCGGGGTGTAGGGAAGGAAGAACCGGGCGAAGACGCGCTTGGCCGCCCGGAAGAACGCCGTGATGCCGATGGCGATACCGCTGGCGGCCTTCGGAGCGTCGATCGCCATGGGATCGCGCCCATCGGCAATGGCAGCCAGACGCAACTTCATCGACCCGGCTGTCTGATCGACGAGGACGCCCGTGACGTCCGCGACAAGTCCACGGCCGTACTGTGCGGCAGCACCCGAGATCTGCAGGTCCATGCCGATATTGACACGGGTGTTGCCGCCGATGGGCTGCAGGCCGATCGTCAACTGGGTCTCGGCGTTGCCGCGGCCCTTCTTGTCTGCTCCGGCACCGTCCAAGACGAGCACCTTCTTGGCATCATCCTTGCTCGCGATTTTGACCTGACCGGCGAACTCCAACTTCACCGGTCCGGCCGAGATGATGACGTCACCGTGGTACTCGTCATCCCCCACCTGATTGGTGAGATCCGCACCCGGGATACACGCCGCAACGAGAGGCAGGTTGCCGAGGAAGTCCCAGACCTGATCGACGGGCTGGGGGACCTCGAATGACTGATTCAGCTTCATGGTCAGTCTCCCTTCACCGGCGGCATCCCGGACACGTTCTGTCCGGTCTGCAGAGCCTCATAGACCCGGTTGGGCATGAGCGGCATGTCGACGTTCCGCACGCCGGTGTGCTCGATGGCGTTCATCACCGCGTTGACGAAGGCGGCCGGCCCACCCACCGTGGCGCATTCACCGATGCCCTTGGCCCCGATGGGGTGGTGCGGGCAGGGAGTGACGACCTCGTGGAGTTCGAAGCCAGGGGTCTCCCAGGCGGTCGGCAGGAGGTAGTCCATGTAGTTCGAGCCGATGCAGTTCCCCTCCTCGTCGAAGGTGATGTACTGCATGCTCGCCATGGCGTAGGCCTCGGTGAGACCGCCCATGATCTGGCCTTCGACGATCATGGGATTAATGCGAACGCCGCAATCGTCGACAGCGACGAACTTGAGCACGTCCCACACGCCGGTCTGCGGGTCAACCTCAACCTTGCAGACGTAGGCCGCGAAGGGCCAGGTGAGGTTTGGCGGGTCGTAGTAAGCGACGTTTTCGAGACCTGGCTCTAGCCCGTCCGGCACGTTGCTGTAGGCGGCGAGGGCACAGTCTTGAATTGTGACGCCCCGCTCTTCATTGCCCCGCACATAGAACCGACCGAGCTCCCACTCGATGTCCTCCTCGGACACCTCGAGTAGGTGCGCCGCAATCTTGCGCGCCTTGGCACGGATCTTGCGGGCCACCATCGCCACCGCCGCACCGGCCACCGGTGTCGAGCGTGACGCGTAGGTGCCCATCCCGAAGGGCGCTGTGTCGGTGTCGCCCTCTTCGACGACGATGTCGTCGGCGGGGATGCCGAGCTCGTGAGCGACGATCTGCGCCCAGGTGGTCTCGTGACCCTGGCCCTGCGTCTTGGCACCGGTGCGCAGGATCGCCTTGCCGGTCATGTGCACGCGCAATTCCGCAGAGTCGAACATCTTGATGCCGAGGATGTCGTACTCACGGCTGTTGCCAGCGCCGAGCGGCTCGGTCATCGTGGAGATGCCGATGCCGAGGAGCTTGCCGCGCTTGCGCGCCTCCTCCTGCTCCTCCTTGAAGGTGTCGTACCCGATGGCCTCCAGAGCCACGTCCAGGCACTTGCCGTACTGGCCGGAGTCGGTGAGGAACCCGAAGGCGGTCCGGTAGGGGAACATGTCGTCCTTGACCAGATTCACCCGGCGGAAATCCGCCTGGTCCATGCCGAGGTCGTTGGCCGCCGCGTGCATCATGCGCTCTTGGAAGAACATCGCCTCGGTGACGCGGAAGGAGCAGCGATAGGCCACCCCACCCGGCGCCTTGTTGGTGTAGAAGCCCTCGCTCGTGAGATGTGCTGCGGGGACGTCGTACGCCGCGAACGTCGAGTGCATGAGGCCGATCTTGAACTTCGTCGGCTGCGCGTCGGCATAGAAGGCACCGTGGTCGGACACGGTGTGCATCCGCATGCCGAGAATCTTGCCGTCCTTGCGCAGCGCCAGTTGCCCCTGCAGGTAGACGTCGCGACCGAAGCCGGTCGAGATGAGGTTGCCGGACTTGTCCTCAATCCACTTGACCGGCCGCTCCGTGAGGATCGAGGCCAGGATCGAGATGACGTATCCGGGATAGACGGGGACCTTGTTGCCGAAGCCGCCACCGAGGTCCGGAGAAATGATCCGAATCATGTGCTCGGGGAGCTCGGCCACGAGGGACACAGCCGCGCGAATGATGTGCGGTGCCTGTGTCGTCATATAGACGGTCAACTTGCCGGTGGCGCGGTCATAGTCGGCAATCGAGCCGCACGGTTCGAGGGGCGAAGGGTGCGACCGCGGGTAGTGCAGGTCCACCGTGGAGACAACATCGGCCTCGGCGAAGGCCCGATCCGTAGCCTCCTTGTCGCCGATCTCCCAGTCGAAGATCTTGTTGGTGGCCTGGTTTTCCTTATCGTCGCGGATCAGCGGCGCATTCGGATCTTGGGCCTGAACGGGATTGACGATCGCAGGCAGGGACTCGTACTCCACGACGATCCGGCTGCAGGCATCCTTGGCGATGTACGGGTCGTCAGCAATGACGGCCGCGACCTCCTGGCCTTGGAACCGGACCTTGTCCGTGGCGAGGACTGCCTGGGTGTCGTAGGACAGGGTGGGCATCCAGGCCAGGTTGCGGGCCGCCATGGTTTCGCCGGTGAGCACGAGTCGGACCCCGGGTACCTCCCACGCAGCGGTGGTATCGATCGACTTGATCCGCGCGTGGGCGACGGGGCTGCGCAGGATCTCCATGTGGAGCATGCCCGGCAGGACGACGTCATCGACGTAGCGGCCCTTACCGCGGATGAATCGGTTGTCCTCGACTCGGCGGCGGCTTGCGCCCATGCCACCGATCTTGAGTTCGTCGAGTGCCATTACTCGGCCTCCTCAGCACGCATCTTCTCGGCGGCCCACATGACCGACTTCACAATGTTCTGGTAACCGGTGCACCGGCAGAGATTGCCCGACAGCGCCCAACGAATCTCGTCCTCGGTGGGGTTGGGGTTGCGTTCGAGGAGCGCCTTCGACGCCATCATCATGCCGGGCGTGCAGTACCCGCACTGAAGGCCATGCTCCTGCTTGAAGCCCTCCTGGATGGGGTGCAACTCACTCGCGGTCGCCAGACCCTCAACCGTCTCGACGTCGTGCCCATCCGCCTGAACGGCGAGCATCGTGCAACTCTTGATGGGCCGACCGTCGAAGAGCACCGTGCAGGCGCCGCAGTTGGTGGTGTCACAGCCGGTGTGCGTGCCGGTCAGTTGCAGAGCCTGGCGCAGCATGTGAGCGAGCAGCAGGCGCGGTTCCACGTCCACCGTGCGCTTCTCACCGTTCACGGTCACCGTCACGCGCCGGGTCGGCACGTTGGCGGGGACCTCCGCGGGGACTTCCTCGTACAGACTCGTCATAGTCAGGCTGCTTTCTGCTCGGAGCGGGCGATACCCGACAGGATGCGGGTGACAAAGGTCTTCACGATGTGGCGCTTGTAGTCCGCCGAACCGCGGTGGTCGGTGCGTGGGTCAGCGGCATCCGCGATCGCCTCCGCGGCGGCCTCGATGCTCTCGGCGGTCAAGGTCTTGCCCACCAACACGCTGATGGCCTCATTTGCGTCGATGGTCTTGCCGCCGACTCCCGCAAGCGCGCACCCGGCGCGGGTCACGACATCGCCGTTCATATCAAGAGCGACAGCAACGGACGCGGTCGCGAAATCGCCGACTCGGCGCTCCAGCTTGAGGTAGCCACCGACAGCCTTCCCCTTGGCGGGCGGGATCACGGCCTCGACGGCGAGTTCGTTGTAGGCCAGG
>Ga0222714_10001881_pt1 | contig 23114 bp, 19 predicted proteins | sample C33_3DmetaG_FD_165048 | JGI IMG/M metagenome (GOLD analysis project Ga0222714, IMG submission 165048) | Estuarine water microbial communities from San Francisco Bay, California, United States - C33_3D | ecosystem: Environmental > Aquatic > Marine > Unclassified | place: USA: California...
TTGGTGTCACGATTGGTGGAGACCGTTGCCGCCACTGGACTGACGAACGTTCAGGAACTGGTGGGGCTTGATCCCGCGGACGATGCGGTCGTCTATCCTCTGGCTGACGATCGGGCGTTGGTCGCCACCGTCGATTTCTTTCCACCCTTGGTCGATGATCCGGACGACTACGGGACCATTGCAGCCGCCAACGCGGTCAGTGACATATATGCCATGGGCGGCGAGGTCGTACTAGCATTGACCGTCTGCGGATTTCCCGCGGTTGTACCAGATTCTGTAGTGGCTGAGGTCAACCGGGCCGCAGCTGCCTTGGTCGCCAGCTGCGGGGGCGCCATCCTCGGCGGACATTCGATTCGTTGCGCAGAACCGGTATTCGGTCTTTGCGTGATCGGCTTCCTCCATCCAGGCAAGATCTGGCGAAAGTCGGGCGCACAGGACGGCGACGTCCTGATGTTGTCAAAGCAGCTCGGCACCGGCCTTTTGCTATCAAGCAGGTCGGAAGTGCATCTTCCGGCAGCCCTGCGCGTGATGAGGGCGACCAACCGCGCAGCCGCGGAGGCGCTACGATCGCAGGGGCATCAACCCCATGCGGTCACCGACATAACCGGGTACGGATTGCTTGGGCATGCAGGCGAAATGGCGCGTCAATCAGGCGTCGACCTCGTTGTCGATACGAGCCTGTTGCCTGTCTTGCCCGGCGCTTTGGAGGCGGCGGCTGCCGGAGTAAGGACCTCGGCTCACCGATACCTGAAGGTGGGCATGAATGAGGTCGATCCGGCGGTGCTTGCGGTGCTGCAGGACCCACAGACCTCAGGCGGCCTGCTGGCGGCCGTACCCCGGGAGAGCGTTGCAGCCCTGGAGGCCGCAGGTTTTAAAAGGATTGGGGCAGTTCGCGCCGGATCAGGCGAGGTCCGCGTCGCATAGACCGCCTCCAGGCCGAATTGCCAGGCCAGGGCGCCGGGCCTGAAGCAATCGACCCACGAATCGCTGTTGCCAGCGCGGCAGTTCGTTACGACGCAATGCGCGCAGCAGCGACTGATGACGTGAGCGACGCTCCGTCAGTGGCATCTCAAGCGCAAGGCGAAGCCCCTCGGCTTGGCTGTTCTGGTCGTCTGCCGGGACCAGTATGGCCGCCTCCAACTCGACCGCAGCGCCCGCTCCCCGCGAGAGCACCAGCACACCGGGATCTTCCTCCGGCTGTACGGCCAAAAATTCCTTGGCCAACAGATTCATTCCATCCGCCCGGGGAGTAACCAGACCAACGTCGGCGCTCGCCAGAATTCCCATGAGTTCGTCATGGGGGACGGCGGCAAAGACGCACCGCAAGTCGGAGGAGGAATTGGATAAATCAGCTTCCCGACGGATCGATTCCTGCAGTTCGCGGTGAGCATCGAGAGCGAGCCGCGACGGTGTTATGAACTGCAGATAGTTGGGCCGCGGTCTGGCCGGCCAATTCGTCAATAGCTGCCTGTAGGCCCGCAGGCGCTGTGGCAAGGCCTTGCTGATATCCAGACGGTCAGCGCCAATGACGCGCTGGCCAGGCTGACCCACAGACCACCAGCGCAGCGCAGCCTCCCTCATCGTCGCCGAGGCTGTGCGGCGCAAATAATCGATGTCGACTCCGAGTGGAAAAACGCCGGTGGCCGTGAGGCCTCCCTGCCCATTGGCAACGCCAGCAGGGGTCACTGCATGCTCCCCCCAATGGCGGCGCGCCACTGCCTCAAAGGCCGCAAGGTCGTTCGGGGTCTGGAAACCCAGCAAATCGTAGGCCAATAAATTCCCGAGCAGTTCACGGCTCACCGGTCCATCTGCAAGTGCTGGAAACGGCACGTGCAGAAAATGACCGATGGGGTTCCGACATCCGGCTTGCCTTAAAAAATGCCCCAGCGGCAACAGATGGTAGTCGTGCACCCACAGTACATCGTCATGCTTCAGAGATCCCTTGATCTGGTTAGCCATTCGAAAATTCACGCGCCGATAGGCGCGGTACCAGGCACCTCCTTCAGCGTCCGGAGCCGGGAGTTGTCCATGGCTCAATGGCCATAGCACCCGATTGCAGAATCCAAGGTAGTAGTGTTGGTAATCGTCGATCGACAGTTCCACTACGGCGTACTCGATCCCGTTCTGGTTATGCCTTCTTGGCACATCACTCAAGGCTCCAACCTGGCCGCTCCATCCAATCCAAAGGCTGTTTGTGTGGCGAATCGTGGCCGCCAGACTGATGGCAAGACCCCCGGGGGCGGTGTCTCCCGGGGGAAGATCAACACGATTGGAAACAACGACCAGCCTACTCATGATGGATCGTTGCGGCGCGCAAGGGCAGCCAGCCAGAGGCGAAGCGCGGCCGGGTCCGGCATGCACCAACGCGCGTCGATTCGCGCACCTATAGCGATGGTCATGCCGCCGCGTCGCTCGACCGTCTCCATGGCGGGCACATCAGCGACATCGTCGCCGATATAAATCGGCATACGATCCGTGAAGGGCGGCTCAGCCAGAAATGCCTCCACCGCCGTGCGCTTGTTGCCACCACGCAGGCGAACCTCCAGGACAAGGTCGCCGCTGAGTAGTTCGAGATCCGGCGTGAGCAGCGACGCCAGTATCTTCAGGTCATCGGGTTCGGGCGTCCAGCGCGGCTGAGCGTTACGGAAGTGAAGCGCCAACGCAAGGCCCTTGTCCTCCACGCAGACCCCAGGGTGCCGGGCGACCCAGCGCTGGAACTGCTGACAAAGCCTGCGGCTTGCTACTTTGAAATCCTCGACCGACGGGTTGCCAACGATAGTTACTTTCCCGGAGCCATCGCGTCGCATCGTGCCGTGTAAAGCCGCCGTAGGGAGCTGCAATGGCCACAGCATTTGATCGATATCATCCAACGCGCGGCCGGTAATCATCGCAAGTGCACCATCGAGTCGATTGCTGAGGTCGCGGAGCATGGGCACGAGGTCGGGCGTTACGATGACTGACTTCGGGCCAGCCGCAAAGTCGACCAGTGTTCCGTCGAAATCCAGGAACAGACACGCATCACCTGGGACGATCGCGGAACTTCCGCTCACTGGCCGGGCCGCAGCTCCATTAAGACATCAGCCGCACTGCCCATAGGCCCTCACGGTTGCTGATGATGAATCAATTCGCGACTCGCTGTTTTGCAAGGCTGGGCCCGCTTGGATTCGAACCAAGGACCAAGGGATTATGAGTGGTTTGTACCGTTCGTAATCAGCATTTTTCTGCGGGCTTTTCCACCGTCGAGGCCAGTGTGTAAGCAAGTGTGTAAGCACGTTTCCGGCTGCGCAAATTAGGAAGTGCATGCTTTTATCCCCTCTGCGATAGCAGGGTTGCTTGATTGATCCCAGCACGATGCCCCAACGAAAAATTTATCACCGCCGCTGACATAAACCAAACCAAGGTCGGCGGCTTGGGTATCGCTGCAAAGGGGTTGCACTCCACAGCGCCCAACGCTGTCAACGCCCAGCTTCCCAAACTCAGGGCTGCGCAGCATGGATACATAAGGCACGAATAGTAGCGTGTAAACTACCGCTGCAAACAGAATAAAGCTAAGGCGTAATTAAGACTCAATTTGGAGTTGCAGAACATGATTCGACGCACGTTTCTTTGCATGTTGTTGATCGCCACCCTGGCGGCGCCAATACCTGCCGCGGAGCCGGCGATATACCGTCGTACAACATTGATTGTCGAAAATATCGATGAATCTCTAAAGCTTTATCGCGACGTCCTCGGCTTAGAGGTTTTTTATGACCAGATGATTAACCGACCGTCTGCGCAACGCCCGGGCGAGTATGAACGGTCAGTACGACTCGTATTCTTGAAGTCAAAAGATAGTTACGTGGGCGTACTCGGATTACTACAGTACATTGTGCCAACGGAGACAGCCGTTGATCTTCCGGGCTATCGGAAAAATAGCTGCGCCTCCAATTGTCACTATACGGAGAAGAAACCACCTCCTGGCGCGCAGGTTCAGCTCTTTAACGTAAAGGATGTCGCCGCCGTACTCTCACAGCTTACGACCACCACCAAGGCGCGAATCGCGTTTGGACCCGTCCCTCGCGTCTACCCCTCCTACGACGGACAGGAGCCGTTGCGAACGATTAGTAGCGGAGTCATCGACGCCGACGGGAACTTTTTAGAGATCACTCAGTTACTTTTCTCTCTGGACAAAATCGGCCCATCAAAGTGACAACCGGCTTTGGTCGGCATCTCACTCTGTACTCGCTAGACCGAGTGAGTTTAGGGGGCGCGACGTCTCCCCCGAATCTAGTCTCGGATAGGTCTAGGGGCTTACAGTTAGTGACCTTGGTCGTAGCAATATCCCGATTTGATCTCTGAACCCTTTCCGCACGAAGGTCGGATAGGCTGTGAGTCTGTCTTCGCTCGAAGACTGGGCCCGCTTGGATTCGAACCAAGGACCAAGGGATTATGAGTCCCCTGCTCTAACCGCTGAGCTACGGGCCCGCCGGGTCTGGATTGTGGGCTATTTTGGGTTGGGGTTTAAGAGCCGGGAGCGTCCATCATGCTCTGCGAGTAATTCTCCAGCCCCACGCGCTGGACCAGTTCGAGCTGCGTCTCCAGCCAGTCGATGTGCTCCTCCTCAGAGTCGAGGATCTTCCGGAACAGGTCGCGGGTGACGTAGTCCGCGGCCGTCTCGCAGTCCGCGATGGCAGCCTTGAGATCCGGGTGGGCCCTGCGCTCAAGCGCGAGGTCACACTCCAGGATCTCCACCACCGTCTCGCCGATCAGCAGCTTGTCGAGGTCCTGCAGGTTGGGCAGGCCCTCCAGGAACAGGATGCGCTTGATCAACTCGTCGGCATGCTTCATCTCGTCGATCGACTCGTGATGCGAGTGCCGGGCCAGCTTGCCAAGGCCCCAGTTGTCGAAGATACGTGAGTGCAGGAAGTACTGGTTGATGGCAGTCAGTTCGTTGCGCAGGACCTTGTTGAGGTGCGCGATGACCTTGGCGTCGCCCTTCATGGCAGTTCCTCTCGATCAGCGGGTATCGGAAGGCGGCCGCGCGGCCGCTTCAGGCAGGTTGCACGCTCTGCGGGGCAGGATCAAGTGCACGGGTAAAGACCTCGCGCGCCATGGGCTCGCAGCGGCCACAGCAGGTAGCGACCCGCGTGCAGGCCTGCAGATCCTCGAAGCGGCGCACGCCCTGTCGGGCGGCTTCCTTGAGGTCGCGGTCTCGTACGGCGTTACAGACACAGACGTACATGGCAAATGAAACTATAAACGCTAATCATTCTCATTTGCAATACTACCTTTTCAGAACAATGACTTGGCTTGCATCACGCCCGTGAACTTGCCACCATCCGCGCGGTCGTAAAAGACGTGAATTCCCTGACCGGCGCCCTGAGCCCGCGACGTCAGCTAACCCGAGGAGAGAGACGATGAGCCACGAGAACCTGTCCCGCCGCAACCTGCTGAAGGGTGCCCTGCTGGCGGTTGCCGCAGCGCCAGCCGCGACCCTGGTGGCGCGCGAAGCGGCCGCTGCCAACCCGCTGGTCGACCCCGCCGACGCCCAGGCCAAGGCGCTGGGTTACGTCGCAGACGAGACCAAGGTCGATGCCAAGGCCAACCCGACCCACAAGCCCGGCCAGCGCTGCAGCAACTGCATCCAGTACACCGGCAAGGCAGGTGATGCCCAAGGCGGCTGCAACCTGTTCCCCGGTAAGGATGTTAAGGCCGGCGGCTGGTGCAAGGTGTGGGTGCAGAAGCCCGGCAGCAAGGTCGGCTAAGCACCGTCCTTTCCGCATCTCGGGGCCCGGCGGTGCGCGAGCACCCCGGGCCTTTTCATTTGCCGGCGTGGTGCAGGGGTAAGGCCGTGACGTGCTTGAGCTCCTCCATGGAGAAGCTGGAGGTCACATCAGCCAGTTCCACGCGCTGGATCAGGGCCTTGTAGACCTGGTCATAACCGGCGATGTCCGGCACCACCACGCGCAATAGATAGTCCACCTCGCCGCTCATGCGGTAGGCCTCAACCACCTCTGGAATATCCTCCAGCGCCCGCCGGAACTTCTGCAGCCAGCGGGCGTTGTGCTGGTTGGTCCGCACGCTGACGAACACCGACACCGGGACGTTCAGCGCCGCAGGATCGAGGATGGCGACCCGCCGCCGGACTACGCCCGCTTCCTCCAGGCGCTGGATGCGTCGCCAGCAGGGCGTGGTGGTCAGCCCGATCCGCTCGGCGATCTCCGCCACTGGCATCATCGCGTCCACCTGTAGCAGCCCGAGGATCTGAAGATCCTTCGCATCCAGATCTATTTTCTTTTTCATTCGATATTTATAGCATTTTTTTCTACTTTTAGAGCCTAAACAGGAATAAAACGCAATCCCGTTCCCGTCTGCGCTGCTAACTTGCTATCAGGTTACCTTGCGAGGCCGGCATGCCAGTCCCAAGCCTTTCCATCGCATCACTGCGCGATGCCATCGTCGGGATCGATGCGGACATCGAGACGCCCTTCGGTACCCGCCCCCTCATCTACTGCGACTACACGGCCTCCGGGCGCTCGCTGCTGTTCGTCGAGCGCTACCTGCAGGGACTGCTGCAGACCTATGCCAATACCCATACCGAGGACGACCTCACCGGTCGGGGTACCTCGCGCCTGCTGCACGAGGCGGAGCAGGCCATCAAGCGGGCTGTAAACGCCGGCCCCGAGGGGCGCGTGGTGGCTTGCGGAACGGGCGCGACCGGCGCCATCGCCCGGCTCCAGCAACTGCTCGGGGTGGCCATCCCGCCCGTCACCCGCTCGAGGCTGGACGGCTGGCTGCACGACTTCCTCGGTCCCGAGCAGGCTGAAGCCCTCGCCAGCCACCAGGCGGCCAGCCAGCCGGTGGTCTTTGTCGGCCCTTATGAGCACCACTCGAACGAGATTTCCTGGCGTCAGGGGCTCGCTACCGTGGTCGAGGTGGAACTGGACCAGGACGGCGGTATCGACCTGGCTCATCTCGAACGCCTGCTCGCGGACCCCGCGTGGGCCGGGCGGGACAAGATCGGGGCCTTTTCGGCCGCCTCGAACGTCACCGGCATGAAGAGCGACGTGCATGCCATCGCCGCGCTGCTGCACCGTTACGACGCGCTGGCCTGCTTCGACTACGCGGCGAGCGCCCCCTACGTCGAAATCGACATGAACCCGGGAGGCGACGCCTGGCTGGATGCGGTGTTCGTCTCGCCGCACAAGTTTTTGGGGGGGCCCGGCGCAAGCGGCATCCTGGTCTTCAACCAAAGGCTCTACCGCCGCGAGCTACCGCCGAGTTTCGCCGGCGGGGGCACGGTGGAATACGTCAGCCCGAGCGACCAGGACTTCATTGCCGACGTCGAGGAGCGCGAAAAGGCCGGCACGCCCGGCATCCTGCAGACCCTGCGGGCGGCACTCGCCTTCGAGATCAAGTCCGCAATCACGACGGAGGCGATCGAGGCGCGCGAGCAGGTCCTGCTGCACAGGGCGTTTGCTGCGTGGGGCGATGAGCCAGGCATCGAGATCCTCGGCAACCCGGACCCGGCACGGCGGATCGGCATCGTGTCCTTCAACCTGCGCGACCCGCGCGGCGCAGGCTACCTGCATCCCAAGTTCGTCACCACGCTGCTTAACGACCTGTTCGGCATCCAGTCGCGGGCCGGTTGCTCCTGCGCCGGCCCCTACGGGCATCGCCTGCTGGGCATCGGGCTGGATCTCTCGGAGCGTTACCGTGCATGGGTACGCAAGGGTTATCACGGGATCAAACCCGGCTGGTGCCGGATAGGCTTTCATTTCAGCATGGACGACCCGGAAGCGGCTTACGTCATCGATGCGGTGCGATTCATTGCCCGCGAGGGCCATCGGTTCCTGTCGCTGTATCGCTTCGATCCGCTCGATGGCTCGTGGCGACACGAAGCGGCCGGCGAACCTGGTGCCGTGCTCTCACTCGCGGCGGCACTCGAGGCGCCTCCCCTGCAGTCCACCGCACGTCCAGCCCGGGAACGCGCCGCGGGCTATGCCGGCCACCTCGCCGCTGCCGAGTCGCTTGCCGCCTCGCTGGTACCGGAATCACCGCGCCCGCTGCCGGCATCAGCCCGGTTCGGCGACCTGCAATTCTTCAGTCACTGAAGGCAGCGGCGCGGGACCCCGCTAGAATCCGCGCACCATGACCGACATCGAAGATCCCCGGTTCCGGCAGGGACCCCGCAAACCGCCAGTGGCGAGGCGCTCCTCCAGTGGAGCCGATGCGCCCCGCGAGGCCGAGAGCGGGCCACCAGGCTCCGAGCGGCTGCAGAAGGTGCTGGCGGACGCCGGCCTCGCCTCGCGCCGCGACTGCGAACTGGCGGTGAAGGCCGGCCGTATCCGCGTGAACGGCCGCCCGGTCCGCACGCTGCCCTGCTGGGTGCTGCCCGACAACGACCTGGTTGAGTTCGATGGCGAGGTCGTCGACCTGGCACGACGCGGGCGCCTGCAGCGCGACTACCTGTACTTCGCCGTCAACAAGCCCAAGGGCATCATTTCAACCGCCCGTGATCCGGAGGGGCGGGCCCACGTCGTGGACCTGGTGAGCGCAGCCGTGCCCCGCGGTCAGCGCGTCTACCCCGTAGGTCGCCTGGATGCGGATTCCACCGGTCTGGTGCTGCTCACGAACGACGGCGACCTCACCCACCGCCTGGCCCATCCCCGCCACGAGGTGGAGAAGCGCTACCGGGTGACGCTCGAGGGCCAGCTTGACCCGGCCACCATAGAGGTCTTGAAGAAGGGTGTGTATCTCGCCGACCCCTCGGCCATCGCCCGCAGCAAGGCCGGCGGTGGCGGCGGCGGTGGCAAGCGGGCCTCGGTGAAGGCACTGCGCGTGCTGCGCTCGCACCGTGACCGGCGCAGCGGTGGCTGGTCACTGGTGGAACTGACCCTCGGCGAGGGTCAGAACCGCGAGATCCGCCGACTGATGGCGCGGGTGGGCCTCAAGGTCCGCAAGCTGGAGCGCATATCCATCGGCCCGCTGCAGCTGGGTGCGCTCAAGCCCGGCGAGTACCGTACGCTGCGCCCAGAGGAGATCATGGCCCTGCGCAGGGCGGTGCTGCTCTAGCTCGGGTATGTCTTCCCTCGAGGCACTCCTGCCGCCGCTGCTGGAGGCGCTTGCGCATCGGCACAGCGCCATCCTCCAGGCCCCCACCGGCACCGGCAAGAGTACGCTCGCGCCGCTGGCCCTCCTCAAGGCCGACTGGCTGGGCAGTCAGCGAATCCTCATGCTCGAACCGCGGCGCCTGGCCGCGCGCGCGGTGGCAACACGCATGTCCGCACTGCTGGGTGAACCCCTCGGCGGAACGGTCGGTTATCGCACCCGCCTCGACGGTGCCAGCTCCAGGGATACGCGGCTGCTGGTGGTCACCGAGGGCATCCTCACCCGTCTGCTCCAGGATGACCCTGCGCTGGAGGGCACCGGGCTCGTCATTTTCGATGAGTTCCACGAGCGCAACCTGCAGGCCGACCTCGGGCTGGCGCTGAGCCTCGACGTGCGCCAACACCTGCGCCCCGACCTGCGAGTGCTGCTGATGTCGGCCACCCTGGAGGTGGAATCCCTCGCCGGGCTCCTCGGTGGGGCACGGATCATCACCGGCGGTGCCTCGCTGCACCCGGTGGAGACCGTCTACGGACGCCGCCCGGCCATCGCCGACCTCCCGCGCGTGGTGGCAGCCAGCGTGCGCCACGCCCTGGAGCGCCACGGCGGTGACGTCCTGGTGTTCCTGCCGGGTGCCGGCGAGATCCGTCGCGTCGAAAGGTTGCTGGCCGAGACCGGAGGGATGCCGGACACTGACGTGTACCCGCTGTATGGCGATCTCTCACCAGCCGCTCAAGACAGCGCCCTCGCGCCCGCGAAGCCAGGACGCCGAAAGGTCATCCTCTCGACCTCCATCGCCGAGACCTCATTGACCATCGAGGGCATCAGCGTCGTGATCGACAGCGGCTGGTCGCGCCGCCCGCGATTCGATCCCGGCACGGCCATGAGCACGCTCGTGACCGTACGCGCCTCGCGTGCCGCGACCGACCAGAGACGGGGTCGCGCGGGCCGCCTCGGGCCCGGCACCTGCTATCGCCTGTGGTCGGAGGACGAACATCGCGGACTGGAAGCGCAGTCGCCGCCGGAGATCCTCGATGCCGACCTGTGCCCGCTGGCGCTGGAGCTGGCGGCCTGGGGAACGGAGGACGTCTCCACGCTGCCATTCCCGGATCCACCGCCGCCCGTACTGCTGGCGCAATCCGGCGAACTGCTGCGCCGACTCGGGGCGCTGGACTCCGGCGGGCGGATCACCCCGCACGGGCGGGCCATGTCGAGGCTCGGAGTGCACCCGCGGCTGGCACACATGTTGCTGCGCGCCGTCGAGATCGGCGCTGCCGGTCTCGCCTGTGACCTGGCGGCAATGCTCGGCGAGCGCGACCTGCTGCGTGGCCCCGCGGCACTCGACGATGCCGACCTTGAACTGCGCCTGGCGCTGCTCAGGGGCAATGCGCAGGGGGCCACGGGATCCAGTGCAGATCGCGGGGCACTGCAGCGTATCCGCCGGCAGTCCGCCGCGCTGCGTCGGCGACTCGGTCACCTCCCGGAGGGTGAACACCCGGAGGATCTCGCCGGCGTCCTGCTGGCCATGGCCTATCCGGACCGGATCGGCCAGCGTCGGGCGGACGGGCGCTTCCTGCTCTCGGGAGGCCGTGGGGCCGTGTTCCGCCGGCCGCAGCGGCTCTCCGGCAGCGAGTTCGTAGTGGTCGCCGAGCTCGACTCGGGAGAGCGGGAAGCACAGATTTTTCTCGCCGCCTCCATCACCCGCGCACAGCTGCACGAGCACTGCAGCAGCCTGATCGAATCCGCCGAGGACATCACCTGGGACGACCAGGCAGGTGCCGTGCTGGCAAGGCGCCACGTCCGCCTCGGGGCGCTCTGCCTCGTCGAGTCGCGGATCGACTCACCGGACCCGGTAGCGGTCCAGCTCGCCCTGCTCGAGGGCATCCGCAAGCGCGGACCGTCCGCCCTGCACTTTTCTGCGGCCTCGCAGTCGCTGCGTGAGAGGGTGGCATTCCTGCGGCAACTGCCGAATGGCCCGGCGCAGGACTGGCCGGCGCTGGATGACACCCGCCTCATGGACGAACTGGAGCAGTGGCTCAGCCCCTGGCTCGAGGGCGTCAGCCGCCTCGCCCACCTCGAGCGGGTCGACCTGCACGCGGCGCTGGTCGCCAGGCTGGGGCACTCGACCTTGCGCCAGCTGGAGTCACTGGCCCCGACCCACCTGGAGGTGGCGAGCGGCTCGCGGCTGCCGATCGACTATGCCGATCCGGGAGGGCCCGCGCTCTCGGTGCGGCTGCAGGAGGTGTTCGGGATGCTCGAGACCCCGCGGCTGGCCGGAGGCCGCGTTCCACTTACCCTGAAGCTGCTCTCCCCTGCGCAGCGGCCCGTACAAGTCACCCGCGACCTGGCCGGCTTCTGGGCCAGGGGCTACGAGGAAGTGCGCAAGGAACTGAAGGGACGCTACCCGAAGCATTTCTGGCCGGACGACCCGGCCTCGGCACCGGCCACGCGACGAACCAAGCCTCGTTAGTCCCCGTGGTCAGGGGCGCCTCGCCACCACCAGATCTTCCTGCAGATCCTGCCCCAGCTGGAATGGCAAGCGGCCCACGACAGCGAACCCGTGACGCGCATAAAAGGCCCGTGCTCGGGGCGCCTGCTCCCAGACCGCCAGCCAGAGAAGGTCACAGCCGGACTCGCGCGCTCGCTCCAGGGTCTGCAGCATCAGAGCCTCGGCGACACCCCGACCATGCCATGCAGGTGCAACGTAGCAGCGCGCGATCTCGATGGGGAGAGTGGCGGGCAGGTCGAGGCAAGGTGCGCCATCGACAGTCTTGAGATAACCAAGCAGTGCACCCGCGCTCTCGGCCAGGGTGACCCGCACACCCTGGCCGGCCAGATCCGCTGCCACCGCATCCGGGGTGAAATGCTCGCCACAATATTCGTCCATGTCCTCCTGGCGGTTGAAGGCCGACCAAGCCACGCGAAAGGTCAGCTCAGCATGGGCCGCCAGGGCGGAGGCGTCCGCCTGCCCAGCCTGCCGCAGCACAAAATCGCCCGATGCCCCGTTGGTCTGCATCAGCTCATTTTCCGCTAGACTCGCGCGTCCTGCACTGCCGGAGGTCCCCATGCGTATCCTGACCCTGCTCTGCCTGCTCTCACCCGTCACCGCCCTGGCCGCAGACGGCCTGCCACCCGCCGCGCCGGCCGCGGTGCGCGCCCACGTGGGCTTCCTGGCCGATGACCTCCTCGAGGGTCGCGCCACCGGCTCGCGAGGTTACGACATCGCTGCACGCTACGTCGCAGCCCAGCTCGAGTCCTACGGCATCCAGCCCGCTGGCCAGGAGGGTGGCTGGCTGCAGCCGGTGATGTTCGTGCAGGGCACGCGCGTGATCCCCCAGGGCCGCGCCGCGCTCACCCGTGACGGTCAGACCACCGAACTGGAGCCGGCAAAGGATTTCATCCCCGGCGTGAATTACTTCACCGCGGATGCGGAGGTCAGCGCGCCTTTGGTATTTGTGGGCTTTGGTATCCATGCGCCGAAATATGGATATGACGATTTTGGCGACATCGACCTGACCGGCAAGATCGCAGTGGTGCTTTGGGACTCGCCACCGACCCTTGAAAGCAGCATCCGCGCGCATTTCTCCAGGGAGCGCACGCGGGAGATTGCCCGGCGTGGGGCGGTGGGCATGGTCTCACTGCCCACGCCCAAGTCGGAGGCCCGCTCGCCCTTCGAGAAGTCGGTGCTGCAGTCCGTGCTGCCCCGTCGTAGGTTGGTCGATGATGCCGGCCAGCCGGTGGAAGCCTTTCCCGAGATCCGCGCCAGCGCGTCCCTGTCGCTGGGCACGGCAGAGCTCATCTTCGCCGGTGCGCCGAAGACGCTGGAGCAGGTCTGGGCCGACGCGGAAGCGGGCGTGCCACAGGCCTTCGACCTGTCGGGCACGATGACGCTGGTGAACCGCACCGCGCTGGGCAAATCGGAGAGTGCCAACGTGGTAGGCCTGCTGCCGGGGGCCGACCCCGTCCTGAAGGACGAGTACGTGGTGTTCAGCGCGCACCTCGATCATCTCGGACGCGGCGCCACGGTCAACGGCGACAACATCTACAACGGCGCGCTCGACAACGCCAGCGGCATCGCGGTGATGCTCGAGACCGCCCGGCTGCTCGCCTCCGCCACCGAGCGGCCGCGCCGCTCAATCCTGTTTGTCGCCGTCACCGGCGAGGAAAACGGCCTGCTGGGCTCGGAGCGCTTTGCCAAGAGCCCGACCGTGCCGCGCGAGGGACTGATCGCCAACGTCAACATGGACATGCCCGTGCTGCTCTACCCGGCCGCGGGCTTCACCGCCTTCGGGGCAGAGCACTCCACCCTTGGCGAAGTCGCCCGCCGCGCGCTGGAGGCCGAGGGTCTCGAGATGGTGCCCGACCAGACCCCCGACGAGGTGATCTTCGTGCGCAGCGACCAGTACTCCTTCGTGAAGGAGGGCATCCCGGCGCTCTACGTGGACGACGGCAAGCGCTCCAGCGATCCAGACATCGATCCGGAGCAGATCTTCCGCGAGCACATGCGCCGCGACTACCACATGCCCAGCGACGACATGCGCCTGCCCATCCACTGGGAGTCCATGGCCGCCCTCGCCCGCGTCAACGCGCGCATCGGGCTCGGCATCGCGAACGATCCGGAACGTCCGTCCTGGCTGCCAGGCGACTTTTTCGGTGACACCTTCGGCAAGACTGCTCAGGAGTAGACACCCATGCGCCCGGAAACCCTCGCCGTCCACGCCGGCTACAGCCCGGATCCCACCACCAAGGCCGTGGCGGTGCCGATCTATCAGACCACCTCCTATGCCTTCGACGACACCCAGCACGGCGCCGACCTGTTCGACCTGAAGGTGCAGGGCAACATCTACACCCGCATCATGAACCCCACCAATGCGGTGCTAGAGGCCCGCATTGCGGCGCTGGAGGGTGGCATTGGTGCGCTGGCACTGGCCTCCGGGCAGGCAGCCATCACCTATTCCCTGCTCACCATCATGGAGAGCGGCCAGAACGTGGTGTCGTCTGCCACCCTCTACGGCGGCACCTACAACCTGTTTGCCCACACCCTGCCGCAGTTCGGCATCCAGACACGCTTTGCCGACCATCGCGACCCGGCCTCCTTCGAGAAGCTGATCGATGCCAACACCCGGGCCCTTTACTGCGAGTCGGTCGGCAACCCGCTGGGCAACGTGACCGACTTTGCGGCACTGGCAGACATCGCCCATCGGCACGGCATTCCGCTGATCGTCGACAACACCGTACCCACACCCTACCTGTGCCGGCCCTTCGACCACGGCGCGGACATCGTGGTCCATTCGCTCACCAAGTACCTGGGCGGGCATGGCAACAGCATCGGTGGCGCGCTGGTCGATTCCGGAAAATTCCCGTGGGCGAAGCACGCCGACAAGTTTCCCCGGCTGAACCAGCCGGACGTCTCCTACCATGGCGTGGTCTTCACCGAAGCCCTCGGCGAGGCGGCTTATATCGGCCGGGCCCGCGTGGTGCCGCTCAGGAACACCGGCGCGGCGCTGTCGCCGTTCAACGCCTTCCTGATCCTGCAGGGCATCGAGACCCTGGCCCTGCGCATGGACCGCACCTGCGAGAACTCCCTGGCCGTGGCCCGCTTCCTGCAGTCGCATCCAAAGGTGAAGTGGGTCAACTACGCCGGGCTGCCCGACTCGCCCTCGCGGGCGCTGGCGGAACGCTACATGGGCGGCCGGGCCTCCGGCATCCTGACCTTCGGCGTGGCCGGCGGGCGGGAAGCCGGAGCCAGGGTGCAGGACGCCTTCAAGCTGTTCACGCGACTGGTCAACATCGGCGATGCCAAGTCACTGGCCTGCCACCCCGCCAGCACCACCCACCGCCAGCTGTCGCCCGGGGAACTGGCCAGTGCCGGGGTCAGCGAGGACATGATTCGCCTGTCGATCGGGATCGAGCACATCGACGACCTGATCGCCGACCTAGAGCAGGCCCTCTCTGCCTGACCTGAACCGGGTCGCCCGGGCCGTATAATGGCCGGGTGACCCGGACGCCTGCATGAACCGCCGCGCCAGCCAGCCCCTTGCCAGCTGGTTGCTGGTCGTGGTCGGTTTCCTGATCATCTACGGCTCGCTGTTTCCCTTCCACTTCTCCACGGAGGGAGTCGACTCCCTGGGCGCCCTCCTCAGCCAGCTGGGCTGGGCACGCAGCACCCCCAGCGACCTCGCCTCCAACCTCCTGCTGTACCTGCCGCTGGGTGCCTGCCTCGGCTGGTTGCTGGCCGGCACGCTCGGCGGGCTGCTGGCGGTCTGCGGCGCAGTGATCCTCGGCGCGTTGTTGTCGACCGGCATCGAGCTCGCGCAGGTCCTGGAAACCCGTCGGGTGGCCAGCCTGACGGACGTGGCCAGTAACGTGGCGGGCACCCTCCTCGGGGCCCTGCTGGCCATGGTCCTGCGCATGGCCCAACACAGCTTTCGCAACAGCTGGCTCAGCCGACTGCTCAGCCAGCCCGCGGCCCTGTGCCTGCTGGCGCTCTGGGTGGGCTACCGACTCGCCCCGTTCCGGATCAATCTCGAGCCTGCCGCCTGGCTGGCCTCGGTGGAAGCCATCCTGTTCGGTGGATGGCACCCCGATTGGACGATCCTCGGGTTCGTGGTCCCATGGCTGGTGAGTTTCGAGGCCGTGAGCGCGATCAAGGGTGATCGTCAGGCCATGCAGGCCTGCCTGACTTTTGCCGGCCTGACCCTCGCAGGCATCCTGGTGGTTTCGGGTGGGCCGCTGACCCAGTCGGAGGCCGCAGGCGTGGCGGCGGCGCTGCTGCTGACCTGGCCACTGCAGCGGCTGCCACCCGGTCTCAGGGCCGTGCTGCTCACCCTGGCGCTGATGCTGCTGGTGCTGACGGTCGGGCTCGCTCCCCTGGACTTCGTCACCGACAGAGACACCTTCGCCCTGATCCCTTTCGGCGAATCGCTGCTGCAATATCGCTCGGTGCAGGTCGTGGACATGTTCTACAAATGCTTTCTGTACGGCGGGCTGGTCTGGCTGCTGGTGCGAGGCGGACTACGGGTACTGCACGCCACCCTCGTCAGCGCCGCGCTGGTGCTGGGTGTGGAAGTGCTGCAGGTCTGGCTGCCGGGGAAAACGCCGGACATCACTGACCCCCTGCTGGTGATCACCGCCGGAGGGCTGATTGCGCTGTTTGATCCCATGGGCCGCGCCCGAAGCGGCCTGTTTCGCTGAAGGAGAGGCAACGATGGATTCACGCCTGGCCCTGCGCCTACTGTTCGGCTTCATACTGATATCTCTGGCGGCCTACACGAGCTGGGCCAGCACCCAGCAGGCGGTCTGGGACTGGCAGGGATTGACCCAGGGTCCTGACCGCTGGTGGACACTCGCCACCCTGATCGACGCCTACTACGGCTTCCTGACCTTCTACGCCTGGGTGTTCTACAAGGAGCGGAGCGTGGCTGGCCGCCTCGGCTGGTTCGTCGCGATCATGCTGCTGGGCAACATGGCGATGGCAGCCTACGTGTTGCTGCAGCTGCAGCGCCTGCCGGTCGGCAGGCCTGCTTCGGACATCCTGCTCAGGAGCCCGCGTTGAGCGCGCCGCAAGACCCGGTGGCAGGCTCTTTGACCAACCGCCTGCTCGAACGCGACCTGTTGCCCGATGCGCTGATCCGCTTCGGCATACGCAGGCTGGTGGGTCGGCGGCTGGCCGAGGAAAGCGCCGGCAGCCTGGCCGAGCGGCAAGAGCGGCTGATGGCGCTGATCCAGCGTTTGCGGGAGAGCCCCATCGCCGTCAACACGGCGGATGCCAACGAGCAGCACTACGAGGTGCCCACGGCGTTCTACCAGCGGGTGCTGGGACGGCACCTCAAGTACTCGTGTTGCCTGTACCCATCGGGCACCACCAGCCTGGATGAAGCAGAGGCCGCCATGCTCGCCCTCACTGCCGAGCGGGCCGGCCTGCAGGACGGGGACCGCATCCTGGAGCTGGGTTGCGGCTGGGGCTCCCTGTCGCTGTGGATGGCCGCCCATTTTCCCGCCTCGCGCATCACGGTGGTCTCCAACTCCCGTACCCAGAAGCAGTACATCGATGGCGAGGCCGCCCGCCGCGGACTGACCAATCTCGAGGTCATCACCTGCGACATGAACCAGCTCGAACTGCCCCAGGGCGAGTTCGATCGCGTGGTCTCGGTCGAGATGTTCGAGCATATGCGCAACTACGAAACACTGATGGGCCGGATCGCGGGCTGGATGAAGCCCGGCGCCACGCTGTTCGTGCACATCTTCACCCACCGTGACTGCGCCTACCCCTTCGAGGTCCGCGACGCCTCGGACTGGATGGCCCGGTATTTTTTCACTGGCGGGATCATGCCCTCCGACGACCTGCTGCTGTACTTCCAGCGGGACCTGCGCATCGAATCGCACTGGCAGGTGGACGGAACCCATTACCAGCGCACCGCCGAAGACTGGCTGTCACGGATGGATGCGGCCCGCGACGAGCTGATGCCGCTGTTCGCCGAGACCTACGGCCCCACCCAGGCGCGGCGCTGGTGGGTCTACTGGCGGGTATTCTTCATGTCCTGCGCCGAATTGTGGGGTTATCAGCACGGCGAGCAGTGGCTGGTGTCGCACTATCGCTTCCACAAGCCCGGTTGAGGCTTGTCTCGGGCGGCTGGTCGGGTCATGCTCGGGGCATGCCGAGGCTGCTGTCCGTTCTGCTGCTTTGCATTGCCAACCTGGCCGCCCATGGCGAGGTTCCGAGCGAATCCGAGCGTCAGGCGGTTTACGACGACTTCAAGCGCGCGTTTGCGGCCAACCAGTTTCCCGAGGCCCTGGCCCTGGCTGATCAATTGGTCCGCCTCATGGAGGCCGCTGGGGTGGACAACGAGCGCATGTCCACGGCCTGGAACAACCTGGGCGTAGTGCAGTTCCGCACCGGCGACCTGGCCGGTTCCGAGGCCAGTTTCCGGCGCTCCCTGGAACTGCTGGAGGCCACCGAGGGTATCGCATCGCGTCGCCTGATCTCGCCGCTGGCGGGCCTCGCTGCAGTGCAGGCGGCAGGCGACCAGCATGCGCTCGCCGCCGAGTCGCTACAGCGGGCGGTGGCCATCAGCCGTCGCGCCGAGGGCCTGTTCAACCTCCGCCAACTCGAGCTGCTGGATCCCCTGGCTCGCAGCTTTGAGGCCCTCGGAGCCGATACGCAGGTGGAACAGCAACATCGCTACGCGCTCAAGATCGTGCAGCGCGAGTACGGCGTGAACGATCCGCGGACCCTGCCGGCCACCCTGGAGCTGGCCCGCTGGCTGGAAGCCAAGGGACGCTATGTCTCGTCTCGGGCCTTGTGGGGGCAGGTCGTCAGGGTCGGCTCCGCAGAGGGCGGCAGCCTCAACGTAGCCACCATCGACGGCTTGATTGCCATCGCCCGCACCTACCGGCTCCAGTACTCGCTCGACCCGGAATCGATTGCCGAGGCCAATGCTGAGGACCCCTTTGCCGGACGCTACGAGGCTGGCACGAGCCTGCCGGCCCGCTACATTGCGGTCCGGCTCGACGATGATGGGGAGAAGGCGGCCCTCAAGGCCCTGGAACTGCTTGAGGCCAGCAGCGACCCGCCGCCCGAGGTGCTGGCGCGGGTGCTCATGGAACTTGGCGATTGGTACACGACGGCCCATCGGCCCGAGATGGCACTGCCCTATTACCAGCGGGCCTGGCCCCTGCTGGCCGAGGCGGAGGCCCAGGGAGGTGCAGCGAACCCCCTGTCGGTCCCGCTGCCACTGCACTACCGGCCGCCCAATGCTGCCACCCGCAACCGGGACCGCGACGGCGTGGTCACCGAGGCGAGATCCGTGCGCGTGGAGCTGGCCATCGCCCCAACCGGCGAGGTCACCGCGGTGACCGTGGTGGAATCGGCGCTCGACGAAAGTCAGACCAACACCCTGGTCCGCGCGCTGGGCAGGGCCTGGTTCAGGCCACGTTTCGATGCCGGTGCGCCGGTGGATGAACCGGCCTTACCCTTTACCGAGACCTGGTTCGCGATCGCTGAACCGGGTCAGTCTCCCGAGGGGGAGTCGGAACCCACAGAAAGCTGAGTCTCGACGGCCTGTCCCAGCAGCGCCTTGACGGTGTCCTGGGTGAGCAGTTCCGTGGCGACCTTGGCCGCTGCGTCACGCATCGCCAGCTCGGTCGCGCGCTTCATGGGATCGGCGCCCGACATCGCACCGCTTTTCTGGCGACCGTAACCGGTGAGCACGTAGCCATCGAGCCGCTGGCCCTCGGGCGAGTAGACGTCGATCCGGTAGCGGATGGTCACGATGTAGCTCTCGCCGGCCACGTCCCGCGGCGTCAGGAAGGCATAGTCCTCAAAACTCGGCACCAGGGTGAAGCGCACGCGGGAGTCGCCCGCCGCGGGATCGTCGACGTTGAGCACCTGCTGGAACATGGCGCCAAGCAGGCGGTCGAGCTTGGCCACGTGCGCGGCACCCAAGACGGCCTCGTACTTGACCTGATAGCGCTCTTCGCTGTGGGTGAAGTTCCTGAACTCCTCAGGGTAGTGCACGCCTATGGTGACCGGTTCCTGCTCCACGAGCGGCGCCGGCAGGCTGGTCACCGGGGTCACTCGCACGCCCCCACAGCCGGCCAGCAGCGCCAGCCCGATCACCAGCCACGCAGTCCTGTTGGTTCCACTCATCATCCGCGACGGCCGCCCCCGAAGGAATCGTCGGTCAGGCCGACAAAAGTACCACCGTTCCGGGCACAGAGTATGCGCATCAGGGTGGCAAAACGCACGCTGGTGTACTGCGGCACATTGGGGCCCAGCGGAAAGCCGATGGCATGGATCCGCACCCTCGGCTGGCCGGAGCGGTCCTTGCGATTGATGCGCTCGACCGTATCCACGACATCCTGGATCGACGGCCCGGTGAATTCGTCGCCGAACACATAGATGCTGATGCGGTTCTCCGGCGAATAAAAGGTGCGGATCGCCGCCACGATACCCTCCACAGGGCTAGAGTTTGAGAACGACTGCCAGCGCCGGAAGACCTCCAGAATGGCCTTTCGGCGTGCGGGCGAATCCGGGATCCACTTGCCCCGGTACTCGCTGAACATGTAGCCGCCCTCGTCGTCCATGACCTGGATGCCCTTGACCTTGGGATAGATGTCCAGCACCTCCCGCATCTTCTGCTGGGCACGCTGCCAGCTGAAGGTCTGCATCGACCCCGAGGTGTCGACGATGAAGATCACGTACTCGCTGTCCACCGGGATGCCGCCGATGGGCTGGTCAACGCTGCGGCGGAAGTCGCTGCCGAGCAGTCGCTTCATTTCCTCGGTCAGCGACTGGCGGGCCGAGGACAAGGTGCCTTGCAGTGTCTCCAGCGTCTCGCCCTCAGCACGGGTGGCAGCGAACTCGCCCTCCACCTCGGAGAGGTCACCGCGCAAGCGGGCGACCCGCGTCTTCTCCTCGGAGAGCTGCTCCACCCGTGCCCGCAGTTCCCGCTCAAGCACGTCCGAAGTGCCGCGGATCTCGTACAGCTCCTCTTGCATGGCACGGACCTGGGCATCCAGATCCTCCTTCGACTGTTCAAGCTGCAGCGGCTCACCCACTTCGTTCAGGACCAGCAGCAGGATGATGGCCCCGAAGCCGCAACTGATCACGTCCAGGAAGGACATGCTGAAGACCTCGGTAGAGCGTCGCTCGCGGCGCTTCACGGCCAGTCCTCCGGAGGACTCAGGAAGGCGCCGCCGGAAGCCTGCGCCAGCCGCCAGAACCAGGTCGGGGCCTGCGGGTCGCCCTCCATGGGCAGGAGCACGACGTTGACAGGCGGCGGTCGCGGCCCGAGCGAGCGGACCGCCCGCTGCATGAACTCCTCGCGGTCGCCGGAGTCGACCAGTTTCTTGAAGGTGGGCGGCTTGTCGTCCTGGGTGGGCAAGCCGTCGGTCACCAGGATCACGTTATCCGGGGCCGGATCCAGCTGACGGATCACGGCAAAGGCATTGATCAGGCTGCTGCCGCCCTCCGGGGGCGTCTCCCGAAGCGCCTTCAGCGCGCGACCCATGGCCTCGGCATCCTGTGCCTCGACCCAGCGGCCGTTGCTGCCGGGCACCAGCGACCATGCGCGGGTATTGAAGGCATAGAGCTGGAACTTCGCTTCCGGCGGCAGCTGTGCCGAGACCCAGTCAACGGTACCGATGGCCTGCTGCCACTTGGCCGAGCGCAGCTTGCGGTCGTTTGACATGTTGCGCATTCGCAGGATGTTCACCACGGTCTCATCGAGCATGCTCGCCGAGGCGTCCACCAGCACCAGCACCCGCTGCCCCCCCACCTTGAGTCCGGTCAGGTACTGACGGTCGCCGTCCCCGGACACGCTGCGGACGCGGGTCCCGGTCTGGGTTTCCTCGGCCGACTCGCGCAGGCGGCGAGTGTCTTCCTCCAGCGACTTCAGGTCGGCTTTCAGCCGCTCCAGGCTCTCGCGCCGGGCCAGCGTATCGAACTCGAATTTCGAGAGCTCCTCGCGGGTCTCGGTCAGCCGCTGCAGTACTTCGCGTGCGAGTCCCTCGGCGCGGACGCGCTCCTGATCGGTACTCGCCAGGGCGTTCTGCAGTTCGGCGAGGTGCTTATAACCCTCGAGCACCTGCTGCTCGAGGCGACTGGACTCCGCACTCATGTCCTCCGTTTCCTTGATCCGGGCAAGCCCGGACTGGGCACTGATGATCGTGTAGAGCAGCACCACCGCGCCGAGCCCGCAGCTCATCACGTCCAGGAAGGACATGCTCCAGGCCTCTGCACGGCGGCGCGCCATGGCTTACTCCACCTCGATCAGGTCGAGGATCAGGCCGGGAGTGCCAACCCTGAGCTTGTCGCCCGGTGCGAGCAGCACGCTGCCCTGCACGCGCCGGCCATTGACCCAGGTACCGTAACGGCTGTCATCCAGCAGCTCGACGCGACCCGCACTGGCCACCAGGCGGCAGTGCTGTCTGGACACTCCGGCGGGGCGTCCCCCAAGACGGAGCTGCCGGTCTCCCGCAGGGTCGAGCCCCACGCAGAGTTCTCCCTCCTGCAACCGATAAGCCTGGCCGGCATGCAGAAGGTGGGTAGGTGCACTCGCTGGCACCGCCGCGGATACCAGCTCCGGAGTCACGGGCAGGCTACGCGGCAGGGCGATCTGCAGGCTCCCCTCGCCCATTCCAGGGCACTGGGCCGCACCTCGCGCCACTGCCCCGGGCTCGAGACGTCGGGCTTCCACGCCCGGCAACGAAGCCAGCCGCTCGGCCAGTCCAGGCAAGCTGCGGGTGCGGTGCTCCAGCAGCAAGGTGACAGGCTCGCCTCGCAGCTGGCTACGCACCAGCTCTACCAGCTGGGCATAGAACGCCTCCGCGGCGAGCAGGGCGTCCTCGCGGGTGAAAGGTGCCGCAATGGATCCGTGCGGCGAGTCGATGGCCGCCTCCACCTCCTCGCACTGCTCAAGCAGTTCCAGCCACTCAGGCAGTCTGTCCATCAGCGACTGCTCACTGGCCGCATGGTGCAGCGGATCGAAACGGGTTCGACCGACCATGGAACCGGCGATCCAGCGGGCCCAGCTCTCGTGCAGGGACCTGAGCCCCACCCGCGGCGCCAACTCGACCCGGCCGCGACGCAGCGACTGCCGACCGCCGAGTTCGGTGAGGACGGCCTGATGCAGGTGCAAATCGAGATGCAACACCCGCGGGTGCGCAGGCACGGTGGCGGCCGCCGCCACGGCCAGGTCGATAAAGCCGACGGTTTGCAGGCCAGCCGCAGAGGCCACACCCGCCAGCAAACCCAGCTGGCGCGGCCTGAGGCTGCCCGGCACCGCCAGCACCGTCTCGCGACCTTCACTGGAGGGCAGGGCCTGCAGGAAGCGCTGCAGGTGAAGGAAGGCCAGGTCCGCGCGGGTCTGCGCGCCAGCCACCGGGCGTGGCAGGGTGTCGGCATCGAGCTCGGACCAGAAGCGATCGAAGGCCTGTACCGGCCGCAGGCGCTGCTGGGCGACGGCCTCGCTGCCCAGCACCAGGCCGGCCGGGTCGAGCAGCGCCACGCCGGGGCTGGGCCCGGC
>Ga0222714_10001882_pt1 | contig 23108 bp, 3 predicted proteins | sample C33_3DmetaG_FD_165048 | JGI IMG/M metagenome (GOLD analysis project Ga0222714, IMG submission 165048) | Estuarine water microbial communities from San Francisco Bay, California, United States - C33_3D | ecosystem: Environmental > Aquatic > Marine > Unclassified | place: USA: California...
TATCAGCATCATCTGTAAGGAGTTTTTTAATCAGTCGGGTACTGATTTTGAATCTGTGAGAACCAGGAGCAGCATAATTAGATGTGCCTGCAGCGTTATCATTGAGTGAAGTGTCATCTTCAGGAGTAACAATAGATTCAAGAATATCGAGACCAATTCTATATTGAGGGGTATTTCCGTATTGGTCTAAGAGGATGTACTGATATGGAACGTCTACAAAGAATCCTCTAATGAAGTAAACACCTTGCTGAACATAAGCAACAGAACCAGTCTGAATTGCTGCTGTAGGAAGCAATTGTGCAAAAGGAGAGCCAACTTCAATCAGAGACGTTCCAAAAGTAATCTCCTGATTAGTGACTAACTGCTCATTATTAGTAAATGTCTGCTGAGAATTTTGTTCGCCACCAGACTCAATATATTTAACATATAATGTAATATAACCCTTCTCAGATTCGTTTTCAGAAATACTATACAGAACCTTTGCCTTAATACCAGATGTAAGACCTTCAATAATCTTACCATTTAATTGAGTTCTATAATCCTCAACGCTTGCTCCCAAAAAGTTTGCTTGAAGCATCACAGCATCAACATTCAGGTCATAACCTACCTGACCTGGGATGACCATTGCACCATCTTTGAACAGGTGAGCACCTACACTCTCTACCTGATTCTGTAAGACGCTCTGCATCGTTGTGAGCTCTCTCGCCTGAATAGGAAATCCAGGACGGAACAACACTCGATAAAAATTCTTATCCTTATCGAAGTCGTCGTAGTAAGGGGAGACGTTGAGGTTAGTATTTTGTGCCATTAGAACTCGATTACAATTTTGATGTCTTCTACCTGGTCGTTTGCACGACTAATTGCTCTTCTATTATCTATATAAACAACCTGACCGCTGTTTGATTTAATCTCTGGTTTTGCATATCCAGATGTAAATCTCATACCCAAATCATATTCAGTATTGTTAATTGTCCTTGAGGATGTATTTGGAACAGCAGGGAAATTAACGTCTGGTTGTCCAGCAGCACCAGAAGTAGCACCACTGATAACATTAGAACCATCAAACTCATTTTGTGTACCAGTAACTTCTGGGAAAATGCCATCAATTGCGTTCTGGTAGTACTTAAGAACTTTAGTTGTTGGATTCCAAGAAATTACACGACCACGAGCAGTGATGTTCTGTCCACCAATAACACGAGTTTGTGTAATAATTTCATCTGGGGAATAATTTCCCTGGAATGTTGGGGCAAAAATAACTGCTTTTGCAGCAGATACTGTCAAATCAGAAATCAGTTCTTCAGTACCAAACTTCAGTGGATTGGTAATCAATCCAATACGACGATAATCGTTGTCAATTGGGAAATCACCAGCACCCTCATCATAGGAGAGTTTAGCATTAATCATAACTCGATATGCACCCATCTCAACAACTGGGTCAGAACCATGACCACCAGGAGGAGGAATGATTACGTCAATCTGAGCACTAGTACCAGTACCAATACCAGTAATGTTTTCAATACTAACTTTTCCGAAAGTATACCCAGTACCACCAGAAGTTACAGTAGCAGAAATAATTTTACCACCATCTACAACAACTGATAATCTACCACCTGTTCCGTCTCCATTGATGGCGACGTTATCATAAGTTCCATTGTTGTATCCAGAACCAGCAGCGTTGATAACAACCGTATCAATTTCACCAGCAACAGCATTAGTTCTTACCGCATCATTTGTAAAAACTGGCATGTAATCGCCAGAGAAAAACTTCAAGACCGAAGCAACAGGAATTGTATACATATACTTCCAACGATAACCATCGCCAGTAGTGATGATAGATGTAGAAGTTCCAGTGGGTTCGACTGTAGAGGGTTTTCCGTTAGGGTCGGAAGGAGAAGTACCGTTATAAATGCACTTATAAACTTGATACTGAGAGTTTACAACATAAAAGTCAGAATCATATAGTTTCGTAGCACCCGAGGAAGCGGTCTTACTGGGAGAATAGTCATGACGATACATGTCATATGTAAAACCAAGTCCACCAGTAGTTTGTTCTGGAGAAACCCAGTCAATTCTACGGACAACCTGAATAGTATCTGAAGCGAGTACACGCTTCAATGAAACCATATCATCATAAGAATCAGAAAACTGCGAAAAAGAATCCACTGCCTGAGGAGGGGAATTTTCATTATCCCACGACTGGGGTCTTCCAATGAATAGATATACTCTATCTCTGGAATCTCCAGCAGCGGCATCACTCTGGTTGGCATCGGGACCCTCCAAAGATTTGATAAATTTTTTCGCTGAAAAAATTCTGAATTGATCAGTAAGTAAAGCTGCCATTTGCTATGGATACAATGTTCCTCTACTTGTCTATTTATGAAGTTTGTACAACCGTCTGATACGAGACGTTCTTGATTCTGTAAGAAGCACCCGCATTACCTGCTAATTTTTCACCACCAAGAATTGCATATGCTGCTGCACCAGAACCAGTTGTATCTCCTGGGTCATTAGTAAATGTAATTGTTGGACTTAGAATTCCAGTATTGACTGTTTGTTTATATCCATATCCACCATTTGTAACTGTTAAGGATGCAACTTGGTCTCCAGCAGTTGTCATTACTGGAACTGCAGTTGCTTGAATGTCACCAATATTTTCAATAGTAACAGTTGGAGGTGCAGAATAGTTTGTACCAAGGTCTTGTACAACAATGTCAACAACTGTTCCAGTAGAGGAAAATTCATATAACAAACCGTTTACTCCAACATTAACATTACCAGTATTATATGGAACAACATCCTTAACAACTAAAACACCAGACTGTGAGTCCCAAGAAACTACAGTTCCTCTAACGCCAGATATATCTCCCGTTACAATCTCATTAACTCCATAATTTGCACCATTTCCATCAAGTTTGTCCAGAGTAATTGTTATAAGAGCAACATGTTCTACACCTTCGGACAATCCACCAGCGCCGATAATTGTTGCAAATTTTTGCTCTGGATATGGTGTAGCGTCCAGAACACTATCACCAACTTGGAATAGTGTTGTATTCTGTCCACCTTGAGTTTCTTCAATACCATATAAGGAATTGAAGATTCCACCATCAAGATTAATTTGACCATCAAATCCAGTACCAGTGTTAATAAGATCGGGAATTCCATCTCCAGCGCCTTCATTTTCTAAAATATCTTCAAATGCTCTATCTCGTAAAGTAGTAATACCCGTTGCTTGTAACAGTGCGATTGAATCTCCTTCAGAGTTCAAAATAATATGTGGAGCAAAACCAGCAGGTGCAGTTTCTGGAAGTCCTGCATCAAATTGAACAATTGCGTCTTCAGTAGAAGCAATTCCAGCATCAATGAATGCCAATTCATCAATCTCAAAGGTTACAAATAGTTCTCTAGTGTTTGGATTCCAATCATAAACTTTTGCAATTTTATTATTGGCACTCTCAACTCTTCGTATTACTCTATCACCAACGTTAAATTTATATGCAGATACTCCAGCAACATCTTGAGATGTATCTAGGATAACTCTTTGGTCATAATTAAAATTAGTACCTCTTGTAAGTCCAGTAAATCTACCAACATCTTTTCCAGTATACGCAACAATTTCATTGTTTAATAGGAAATTTCCAGAACCAGGGAATGCATCTGTAGAATCAACATAAATTGTTTCATCTGCAGCACCGACATTAGAAACCAATCCAGTAAGATATTGAATTCCAGAGTTAAATGCCTGTCTTGCTCGATTTCTTCTCTTTAAATTGACTAATTTTGTAAAGATAATATTCGGAGGATTGACATAACCATTTCCAGGTTCTGTTACGTCAATACCGACGATCTTTCCTTGGTCAACTCTAGCAACAGCTTTTGCACCAATACCACCACCTCCAGTAATATAAACATACGGAGGTTCTTGATAAAAATCACCTTCATCGACAATATCAATTCTAGTGAGTTTCCCTAAAGTATCAATTTCTGCAGCACCCTGAGCACCTTGACCACCACCACCTTCAAAAATAAGAGTTGGTGGGGTAGCAAAACTTCTACCCTCATTTAACAGTGTTAATCCAGTTACCGTTTGAACAACTGGAGTTGCAGTGGCACCAGAACCCTCTCCACCCAGAATTCTTGCTTCTGCAGGTGTAAAATATCCATCGCCATTTTTAGTCATCTTAATATAAGAGACTTCACCATTTGCATTTAAAACAACATCTCCTTCTGCACCAGATGGGAATTCGGAAATTAAATCTGGAACAGCATCTCCTTCAAATAGAGGTCCACCAAAAAATTGAGGTCCGATACAGTATGGGAAGGTTGGAACTCCTTCAGAATCTTCAGTTAAAAAGTATGCATATGTTCCGTTTGGATATTCAGGTGTGGTTACATACGCACCATTAAATTCATCTAAGTCACCAACTGTTTCGTCATATATGTAATCTTGATACAGATGCCCCATCTTGTATCCATCTTGAATACTTCTAATTCCATATTCAGCATTTGCATATGAATACGTATAGAGTATTCTAGGAATATCGGAAGCAACTTCAAATCTAAGTTCTCTGGTTGCAGCTGCAGTAAAACCACTTACATACTGAGTATACGTTACCTCAGAACCATTGAGATAAAACTTTAATTCTGGATGACGATATAAGTATTGTAGATTTCCAACGTCTCCAAGGTCTTGAGTTGGATGCCATCCATCATCATCTTCAGATAGTAAAAGTATATTTCCATCATTAGACGAATCATCTTGATTGAAAATGTACGTTTTGCCCCTCTTTAAATTAAGGAAATTGGGGATACTTCCATCGTATAAAAACTTGCCGCCAGAAGTTGTAATTGTATAGGTAATTGTTTCTGGTGTAATTACTTCTTGTCTAGCACCATCAATTTCAGCACCTACTTTAAATCTGTAAGAAGAAGTTGCTTTTTCTACAGCACCGTTTGTTCCAAAATATCCAAATGGACCATAAATGGGGTATCCATCGAAAGACATTCCCAAAATTTTAGAATGACCGTCTGGATGTCTAGAGAAATCATCTTCACCACCACCATATGTAACAGACTTAACACCATAGTGGTCAAAAACAGAAGCAGTACTAGTTGCTTGATAGATGTAAACAATCTGGTTTTCTCTCCTAACATCAGGAGGAACACCTACAGTAACTGTTCTTAAACTCGTAAAACTATTATCAAAATAACGAGCAACATAACTAGAACCATAAACTGTACCAGAGAAGAAGATTCTCAAATCTTCATTGAAATCTGGTTGTTCTCCACCATTAAAACTATTTCCTCTAATGACTTCAATATCTAAAGTAACGACATTTCTAAGATCTAAAGTAAGTCTAATATGTCTATTGCCACCGTCACTACCAAACCTAATGTGTCTTCCAATATTAAATCCACCAGTAGTTCCAGTACCAGTACCACCATCAGTAACAAAGGTCCTAAAAAGTTCTCCAGAATACTGACTAAGGATGTCATCTGGTTCAACAGTAACCGCACCTTTGAAAAAGTTGGTTATATAATAATCATTTGGAGTTAGGTCATTATCTGGAGTTGTATCCAGAACCATATATCCTTCATGTCCAATATATCCAGACATATGTCTGTGATATTGGCAATAATAATAAATTCTATTTGTTTCATCTTCATTCATAATGAAGATTGGTTTTAATGGTTTCTCGTAGTCAGCGCCAACAGCATTAGATTCTCCAGTGCTGTTTAAATACAAGTTACCACCAGATTCATTTAAAATACCGTCTTGTACGGTACTAAACTGCATTGGATGTCCATTTGGAAACAGTGAATTTGGTTGATTTGTGATGTCATCCTGATTCCAAATGATTACATAATTTTTCTTTACTCTAATGTTTTCTGGCGCAAAATAGAATTCACCAGGAATAAATGGACCAAATTCCGATGCTTCTGGTCCAAAATCAATATAAAAAATACCAGAGGGAAAAGTTCTTGGTTCAGTTGAAATCGTGAATGTAAATCCAGTTGAACCTAAGATTTCATCGTCCTCTTCAAATGTATCACTGACATTTCTCAAATAAATCTGAGTAATTTGATTGAAATTATTTCTAATAATTTTAACAATCTCTGCTGAGGCAGCATTACCACCAACTTTGACTAAAGTTCTACCAACTTCAATAGAACCTAAAGTTTCATCTAAATTTGATACGTCAACAAGAATATTGTCATATTCTACTTTGATATTCCAAACAAAAATTTTGTGCAGACCCCAATCTAAAGGTCCATGCTTTAATTTAAAGTGCTCAATTAATCTAGACGACTGATAGTAATAGGTATTGTTAACAATTGCCCCATCATAAATATCAGACCTTCGTACATTAGAATTTTCAACCGAATCAAGTTCAAATCCAACTGGTGCTCCGCCAGCATCCGAACCCCACTCTGGAGTGTGCAAAAGCACACCATTAGACATAATACCGAGTGCCTTGTTCTTTTGGAAAGTTCTATTTTGACCAAAAGGAACCTGTTTTCCTCCTCTGTAAATAAAGGTCTGGTCAAAATTTCTATCGAGGATTAAACCAGGACCACCTTGTCGCTCTTCAATAATATCTGCTGGTTTGGGATCGTTATCACTTCGAATTCTAAGTCTATCTACAAGATTTCCTTCATCATCAATCTCAAATTCTCCAGTTGTGGATGAGTTGGGATGATTTTGCCAAATCCTATTAATATCAAACGAATCAATAACACCAGCAGAATCTGTTGTTGGAATAATTTGTAGTCTTAAAGGGTCATATCCACGTCCCCTTTCTAAAACTCTGACGTGAATGATTTTACCCGAATCATCATCAATAATTGGATATAGCAATGCCTCTTCTTCTGGAATGCCACATCCAGTAATTGTCAATCTTGGTGGGTCTGAAGAATCATATCCACTACCAGAATTAACAATACTTACAGCACGTACACCAAAAAATCTGTCGAAAATTGGCTTGATAACTGCGCCAGACCCAGGAACGATCCTTGCCATTTATTATTATTCCTCAGCTTACAACAATAATTGTTCCATTCATGGCAGCATGAATAGTGCATTGATAATAAAGTGTTGTTGGAGCATCCATTGGAACAGTCCAATAAAGAACTGATGTTCCATTTCCAGATTGACCTGCTGTGTATGGGTTACCAGCAAGACCAGTGGTCTCCTGAATCCTAAATGGGTGATTAGCACCGTTTGCACTATTGTCAAATGCGTAAGTGAATCCCCTATACACATAGATTGTTGGGTCATTAGCAGTATTGGGGAATCCAGGACCACTAAATGTGAAGTCTGTAGACCCATTAGCACCAAGTTCCCACCAGGTTAAAGGACTTGCTGCTCTAATCCAATTTGTTCCATTATAAAATAAACTATCTCCCTGAGTAAGTCCACTTGTATCAGTATCTGTTAACCCAGCAAATGTAGATGTTACAGTACCACTAAAATCAATTGTTAAAACATCACCAGTGATGCTGGTTGTAATATTAGAACCACCTTCAATTGCTATTGAATCTGTAGCGGAATCTGCTGTTGTGCTTCCAGTATCTGCAGTAATTGTAGTGAACAGATTTAACTCAGTTAATCCAGACTGGTCATCAGCAGGAATCCATTTACTCCCAGCAGAACTCCACTTTAAAACTTGATTATTTAATGGAGCAGTAGAAACTGTATCTACATCTAAAAGACTATTAATTCCAGAATACTCAGTCAATAGAGCGGCTCTTGTATCGCCAACACCACCTGCAGTAATATTAATATTTACATACGGTCTGTCATCACCATCTACAGTGAAGAAATACCCAGGGTAACTAGCAACAGATGGAGCGTTACCAAGAGCAGCATACTGATTAGTGTAACTAATGCTAGTGGGAAAATCTACAGTGCCATTAGAACCATTAAAAACACTGGTGGTTCCACCAGCGACAATGTTAACATTACCGTTGCCATCTGGGTCTAGCACAACATTCCCACTACTGGATGAAGTAATGTTATTACCATTTACATCCAGAGCAGTGGTCAATAATCCAAAATCACTAGGAGCAAAAGTTGTTCCATTATATTTTAGAACTTGATTATTGGCAGCATTACCAGTTGTGATTAGAAGAGTACTACCATTACCAATAGTTGAGTAAATTTCATCAAAGTTATCATTAACTTTACCACCACCAGTACGGAGGGTATCCCCCGTACTATCATTTGCTGCAGCACCTAATCCAATAGTTTGTTTGGCCATTTGTTGCTAGTTTTTTAGTTATTTATAGGACATATCGATTAATCGTAAACAACCAATTCTTCGCCATAGTCAGCGAGATTTGGTGGAGTCCAATCGTCTGGAACTTCGCTATCGACAGTAATTGCCGATTCTTGATATCCACTTCCAGGATTAGTAACTTCTACAACGTTAACACCAACAATTGCTTTAACTTGTGCGTCAAATCCACTAATAGAATCAACACGAACAACAGGTCTGCTGGTATATCCAGAACCAGGTGCAGTCACAGCAACTTTATCAACAAATCCAGTTCTCAAAACTGCCTGAGCGTCAGCGTTTTGACCAAAGACAGACCCAAGATAATCAAATGTAATCAGAGAGTTGGAGGATTCAATAACAGCAACTTCACGGTCTTCAGTTTCACCCTGAATTGTAATAAAGTCTCCAGGTTCAATTGGAGGAACAACTTCAGCAGCGTCAACGTCCGCTTCAGAACCAACATAAGAGAAGGCAGCAAAACTAGAACCCACGCGAGGAATCTCAGAGAAGATAATTCTAGAACCAACAATCTCAAAACCAACTCCAGGTTCTTGAATAACACCATTGAGAGAAACAATAATATTATTTTCTGGTCTAATTGTGGAAGATTGGACACCCTCAGTTAATGTCAGCGAATAGAAGACATCATCACGCTTAAGGTTAAAGGATTGACGTAAAGAGTCGAACTCAAAACTAATATCATCAAGTTGACGAAGTTTACCAATATAGAATCCAGTAAATGTAGATCCAATGTCGGGTGGTTCGTTGAATTGAATCTTGTCGGAGAATGCATTGTATGCATTTCCTGCACCAGGAGGTTGCAGAATACCATTGACAAAAATGAGCATGTGTCCTGCGGGGTCGGGCAGATATGCTGTTCCATTGCTGATAGTGAGGTCGAATGTGGTTTGAGTTCCATCAAATCCTCTGAAAGACCTCTTCACGCGAGCGCGAGCGATAACCTTATCAAGGATAACAGACTTGTAGTTATTTTGAGAAATCACATAATCATATTCAGACCAAGTTCCAATAACATCGGTCAAATAAAGTCTCTTGTTAATTCCAACAACACGAATGTCATTAACAAGTCCATATGCACCTCCAGATATAGTTAACTTTGTAGAAATTGTTGCATCTGCAACTGCAAATGCTCCGCCTCCTGCAGCACCAAAGTCAGCAATATTATCGGTAATTACAAAATCACCTGTAATGGGGGCAATGTAAAGGTAATTATTATCAGTATCTACACCAGTAATAATTGCTTTCTTAGATACATCACGACCACCAGTATATCTGTAGATGTAATGACCAACTGTAAATCCAGTCGCATCAGAAACTCCCAATCTGATATGTCCACCAGAAATAATTCTGGAACCGATGCCAACATCCAATCCTTCATACTGCTGAACTTCCAAATACAATTCAGTAGTTCCTGCATAAACAACAGACGTTGTTTCATAACTTCCAAGTAAAGTTTCGGTATCTACAGTCAGTTTACCGCCAGAATTATCAAGAACTGCAGATTCGGAACGTAAGAATTCTGTAGGAGATGCGGTTTCTTCAGTTGTGTAACTTAAGAAAGGAATATCCTCTTCAAAATCACCAGTAAGTTTAATCAATTGTAATCTATTCTCAATTGCACTAAGAGTTGCAGTTGTAGTGTTTGCTTGACCTTCGATGATGTCAGAGATTTGCCATGTGCCAGCAGTTACTTCAACATCAAGATACTTATAGTTTTCATCTTCGAAGAATCCATAAACAATACCAGTTACTCCAGCATCACCTTGCTTCTGGACTTCTTCGCCCATGGTGTAAGGTCCATCAGTAATATCACCATCGATACGGAATCTCTTATAAACTTTAGCAATTTGTGCTTCATTTTTAATAATTGTTTCCAATTCAGCATTATTATTACTATAAAGTCCATAGAAATAATCTGATGTACTAACACCGCCACCGATACCAGTTGGTAGATATGTAATTCCATATTCTTTGGTAGGAAGTGTAATGCCAGGATTGACAGTAACATCTGCATAGTAGATGGTATTATCAAGTTGCTGTCTATAGAAGTCAAGATTCACCCTAACAATAGTTAGAATCTCATCGGTATTATATGCTGCTCTCCAAGTTGAATTATCATATGCGTAATTCGAGTTTGCAGTTGGAGATGCAAGAGTACCATTGAGAGCTGACTCAATATAATCTTCGAGAATATCGAGAGTGAAGTTTTTAACATTGTACTCTAAATTGGAGTAGAAGATTTCTCCACCAACAGAAGTATATGCATCAAATACTCCCTTATTAAGTTTTGCACCCCAAATATAAATTCCAGAAACTCCATCACCAGGGAATGCTGGGTTAGTTACACCAGATCTAATATTTACTCTAGTTCTTAATGTACTAAATCCAAAGGAGAATGTAAGTGTGGAATAAACTCTATACCAACCATTACCAAAAGGAACAACTCCAGTAGAATAACTAATCAATCCTCCCTCATTTTGGAAAATAGACCCTGTAGAACCATCTAACAGATTAACATCAAAGAACAATCTTTGTTGGTTAGTTTGACCAGGATCCAAGAATACAGTAAATCTGATACCATCATATTCACCCGCTTTAATAAAGAATGAAGACGTGAATGTTTGATTTTCATCTTCTGTAATAGCACCTTCATCAAAGGATGTCAATTCGGAATCAAATGTAGTGGTTCCTTTATCAAAAGTAGTGTATGCTAACAGACTGTAATCTCTATCAATTCTGTGTTCAACTGTGCCACTAGCATCTGCAATTATTTTTTCTGCAGTCTGTGTAGAGTCTGGAGCAATTGCATTATTTGGAACTAATGTAGCACTGAACGTATTCCAATTGACTTGGAACGCCTCTGGGTTTGTCCACAAATTAGTAGAGGAGAATTCTGCTTCAATAGGCGATTGAATCAGACGAGCATCATTGAAGGTAAGTACATTACCAACATTAGTGTAGTAATCAAACACAGTTCCAACTCCACCAACAGGAATAGTGGAAGTTACACTAGAAGTGCCACCAGTCAATAAATCACCCTCAGCAAACGTGGTTCCTGTAATGGGTCCAATATAAAGAGCATTACCAGTATCTTCAAGAACCTCTGCACTTCCACCACCATCGGAAGTAACTGTCTCACCAGCAGTAAATCTTTCGGTATCAAGAACAACGTTAACGTTAGTAAATGTTGCTGCAACCTGTGGATTACCACCAACAAACGATGCTGTTGGGGGATTTGCTGGGTCATAACCAGTACCAGGATTAGTAATTGTTACGGTCTGTACAGTTCTAAGTGTCTGGAAATCTGCTTCAGGAGAAACAGTTGTTCCAGTCTCTTCTGGTTGATCGCCAAAGGATACGGTGATTACACCTTCAAAGAGTTTACCATCATCAATAACACCCAATCTTACAAGACCATAATGGTCGTAAATTACATTATTTTCAAAGGTAGTCTGTCTTACCCTGAATCTAGTTTGAGATGTTTTTGCACCTGCAGGAAGATTATTTACTACTGGTGTGACTGTGCTAAACGATGCAGCATTAGAACCAGCAATTAATGTGGATATTGTAGTCCAAGTTGCTCCTAAGTCTACAGAATATTCGAGAATTAAATCGTCACCCGATTCTGGGGCGTCACCGCCGTTAGTACCATTACCAGCAATAACGTAAGCGCGAATTCTGTCAAAAGTGCTGGTATCCAAATCATCAGTTTCGCATTGTCTAGCGCCGTTTGCAGCACCAAATCTGACATATTTTCCACCCGTTAAGAATCCATCAGTAGAAGTTGTTGCAGTTCCACTAGATTGAGATTCTGTACCAGCACCCAAGTTAACGAATGCATCGGCATCAAATACAGTGCCATCGTAAACAATAGATGTAACAGTATCACCAGTGAGAATTGCAGTAGCGCCATCAGCATCAATATTAGTACCTTCTAAGGAAATTGCTGGTGGGAAAGTATATCCAGAACCACCAGAGGTTACCGATATAATATTAAGGGGACCAGTTGGTTCCAATTCTGCTTCTGCAGTTGCAGCAGTTCCAGCAACAGGAGGGTCAATACTAATAGTAGGAACAGTTCTATATCCAGAACCACCAGTAAATTGAAGTTCACTGATTACACCCTCTCTTTGCAGAGAAATTCTTCTTGCCTCTGTGGTATTTTGAGAAGAAGTATCTGTAATAATGATATCATGAGAAAGATTTTCAATGATTCCATCGACGAAATCATTATATTCCCAAGAATTTGGACCAAATTGATTTTCAACAGTCAGTCTAATTTCTTCCCTATAGTAGTTCTTATTGAAGAGCATCTGCTGAGATGCAAATCTACCTGGTTTTCCAGCAGGTGAAAGAATATCAACAGCAATGTCAACCAACTCGCCATATCTTGCCATTACTGCCTGAACATTAGTCATGCTCAACCCATCACGATATGCCGCAGTAGTAGCATAAGTAGATGCATACTGAGGAGGACTTACAGCAGTTCCACTGCTGTATAAGAGATTCTGAATGGCAAGAAGACCAAGGTCTCTCAGTTGTTCAATGGCATAGATTGTTGCGGAAAGTTGTTCTTCAATGTGGTTTAGTTGCAGATTTGCGGTGAGATAGAATTCAATTGCCTCGATTGTGCTATTGTTTCCACCAGTTTGCAAGTCAGAAATAATACTAGGAAGAATGTAACTCTTCAGGTCTCGGATGCAAGTATCTCTACCAGCACTTCCATCAGGATAAGAGAATGCATTATAAGTGATATTATTCAAAGTATAGGTAAACTCGGCATCTAAGCGTCCGACTGCTTCTTGTGCGATATAAGTTCTATTGAAGTAGAGTCTATCTGCAGCAGTCGCATAGTCAGAACCAGTAGGAGCAATAGTATCATTCAGATTGGTAATTAAAGTATCGATAGCAGACTGTACATTAGCACAGTTACCAGGATCGTTTGTAATGCCCCAGTCTCCAATAATCAATGCATCGGTATTGGTAGTATCCAAATCACCTGTGATAGCTTGCTTAGCATAATACCCAAGACGCTCGTGAGCATATACAGACTGCCAGACTTGTAGTCTGATGTGCAGAAGTCTATTAGATGTTCCGATGTAGAATTTAGCAGCGGTTACAGTCTCACGATTTCCACCCTTTTCGATATCCTTAGCAATAGCATCAAGAATCAGTCCGAGGTCAACTTTACATCTATCTGTACCATCTCCACTACCATCTTCATTCCTTGGCATATCCAGTGCAAGGTCTGGATATCTCTGAATGAGGTCATAAGATGCTTTATCAACAATTGCAGTTCTATTAGCACGAATCAAACCAGCAGCATCATAGAATCGATTCATATCAGAAGAATCAATTCTATTAGAATATAGAATATCGCTTGCATTATCTGTATAATCTGCTGAGAATGGAATTTCATAGAATCCATCAACAGTAGCACCAAGATACTTATATTCTGGTTCAACTCTGGTGACACCACCCAAGTGGTCAACAGGAGTAACCTGATTTGCTTGGTCGAGTGTATCTACAAGAATATTCAGGAGGTTATCTGCTGTGGATACAACGTCTGCACAGTCACTAGTAGTGTAATTCAGAAGAGAAACGGCATTACTGCTTGCAGATACAAATGTATGTACAAACTGTGCATCTTCTGGAGACTCACCAACATTAACAGTAATTGTAGTTGCATCAACTGCGTCAATAGCGATTACTTTGTTATAGAATGGGTCATCAGTACGTGGGTAAGCGTGCTGAGTAGCATTATCATCAGAATCGCATGAGAATACAATAGAACCAGCATCAATCCTAATCTGGTCGTTAGTGGTCAGACTATGAGCACCAATTGTCAGAACCATGTCACCCGTTGCCGAGTCGTATGTAGCAGCAGTTGGAGTGAACTGAGCGTATACAGTATTGTTGGAATCTGTAATTGTGGTATCAGTAAACTGGGTTACACCATGGGAACCAGATACACTCCAGAGAACATTATTGACGATATAAGGAATCATATCACCAACTTTGTTGTATGCCCAGATTGTTTCTTCTACTTCGGTCTCAATGTGGTTGAGAGTGACAGCAGCAGGGACAGTTCTATCAACATAAATTGCTGCAGCGTCCCACATGTGGCTATTAGAACCGTTACGAAGGTCTTCACAGATTTGCTGAACAACATCTCTGATATCATCTTCACAATTTACATCACCACCAGGAATAACGAGAGAAGGATACTGCTGTTTGGTCAGATAAACAACTTCTTTAGCAATAAAGTTCTTGTTCGCTTCAAGTAAGTTAGCAGCATCAAGATATCTTTGACTGTTACCAGTAAATCCAGCAACAACTGCTCCGCCATTAGCATTTGTGGTTGCAAGAATTGCATTATTATTAAAGAGTTCACCAAAAGTGAAGTCTTGAGAACCAGACCAATCTTCAGTATAGGTTTGTGTATCTACACCATCAAAATGGACAAGGAGTTTTGTGTTTATATCACCTTGGAAAATGCCGTTACGTGGTGTAAACGCGGTTGTATAACGAGCAAGGTTGGAAAGTCTGAGTTCATCAATATAACCAGCATAAAGATTTGCATTCGCATAATCAGCACCAATACTTACTGGTTTAGCAACATAGGTACTTGCATCAGTTCCAGTTCCAACTTCTGCACCATTAAGATACATCTTAGTATTATTTGCTCCAGTAGTATTTCTAACTACTGCAATATGATACCAAATATCTTCGGCAACATTAGTGCTGGAACTAATGATATCAACACCATTAACATTAAAACGAGGTTGAGCATTTTCAATATACAATCTCATTGCAACTTCAGTTGCACCAACTCTCATATCAAATAAAGTTGCTGTACCAGTAATAGATGCTACGTCTGGACGAATCCACATTTCGAGTGTATATGGAGCAGTTCCAATTGCATAATCACTGGAAGAAGATTCAGTTAGGTAATCTCCAGTTCCATCTAGATACAACGATGTTGTTCCAAACTTCTTCTGTGTGGTTGAAAGTTGAGCATCGCCAGCAAATGCAAACTCATGAACATCTTTACCAGTAGAAAGACATCTGCCGATTTTACCAACGTATACTGTTTTTCTTGCTTGATTATATCCAATAACCTCAGCTTTAGTATCTCTAGTACGAAGAACTTGATTGAGAGCAAAGAATCCGCTACCAACTGGTTTTGTCAACGATAACTTTCTAATCGCAAGGTCTTCGGAAGATAAGAAGTCTCCACTAGCATTACCATATTCAATCTTATAATTTCTAATAAATTCATCATCTTCGAAGTCTCCAGATTCATTGTCATATGGGAGAATATAATTTGTAACGAGTTCATTTTCTGGGAACTTGGTATTAAAGTCAGTTACATTATCAGTAAAGTCAACTACTGCAATTTGAGACTGAGCAATGTCATCAAGAACGACGTTTGGATATGTAACAGAAGAAAGTCTATCAAATAAGAGAGCAAAGAAGGAAGAACCTTCAGAAATTTCAACCTGTTCAACAACCGCATTAGTTGTGGGGTCTCTATATGGAGTGGTAGAAGTAATTCTTGCAACAACACCAGACTGTGCAGCAACGATAACATCGTCAAGAATGATGTCATAAAGACCAGGAGTTGATTGATAGGTTCCTGTTGTCTTACTGAGAGTCAAATCATTTGTAATTGTAATATCCGTTCCATAGAAAGGAGTATCTTGCTGAATGCCAGATACAGAAGTTCCCAATTGACCTCTAAGTACAGTTAATGTTGTGGAGTTTGGATTAACTGTAATTCCAGTGACCTCAATGATTTCACTACCAACTTGATAATTTTCATTGAGTTCAAACGTTCCTGCAGCAGGATTTTCTGGTTCATCGTTTGTAGAGTCATAAGAAATCACTTCGATAGAAGTTGTAGAAACTCCAATACCATAACGCAATTTAGCAAGAGGAGTTTCAGAACCACGCTCAAGATTAACATCTTCAACAACAGCAGTATTTCCTTCTAAGTTGGTAATTGTCTCACCAAATACAAACAATCCGTTATTAACTACTGCGGTTTGAGTGCTAAAGAGTGCAGAGAATCCAGTAGTATTTCCAAGAACAAGTTCATTAGAACTAAATTGAGTGCCGACAGTAAAGAAACCAGAAATAGTGTTACCAACAACTTTTGTTACTGTTAATTTAGCGCCAGAAGCAGTACCAGTAAGTGTATTACCTACATTGGGGAAAATACCACTGATACTCGTAAATACAACATCTGCAGTTGCAATTGGGTCAATAGTAACATTGACATACTTTACACTAGCAGGTGGTTTTGGTGGTTCAGAGAATACAATGGAATCACTCTGAATTTCAAACGCAACTTCTGGAGTTTGAACAACACCATTAAGAATAACCATTAACTGATTTGCATTTGCAATCACAGGATCGCCGTTATTGACGGTTAATGGGAACGCCGTTCTAACACCATCAAAGAGATTAGAAATATCATCAACTCTTTGAACAACAGATGTTAAGATGTTTTCCGAAGAAGTAAGTCTCTTTTGACGGAAAAGAACCTCCGTATTGTTAAACTCACTGTAAATGGGTTCAACCAGAGTAAAGTTTTGGATATTTGGTACAATTGCTTCATTAGCAAGTTCAACAGATTTTGTTAATTCAAAATCAGTTGTTTTATTGGGAATGGTTGTGTAATCACTAATTGAAAGTTCACCAAATACCTTAAAGGATGCTGGGTGTACATTTCTTACAAGAATGTCTTTCCATTCACCAATGGATACCGCAGACTTGACTGCATAAGAGAAGTCTTGATAGTAATACGAGTCTTGAATCTTTTGAACAATTTCAGAAGGTTTACCAACGTCATCAATAAACTGACCCGTTGTCTTTGTAATAGAACCAACTTCAAGAACACCTCTAGCAATATTAAGAGTTGAGATAATACCAGATGATTTTGAAATAACACCTGTAATTTTTTCTCCCTGAACAAAGGTTCCAGTATAATCAACTAATTTTAGAATTCGTGGACCTACTTGCCAACCAGAGTTTGTAGAGACATATCCAGTAGCAGTTGCAACATCAAGACCATCTCCCTGATAAACAAGTTCGCCTTCAAGGAAAGTAGATGTAATTACATTTGCTTCGGCAGAACCACCAAAAGAACTTGTAAGGACTTGTTGGCGACCAGTTCCAGCATTAACGTAATTGATTGCGTCACCAAGTTCAGCGTTGGCAGCAGTGAGAGCAATTTTTAATTGGTCGTCTTCAAGAGAATTTTCGGCACCAGCAATTGCATAATATGTCTGTGTTCCATTTAGTCTACCAATAGCACCAGCAGCAAGAGGGAAGGCAGCACCATCTCCAGTATCAACTACATTAAGGGTTACTTCAGCGCCATTTTGAATACCATGGGGGAATGCAAACTGAAGTAATCCGAGGTCAAGGTTAATAACATAGTTGAACGAAGATTTCAGTTCAACCGTTGGTTGAGAAGAATATCCTGAACCAGGGTCTTTAACTTCAATAGTATTCAGTCTACCATTCTTAATGGTTGCTTCTGCAATAGCGCCAGTTCCACCACCACCAGTAATAACAACAGCAGGTGCCTGGGTATAACCAGAACCAGGATTTGTAACTGCAATACTATCCAGAATGCTAGTAGCAGTCAACTGGGCATTGATTGGGAATGTAATTTCTGGTCTGAGAGTGTAATCATGTGGATAATCAAATCCAAAGTTGTTATTCTTAAGATTTTTAATCTTACCAATTTCATCACCAAGAGTAAACAGAGATGCTCCAGTTCCAAAAGGAGGAATAACAACATTAAGAATAGCACCTGAACCTGTCAAACCAGCGCCAAGAATACCATTGATAGATTCGATATCAATAAATGCTGTAGTATATCCTTTACCAGGACTTGTTACAACTACTTTCTGGATTTGACCAGGAATCAAACCACCTTCATCATCAGTTCCATCAGCAACAGTAATTGAAACAATACCACCTTCACCATTACCCGAAATAGGAACACCATTATATACACCTACAGCATACTCAGTTCCAGGGTCTTCAATTTCAACCCTTTCAATGTTTCTAGTAGATTGAATGGAATCAATGATTGGAAGTTGCGTATAGAATCCACCTGGGTTAACAATACGAATCTGACCAATCGATCCAACTGCTTTCTTAGAACTTGTGGAATATGTTGAATTAGCAATGGTTGCAGAATCTTCTGGTTGATTTAAAAGTAAGAATCTAAATACATCATCTCCTCGTGTAATTGTTCCACCAGAAGTGGAGGTAATGGTAAAAGTACCAACATAAGGAGAGAATGTAACATCAAGATAACTCTCTGAGATAATCGGAGAATCTGCTCCAGTTCTAGATGGGTCAAAGTAATAAGAAATATTAGTGATGACATCTCTTGTTACTTTTAACTTAACCGAAGGTGTTGGTAATCCTTGTCCAGTAACACCTGGGGTTCCAATTCTTTCAATAGAGTTGAAGGAATATTCAAGTTTGTAAACTGGGTCTCTAGAGAACGACAGGTTACCACCAACCAGAGAAGAGTGACTGAGGTCGAACAAATACTGGTGACCATAGTACATCTTCAGTGTAGGAGATTTTACAAAAACAGTAACAGAAGATGGATTTGTGGAAGGAAGAGTTACTGCTGTCTGAGGAAGTTTATATGTAAATTCTACAGGACTAATAATTTCATTTACGGGGAAAGAACCATCATATTCATCATAAACTGTTAATCCTACCGTTTGAGATGGATTACCATCAATGTATAGTTGTTCTCCAGTACGAAGGTAATGTAAAGTATCACTGATAACATATACAGTATCACTATTTGATACTGCAGTTACTTGCAGAATTTTTTGAAGTCTAGTAACTAATGTAATTTTTAAAACACCAGTAAGATTAATAATTTGAAGAGTGGAGTATGCAGAATTCCAACTAAAATCGCCAGAATCTAATGTTACAACAGATCCAACAGAATAAGGAGATGAACCACCAACTTCATCAATTCTAATAGAATAGTCAAGTTCACTATAAGTTTTAAACTTAGCATATTCGTCTAAGTTATTCGTTCCACCAACTTCTTCTGGAGCATCATAATTTGCAAGGTCAATATCAAAAGTTCCTGGAGTTGTGTTGTCAACTTCAGCAAAAGTCTGAATAATTTCATTTACATCATTAGGAACAGGTCCTACAACACCATAAGTGTCTTGCTCATTAAATTGTTCTGTGGACAGTTCATATACATCAATATCATTATCCCAAGCATTGTTGTTAATAGCAACAAAAACCTTATTATTTTGATAATCTACACTAGTAATATAACCGCTATTGACAAAACTCAATCCATTGTTTAAAACTAGTTTTGTTCCTACAGTAAATACAAAATTTTGATTAATTGTTAGTTCTTGAATATTATCAATCTTAATAACATTAAATGTCTTGAAATAGTAGCGGTCTCTTACATTTGCGGTAACTCTCAGTTTTTGAGAACCAGGAGAAGGAACGGTAGATGTTCTGGAACTCCAGATATCTCTATTGTATGTAAGAGTGACAGTTCCTTCACTCATTGTAGTTGAAGCATCATTATAATCTAATGCTTGCAGTCCAGCTTCACCCAGAGCATAACCAGTGGAAGTAATAGTTAAGGCACTTCCAGTGACAGCGGGAACAGAAGTTCTAGTAAAACCATAATTTGTAGTGGTATTACTATCGAATGTTCCTAATCTATCCGCATCTGCATTCTTATCTACTTTAAATCCAAATCCTGTATAATCAATATAATCATATCTTGCATGTTGCTGGTCAAACCAGTCTGTGTCTGTCCAGACATAATTAAGTGCTAAAGCACTTGCTGCAGGAAGTGCAAGTGGGTCACCAAAATCACTAGGAGCTGTTACTGCAACTGCTCTGTTACGAATTTTGAAAGAATCCAAGAAGAATTGACCTTGATTATTCTCAATGAATCCACCAGCACCAGCAAATCCAGGAATATTGCCAATGTGAATATCTTTAGAACCTAGCGTTGTATTGCTTACATTTCCACTAATTTGTTCAATTCCATTGACATACACTTTGAAGTTATTTCCCTCTTTTTTCAAAGAAATTAACTGCCAAGTATCATTTGCAAATAAATTGCTATTTGTTCCAGAAGCAGGTGTAGAACCAGAAATGGTAGAACTATTATTTGCAACTACTAATTCAATTCTACCATCATTTGCACTACCATCTGTAACGTAATACAACCAAAGACCACCTGTTACATCGGTTGCATCACCGATAGCAAATAAAGTCTGTTGTGCAGATACTAAAGTTTCTGCATATCCGTTAGCATCATCTTTGTAAATGAGGAAATCTACAGTAAAATCTTCAGATAAGGCGTTACCTAATGAAGTGCCTGCAATTTTTGCAGCACTATTTTCCCAAATTGTAGATTGACCAGTTTGGAATCCATAGATTTTGAGAATAGAATTTTCTCTAACTGTAGAACCACTCAATCCAATTGTAGATAAAGTATGATGCTCAGTTACATCGGATAAATCCGAATCAAAAGTATAGATTGCTTCATTTCTATTCCAAGATGTTTGACCAAAGACATAAACATCACCAGAAACATCTACCGTCATTGCATGTGCGGTAATTCCCTCTACATTATCATCTGTAAAATCAGTGGTTACATGATTTACAATATCGCCTTTATAGTTAATTTTTACTGTATCAACTGTTTTCTTATCATTAGTATTGTTTGTTCTAGTGAACGCAACATTTAATTGATTAAAGATGTCAAGTTCTGTGTTCTGAACAAGATTGATATCTCTACCTGGAGCCAGGTATCTGTAGTTCCAAATAGAATCACCATCAGTATTAAACTTACCGACCCAGAAACTATCTCTAGTTGCATCATCACTCTTAAGTTGCAAAGTTGATGCTACATAAATCTCATCAAATTCATCAATGGTGAAACTGGTATTCAAGAAAGAATACCCAATATTTTTAATCTCTTTTACCCAACTGATAGAAATACTAGAAATATTAACAGTTGCTTTACCAAGAACAAAATTAATGTCTGCAGCATTTTTGGATGTAGCAGTCTCCATTACAAAGAATAGAGTTCCATTAGAATCAAGAAGAACATCTACAACTTTTTCACTAAGATTAGTTGAAGAAATTTTTCTCTTAATAGAGAAAGTACCAACAGAATCTAATACTGCAATAAATCCGTCATATGGATTAGCAGAATTAGTATCAGTATATCCAGAAATGATGACCTTATCATCAGAAAATGGAATAATTTTTGTAATATTATCGGAACGAGTTCCACCAGAAATACCAGCGTATGCTTTTTGGAATACTAGTGTTGCACTCAGTCCATCATTAGATTGAGTATACTTTGCAACAATGATATCTGGATTATATGTATCTAAAATTACAGAATTTGGTTTATTGATACCAACAACCCAAATTGTATTACCATCAACATATACTTTTTGGAACTCGCTGTAATTTTGACCAGAGGTTAACTCTAAAGATTTTTCCCACTCTTTGACTCCACCAGCAGATAGTTTTGCAACAAATGCAACTGTGTTACCAAGTTCATCTAATGTTTTACCACAAATGTAAGATTCTTTATTAGAATTTACAAAAGTATCATTTACTTTTACATATTCTTCATTATCAATCTTAGTAACAAAATAATCTGCTTTTTTGAATACCTGAGGATGAGAAAGAATTACTCGTGGATTTTCTGTATATCCATTTCCCGAATTTAAAATATTGACAGTTTTAATAGCACCAACAGAATCAACGACAGCGTTTAACTCTGCGCTTTCTCCATCACCATCAATAATAATTGTTGGTGGAATGTCCTCATTGTATCCACTTCCAGTTTGATTGATTTCAATTTCTTCAATTCCTTTGAATTGTCTTACAACAAACGTTTTATTAGTTTCTTCAATGTTTTCTTCGTAATTAACAAATACAGTATCTCCTTCTACTAAGTTATGGGGAACTTGCGTTTGGATAATACCATAGTTTTGTCCGCTGAGATATTCATATCCATAGGAAACAATATTTTCTCCATTAATTCTAGAAACTCGTGCAGATGCACCACTACCACCAGTACCAGAATTATCAAAGATTAATTTATCATCTACTTGATAATTTTGACCAGCATTTTCAATTACAAAATCAGTAATCGATGCATTCTCAAACCTACTAATAGTTTCTACTTCAATATCAACTTTAGATTCAGTTCTTACTTTAGGGAAGTAGTCAAAAATCTGAAGTGGTGGTTCTTCTAAAACTTCATCGGGGTCATCAATTTCATCCTGACTGATTACACCATCTCTATTTTCATCTTCTACATCAAATAAGAGTAAATCGCCATTTTCTAAAGTTAGTGAATTTGTAGATGCATTAGGAATTCTTTCAACATCAATATCTACATTTTGATATGGGTCACGGAAACGAACAACACCACGAGGAATATTTTGCTGAATTGACGAATCAACAAGGTTCCAAGAATCAACTACAGAGTTAAAACTTGGACCCAGAATATATGGGAATACGGGATTTCCATTCTCAGTATTGTCAATAGTTACAAAATAGCAGTATCTTCCATTAGGATACTCTGGCGTCTTACAAAAACGCCCATTATACTGGTCAAGGTCTCCTAAAGCAAAAGAATACTCATAGTCTTCAATAAATGTTCCTGCTGGGTCTACAGACAGTAAAGAACCTTCTTCACGATATGGATTTGGATTTGTTATTTCATTAAAGACCAAATTGCTCTTTAAT
>Ga0222714_10001883_pt1 | contig 23104 bp, 28 predicted proteins | sample C33_3DmetaG_FD_165048 | JGI IMG/M metagenome (GOLD analysis project Ga0222714, IMG submission 165048) | Estuarine water microbial communities from San Francisco Bay, California, United States - C33_3D | ecosystem: Environmental > Aquatic > Marine > Unclassified | place: USA: California...
TTATTTCCGTTGTAAACACCTTCTACCCATCTATCCGCAACTGCCTTATCTTTAACTAATACAGTGTCGTACCTAGAGTTTCCATTAGACCAAACTTTATCTAGAAGATTAACATATTTTAGTGACATCCCATGAGCTCCAGTTACATTAGGTCCAAAAGTAAAGTCATATTCTCCTGCACTATTACTGCGGTTATATGTAACTTCCTCATATGAAGGTTCAGGTGAATTTATAGAAATTGCAAAATACGTTCTACCTTTATAAAGGTCATCAGGACCTAATTTATCACTCTTAGGAATGTATTTTACATCAGAGCGTGTTGCTTCTTCTGAATCCGCTTCAGTAAGTACTTTTCGTACCTGCTCTTTTATTAATTCTCTTAATTCGGATTTTTTCATTGCTTATCTCTTCTATATTCCTCTATAACTAAATACACACCTAATATAAGCACTGCTGCTATCCAGTAATATGGTGTATCTCCTCCGTCCATTAGAATATTATAGTTAATGTTATTTTTTCTTAGGTTTAATTATAAATAGTAGAGTATTTAATAGAATTACAAAAGCGCCCAGCACTATTATTCCTGCGACTATTTCCTGTACCATTAGTATTCTTTTATTCTTATGTTTAAATATCCTGTTCCTTTTATCAACCTATGATATGTTTCTTTTGGTATATGTAATTTACCTTCTAAAGTCTGAGGTAATTTATTATCAAATTGAAACATCCAGTCTGTTGGTTCTAGAATTTCTACCTCTCTATCGTTTTCATCTCTATGCCATACCAGTTCTTCTTCCGGGATGTCTTGGGTAAATTTTCTATAAATGTATTCCTGTGTCTGTAACTGTTTGTAAGGTCTCATACTACCAATACCCGCTAAAATTTCTTGATCCTCCAAGTGACTTCCAATATCTTCCGATATTACAAGCCCAGTATCCTGGTTTTGTTTTATCTTTTTTAGTAGCACATTGATGACGGGCAGCAAAAGAAGCTCTTGCTCCTGGTTCATCTATCTTAACATTCAATCCTGTTGTACCTCCGAAAGATACTTTTACTACATTTCCTTTTTTATTTTTAGTATAAACGTAGAATTTTTTAGATCCTCCTCTTTTTGGTTTGTTTAAAGGAACATCCTTACCTCTGTATTCTCCTTCGTCTAATTCTTCATCGACCATTGGAAGATCTAAAGGTACTTTTTGTCCTTCATACATTCCATATTCTCCGATATCTGTTAATTCTAGTAGTAGAATATCCTGTTCACTTAATACGATTTTACCGTCTCTAAAGGCCTGTCTTGCTTCAGCAAACAATTGTATAAACGAATCAGAGGAATAACGGTAGACACATTCAGATAGTGTTAGGTTATTGTTTAAATGGTATTGCAGGGTTGGTAATCCTACTATTTCCTGTAATCTTATCATAAGAAATCTTTTCTAAAATATCTTCCTTCTATATTATCATTTATATAGTTAGAATCTGGTTCTATTACTCCTTTTATAAATAGTAATTTGTTCTCATAGTATGTATGTAACTTTTTATTTGGGGTAAAGATAAGAATTTCTCTTGAGAATTCCGACTGTTTTCCTTCTTTTATTAAGCTTTTTATTTCTGAGTGAGAACCGTAATATGTCTTCCAATCAGATTCTTTCTTAACTATTTTAGATTTACTAGCTCTTTTATCTGTTATTAAAGCTAATTCTTTTTTACCTAAAGCTTTTTTTGTAACAGAAATAAGTTGCTTCTTTCCTAAGTACTTTCTACCGGTTGGTAGATGTGTTACTTCATAGATAAACCCGAAGTTGTCTCCGGGCATATCTGATAGTTCTCTAATTTCTTTATTTTTATATAACCACATTTTTTATTTTATTTTCTATTAAGATAGTGTATCTACTGTCAATGTACCGCCTGGTGCTATACTTAATCTGTATAATGTTCCTGATACATCGTTCATGTATATATAACTCGGAGCTCCTTTTATATTTAAAGATCCTGTTACATTCAATGAACCTGTTACCTGTACTGTACTTCCTGATGCAAATAGTAGATTTTTTCTGCTTGCTCCTGTTCCTGTACCGTTTCCGATAATAAAAGCAGATTGTGCTGATGATGTTATATTATATTGCCCTGTTACATGTTGATAGATTCCTACTGCTACAGTGTTATTTCCTTCTGCATGTGAAAAAGATCCGCTTGATACAGTATTATAACCTTCTGCATGTGAAAAGTTTCCTAATGCTATTGATGAATCTCCTTCTGCGTGTGAATAATCTCCTCTTGCAATTGTTTCAAAGCCTTCTGCATGAGACCAGCTTCCTGATGTTATTGTGCTTTGTCCTTCTGCATGTGAAAAGTTTCCTAATGCTATTGTTTGATCCCCTTCTGCATGTGCCCCTATACCTATTGCTTGAGTTAGCTGCCCTTCTGCATGTGACCAAATACCTATTGTTTGTGTAGCATTTCCTTCAGCATGTGAAGAGCTTCCTGATGCTAATGTGTTGTCTCCTTCAGCATGTGAGTAGTCTCCTGATGCTATTGCGTAATACCCTTCAGCATGTGAGCTTTCTCCTGATGCTGAAGTGTAGTATCCTTCTGTATGTGATGATTGTCCGTTTGCTACTGTAAACTGGCCTTCTGCATGTGAGTAGTCTCCTGCTGAAATTGATCCGTATCCTTCAGCATGTGATGTAAGTCCTGTAGAGTTTGTACTTCTTCCTTCGGCATGTGATGCTATTCCTGATGCTACTACATTATCTCCTTCAGCGTGTGAATAGTTTCCTGAACCTATTGATCCTTTTCCCTCTGTATGTGAATAGTCTCCTGTTGCTATTGTAGTTGCACCTTCTGCGTGTGAATAATCTCCTATTGCTACCGACCCTCCTCCTTCAGCATGTGAATAAGATCCTGATGCAATGTTATAAAATCCTTCAGCGTGTGAATAAGATCCTGATGCTATTGATGAGTACCCTTCGGCATGAGAACCTATACCGTGGGCTACTGTGATTACTCCTTCTGAGTGAGCATAATTATCCTTGGCAGTAGTTGTCCATCCTTCAGCATGAGAACCTGTTCCTGTTGCTTGGTTACTGACACCTTCAGCATGAGAGTACAGTCCTGTAGCTGCTGTACTAAATCCTTCTCCATGTGAGAATCTACTATTCGGTGCAGAAATACTTCCATTTCCGTTAATTAAAGATCCTGTTATTTGAATCTGACTATTTGTAGTTGAAACCCCTACACTCCCTGTCCATTGTGAAATAATTGGAATTGTAAAAGACATACTTATAGGTCCTGGTACTGCACTTCCTGTATCACCGCTTCCTGTAGTGAAGAGTGTTATAGTTCCGTTTGAATAAGATGCTGAATAGAAGAATGAGGAGAAGTTGGTGTCTAGCTGCTCATATGTTAATGCTGATCCTGTTATTGTTCTTAATGTGATTGCCATATCTTTAAATATCTATTTTTACAATTATTGTCATTTCTGTGTTAGCAGATTTTGGTACCGGCCTATTTACTTTTCCTACCGCTATTAACTGGTTTGCATCATTATACAGACCTACTGTTGTAATATATGGTTGAAAAGCACTTCCTGTTAGATTATTATTTAATTCCCCCGTACTTACATTAGTACCTGTACTATATACTTCATCTATATTATCGTAAACTGTTTTTAATGAACTTGATAATGCTGTAGGATTATAAGTAAAATTAAATTCTGACTCTCTTGCTTTACAGTGGTAGTTATGTGTAAATATTGGTTGACTTGATTTAAAAGCTAGTACTGATTTACTAGAATAGTATTTTATTGAACTTGCTGCAAAAGAAGCTACTGATATATCTGTTATAATTGCCATCCCGTGAGGGTATATTATATCTCCCACATACTTTCTAGGAGAGCTTCCAGATATGTAAAGCTGTCCTTCTCCATTATCTAATATAACATTTGAGATTGTTGATGGGATAGGATCCCAACCTCTAGGAGGTTTTCTTTCTGCTGAATCAAATGTTTGTAAATACCCATCTGCTATATAACCACCTACTACTGGTTGGAATATTTCGTAAAGATTTTGTACTAATGTAAATACGAAACTCTCTGGTTTTATTGCAGTTCCGTATAGATCTCTAGGTATACTCAACAGAAAAGCTCCTGTTGTTAATTCTCTAGACTGTGATTGGTAGAGTGTAGTTTGTGGGTAGTAATCGAAAGCACTACTTGTAACACTTCCGGATACTTTAGTTGGGTAGTAGAGTTGCTGTAGACTGCTTTCGCTAATACCAGATACGTTATTGTTGTATGTTATATTATATGATGAGAATTGACTACCAGTTATTGCCCATGACTTATGGGCAACATAGGTAGTTATAAAAGCGTCTTGTTTGTTTAATTTTTTGTAAGCACTCATTCATTAATAATCCAACTTGATTCTTACTAAAGCTTCTTTTGTAAAATCTTTTAATAAAGGTTTTGATAATTTAGCAACTCCTAATAAATCGTTGTTATCGTTATATAGTCCAACTGTTGTGATATATGTCTGAGGATTGTTGATCATTACATCATGTCTCAATTCTCCTGATCCTGTTATGTTTGATGGATTAGTAGAGTAGTTAAACTCACTATTTCTAACTCGAATAAATACAAAGTTTGAGGAAATAGTCTCTTCAGATCTTACTGAGAAGGATCCTCCTTGTTTTACCATTGTGAAGAATAAGTCTAGGTTATTTGGGGTAGCACTGTTGCTAGCTTCATTTAATACTGCTGCTATTCCTCCTCCTACAACTGGCGCTTTTAGAGCTTCCCCGTTGAATATAATAACTCCTACATCTGGTAAGAATTTTCCATAGGATCCTGAGTTAAGGGTAAATCCGGTTGTTGTTAGTCCTGTAAATGCACTTCCGTTCGATCCTGATACTATATCGTATACTCTTCCTGAATCTGTGTAAGAGACTGTTGTTAAGTTTGCACTATTATCAGTAAGTTTAATTGTATTAGATCCTGATGTTAGTGTTATATTAAAGCTACCTGGTTTTAGTTTCTCTTTATATCGAGATCTATTTACAGATAAAATATACACTGAATTTGGAATAGTTGTTCCAAAAGTAAAATCTGTATCCTCATCTCCATTTACTAATGTTCTGTACTGTCCATAAGTTACTGAAGAAGGTGATTTACCTACAATTCCGTTTATGTTTTCTGAACCTGATCCTAACCTATTTCCATATGCCGCTGCAAACTGTATTGCAGTTCCTGTAGCATTTGGATCTAGTTGATAAATATTATAATAGTAATTACCTGTGGTACTACTTACCTGTGATGATGCAGTAAAGAAAGCTGTTAATTGTGTAGCTTGTCCTGACCAAGCAGGTGCTACTACTGCCTCTGCACTTATTGTGATATCTTCTGGGTCTAATCTTTTAAATGACATAGCTTATTATTGGTTTACTTTTACAATAGTTACAGGGATTGTTAATCGAGCTCCTGAATCTCTTCCTATTACTGTAATAGTTGTTTGTAGTGTTGTGTTTTCTCCAAACAATGTGTTAATTGTTGTACCAGTTAGGTTGATTGAAGTTCCTATTACAGTTTTAGAAACATTTGTTCCTAGGGTTGTAGTAGAGTTTAGTGCTGCTGCATCTGGTGTGTTGATACCAACTCCGTTAAATGTATTTAATACTCTTGCATCAGCGATTGTTGCTACATATCCTGCAGATTCAAATGCTTGAGAGGATCCTAAATAGTTTAATGTTTGAGGAGTGATTGCAAGTGATGCTCCTTGTTTTAATCTGATTGCTGAGAATCCTAAATCTAGAATTGGTAACTTAGCGGTTCCTCTTGGAAGAGTTGTAAGTTTGTATTTCATGATTTGAGTCTCATCAGGGAATGCTTCCAATAATGGCATAGCCTCGATAGCTTCTCCGAAATATGCAGATCCAGATGGATGGTCAGGATTATATAATGTATAATCGATTTCATCATCTGCTAGAGCATATTGTGTAATCTTAAAAGAACCGTCTCCTCTTGCAAGAAGTTCTCTACCTTTTTTTGTTAAAATTGCATCTACTGTTACGACAGTATTGTTTAAATATCCCATTGTCTATTACTTTTGTTAATAAATATATGATTTTATACTTTCTAAAAAAACTTACTAAATAGTTGGCGGTGTACTTCCAGATACTAAATACCCTAGTAAGTCTGTATACGCTATATACCCTGTATCTTTTAGTCTTATTTTACCTTGCTTTACCGGTGAAGGTTTACTTCCTTCTAATTCAAACATTCTAATACTCTGTATTTTATATAATCGGTCATTTGCACTTATCGTCTGTTTAGGTGTGTTATTCCACCCTCTTACTACTTCTAAGGTATAATCATTACTTGTGCTACGTCTAGTCATTGATATAACTTTTATAACTTCTTGACCATACGCACTACTAAAGTAATCTCTTTTTATAAGTAAGTCTCCTGGTTGATATGTTACTAAAGGCCTATTTGTTATCTCAGCTATTACTATTATTTCTGCAGCAGTAGTATCTGAGTATGTTTGGTCCATGTAAAATAGGTATGGAGCTTCTAATGCAAAAGCAGGATATGTTTCTAAGCTATTATGAAAGTATTCTAGGTAAGTCCTTTCTGCTACATCTACATTGTTTATTTCTGTATCCGGTGTCTGTAGTGGGTAGTACGTACCTTGTAAGCTTGATCCTAATATTGCGGAGTCAATACTTGAATATGTTAAATTATTTGTAGCAGTACCTTCATATCTTGCATTTGTCCATCCTGTATCTGAGTATAAGCTATCTTGTACAGCGGCAAAAGTTGTAGAAGTATCTTTAAGTATATAGCTGGAAAGTCTATTATCTTGTGCTGTATTTAAAATTACATTATAATCACTTACGTAAAAACTTCCTCCTCTTAAATTAGGTAAAAGTATAACTTCTCCATCTTGAACTACTTCATTTAGTGCAGGGGCAGTGTATGATATATAGGGTGTAATATTTCTTGGTTCTACTGTAAAAAAGTAATACCTAAAGGGTGCTGTTCCTCTAATAACTCTAGAGGTTATTTGAAGTTCTACAGTTGCTCCGGGGTCATTATCTACTGGTAGTGTTACGGTCTGTACTTGTTCAAGAGTATTTTCTACACTATTACCTCCGTTATCGTTAAAGGGGACTGTTACTCCTAATACTATCACGGGTGTAGATTCTGTACACCATATATTAATACCTTCTGGGTATAGATCTGCTATATCGAGAAATTCCTGCTGTGTTAAGTTTGCCATTTTTACTTGTAATACTTCTTATTGTTTATCTAATTACGGTACAGGATTAAAAAGATCAGGATCAAATATATCATCGTAAATACATGTATCAGTTCCTAAAGCTTCTTTATTATGAACCAGTATTCCGTTTGCATAGTACGTATAATGTTCTTGTAATTTAAAGTTATACACTTTTTCATAAGCTCTATTACTATCTAGCTCTATATTACTAATTTCTACCTGTACTCCTTCTTGTGTTAGTAATATATCTCCTTTTTCAAGTTTAGAAACTTCAAGTTTATGATCTTTTTCAGTTGCAGAAGGTGAGTATGAACTCCACCCTTTACTTACTTCCCAGAATGGATGTTCTGTCGTAGCTTCTATAACTGTTTCATTACTTAACGTATACTTAACAATATCTTTCTTAGTTGGAGAAGTAATTGCTAATACTTCGCTAATAAGTTCTTCATCTGTTATTTCATTATAGGATAGTACTTTATCTCCTACTTTTATTGTATCAATACGTACTGTTGACCTATCGGCAAGAGTAACTAAAGTATCTCCTGTGAAACAGCATAGATCTAATCCATCAAAATTATCTGGATCTGGAATAATAGGGGGTCTTAGTCGAATAGATGGTGTACAGTCGTTACTTTCTACAGCAGTTATTTGTATGAAGAAAGTTTCCGAGTATATTCCGTTTGAGTTAGGGTCAACTTGTGGGTTAGCAGCTAAAAACTGATCCGAATATCTTATTCTAAATAATGCTACATTTCCTCCTATACTATATGGGTGGGAGAAAATTTGATTGCCGGTAGGTCCGTAGTACCATTCCCATTGGTATATTGGAATACCGTTAAACGGTCCTGCTAAGAATGTACCAGAGTTTGATGTAGAAAATGCACCTGGATTTATTATGTTAGCGGGACGTACAAGTTGATCTACTACTGTACCTAATCCTCCTTCAACTGGTTCATATACTCTTATTCTGTACACTTCATTATCTGGATCTATTCCTGTAAAGAATCTTGCTAATCCGTAATTATACTCATTTGGTGTTCCAAAAATAAGTATATTATCTGTGCCTAAATACCCATTTGTAGTCCATCTACCTATTCCTCTTGTTACAATTTCGTTTACATATAGTGAAGATGTTACTACACTACATAATCCTGCTACAATTGGATAAGTAAATGTACATGTTAATGGTATTTGAGTATCTCTTACCGTTAGTGTATATGTGTCGTTTTGAGTACCGCCAAAGTATACACCTGTTGCTCCTGCAAGTAGTCCGTTGTATACCGATGTTGGTCCTGTATTGTTTATTATGTTTAGAGTTACATTAGAGGAAGGGTTTTGAGACCCTGTCACAAACCATGATGTAACGTTATAAGTATCCGTTTCTTTAACACTTGATCTAAAAAATCCTGATTGATCAATATCACATACTGCAACTTGTACATTAATTGATGAAGTACATATACTAGCAGTTACTCCTGCATTTGAAGCGGTTAATGAATGGGTAGAGTAGTTTGCATAATTATTTGTATTAAAAGGAAATGTATAACTTCCTGTAGGAATATTACTACTTGTTATCTGATATTGCATAGATACTTGTGATAATCCTGTAAATATTGCATTACTACTCCAGCTTCCTGAATCTAGGTATAGGGTCTTATTGCTCCCGCTATAATATATTCCTCCATTTACATTTGTATAAGAGTTATATGGAGCTAATATACAGAGTCCTTCTGAATTTAACCACCTATTTACGTCAAAATTATTAGTAAAAAATGTTGGTGTTTTAAATAAGTTTGCATTATTAAGTTCTCCATCTGTTACTCTAATTGAACTGTTTCTCAATTCTCCGTCAAAACTAGCTTCTTGATGGGTGTGCCTGTTATCAAAACCTACCCCGAATGGTGTTTGAATACTTAAAATGTAAGAAGTGTTTAGCTCATCTCCTACTTGGCCTTGTGTTACAGTTGTATACACCCCACCATTACCTCCTACTATAAAACCAGTGTCAATTGAACCTGTATATTCTGGTCTTGATCCTGTTAGTATTACAGATTTAGCTTTATTTCTCTGAAGTAAGTATGGTTTAATAATTATACCTGTATCTGCTGTTGATCTAGCAGGTATAAAGTCTTTTACCATTTTGAAAATAGTGTTATCAAAAAACTTAATCAGTCTAACAAAATCCTGTACATTATAGGCGTCTGATCCGCTCATAATTTGATCTGTTAGTAAACTTAAACTACTTGTTACATTTCTAGAAGGTCCTATATTGTAATAACTATCTAAGTATAAGTTTCTAGGATCTCCTAAATAGTTGTCTATATTAAAATTAGATAAAGATCCTGTTGATAGAGATTTTGAAATAATGTAATTATCTACATTATCTGTAGGAGAGAATCCTATTTCAATTGGATGTAAGTCGTCTGTATATTTATACTCTCTTTTTACTGTAGAGGTATATTGAGATAATGTACTTCCAGTTACAATACTTCCTGTGTTATCTAAACGTACTTTATCTAAAGAACTCGTATAATACCTATAGTCTCCATAGAAAGGTCTTTCGTTTACATTTCTACCTCCGTATATTTTTATGTCTAATATATCTGAAGGAATTCCAAAGCAGTTTATCAATGCTCTTAAACCTCTTTCAGTTCCTTTTGATTTTAACAGTAAAGGAAGATTATGATACATTCTCTTATAAACCTCTCTTTGGTAGTTATCAAATGAAGAAGGTTGTATTGAAGCGTTTGAACCTGTTACTGATCCTGTTACATAGGTATTTATTACCTCACTTCCTGATTGGTAAGGTTGTCCTATAAATGATGAGAATAGATCTTCTACTGATTTATTTGAAGTATATAACTTTACTCCAAAATTTTTCAATACCTCAGCAACTAAGTCTCTAGATACTCCAAAATCTAATCTATTATCTGCATTATATTTATCCGATACTCCTTTTGCATATACCCACATATTGTCAAAATGTTGACCAATCATATGGATAAAAGTTATATAACTTGCGTTAGAAGAATCATCTCTAAGATAAGAAGGTATACTGTTTATTAATATATTAGTGTTTGTAACATCGTATGTAGCAGCTACGGTTTGTTTGTTACTAAACCATATATCTCCTACTGAGGTTGTATCATTTATATACGGTTTTGTGTTATTAGTTTTTGGCCAGCTATTACTTCCTGATTCGTAATATAGAAATCTTTCGTAGTGATCAAAATTGTTTACTATACCTTTTACTAAACTTTCGTAATACGCAAGACTTCCTGTAGTTCCTAGTGAAGGTGTTGTAACTGTTTGAAAACTCGCAATTTGTGCATTATAGGATTGTATAAGATCAAACTTGTACTTAAAGTTTAATAACCTTTCTTGAGCAGATGAAAAATGTACAAAATTATTGTAATCGTTATGATCTATACTTAGCTGTACCCCTTTACTGTTTACTAGTGAGTATAGTTCATTAGTTGTGTTAGAGATAGGTAAACTTAGTAAAGTATCATAGTCATAATACCCCGTAGGTATTACACTCTCATCTATGAGGTCTAGGTTGAAGTTTGGAGATCTTAATTCTAAAGCAGGTACTTCTTCTGTTTCTAATATACTTGTAACTTCGTAGACTACACTATCGCTTACGAGTTCTACAACACTTACTGTAGATTTTACTGGAATATCTTCCGGTAATGGTTCGTATAGTTTTATGACTACTGAGGTATCGTCTACTTCTTGTAATGTATCAATATTTATCCCTATAAATAGATTGTTGTCTAATAAGTTTATTCTAAACTCATTAAAGTATGACTGTGTTTCTAACCTTGTTTTTACGGCAGAGGTAAATGATAATACCTCCTCAGAAGTTAAATTAAAAGTCTTAAGTTTTAATTCTGTTCTATCTGGTGAGATTAAGTCAATAAAGAATTCAACAGTACTTCTATTTTCTGCATAAAGATCATCTACGAAGTTGTATAGTAGTTTTACATCTCCATTACCGTACCCGTATAGTTCTACATCCGCAACCGGATCTACAGTTAGTACAGAAGCACCTTCTTTTCCTGCTGAAGCAGCATTACCTAATTCCTTATAGTTTATATAGTTATAGTCACTTTCTATTAATTCTCCAGCAAGATTGTATATATGTAACTCTACTGAATGTTTGTTACTGTCAAATAGTTGATTTATCTGAAAGTTATTAACTAATGCAGTATCTTCTTGAGAGAATACTTCTATATTAGGTATACTTTGAGGTGTATCTTGATTGACTGTATATGTAATGTTTGTCATTATGTAGTAGTTGTTTCTAAATCTAAAATCTGTTGATTAGCTTGTAAAAGCTCTCCTCTTAATTGTGCAATTTCATCTAATAGAGGTTGTATTTCTTCTGTATTTGCTTCAAAATTTATTAATTCTGAGCTTTTTCTTACTAGGTATTCATGTGAGTTTGTTTCTCCTTCTACATCTATAACGAAATATAGTTTCTCATATAATCTAAAAAACTCATCCACAGTATCTGTATCTTCTACTGGTACCGGCTGTGTAAATGTAGAAAAATTTCTATCTACTACTTTTCCGAATTCAGTTGAATTGAAGACGGTTTTTTGCATTTGTACATCGTTAGCCATTTCTTATTACTTTAAATACATTCTGATTATCCACTACTGTAGTGCTTCCATCTAAAGTCGTTTGTACTAATATACGATAATATCTCTCTGGTTGCAAGCCATCCATATATACGTCAAAATAACCTCCTTGACTATCACAGCTTACTTTTGTAAATTCTGTATCGAAATTAATTATCATCTCTTCTGTATTCTCATCTCTTATTCCCCAATAAGAACCTGAAGGAAGAGCGTAATTAGTCAAATACACTGAGCTAGTTGTAAATGTTCTAACTGGGTATTTTGGTTTTGCAGAAACTCTGAATCTCTGTTTTCCTGTATTTGTGTATCTTCCTGTATTATTTGTGATATTAATAGTTGAGATATTATTTGAAAGAACTGAAAGGCTTCCTGTATTGTAAGCGCTATCATCCCATTTAAAGTCTAAATATGGAGGATATATCGTATTTGTGTCTGCACTAAAGTATTTTAATATTATAGAGGAAGTTGTATTAAATTCTAAAGCATCAGAGAGTTTTAATATTAACCCGTTATTACCGATAGTTCCTGCTTTCCAAAGCTTTACAGCTGGTGTTACATTTATGTCAATATCGTATGTAGAGTTCATAGGATTTGATTGGGTAAATTCAAGACTAGTTGCTCCTGAACCTGTATACCAGTTTCCTCCTCCTGCTTTAGATCCTGTAAAGGATCCTGTTACACCTGGTGGATATCCAGATAACAACCAAGGTGTTCCTGGCCCTGATTTTTGATAAATCCAAGAAACTCCAGATGTATTTGTAGCGATGTCTCCATATTTTCCAATACCACTATCCCATCCTCCTGTTGCATTAGAGTAGACAGGGTAGGTGTATATAGTTGTACTAACAGGTATTTGGTAAGCATCAGCAAGGTATATACCTAAAGATGCACTGTAATTATTATTCCCTATTTTTTTATTAATAACATCAGCGATTTCAGTAGAACTAAATTGTACAAGTATACGGCTTGCTTCTCCTACACCGGTAACACCAGAGTAGCCTGCTATTTCGATTATCTCATCTAATCCTGCATTAGATGAAGAAGCTTCGCTAGAAATAAATGTATCTTTTTCGGGAAATATTCTATATACTGCCATATTATAATGTTGTTATTCTTCCTTTAATATCTGTATCTGGGAATTTTACTTCAAAGATCATAGGATCATAAGAAGGGTATACTATGTTATTCCTAGTAGCTCCGTTTATGTCATATGCATACTGTGAATAGTTTCCTCCCGATAGGTTGTTTACTTGTATTTTTTGAACTGTCTGTACACCTGCTATTTGATCCAGTAATGTATAAACACTGGATAGGTTAATAGGTTGGTTTATATTCCATTTTTTAATATCAAAATAATCCTTCAATAACGTATTACACTGCAGTAATACATCTCTTCCTAAGTAGTTAGGTCTTACTACTATATCATATTGTACTTCTATATTTACAACAAAAGCATCTTTAATATTAATAGCATCTGTTAATATCATATATTCTGCTAAATATTTCTTTAAGTTATTTTTTAAAGAAGTTGGGGCTGTTATAAGATTACTGTTAAGATCGTATGCTAATGTATAAAGAGATAATGATAATGGATTACTATCGACTATGCTATCTGTACTTGAATTAGGGTTGGTTAATTGATCTTGAGTTATATAGACTTTACTAACTGTTCCGTATTTTGCTGGAAGGGATAATGCTCTAACTGTATAATCCTGTAGGGTAACTGCTCTTCCCTGTTCATTAAATGCTCTTAAAGAATTTTGTCTTAATTCTTCTACTGTATCTCCATCCTTACCTCCTGTTGCAGCTTCTGGGTTGATAAACTCTATAGAGTTGGTTGGATCTGTTATAGGAGTTATTATGTTTGTAATAGTATTTGCTGGTACATTAGAAGATACTCCTCCTCCTACTAGATACTTAATTGTTAAGGTTGTATTTGAAGGAGCTAAACCATAAGTCTGAGTATGTAAGAAGTTAGAAGGATCATATGCATAATCTATTCTAGAAATTCCTTGAGAGGTTCCTAATCCTACATTAGTTGGGTCTGGTGTTAGAACATCATCGTTTTGTCCTGTGATTCCTGCACCAAACTGTATTTGCAATTCTCCTGTTGAGGTAAATCTTGTTACAAATCTTCTAGGTACTTTTTGAAGAACTAAATTATATGGTACTAATCCGCTATCTGTTCCTAAATTCTGATCATCTATAAAGACTGTATCTTGCCCTAAAAACGGTACTTCATACCAGATTTTATTACTACTATCTGTAATTGATAAAATACCTACTACATTTGTATCATTAATAGTAATTGTTTTAAACTTCTCTGCAGTTGTAATTTGTTGAGTAACTGTCTTTACTTCTCCAGAATAAGCTTTTCTAGTTTTTGATAATCTAAATTGGGTAGGAGAAAGTCCTGAAAGAGTTTCTATTGTTACTTCTGTCGGGTCGTAAGAGCTTGAGAATGTAAAATCTATAGGAGTGTCTATGTAAAATCTAGATTGACCTGATGTAGCAGAGCTTAGTTGTGTACCTGCTGGTATCTGTAAAGCTTGTGACCAGTCTGGCTGGTCTGCTATAGCTGATACAAGGTGTGATACTTCTATGTCTACTTCTGAGGCTGTTGTAACTTTTGGACGGTATCCCATCATATAAGCTAAATTGTATAAATTTACAGGGTCTTTAGCATACTGTATGTATGTTTCTTGTAACTGTAAATCCTGGTAGAAAGATAAGATATCTCCTACATAAGCAGCCATTTCTATAAACATCATACCCGGTGAGGTAGGTGTAAAGTCGTTGTAGGTGTTTGGAAAGTAGTTCTTTGCGTACTCGATTAACTCAGATCTTAAATCTGTAAAATCTCTTCCTGTATATTTTATATCTCTATCTTGAGCCATTACTGTTCAAAGTTTATTAACAATTCGTCTTGTATGTTTGTCATGTTTATACTATAGTTTATATATAGTGTAAATGTATTTGTATCTGGGGATGGTTGTGCTGTAATTTTATTAAGTCTTACATTTGGAAACCATTTCGTAACACCTGCTCTTACAGCATCCTTTACTCTCTCCGAAGTATCTGTTGTACTTTGTCCAAAGATAAACTGTCTAAGTCCTGCTCCCATTTCTGGGTTTAGGAATCTCTCTCCTTCTTCTGTTAGGAAGAAATTTACTAGATTAGCTTTTATAGCTTCCCTGGTAGTGAAAGTGGTTGTAAATACCTGATTTGAGGTAAAAGGCAATCCTACTCCTACTCCAACACTTGGTTGTAAATCTAAAGGGTTTATCTGTTGTACTTCAAATGCCATTATGCTCCGAATCTTGCTTTATCTTTTTCTACTGATGCTTTATAAATTGCTCCTGCATTCTTTGCAAAACTTAAAGTACTTAAGTCCAAACCTGGTGCTGGTCCTGCTTGGAAGCTTTCTACAGGATTCATCCCTAATCCAGGTGCTTGAACCATATCAGAGGTTGCACTTATTAAGTCTCTATACGTTTCTTGAGTCATAGAAGCTCTCGTCTCGTTTAAAATATCCATAATTGGATCTCCTGTTCTTACAGGTTTTACAACAGTTGGTTTGTAATTCTCGTACTTAGTAACTTGCTGCACTGCTGGTGCTGCTGTTTTTGTTTGAGTAAAATTCTCAGAAAGAAGGGTAGGTAGTTCTTCTCGAACAACCTCTCTTACTGCTTCTTTTATCAATTTTTTAAAAAGTTCTACCTTCATATTAATAAATAGTTATGTTATGGTAATTGATTATCTATTCTAAATTTAATTTCATCTAGTAATACATCTGTAGATGAACTGAAAGATGGTTCTCCTCTCAGTACTATAATTCCTCTCCTATCTTTTGCAATAGCATACCTTCTAGGTGCTATTTTTGGTGAGTTTGGATCTTGTATAATTTCTAATTTATATCCTCTATATTCGTAATTAGGATCGATAGCACCTCCTGCACTATTTTCTAAACCTGTATTACCAATAGGTTGTGCTGTATTAATTAGGTCTTTTAATTCTTGTGATGAGTTGTTTGCTAAACATCCTTCAACTGCAATATCTATTGACTGTAGTTTTAACTTTAAATTTGTTAATACTGGTGATATTCTATTAACAGTTGAGGTAATTGCTGTTGCTTCGTTGCCAAATTTATCTACTTGTGTATTAATTTTATTAATTCTATCACTAAATTTATTTAAAGTACTGATAGGGATACCTATTCCTCCTACTTGAGGAGGTATTATTGCTGTTGGTGCAGGTATTTGTTTTATAATCTGTATTGCTAATTTTAATGTAGTTACTGTGATATTCAGTTTAGTAGCTATTGGTTGAAATTTACTAACTCTACCTTCTATTAAGGTAATCTGTTTTAAAAGATTATTCCTCAATGCAATTATTCTTTTAAGCTCTTCTACATTAGGACATTCATTTATAAACTTGTTTAAAGCTTCAAATGCTCGTTGCTGTACGTATGCTATAAGCTTACCTCTCATAGTGCCGACCTGGCTTGCTACTACTGCTGCTAACCCACCTCTTACTCCTCCTGCTTTATATGCATTTTTAAGCTTCTCGAAATCTTTTTTTAACTTATCAGCTTTTTTCTTTAACTCTTCTGCTTTCTTCTTAGCAGCTTCTATCTTAGCTTTTGCTTTATCAAAATCTTCTTTCGCTTTTCTTGCACCAGCAAGTGCTTTATCTATATTCTGCTGAGCAGCTTGTGTTTCTTGTTGTGTTGCCATTATTCTACGTACACTTTACTTGATAAGACTCCTCCTAGGTTACTCCTTAATACCGTTATTGATGCTTCTAAAGCTTTCCCTTCTTCTACTAAGGAAGTCACAGGCCCTCCACTAACTGCTACTGCTTGTGACATTGCAGCACTAACACTTTGTAAAGTATCTAGTAACTCATGTGCCCAATTCTGCATTGCTAATCCTCGTATTACTGGCTGTTTTAGCATTAGAGGTGCAGTTCGTGCTTTTTCTCCTAATAAAATTGTTTTACCGTCCATACAAATATAATCAGTAGCATCAAAATTTAATGTTCTAGCATTCAACCCTATAGCTTCTTTCGCAGAAATTAAAGCACTTTCTTCCTTTGCATTAATAGTAATTCTTCCTCCGTTCAATACTATTTGATTTCCTAGGTATTGACCTGAAGCTTGTGGAAGTACATCGTAGGTAACTTGTTTCCTTGTTGCAGGAGTTATATTAACTATATGATCTGACATCATATAGATTGAATTTGCATCCTTATTTACATCCTCTACAATAGGATCTATCCCATTTTTTGTCTTTATCTGCCCGTTACTTATTATGGTAAAAGGCTTTCCGTTATTTACTGTCCCTGTAAATGGATTTTTATCTGATTTATACCCTCCCATTCTAATGGATTGCCCTTGTCTTCCTTCAACTAGTACATCTCCTGGGAATGGGTATAGGGGATTTATATCTTTTAATTCTGGTATGTCTTTTCCTATTGGAAATTCAAAATCAACACCTTGAGTTGGTAATGCATTATGGTGAGGACTTCCCCATATATTCAACACACTTGAATAGTAACTTAGAACTTGACTATTATTTTCTTGAAAATCTGGAGTTGGTCCTGTTATTATTAGTACTATTTCATTAACTAGAGGATACTGTTTTACTCCATTGGTAAGAGGAAATGCAGGAGGTAGTGTTGCTTCTTTATCTACTGGTGTTAATATATCTTGGTATATTATAGATCCTATTGGTAATTTATTTCCTTGAGCATCATACAATACTTTATTTTCATCCAATACTATATCCACTACTCTTCCGAATACAGAAGTAGGTTGAGTGCTTGATCCTCCACCTGCTCCTCTCCCTGCACTGCTTATTGTATTTCCAAGAAAATAACTACCTGCCATTACTCTTCGTCTTTTTTATCTAGTTGTTTACCTAGTTCTTCACTCTGTTCCATTAGCTTTGCAAGCTCTTCTGGGTTAAAGAAGTCTGCTTCAGAAGCTTTTCCTCCTCCTTCAAGTCTCTGAACAAGTGCTACCATTTTAATAAGATGCTCATCATTCTTTACTCCAACCTCTAAATACTCTTTTATCATAGGAACAACTAAAGTTGCATCTCCTATGTTCTCAACAAGAGGTTTTAACTCTCCTATAAGAGCGTTAATCTGTTTCTCTTTATTCTTAGAGTTGTCGTAAATTTCCTTTAGAACATCAGAAACGGTCTTTTTCCCGAATATTGTTGTATCTAATCCCATACTATATTTATTTTATAAATATCTTGTGATATATTATTGAATTTCGTAACCTGCTTCTTGATACACAGTATATGTCTTATAGAAGTTTTCTTTAAGCTTTGAAATTACTTTCGTAAGAGTAGGGGTTTCACATTCAGTCATCTCTCTTATATAGATGTACAGAGCTTTCTTTTTAAAGATATCTAGATCATGTCTGGTTTTAAATAGCGTAAGAATTGCATCTGCAACTGTTTGTTCATGTGTTTTTGTAAAATCCTGTTCTAGAGTTTCATAACTCTCTTCTACGAACTTATCTACTACTACTGCTAATTTTATTTCCCTAGAATATTTTGAATCTAATTCTGATTCATAAGAATCCTCCATCTCATCAAAAGATCCAACTTGTTTTAATTTTTTATAGTTTTTATTATTATAGTTGATAAGCCATCTCTTTACAATTGTCTGGAAGTATGAAAATGCTTTAGCTCCATTGGTAGGGTCGAATCTATGTAGTTTTTCCTCTACAAGCATACTTACTACATCTAATTTTAAATCCTCTATACTATCTACATCTAGGTAGTAGAACTTAAAAGTATGAATAATATTCTCTGCTAATTTATAAAGCGGGAAATAAATCTCTTGTTTAAAAAGTTTATCTCTAAATACAGGGTCAGAGGACGCGTTATATTTTACTATTGCATCCTCTGTTCCTTGTGTAAAGTAGTAGTTGTCTTTATTTACTGGTTTTGCCATAATCATCTGGTAGACGATAGGCATTAATAGTATCTTGTATTTCTTTCATAAAGTTAAAGAAAACTCCGACTTCATCATCGGATCTAAAAGTGCCCTTCTCATCTAATTGTTCAACATAAATTTTTGATTCACTAATAAGATACGCAACCTTTCTTAAATAACCTACTTGGTATTCTATGATATCTTCTTGTTTTGTCACCTTACGATGTAAGTTCCAAGTCGTATATCCAAATACTAAAACCAATATTACTAAAATAACTGTTAATGTTATCATATTAAATTCCTTTTACTAAATTCATTAATCCTTCCGAGGCATTAACCTTTTTACCTGTCGAAGAGGTTGTCTTCTCTACTTTAGGTGTAGAAGTTCCTCCTGAAGCTTTCCAAGCATCATATTCTATTTTAGAAGCTAGGAAATCTGCTTGATGTAAGATATACACTATATTAGTCCTTAATTTAGAATCTGGATTAAAGGTCATATAATACGGCTTATTTACATCATCGTATAATCCATCGTGTAATTTAACAGCTAGATATTCTTTTTCATTCATAGCTATACCATTTTGCTGAAGGATAAATAGTGAACGGTCTTGTATAAGCATAAAAGAAAGATCTTTATTATGTGTATAAATTTCCCCTAATTTATCTCTCCTCCAGGCATCTGTTTGAGGAAGGTAATTTGGCTGCCCTTTAAAACCTATTTTACCTAAGTCATGATTAAGAGCAGCAAAAACTAACTCTTCATCTGTAAAATCAATAGTAGCACCCATTTCCTGCCATAATTGCTTTGTCTTTAAAGCACAATGAACAACACGGTTTACGTGGTCAATATACCCTCCCGGGAAGGCATTATGGTAGGAAGGTTTACCCGAAGCAGGAGCCATGATCATATCTTCTACTAAGGATTCGTAAAGAGATTTTAATTTCTCCTTACGATCTCCGGTAATAAAAGTATCTACTATCTTTAGATGCTTATCCCAATTCTTTTGTAACTGTTCTGCCGAAAAGTTCATTAAGCTTGATGTTCTGTATTTAACAATGTTTGCATATCACCTATCTTCTCTAAAAGTTCTGCTACTTTAGCATAAGCAGCTGCTTGTTCATTTCTGTGTATATGATACCCAATGTTTTTAACCTCTGCTTCAAAGCGTTCCAACTTTTGTTGAAATAAATCTTTATTTCTCATCTTTTTTTATTTATATTAATATTAGTTATTTTTAATTATTATCTTATTAATTATTTAATAATGGTTAAGTTATGAACTTTTTTTTTAAGAAGCAACTCTACTGTTCAAATATTACTTTCATCTCTTTCTTTACTGTTTGTTTATTTTCTCCAAAGGTAACATTAATGTAGATAGTTGCCGATTGTCCTATAAAATCCTGAAAGAAAGCCATAGATTGTTGAGGAGTATACGTATATCTTGAATTAGTACAGAAATATGACTGAAGTACTGATTGGTTAGCATAAAAGTCTGTATGAGGTTGAATTGTGTATCCTACTAGGTTCATAATAGAGGACTGTTGTGAAAGCTGAGGAAATGTATAAGTCTGAGTTCCTACTGCAATTGGTGTATTCATTTGATTACTTGACCACAACCCTTGGTACGAGTAAACCGGGTAGGTCCAAGTCACATTCCCCGGTAAGTAAAAGAAATTAGAGTCAAAAGACGTAATAACTAAAGGCACATTATTGATCACATAGTGAGGATCTAAAGGAGATAACTGCCCTTTTACAGTAAAATAATTCAATCCAGCATGTTTTATATGCCAAACCCCTTGCCCATCTTGATAAGTTCCAGGATGTCCCATAGTATCAATCCAGAAAGAACCATAGCAATCCCCGTTTAAACATACATTAGGTTCGATTTCAGGAGTAGAACAACTAAAAACGAATAAAGAAAGTAATAAAAGAAATAAATTTTTCAACTGTTTCATAACATTATTTTTTTGATTGTACCTAAATATACGAAGAAAAAAGGGAGGGAGCAACTAAAATCTAATTTATTTTCGAAGAATCGCCGCGCAAGAATTTTACATATAACCCGGACCCTCCAGGTTCTTCCGGGATAAACTCTAATAAATAATAGGTTCTCCAACGGTAAACAATGCTCCTACCTCGCGAATCTTATCAAAAGCCTCAAAAGGGGTAACCTTGAAAAACTCTCTAGAACCGCCCTTGTCGGAAGAAACCCTAACAGAACTAAAATGCTTATGAACGGCTTTTTCCACTCTCATAGCCGTACCCTTCTTAAGAGGTAAAGCAAATTTCGGAACCCATTCCTCAACCGTAGCTGTAGCGTTTATCGCCGTGACTCTCCTAGGAACATCATGAATGGTCATTCCTATCTTAACCAAGGAAGTATACCCGGGATTCACAAGAACGTAAACATACTCGATATCATCTGTAGATTTCTCTTTTATCTTAGAATTTTCTATACCGTGGAAATATCTCCAGGAATAAGTATTGGTATCTTTATCTACTATACCTTCAGGGGCTTCTATAAGATATTTTGCCGATAAGAAAGTAAGGAGTTTCTCTGGAGATACATGTCTGTATTTAGATTGTAGTATAATGAAGTTCTCTTTCCATGTCTTTCCTACTTTAGGGTAGGCCAAAACAGATTCTGGTGAAGAATCAACAATTGTAATCTCTCCTATTAATTCAAGGGACATAGCCTCCGAAAGACTTATTTTATCTTTATACATACTTCTTACCTTTAATTACTTAATTCTAAAGTATCCTGTCATAAATAAAATAACGACAACAGGCCAAAACATAGCACAACCCCAAATCTCTAATAATGTAAACCTTGATGTGACTTTTGTGTAGTGAATTGCTATATCAAGTATAGCTGCAATTGCAAAACCGATAACATAGTATGGTATCGAAAACATAAAATTTAAAATACTCTCTAACATAACCTTTATTTTTAATTGATTTCTATAACTAAATATAAGAATAAAGATTGTATCTAGCAACTATTCTTTAAGAAAAAGCTGATAATATTTAAAAATAATTGCACATTTCTCGTACATTTCTAATTCTTTGTAGAATTCAAGTAATTCTTCTAAAGCATATTTAATAGCCTGTAATCCGAATTCATCTTCTATATCCATCACTGTATCTGACTGTAATGCTTCAATTCTCTCAAGGTAATTTATAAGACCGTTAAAGTACTTTAGTTTTATATTTTCTCTTACGGAGTCATACCTTTCCTGGTACCTACTAGCATACATCTTATCTATAATGAAGTAATTCTCCACGCCTCTAACAACCATGCCAAAGAGTATGAAGGTATTGTCCATCATATCCTCTATCTTATGTTCTTTATAAATCTCTTCATCTCCCATGGAGAATATATTGAAAAGATCATCACTATTAAGCTTTTTCATCTTATATAAATATATACTTGACCTATAATGAAAAATTTTCCGGAAAAAAAACTGGGGGTAGTTGGAAAATTGCCCAAAAGGTTCTATATTAAATATAAGAAACAAATTCGATAGAATACAACATAAGAGGTAGGTTAGGGGTATAGGTGGTAACCGTGCTAGGGTTTAGCAGCTATATAGACCAAACTTATAGAGAGAGGACACCTTGAGCAGTAATTCTTCTTTGAAGGACTAGGATTGGATTGGTTGGGCTCATAACAACATCTCTCTTAAAGCTATGTAGTATATATAAATATATACCCCCATACCTCAATTTTCATCAGAAATATACATCTATATGTGGGGCGAGAACCCGACGGCGAACCCGTTTGAGGGAAATATACTATCAATGTTCTCTCAACTTGACATCACCTTGACATCACCTTGACCACATGCAAAAAAAAAGAGGCCTAAGCCCCCTCTTTAAATTCTACCAAATCTTCAAACCTATGCTTAACCAATACTTTCCTACCCAGTACAAAAGCAATACCTATAAAACCTACCCTACCTACCTTCTCTACATTACATTCATAATCATTTAGTACTACTCTCTCATCTATTGAAGATCTTATTTGTCTTGAGATAGACTTACTATCATAACTGTAAGTTGAATCTCCTTTGTACTTCTTTCCTCCAACGTAAAATTGTGTACCGTTTAAAAATTGTTCTCTTGTCATATTGTATCTTGTTTTAATTATTGATACCTAAATATAAGAACTATTATTTAATTAAGCAACTAATTTTAAACTATTTTTATCTACTGAGACTAATTTATTTT
>Ga0222714_10001884_pt1 | contig 23097 bp, 22 predicted proteins | sample C33_3DmetaG_FD_165048 | JGI IMG/M metagenome (GOLD analysis project Ga0222714, IMG submission 165048) | Estuarine water microbial communities from San Francisco Bay, California, United States - C33_3D | ecosystem: Environmental > Aquatic > Marine > Unclassified | place: USA: California...
AGAGGCCAGCACCAATTGGAATATTACTTTTAAAACGTACGATTAAACCTTTTAAAGTGGTCAATTGGTCATTTGCAAAAGCAGAATCGAGCCCCATTAAAAGTATGACGCCCTTCACATAGGATTGCCATCCTTGGGAATTAATATTTTTTAAATCTTCCAAAGAAAACTGCCAATTTTCATTCAAATCGAGCGCTTCAAATCGAAAAAAATGAGCATCTGATTTTTCAAACTCAAATTCAATATATCGATTTATGGCTGCAGGTAATACGATTCCATGATTGTAATCGAGATGTTCTCCAAGAAGGTTGATTCTTCCTGGAGCACGAATAACGATTCGTTTTTGGTCTAAGGATTCCATATGAGTTGATCCTTTAATCCTAATTGCCCTAAACTCACATTTATGACAATCGGATTTTTTGGGGCTTCTGTGCGTAATAGCCAACTAGCAATTCCTGCCTCCATTTCTTGGATGGCAGGGCACATTAAACCCGCATCTTGAGCTATGATGCTTGCCGTAACCTTATAAGAATTATTTGGAATAATAGTGCCATTGGCATCTAGTAAATAAGCTCTAAAGAATACCAAATCTGCTTTTTGCAAATCAATTCCAAAATTAAGGGTGTCCAATTGTAATTTTATTTGAGCGGGTTGCTTGGGGGTAACAACTACATCACTTGCTACCGGAACTTGTTTTTGATAAGCAATGGCAGTTAACTTTCCTTCTTCAAAGGTCTTAAATTCAAAATCAAAGGGAGCTTTCTTTTTTGAAATAATACTATCGTTTAACGACAATTGAACTTCAGAACAATTTGAATAGATTGTTAAATTATTTGAAGCCTTCGACGTCCAATGACTTGCAATTTTAACAAATGGTTTTTGCTCGGGGTCAAGCAATTGACTTTGGTATGCACTCACTGCATATTTGGGAAGTCTCGTAATGTCATAAATTCCAGAGGCTTCTATATCAGGACTATAGCCACGATTATAGTCAAAACAGACCCAATTGGCCTGGCCAATAATGTTATTTGTTTTTCTATTCGAAAGACTTGCTTCTTGAAAGTTAAATGCTTGCTGAAGAAGCGCTTTTTCAGAAGCACTCCTAAGGTGTCTAGAATTTCGTTCTTGTGGTGTAAGGTCTGAAAATTGCGTTTGGTGAAGCCCTGCATTTTGTGCGTAGTATTCCCAATCTCCATATTCAGCAATAAAAATGGCCTTGGCCTTTGGTATGTAATTATTCCAATAATCTGGCGCTTTAGCATGTTGGCGTGCAGGAATGTAAACATCGTAGCTCGGATGATCTATCCAGCCCGCAGTAAAACCGTCATGATCAATGAGTTGCTTGGCTATTTGATTCATTTCTGTGATAAAACGCTGAGACATTTCAGTTTCATTGAGTGAATTTTCCCAAAATAGTACACTGGGGTGATTGCGATCCCTTAATATCATGTTTTTTAAATCCTCTTTACATCGTTGCTCAAAGGGAGAAGGGCCAAAGAATTGCCATCCTGCGATTGCATCCATAACGATGATGCCAAGTTCATCACAGGCTTCATAAAAAGCAGGTGCTTGAGGGTAATGCGATAAGCGTACAAAATTGAAACCTGTTTCCTTTATGAGTTGGGCATCGCGTTTTTGCGCATTATCCGAAAGTGCATATCCGATATAAGGGTATTCTTGATGCCTATTGGTACCATTTAAAAAAAGTTTAACGCCATTTAAATAAAAACCATCTGTTTTCAATTCTGCGTATCGAATTCCCACTTTCAAGTTTTGCGATGCAATGGTGTCACCACCATAAATAACAAGGATATTCAATTGGTTTAAAGCTGGATTAGAGGGCGACCACAATGCTGGCTCATCAATCCTTAATAAACCCATATAATGCACTGAATTTAAAGAATCTATAAATTGCGTATTATTTAACACAACAGTATTATTTCCAATCTTTGCCTGCACGTCGAATGGGGTAATAATCCATGATGGGTGGTGCACTAAATCAAAATCAAGTTGTATTGTAGCCTCTTTTATATCGGCTTGTAAGGTTTGAAAGAAAGTGCTTTGTATGGTAATGCCTGTGGTTTCTTCCAACCATACGTTTCTGTATATACCTCCGTGATAATAAAAGTCTAAATCCTTGATGGGTTTACCTGGCGGAATGGATGGGTCTTCGCGATTATCCAAAAATACTTCCAAGACGTTGTTTGAATCTTTGATGGCCTCAGTTAAGTCAAATTTAAAAGGCAAATAACCCCCTATGTGTTCGCCAATTTCTTTGCCATTGATCAGAACACGTGTTGTATGCATTGCACCTTCAAAATGAATGAATAATTGTCGACCCTGCTTTAAAGGGTAATCAAATCGTTTGCGATAGACAACCTCGCCAAGAAATTGATCTTTCATCACTAGCGGTTCTATTCTTGGTGTGTGAGGTAGACTCACAATTGAAACAGGATCCGTGGGTCTTTGTTGATATTCCCATTGGTCGTTTATTAGAGTACTTTTTAATTGCCCAAATAAGCAAAAAGTAGAAAATACAAAAACCAGTATTAATTTAATTTTCATCAGCTAATATTCATTCAGGCTTAGTATAAAAATGCATCCAATGCAGGCGAGGGGCGTCCGTTGTCTTGCCAACAGTTTAATTGATAACCACTCCATGGTTTTGCGCCTTGAGGTTCCCAATAAAAAACTCCTTGACAATTTTTATCAGGTACATCAAGTGCTGCACCTATGGTAGCAATTAATAATTCCTTGGTATTTTCTACTTGCCAATAATCGCCACCAACTTCAACTATCATTGTTGGTTTGTTGTATCTCAAGGTCATATCCTTTAGGTTAGTTGCCAAATCATCTATGGTAATTGTATAATCTGAACCTAACCAGAATGGATAGTAGGAGGCGCCAATGATATCAAATGTTGCGCCGTGTTGGAGCATTAAATCATAAAACCAACGAAAGCGTCCGTTGTCATTCCCTTGATCAATGTGTACAATTGTTTTTATTGAAGTATCTATATCTTTAACAGCCTGATTGCCAACATTAATTAAATCTGCTAGCTGTTGTGGATTATCTACATGACCTTCTGGCCAAAGCATACCGCTCGGGATTTCATTTCCAATTTGGACCCATTTTGGTGTCACGCCTGCATTTTTCAGTAAGTTAATGGTGTATTGTGTGTGGGCGTACAATGAATCCTTCAAAGAAGAAAAATCCACATTAGCCCATGTGGCTGGTTTGGCTTGATGGGCAGGGTCTGCCCATGTATCAGAATAATGAAAATCGATCATGACTTCTAATCCTTTTTCTTTTGCTCTTGCGGCCATTTGGGTAGTTTCTTGAGGGCTACAATGTCCGCTAGTTTTATGGTTGCTAGGATGCACAAAAACACGCAAACGAACGGCATTAATTCCTCTTGCCATAAGTAAGTCTATGCAATCTGCTGGGTTTCCATTTTCATCATAAAAAACATAACCCGTGGCTTCCATTTGTGCAAGCCAACTTATATCTGCACCTCTAAAAAAAGTAGTTTGAGAAGGCACCACAGGAGGCTTGGGAGTTTCTTTTTCTTTACAGGCTATCAGCGAAAGAGAAATGAAAAAAAATATTGGACTAAATTTCATCATGTTTGTTCAAAATCTATTATAAAAACATTCGTCTTTTTTTGACCTTTTTGTAGATAAATATCGCTAAAATTATCGTGATTGGGAGCATCTGGCTCTGCTTGTTGCTCAAGACAAATCCCTGAAAATTCGTTATAAACTACATTTTCCTTTCCCACTTTTGGGTTTTTTCCACCCACATAGACCTGTAAAGTCGGTTGATTGGTGCTAAAGCGTAGTTGAAACCCATCTTGGGCAACTAAACTGGCTTGTTGCCTATCAGTGCTTAAGACAAAGGCCTGGTCCAAGTTAGTATAATGAGAATTTAGCTTAAACGGAGCACTTGAGATTTTTTTAATGCTACCTGTCGGAGTTTTGTCAGTATTTAAATCTAAAACGCCTGAAGCATAAACACTCGAATGGGCTTCTAAAATGCTTGTAGCGTGACCCCCAGGATTAAAATAAGAATGTTGGGTTGGGTTACAAAGTGTATCTTCTAAGGCCGTACTTTCTATGTTAATTATTAGGCTTTTCTCTAATAAAGTGTAGGTTACCTCACAGTAGAGCTCTCCTGGAAGATGAATATTTGATTTTTTTGAATTGATGCCAAAAATTACACGCGGAAAAGGTAAGGACTCAAAATATATTAATTGCCAATTTGCATTTGAAAAGTTTCGTTTTCCACCATGCAATAAATGCTCTGCTTCATTGGCTTCAAATTCAAATGTCTCATTCTTCCAAGGTATTCGTGCATTTGATATTCTTCCGGCTATAGGACCAACAATGGCGCCAAAAAAAACGCTATGTTGCCGATCAAAAACTTCTTTGTAATCTTTCCAACTAGAATAACCCAATACAACATCTCTTTGTAAATATTTCGGGACACTAATTTTAAATTGCTGAAGCGTGCAACCAAAGGAAAGTACATTGATACTAGCTGTTGAATTTGATAACTGACATTCCAAGACCTCAAAGGAATCAAGTTTAGAACCCTTTTTTTTTATTTTTACATGAGGTTGCTTAAAATTGGCCATTTACCTCACAATAAATTTGATTCATGAATTACGGTTTCGGGCAAATATATAGATTATGGCCGCATCTAATACTTATAAATAAGAAAATTGAGTATTGATTTTTTTTGGGTCCGATTTAATTCCTTTTTAATAGATTTGGAAAGTAAATTCATCTTATTGTAAATTTCTAGCTATTTATGTTTAGAATCAACATTCTTTTGTTTGCTTTATTTTTCACTGGAATTTTTAATGCCCAAATTTTAAATGGCCCTATGATTGGTCACGTTACGCACCATGAAGCCACGCTCTGGGTTCAAACTTCAAAGAAGGAACATGTCGAATTTGCATATCGCGTTTTGGGCTCAAATCAAAAATGGAATTATACACCAATGCAAGTTACCCATCAAAATGAGGCATACGTATGCAAATCGATTTTAGGAAATTTGATGGCAGGCATTCAGTATGAATATCGGGTAGTTTTAAACGGTAAAATACAAGCGCCAATCGGCGTGCAGTCTTTTGAAACATCTGCTCAATGGGCCTACAGAACCGAGCCCAAAGACTTTACTTTTGCCTTGGGTTCATGTACCTATATCAATGAAGAGGCTACCGACAGAAATGGAAAGCCTTATGGAGGTGCATACAACATTTTCGAGCAGATTGCTAACCAGTCGCCAAATCTGATGCTTTGGCTCGGTGACAACGTTTATCTAAGAGAATCAGACTGGACATCCAAAAGCGGGATTGAACATCGTTATACCCATACGCGCAATATTAAAGAAATGCAGCGCCTTCTGGCCAATTGTCCTCAATACGCCATTTGGGATGATCACGACTTCGGGCCTAATAATTCTGATGGAAGCTTTATTAATAAAGCCTTAACAAAACAAGCATTTGATTTATTTTGGGCCAATCCTTCCTTTCAACCCGAAGGTTTGGCTGGCATCACCAATCAATTTGATTGGTCGGATTGTCATTTTTTCTTGTTAGATAATAGATATTATAGAGCACCAAATGATAGAAAAGATGGAGAGAGAACAATTCTTGGTAAAGAACAATTAGAATGGTTTAAGAATGCCTTATTGAATAGCCCGGCCACATTCAAATTTGTAGCCATAGGAGGTCAGTTCTTAAATACGGCTCCAGTGTTTGAGAATTATAGCGCAAATGGGTATGCTAAAGAACGGCAAGAAATAATTGATTTTATTTACCTCCATCAAATAAAAAACGTCATTTTTCTCACGGGCGACAGACATCATAGTGAATTGAGTGTATTGAGAAGTGAGAATAATCCAACCATTTATGATTTGACCATTTCTCCTTTGACTTCCGGTGTGCACGACGCTAGCAAAGAAGAAAATACGCTTCGCGTTGAAAATAGCCATGTGGCCAGTCGAAATTTTGGAATTGTTCGCGTTTTTGGAGAGGGAAAAAATCGTTCTGTAGAAATTAAAGTCTTAGATGCAGATGGCAAACAATTTTGGGTCGAAGAAATTACTTCAGAATAAAAAACGCTAAAAATATGCAAGTTTGTGTTTATTGTGCTTCAAGTGGGCGTATCCATCAAGACTATTTTGATGCTACTGCCAAACTTGCCAAACTATTTGTAAAAAATAACATTAAAGTAGTTTTTGGAGGGGGATCATCAGGGCTCATGGGTCAACTTGCAGATAGTGTATTGGCTGCTGGGGGGCAAATCAAAGGCATTATGCCTCAATTCATGAACGAAGTAGAATGGGGGCACCGAGGGGTTTCGGATTTTGTTTATACCCAAAGCATGCACGAGCGAAAAGCAAAGTTTCTAGAGGGTACAGATGCGCTTATTACGTTGCCAGGTGGGCCAGGCACTTATGAAGAATTGCTTGAATCCATTACGCTTAAGAAGTTGGCACAGTTTACCAAACCAATAGTAATTCTTAATACACGTGGCTATTTTGATGCATTTAATAACATGATGCAACAGGCTGTTAAAGAGAATTTTATGATTGATGATTTAAAGTATTTATATACAATTGTAAATACTCCTGAAGAAGTGATTCCGGCCATTGAGAATGCACATCTTTGGAATAAAGGATTGCGAGATGCAGGCAGTTTGAGATAAAAAAATAATAAATGAAAAATAGACGCCTCAATTTCGTTGACCGCTACCTTACATTATGGATTTTTATGGCTATGGGTATAGGCGTAACAATCGGAAATATCTTTCCTGCTGTAGACGAATGGATAAATAGATTCTCGATTGGAACAACTAATGTCCCGTTAGCAATCGGATTGATTATCATGATGATTCCACCACTTGTTAAAGTAGATTTCAAGAATATCCCCATTGTATTTAAAAACAGAAAACTCCTTTTAATTTCCCTATTCATTACTTGGATTGTAGGTCCGTTTTTAATGTTCCTTTTGGCTACAACTATGCTCAAAGATCAACCCGAATACCTCACTGGATTGATAATCATTGGTCTTGCACCGTGCATTGCCATGGTAATTGTATGGAACGAGCTTGCCGGTGGTAATAGAGAATTAGCTGCAGGATTAGTGGGGGTTAATAGCTTATTGCAAGTCTTTTTCTTTTCTGCCTACGCTTACTTTTATCTTGAAATAATGCTTCCGCTATTTGGATTGGATTCTATTGAAATTAATTTAAGCTTTTTGGAAGTAGCCAAAACAGTGGGTATCTATTTAGGCCTTCCTTTTGGAATTGCTGTATGCTTAAGATACTGGATTTTAAAGAAAAAGGGCGAGACTCACTTGAACACCAAATTCATTCCGAAAATTTCACCTCTCACGCTTTATGCTTTGCTTTTTACAATTGTAGTGATGTTCAGTTTAAAAGGGCAACTTATAGCAGACTTGCCTTACGATGTTTTCATGGTTGCACTACCATTGGTCATCTTCTTTTTGATTATGTTTTTCTTGATGTTCTTTTTTTCAAAATTGACTGGAGCAAACTATGCCGAAACTGCTACGGTTGCTTTTACGGCAGCTGGTAACAACTTTGAACTAGCTATTGCCGTGGCTATAGGTGTTTTTGGCTTAAATTCAGGGCAAGCTTTCGCAGGTGTAATTGGCCCATTAGTAGAAGTACCTGCACTTATTCTCTTGGTAAAAGCAAGTTTGTATTTGAAAAGGTATTTTAAATGAAGAAAAACTTTCTAGTACTATGCACTGGCAATAGTTGCCGTAGCCAAATTGCAGAAGGTTATTTAAGGCATTTTCATCGAGAAAAAGCGAATGTTTACAGCGCCGGTATAGAAACACACGGTGTCAACCCTCGTGCCATAGCCACAATGAAAGAAGATGGAATTGACCTTAGCGCACACACTTCAAACCACGTAGAGGAATATCTTCATATTCCTTTTGATCTAATATTGACCGTTTGCGACCACGCGAGCGAACGCTGTCCGATTTTTCCGGGAAAAGCACGACGTGTTCATTATAATTTTAAAGACCCAGCAAAAGCCATTGGAACTGAAGATGAGATTAGGGCTGAATTTAGTAGGGTGAGAGAGGAAATCAAAGAATTTTGCAGATTGCTGGAGATTTAAGAGCAAAGCTCCTTGCGCATTTGCCTTTAAATAACACCATATTTTATTTATAGCACCATGAATTTTAGAAAACCTAAAGACTGTGTTGTATATACGAAGTAGATTCCACGATCCAATACACAATCGATTTTGTTATTTCCAGGCCATAACATACCATGCTGAAGCTCTTTTCCTTCTAAATTAATAATTTGATATTCTATTGAAAATGATTGCGGGTTAACGATATTAAAAGAGCCCGTTACCGGATTGGGCCAAATGCGTAATCTTTCGGTTTCCATTTCAGTTATGGATACATCCCCAATCTTTAAAGGAACAGTATTTGTACCGATTAAATTCAAGTTTCTCAAATCGTAATAAGAGGCTGTAAGAAAGCTATCAATGGCTAAATTTCCATTCATCAATAAATCATAACGTTCACCTGGATACAAACTTACTTCGCTTACATTGGGCATGGTTGGAACCGGCCTTCCATCGGATAAAATAATTTGTGCACTAACTGAACTTGGCCATTGAAAAATAGTTTTGCCATAGCCAATATTGGCTAATCTTAATGCAAAGTGATCACCAACACTAGAAACTATATCATGTTCACCATCATGTAATTGCGTACCAGATTTTCCATTCAACATTAAATAATTGGCTTCAAATAAGTGAAAAGGCCCTGGCGATATGGGATTGTTATTCCAATCTAAATCAAATTCTGAACTCAAAAGAGAAAACTCTTGTTGATAAGAAGTTCCATTATCAACAAGCGTACCTGGGCCACTGCTGGGGTCAACGATTACAAGCCCATACATACCCATAGCCACATGTAAGGTGGTGAGGACATGGCAATGATAAATAAAAGTTCCGGCATTCGTGCAATTAAATGAATAATCAAAGGTGAGATTGGGTGCAATTTCCAGTGAGGTATGTGGAACGCCATCGTTGGCTTGATTTGCATCTAATCCATGAAAGTGAATGGTGTGCATTTCTGGCGAATTATTTTGAAAGTGCACAATGGCGCTATCGCCTTGGGTAAACCTTAGCGTGGGCCCAGGGATAAATACCTTGTTTCCAGGATTTGGTGGCGTGTTGTCTCCAAAACCCCAAAACTGGACCTGACCACCATTCTCAAGCTCGTAAACGCCATTCATTCGTGCTTGTAACCAATACTCCGTGATAGGTTGTGCCCATGTTAAAATGTAACTTGAGAATATTAAAGACGCTATGAGTAAAAATAATTTCATTCTACGGAGCAATATTTAACATGGTCATCATCCCACCGCTATAGCCTCCTGCGGTTGTAACGGCTGTGAGGTTGTGGTCATGCACAGGGTAGGAGCCTGCTTTATCGGGTACAATCAATAATATCATGCCGTCTTGGGGCAATACTGGTGCTGAATCCTTTTGCCAACCTACTTGAAAAGGATTTTTTGTACTACTTAATATTTTGAAATGAAAACCATGAAAATGCAGCGTATGGGTCATGTTGCCAGCATTCAATACAGTGATATAAATGCTGTCTCCAACTTGCCCATTGACAATGCCCAGGGAATCATTCATGTTGAGCGGATAGTCATAACCATTTATGGTAAACAAATTTGGTCTATAAGGATTAGGAAAGTCTTGTAGGCTTTGATTTGCGATTGGTGCGCTAATATTGGTTTGCAAATCATACAAATTCCAGTAATAACGGTGTGCTGCAGGAAGGCCAGCAATTATCGCAAAACTACCCCCGAGTGTTTTTGCCGAAAAATCAGAAGCGACAAGGGCGTAAACTTTTTGTTGATCAAAAGTTCGCGTAAGTGTAACTGAACCAAGGGGTGAAAGGACCATTCCCGAAGCGAAATCATTCCATTGTAATTCGTGAGCGATGGTATCGAGATTGATGATATCTATTGTAAGGCTAGTATTGAGATCCACATAAAAAGGAGCCGCCTGCAACTCCATAGAAGGTTGCTGACTTAAGACACTTCGAAAAGTATTGACAGTGCCTATCTGATAACTATCCGTTTTCATATAAAGTGTCAAGCTAAACACTTGTGTAACTATGCTCAGTTGCAAGAGAAGTAAAAAGCGAAAACGCATGTCGTAAAATTAATATTTATCTGAGAATTTGATAAGTGATTAGCAGCGGGAAATGATCCGATGGAAAGCTTAAACCAAATTCGCTTTTCTCGACAACACTTAAAAATGATAAAATGTTTGACGATCCAAAAATATAATCGATGCGTTTGTCATCTAACGGGCTTTGGGTGAAGGCATTAAAAGTGTTCTCAGAACAAAGCTCTGGATGTCTTAAACTACAAGTCAGATCTCTAAGTTGAGATTTGATCAATTGAATTCCTTGGTCAGATGGCTCCATATTGAAATCGCCTATGAGAAAAACAAGGGCATCAGTTTCTTGTAAAAACCCCGCGATTTGATCCAATATAAGTTCTGAAGAATGCAGCCTTGACTCTTGGCCAACATGATCAAAATGCGTATTGAAAACCCATGCTAACTCATTGTTTATACTGTTTTTTAATAGGGCATAGGTGCAGATTCTATTTAAGGCAGCATCCCATCCTATAGAGGGTGCATTCGGAGTTGGCGAAAGCCAGAAGGTGCCGCTTCGCATTAATTCAAATTTTGTGGTGTTATAAAAAATAGGGGAGAATTCACCCTTGATTTTACCATCATCTCTTCCAACCCCAACAGCCTTGTACGAGGGCAATAAGGCTTTCAAATCTTCTAATTGATTAAGGAGCACTTCTTGAAAACCAATGATGTTAATTTCGTTTTTTAAGACATATTGTGAAATAGGTACTTTCCTCTCTGACCAATCATTGGCCAAATCTGTGTGGCCATCGTAGCGAATATTGTAAGTGGCGATTGAGCCAATTTGTGACCATGCCCTGTATAGATTAAAAAACAGAAACAGTACAAGGCAAGTCTTTTTCATACTTTAAAATTAAATAATTAAAATTTTCAAACTTGATGATTTGAGCGAAATGATAACGATCAAGCTAAATCTTTTAATGCAAAATATCGATAGCACTACTTGGCACTTGCATTAATTGCCTTGTTCTTTAAATAGACAACTTGATTTTGTGGCGACTTAAGCGCATTGATCATTGCATTGCCAATGCGACTTGTTGTGGTCACGTTTTTCATTCTTTTAAACAGAGGGTAAAAAGGTTTTAAAAGCTTATAAATAGTATTGTACCAAGCGGTTGATGACTGAATTTGATCTTCGGGCAAAATCATTCCCGGACGAAAGAGCAACACTTGATAAAACCCTTTGTAGCGGATGTAATTTTCCGTTTTCCCCTTGACTCTTGCCCACATTTGTCTTCCTTGTTCAGTTTCATCGGTCCCTGTGCCAGATACATAACAGAAAGTACTGTTCGGATTTAATTGATAACACAGATCTGAAAGTAATTGAGTATAACGAAGTGTTTTTAGGGTGTATTCTGATTCTGACATGCCAATTGAGGAAACTCCCATACAATGAAAACAGGCATCAATTGTATCTATATGTTGCTCAATTGACAATAAATTAGAAAAATCTTCTAACAATATTTCGCTGATTTTAGGATCTTCAATACCTACGGATTTTCTACTTATGAGCGTAATTTTTTTTATGAATGGATCTTTTAAACAAGCAAGTAAAACACCTTTGCCTACCATCCCCGTGGCCCCAGTGATAATGATTTGTGACATCCTGCAAATTTATTAAATCACATGTGAATGAAAGCTATCTACTTCAGCAATCATGCTGTGGTAATATCGGTACCATTTGCTTTGCCCTAAGGCTTTAGCTTCCCGATGTATTGGGTGCTTGGCCCATTGCTTTATGGCCTCTTTATTTTGCCAATAGCTAATAAAGGATCCACGGCCATCTAGCTTCATACTTTCATAACCCAAAAAACCTGGTATTTGCTTTACCAATTCCAAGGTGCGCTCGTCGTAGTCTAGATAGCCTTCGAGTTCTTCGGATAAATAATAATTGAAAATAGATGCAAAGAAAGGTGCTTGGGGCGGGGTGGAGGTGTGCCAATTAATCATAGATTTTTTTTGAATACAAACATAATATTTAGCTTTGAATTCTAATTTAAAGTAAATAAAAATGCCAACCTCTTTTTCAATTTGCCTCTGGCACCATAACGCCAAAGAAATGGCTGCTTATTATCAAGGGATTTTCAAAGATTTTAAACAAATTTCCGAAAACCCAATGGCATCTGTCTTTGAATTGAATGGCATGCGTATGATGTGTTTAAACAATGCCGTGCCAAACCAATCTTTCAATGAGAAAATATCTTTTGTACTCACGGTAGATACACAAGAAGAAATAGATTACTACTGGAAGCATTTTTCCAAAGAAGGAAAAGAGGGGCAATGCGGATGGATAGAAGATAAATATGGCGTGTCGTGGCAAGTTGTGCCAAGCATCTTGGGCAAACTCATGACCAACCCCCAAACAGCACCTAAAGCTACTTACGCGTTTATGCAAATGACTAAGTTTGATATTGCCAAGTTAGAAGAGGCGGTGAAATAGTTTGGCTTTGAGTATACAAGTTCTATTGAATCAACTTTTTAATACAGGCAAATCTTTTATTTATCGATGGGTTTTACCAATCGCACCTTACATTTAGGAGTTTCTTTTCTTTTAAAGCTACCATCCTTGAAGTAAAAAACATAATAAAGGTCATGATTATGACCTATTCCATTCTTTATTGGTCCGGTAATTGATAAATAACTGGCAGCTTTGATCTCCCCTTTATCTTTATTGGTAACTATAAATTTTTTAAAATTCCCTTTCCCATTCAATGATAATTGATAATACATTGCTTCTAATTCATCATTTGTAGGAAGTCTCCAAGGTTCATCAGGGAAAATATCATTTGCTTCCCATTCTCCGTTTAAATCCTCTTTTGCAATTCCTAGTTTTTTACCATGTACTTCAATAATGTAACCCACTTCATAGTTCCAATTTTCAAAAGGCTTATCAACACACTTTTTCCAGAGAAAACCAAGTGGAATAACTACTGCTAAGAATATTAATACTTTACGCATTCTGAATTGATTTTAGATTTTCTCTAATTTTTCCCTCGGCGCCATTGATTGGATTTCTGTTGCGCTTCTTTTTCTTGTTTTTCAAGTTCCATCTTTTGAAGTAATTCTCTAAAAACTTCAGATTTCATATCCATGCTGTGGTATCCTATATCTTTCTTTTCCCCATCTGCAGTAACGATATAAATCATCGTATTGCCTGTGCTTTCAAAATATCCTTCGGAGGGGTCCGGCACCAATAAAATTGAAACATATTGTTTCATTTCTCCTGTATCTTGATCTGGTTCGAGTGCCTTATTTAACCTATTTTTCATGTCTTTAATTTGATATGAATTAAAAGGCAATTGATCAATTTGTGTGTTCAACTGATCATACATCAGTTTTTTACTTTCGTTCTTAGCGTTTTCTTTGGCCACAATGGGTTTTCGCACCTCCTCAATTTCCGCAATTTTTTTATCTCGTTCTGCTTTAGAAACCATACTATTAATAGCAGCTGCAGCTCCTTTTAATGAAAAGCTAAAATCTAGGTCCCCTTCACTTGAATGCACGCGAAGATATAGTGTATTAGCGCTTGTCATTTTATCGAGCATTTCAATGGGATAAAAATAAGCCACCTCGCTTTTCGGGAAGTAAAAGCCCTTTACGGTAAGCGTTGTATTGCGATAGCCATCGTCAAAAGCCGTTGCCGGCACTTGATTTGAATTGTCATTGGTGTAAAGTGCAACGTTATATAGATTATTTGGTTCAGAATCAATTGCCCAGATTAATTGCTTGCCGCGATCTTTAAAGATGCCAATTCCACTTACTTTTAATACCACCTCGCCATTGGCAAAAGCTTGTATTTCTAGCGTTGGGATATAGGCTTTACCTGTGCCCCGTTCTTTAAAAACACTTGGTGTTCCAGAAACCTGCGTAAATGAATGCTTGCCATCCATCGGATTACCGCCCTGCGATACTTTCCAATTTTGCCCAAAGCAAGAAATCGTTACCAAGAGTGCGCCAAGAAAGGTGTATTTCATCATATTTTCATGTTTTAGTTACAGAAAAATACAAAAAAATATTAGAAAAAATTACCTAAGCACTCTATTAACTAAAACAATCCAGGTTACTTTAAGATCAAGAGGTTATTAGAATCATTAATATCCGGTAATATTTGATTTGGATCTATTAGTATTGACACAATTTCCTTGTTTTTAATTGGTATAAACACCTTATGTGAATTCACAGCACTTGACCAAGTTGGAAGTATTTGTGTGGGATTTTTAAAGTCCTCTTTAGGGTTGTTTGTAAGATCTAATGGGATATAAAAGTATTTTTTACTACCATCTGTTAATACTATTTCCAATTCTACAGGAACTGCAATACCCTTTCTTTCTAGCGTGAGTTCAATGCCGTTTATTTCTTTTTTTACCTCTTCTAAACTGAGGTCGATGGTTTGAGTAGTATTTAACCAATAATTTTGAAACCAAGTCAATTCCATGCCGCTGACGTCTTCGAATACCTTAACAAAATCATTGGGTTCAGGATGTTTGAATTTCCATTGCTGGTAGTACTTTGAAAATCCTTCTTTCATTTTATTGTCGCCTATTATGTATCTTATCATTTCTGCAAATAATTGCCCTTTATAGTAAGCTGCATTATAATACGCAAAATCCTCTTGAAAATGATTTGCTGCGGTTGCTATGGGCTCCTCATTTGAAATAGCGCGCATCCAAGCGTAAGAACTGTATGCATCGCGTGCTGGATATAGCTCTAAATTAGAGATATTACTTAATCTAGCTTCAGCATAACAGGTGATGCCTTCATCCATCCAATGATGTAAATTTTCATCTGAACCAAAAATACCGTAAAAGTAATTGTGCATAAATTCGTGGCAAGCAGTATTAAAAAAATCCATCCTAGAACCTTCAAGCATCGTACACATTGGATATTCCATGTAGCCTTCGCCTGCTTGAATAAAGGAAAATACTGGATAAGGATAAATGCCAAATTCTTCTTTACAAATGGCGTATGCAGAAGGCCAATTTTCTATTAAATTGCGCCATTGATTGGCGTTATAATCTCCAAAGAAAAACTGAAAATCTATGCCATCAATTGTTTTCTTCTCAAAGGACCATTCTTTATCTGCTGCCCAGGCAAAATCATGTACATTTTCAGCATGAAATTCCCAATTTACCATGCCGTTAGTCGCAGATCCATTGGTGCTTCTCCATCCATCTTTTGTATATTCCTTATTTTTAGGTTTGCCTGTTCCGGCAATAGTATAACTTGCATCGCATTGTATATTTACATCAAAGGTGCCAAATGTACCGGCAAATTCGCGACCTAAATACGGATCTGTATGCCACCCTTGTTTATCGTAGCGGCAAATTTTGGGATACCATTGTGTAAAGGTAAAATCTGTTCCAGCAGTATTGTTTTTTCCGCATCGATTTAATGATGATGGTACAACTGAATTAAATTGCATTGAAATTTCAATTTTTTCACCAGCCATCAATGGTTTGGTAAGTTTAATTTGACCAATAGATTCAAAGACCTTCATTTCAATGGGCTGTCCATTCACTTGAACATTGGCAACGGAAATGTTGCCAAAATCGTTTTTTTTGAGCGCATTTTGATCTACGCCCATTTTTTCAAAGGCATGGCTACCTTGAGAAAAGGAATTCCAATAAAGATGAAAATATATCTCTTGAATTGCATCGGGCGAATTATTGGTATAAATGATTTTTTCATTGCCCGCTAATTTGGCATCTTGATCATTTAGCTGTGCTTGAATGGAATAGTCAACTTTTTGTTGCCAATATCCATTTTGGGCTTGGGATACTAAAGATGTGGCCAAGAAAACAAAGGCTATTTTATTTTTAATTTGAAGCATTTATATGGGTTTTTAGATTTAAAATTCTGTTGTAGTAATCTAGCAATAATAGAATAAAAAATGATAAAAAAGTTACATGTTCAATGCGGCTTTCTTTAAGTTAAAAATTTGTGTTAAAGTTTAACCCAAGAAAAAACCCAGTAAAGCTAGTGCTGTACTGGGTTTAAGTTGCTCCCCCTGCTGGACTTGAACCAGCGACCCTCTGATTAACAGTCAGATGCTCTAAGTCCAATAATCCCAGTAGCAGCAATGCCTCCCAGTTTTTTACTTAAAAATTTGCCAGTAAAATTTATAATGCTTGGTTAATTTAACATTGTAAATTTAGTTAAATGCACCAAGGAAAACATACTACCTTATATGATATATTCCTGAATAAGTATGATTTTTTACAAGGTCATTGTGTAGTTTTTCAAGAGCAACCTTGAATGAGTCTTCAGATGAAAATCTGTAAGGCATATCCATGTCTTTAGAAATAAATCCGTTTAGCTTCGGCATTGCTTTTTTTTCCACCAAAAAGTACATTTTTCTTGGCTCATTGTGCTTAGCATACCAATAACCAATTTCTTGATTAACCCATTGTGTATTTAAGGCCTCTTCTGTTAACAATGCTACAAAAACATTTGAAGAATCCAGGCCTTTTTTAACTTTTTCAGAACTTGGTGTCAGGTTCATGTTTTGTTCAGGAACAATTGTAAGTGCAAATTTTTTGTTCTGCTCAAACATTGATTTTAAATGGTTCAAAAGAGCTTGGTTTTTTGAACTGTAGCTGATAAAAATTTTAGTCATAATATAAAATTTAAGTTAATAAAATGGCATACTCTAGAATAACTCCGGATCTATTAATCTGTTGCATTTTTATTCCGTGCACCCAAACAATATTATTTTTACTTTGGATTTGTTCAAAAATGCAGTATACGAAAAAAAAACACCACCCATTTCTGAGTGGTGCTTGTCTTAGAGCTGGTTATCATCCCTGAAGCTGTAGTACTTGTTCCCGGGTGTAACTATCACGTGGTCTAGCAATACAATATCCAGTAGCTTACATCCATCTTTTAACCTCTTGGTAATTTGTATATCCTGCTCTGATGGCTGCGTTAGCCCAGAAGGGTGGTTGTGGCTAATGATAAGCCCAGACGCAAAACACTTTACGGCAACAGAGAGTACTAGCCTGATATCAATGGTAGTGGTGGATATGCCTCCAGTGCTTAATCTCTGGAACCCCTTTACTTGGTTAGCATGATCCAAATGCAAAACAATAACTTGCTCCTGGCAGGCTATAGTGTTTTGGTTGAACACTTGCATTAATACCCTGTGCGCTTCCTCTGAGTTGGTCACTTTTTGCCCGGTTTGGTAGGTGCCAGGTTTGTACACAATCTCTAATTCATGTACTGTAGATTCAATTTCTTTCATAACTAATATTTTTACATTTTTTCAAAGTAAAAAGTGGTTATGAGTTGTACATTTTAAAAGTTTATTGTGGGGTTCACCTAAATAAATTACTTTTTAATTTAATTTAAGTAATAAACAATATATGTTTAAAAATTAATGATTTGCAAATATTTTAATTTGATTAATATTAAGAAGGTTAAATATTATAACGCGGATTTTTATTATTCCAAAGAAGTTTTAAAGAATCAAGAGTGGATTGGTCCTCTAATAAATAGTTCAATGCATCAAGTACTTTTTTTTCTGGTTTGTTCATACCTTTACAATCATAAATTTGGCCATTAAAGAAAAATCTACAATCTATATTTTCAGACTTTTTTAGAATGTGAAAATGTGGCTTGTTGTCAATTAAATGGTCATTTGAATATACATGAAACTGGTAACCATACTTAGATTTCCACTCTTTAAATTGATGTAATTCTAAATACTTAATATTTTTTTTTAATCTTTCAATTGTATTGCCTTTGGTAAGTTGATGGATTATATCATCAAGAATTTGGTTTAAGTTGTCTTCCAGGTTAGTTTCCATATTAACTTGCTTCTACAATGGCAATCTCCTCCTCATTAAGCCCATATAGCTTATAAACCATAGCATCTATGGTTTTATCAGTATCATCAATGGTAGCTTTTATCTCCAACGCTTTTTTAGACTCTTCTAAAAAGTAATCTTCCCACTCAGCTTCTTGGGATAAAGTCAATTTAACTTTCTTTTTACCCAATTCTTTTAAAAACTCTGCATAAGTAAGTTTATACCAATCTTGTATTTTTTTTGGCAACGCCTCCAATTCAAATTTCCTTTGCATTGTTCTTTGGAACTTTTGGGAATGCACTTGTAATTCTTTGTTTAATGAAAGCATCAAATCTGATTTTTCAATAAATGGAATCATATTAGCCTCAATATTTTTTGATATTGGTAAATTTCTAACATCGTTAATTAAAATCTTGGGAATAGAAGTTTCAGCATTAGCTTTGGGATTAACCTTTAAATGATACCAAGTTAAAAGACTAGAATTAATTATGGTTAATATACATTTGAGAATATTTTTATCTTTTCTACTAATAATATTAATTATAGAAGGAGTGTTGTAAAATTCTTTTTCGAGATAAACAGATGATAACTTATATCTGTTACCTCTGGTTATTTCCATTATGAGAATTCTTGGATTATTAAAAAATTTCGGATTTACATAAGAGGCTACATGAGCTCCGTATTTGACATATTGAAATGACTCTGAATAAGAATACCTACTAATATCTTGTCCTTGAATTTCTTGTTTCCATTCATCATTTTTTTTCTCTAATGAATGCCATAGTCTATTGTCAACTATTTGATTACCTACAATTTCCCCATAATTTTTGATTAGATCACTTCTTCTGTAAGGAATATAGCCTTGAGAAACTTCACAATAATAATTTACAGAATGAGATGATTCTTTTATTTTCTTTATCAGACTTATGTCCTGTGCAGAGTTGTTCAGATTAATTTGTAAATCTTCAGTTTTTAAAATGTCTAAGGTATCTAATTCATTGGATAAATAGATGGTTTGATTTTCAACTCTTCCAACATTTATTTTTCCTTTTAGCTCATCTTTTTTAAGCATTAATATTACGGTATCTAAATCTGCTGATTCAAAAACTTTTGTTGGTAAATCAATAATTCTTTCAATAGTATAATTTAAAATAAACTCCCTCAACTTTTTATGTTGTTGGATTGTCAAAAAAGTGTATGGAATAATATACCCTAATAATCCACTCTGACTTGTTATTCCGACACCTTTTTCAATAAATATGGCATATGTATCTAGTTTATATGAAGCAGTTAAATAATTTGATGTATAAAATTTTTGTTCTTCTTTAGAAATGTAAGCACCATATGGTGGATTACCAATAATAACATCAAACCCCCCTTTTTCAAATACCTTTGGAAAAGCTTGTTGCCAATTAAAGGCTTTATCACCTGCTATTGCCTCATCATCAATTAAAGAATTACCACATTTTATATTTCCATTTAGGTCATTCAGTTTCCTGTTAGGCTGTGCTGTTCTCAGCCATAAAGATAGTTTAGCTATCTCAACACTTTCTTCATTCAAATCCACTCCAAAAAGGTTGTTTTCTAAGATGCTATTTTCTATATCACTCATTACCAAAGCATCTCCAAACAATTTAGCTTGTAACTCATCTATGTACCGGTGTTCTTCTATCAAAAATTCAAGTGCCTGGTTCAGGAAAGCTCCAGAACCACATGCAGGATCACAAATAGTTAATTCTAATAGCCATTTTCTGTAGGTATTTAGTTTTCCAACTAAACCTTGAATGGTAAGTTTCTTTCTTTTTATATCTGTATGGTAGTCTCCCTCACTAATTTCAAGTTCTTGTTTTTTCTCTTCACATAATTTACCAACCGTATTTTCTACTATATATTTAGTAATATATTTAGGTGTGTAAAAAACACCATCTTTTTTCCTCTTAGTTTTAGATTTATCAATTTCTTGCCCTTCTAAATGGGCTTTAATCTCATCTAATTCATTTAATGAGTTTTCAAAAATATGTCCCAGTATATTAACGTCTACTTCACTTGCAAAATCATATTCAGCAAGCTTTATGGTGTGTTTATACAACAGGTCATCCTCTATTCTAATGTTATCTAATATCTCATCTGCCTGAAAAAGTCCTCCACTATATGCAAACACATCATATCTCTTGCCTTTATATCCAACATTTAGGTATCCAAAATATTGCTTAAATCTTTCATATAAAGGGATTTCTACGTCTCTTTCTTGCAGTTCTTTCCAGTCACTTAATATTAACCTAACTGAATTAGGAGGCAATAAATGTCTATCCTCACCGAAGAATAGAAATAAAAATCTATCTAGTAACTTTTGGGATTTCTTGAATAATTCTAATTTATCAAAATTTGGATTTAATAATACTAAATTCTGATATAATTCCCTCTTGAACAGGGAGTAATCTTTGTAGAGTTTCTTGGTAATTATATCCTCTGCACTTAAGGATTCATTCTTTATTTTCTGGGCTATATTTTGAGACAAATTCTCAAATGCCAGACACAAATACAATAGCTTAAACTCATCCTCTCTAAGAGCAAATAGGTTAAATTCAAGATGTTCTGTTGCATTATCTATGTAAAAACGGAGTTTTTCAAAGTTGGAAGTGATGACATATATACAATCAGGCTGATTATTTTTATACCCGAATGCTTGCGCTTCAATTTTACCTAGATCAGTTGTATTAGTTCCCTTGAGTTCAATTACAGCTTTTACCTTACTATCAATAATAATTGCTCCATCCGCTTTTTTACTGTCCTTAACATTTTTGTACTCAGTGGTAAGATTGAATTTTGTTTCTGTTGACGAGGCAGGTTTAGTATAGCCAAGAATTTTTACAAACAAATCTTCCAGAAACTCTCCTTGGTATTGCTCTTCTTTTAAGTTTCTAATATCTAACTGTACTGATGGATTTAAAAAATGTTTCTTGTAATCAATCCATTTTTCAGAAACAACATCATTATTTTGTGAATTAAAATACTTAGATAAGACAGAGTTTTGAAATAAAGGCATGGCTTTTTTATTTGTGAAACAATAGACACATTATGCTTATGTTGGACAGTGGTGCATAAAATTAGCAAATAGTTCAATCTAAGATTAGTCAACACTGATTAAATCCTCATTTATTGCCATATTAAAGATGGTCCTCAGACTTCTAAGGTACACTCCCATGCCGTTTATACTAATTCCTGTTATGTGCATGTTTTTCTCAAGCTCTAGTAAGTTTCGGTAGCTAAAATCTTTAAATGGAATATCTAAGTTGGTATATCTTCCAATTGTAGCCATACTCTGCTTATGAACCTTTGCACCACCAAGTCTTTTTTTAGATACAAGGTCATCAATTACTTTCTGCCAATACTCTCTAATGGTGAGTTCATCTGGAGACTTATTCAATAAATAATTCTTAAGAGTTTTGAGACAACTCTTATTCGGGTTGCTCAAAATGAAAAGTTGTAGCCTTTTTAAATAATCTGCCTCCAATTTAAATAGAGCCTCACTCAATCTAGTTTGGCCTAATATAATTCCAGTTTGCTCATTAAAGTGTTCCTCTGGAATACTAACCCCTGTACCAATCCTCAGGGGTTTTGAATCTATTACAGTAGTAAAAACAAGTGGGTAGGTACCATCTTTTTTTTGTCTACGCTTGTCTAGCACTAATTTTAATGTTGCCATTCTTAAAGATTTGCAGCAAAAAAATTTGCCAGCAAATTTGCCAGTAAAAAGCTGTTTGGAGGGTTTTTTAACTTGATTTGGGTAATTACACCCCAAAAGTTTAACCCAAGAAAAAACCCAGTAAAGCTAGTGCAGTACTGGGTTTCAGTTGCTCCCCCTGCTGGACTTGAACCAGCGACCCTCTGATTAACAGTCAGATGCTCTAACCAACTGAGCTAAGGAGGAATGTTCTCTTTCGAGGATGCAAATATATATAATTTTTAGAATTTGAAAAGTTAAATTTCGAAAAATAGTTTGCCTTTTTTAGAGTATTAGAGGTCTAAAAAATAAATCATTTTACATATTTATAATTCATCAATTCTAACATACGGTCGAAATTAATGTTGATGTCCATGAGGGCCGTGTGCATGGCCATGGGCCAATTCTTCCTCTTCGGCATTGCGAACTTCTAATATAGTTCCAGAAAAATGTAAGTCGGTACCTGCCAATGGGTGGTTGAAATCCATTTTAATGGCCTCATCTGAAATTTCTAGAATTCTGCCGCGCAATTGATTGCCTTCATTATCCGACATGGGCACAATGCTTCCAACTTGAAACATTTTATCATCAAATTTCCCGTCTTCATTGTGAAAAATATTTGCAGGAAGCATGGCAATTTGTTGTGGGTCTTGTTCGCCATATGCATTGGCAGCAAGAATATGAAAATCAAAATGTTCGCCTGCACTTTTTCCAGCCAATTTTTCTTCAAATTCTGGGATCATCCCGCCAACTCCATAAAGAAAAGTTAGGGCATTTTCATGCGTAGTTTCTTCGATATGTTCTTTGGTTGTGTGATCTGTAAGTTTGTAGGTCAAGGTAACGACCTTTTGGTGTGAAATTTGCATTTTTTTATTGTTGAATTAAAAGCTTTACAAAGTTGGGTAAAGCAAAGGTTGAAAAATGTATATCCTCATTGTAATAACGCAAGCCATTATCTGCCACGAAGGCCTTGATTGCTTCTATGTTTGTAACTTTTCGTGGATCTACTGAGCCCTTGATGCCATATTGAAAACACCACATTCCAGTAGGGTAGGTAGGGACAAAAAATAAGCCAACCGGAGCTTTTGAAACACCAAAGATCTGTTGCAAAGTAAAGTTGAGTTCAGAAAAAGCCTTCTCATTAAATTTTGGAGATTCGCCTTGAGCTACCAATATACCTTCAGCTTTGAGGGCACGGTAACAATTTTGATAAAATTCTATGCTGAAAAGCCCCTCTGCAGGGCCAACTGGATCAGAACCATCTACAATGAGCAAATCATATGTTGCATCTGGCGCATTTTGCACAAAAGCAATTCCGTCGTT
>Ga0222714_10001887_pt1 | contig 23077 bp, 25 predicted proteins | sample C33_3DmetaG_FD_165048 | JGI IMG/M metagenome (GOLD analysis project Ga0222714, IMG submission 165048) | Estuarine water microbial communities from San Francisco Bay, California, United States - C33_3D | ecosystem: Environmental > Aquatic > Marine > Unclassified | place: USA: California...
CTTTTGCCCCGACTTCCGTGATACTAGGAGCAATGCACCAAAGAAACCAGATAACAGTAAACCAATGTCTATACCATATCTGGTTAGCATAGACTCCGTAGTATCAAAGAGATCGTTTCTCATTATGTTCCTTTATAAATCAGTAGCATCGAAAAACTCTGTATTTGCTTTGATCCAATCATAAGCAACATGCAAAGGATTTCCCTGAGCGTCTAACACAGAAGGACTAAAAGATGTGCTATAGGTATTCGGCCATATTTGATATTTATAAGATATGATTGGGTTAAAACCATCATCTCTTTTTTGTTTGTTTAAATAACCAGATAAACTTATAGTAACATGTTGTTCTTTATGTCTGATCTGAAGGCTATCAATATGCCAATATGTCACATTAATTCCTTGATCGTTAAGTATTGTTTTTTCTAAACCCATATTAATCTCCTTATGACCAAGGACCAATAGCGGCCATAGTATTAGAACCGCAAGGAATAAATGAAATATAAGTACCCATATTTACAGAACAGGTATTACCCGGTGCAGCACTGAATGCAATCTGAGGGGTAATAGTAACTGAGTCTACGGTTGTTATTACACCAGTAATCCAAGCATTGTAGTTAGCATTGCTAAAAGTAGCATTTGTTATATTGCCACCACCTGTTGTTGCAAAATAGGCCATATCCTGTGTTCTTAATGCAGCACCTCCAGTAGAAGGCATGCCTATTGTAGAGAAATGAATAGTTGGTGGGTTTACTGTAATACCATCGGTAAATCTTAATGCTACATGTCTAGCTGTTGTTGTACCCATAGTTAAGAATAGGTAACCACGGATCATATAAGTAGTATTAGCAGCCAATGTAATAACATCCTGTGGAGTACCAAATATATTTTGGTTACCAGTAGCACTATTGATGTTTCTTGAAGATGTTAGAATACTGGTCTGTTCAGTTACCATTAAACCACGGCCAGAAGCTGTATTAGCATAAGCAACAGCCCCGTCATATTCTATACAGCCTGCCACAGATGAGTTTAGAGTTGAGGTTCCTAAAGTAAGTTTATTATTTACTTTAACAGTGCCTGAACCGGGATTCAAAGCAATGTTTGTAGTACCACCACTATACAAAGCACCGTCTGTACCATCATGCTCTATACGAATAAAGTCATTAGCGCTTGCGGTTCCTCTTCTATAGACATATAGATTTGGATTAGAGTGGCTTGTAGCTGGGCTTCTATTAGCATTCCCTACATCATAATAGTCTACTAATGCTATAGCTCCGCTATTGTTTGCGTTATTAGAAAGAGCATAGATTTGTCCTGTGTTGTTTCCAGTATCTGTTCTATAGAATCCATAGTGACCATCTGATCCAAGTTGGAATCTAGTAGAAGCTAGAATAGTAAGTGGAACATCAAATCTTAGATTACCACCAGTATTAATAGCTCCATCAGACGCTCTAATTGTTCCTAAAACAGTACCAAAGCCCCAGCTAGTGGTATCAAAGTAGATACCATAATGAGAAGCCGAAGTGCCATTAGGCATTAGGTCAATACGCCCGTCAGTACTATTACGGATAAACTCAGAGTTTTGTAAAGTAATATCACCAGTTAAAGTAGCTGTATTAGCTTCTAAACCACTGGTGAATGTCTGCTTAGCGGTAAATGTTTGGCTATCTGTTAGATAAGCAGGAGACTGCCAATCTAAGGTTGCAGACTTACCAACTACTGACTGGATACCTAAAACTTGTTTAGCTGTACCGACATCCGCAGGAAGAATAAAATTAATATCACTGGCTAAGGTATCTGCTGGTTTTAGTCTTAAGTAGTTAGATGAGTCTAAATCGTAAAGACGAATACCGTTTGCATCGTTGGTGTACAGTCCAGTTCTAGCCACTAAGGTATTTGGAACATCATTACTACGGCCCGGACCCATTACTAGGATCTCGCCATTAGTTCCAACATTTACAACCTTACCAATATTCTGAATTAGTGTAGTAGCTCCGGTTGGTCTAACATTGGTTAAACCACCAGCTGATGCTACATATAAAGTTTCATTAATAGCATAACCGTTAGTATTAATGTTCTTAGCTACGCCTAGGATTGTATAGTGACCGTTGCTAGCATCAGCAATATCAGTCTCTAATAGACCAACTGCTGGCATCTTGGCTGAGTTACTAGCTTCAGCGGGAGCAATTAATACGCGGTTACCTGAATAACCTACTATATAAACTGGTGTACCTTTAGAAATAAGCGAACCTGTTTCATTTCGGCATTCTTGCTGGGTAGCTCCTAGTAAAGCGCCTTTAAAATATGGAGCATCAATTTGAATTGTTGCTTCCATTGTTCCGGTTACTAGTAGTTCGTTTGTGCCTGAGTCAAAAGTAAAGTTAGAACTAGCTCCGAAAGCCCCGCTGTTGTTAAACTGGACCTGTGTATTAGATCCTGCTGGGGTTGCAGCTGATGGTGAAAGCTCATATACCGTTCCCCCGATATTAGAATAGATTTTCTTATCGGTAGTATTAACAGCAATTTCACCATCAACCAAGTTAGCGGTAGTTGGAACAGTAGTCCCACGCTTTGGTTTGATGATGTTAGCCATTAATAGGTTCCCCCATCCATAACAACCTTATCCAAGGTAAAGAAAGTACCAATACCAACTAAAGTAAGATCTTGTGGTCCTAGAACAAGGTTACCAGCTAAGTATAGGTTTTTAGCAGTAGCAGTGCCGCTACTGCTATCGTTTAAATCTAAATGCTCTGAGCTAGTCCAAGCGTTTGTAGCGTCTTTCCAAGTAAATAGTTTGTTACTTGTTCCTCTTAAAGTAATACCACCATCGTCTGCTGTAGCATCTGTTGGTGATGCGGTATCTCCAAGTACAATGTTTTTATCTTCTACAACCATGTTAGTTGTATTGACATTGGTGGTTGTACCATTTACTGTAAAATCCCCAGTAACGGTTAAGTTACCACCTACTGTAATACTACCAGAAGCTGGCATATAAGTTGCACTTAGGTCTGGAATATCTGATGCAACTAGCGATCTAAATGTAGGTGTTCCAGAGCTTCCGTCTGGTGAAGCTAGTACTTTGTTAGCTGTTTGGCTAACTAAAGCCATTGTAATAGTTCCGCTACTGCCTGTAACGGGCGTTGAACCAGTTGTGATAAAGTTAGTAATACCGTCTAAACCAACTGAAGTTAAAGTACCAGTATTTGTAGTATATCCTTGTGCTTTAACGAAAGCTGTGGTTGCAACTTTAGTGCTGTTGTCTGAGCTTGTTGGTGTAGTTGCAACAACGCTACTGCCGAGGTCTACATTGCTTGTGAAAGTTGTAGTGCCTGTGAATGTTTTTTGACCAGATACAGACTGATTAGTACTTAAAGTAATAAAGTGACCATCGCCTGCAATTGGAATAATACTAACTACACCGGGGTTTCCGCCAGTTGCTTCTCCATAGTATAGAATATTATCTACTTCACTGAAAGCAACTTCACCATTTACTAGAGTTAATCCTGTTGTTCCACTAGATCCAGTAACTCTTCTTTTTAATCTTAAAATATTAGGCATTGTTTACTCCTTAAAAAGTTCCGCCATCTACAACATCTGTTTGTGGTATATTAACCCACTTATTTGTACCGCCAGCAATATACCGCAACATATCGTTGTTTTGAACAGATGTAATTGAAACATCAGTTAATCCAGCAATTGTTGTTACTTGTTGAACCGCATAAGCTGTTGAATTCCAAGCAACTCCTGTGCCGATTTTAAACCTATTAGTATCTGTTTCAAACCCTATTTCTCCTGCGGCAAGGTTTGGGTTTGTACTAGTCCATTGACTAGCCGTTCCTCGTCTTACTTGAATTTGAACAGCCATGTTATTCTCCTTTAATATGTATTATAGAAACTATCTACAGTCGGAATTATTGTAGTATAGTTAGGGGATGCTCCTATATCACCACCGTCTAAGCCACCTAAAGTTCCTGTTGTGTTTATAAATTTATTTTCCCATTTAGCAGTAGAACTATTCCAAACTAATGCTTGGTTTGCTTGTAAAGTACCAACAATAGAAACATCATCAAACCAAGTTATTTTTGGTTGATGCCAATTTGCAATATTATTAAAAATATTTCTTTGAAAAATATATAATGACATAAAAACAACACCTTAGTTAATAAGTTGTGGTTGAAAAACCACCATCTATTTGTTCCCCTATTCCACTATAATTTTCGTCTACGCTTCCTCCATCAATGTTTATAAACTCATAAGTAACATCACCTATGCTTTTATTAACCCACTTAGAACCATCCCAAACAATAATATTTTTAGAAGAAAGTTGAGAAGTAATTATATTAACATCTTTAAACCAACTTAATCTTGGTCCAATCCAGTATAAACCATTATTAGTTGCAGGATTATAATAATTTATAACATATACCATTGCTTCTGAAAAAGACATTAAATAACTCCTCCATCTACTTTTCCTGCAATACCGCTATATGTTTCATAATAATAACCACCGTCTGCATTACTATAATTTGAAGTTATAGTTGATAGTTGGTTGTTTTTCCAAGTAGGAACACTAGGATCGTAGTTTAAAATATCGTTATTTTGCCTATTACTAGTATAGAATACATCAATAGGATAATTTAAAGAACAGGTATGATAAACCCCTGCCCATTCTGCTGACCAATAATAAGGATTATTTAGTGTGTTTATATTAACAGCAGTATTAAGAGACATATTAAGCTACCCTACCAACACCACTGAATCTAAACTGACTAGTAGTAGTAAGAAGAGTTGGACCAAAAATTGACAGACTTGTATTAGCTGTAGTTGAATAGTAGAAGAAAAGATTAGTTCCTGACCACTGCCCAACAACATTTGTAGCAGCCCCAGTTGCTAAATTCTGAAAATAACAAGTAAACCAAGATTGACCAGACATACTTATAGGTAAACCTGTTATTTGTAATTGCCCAGTTCCTGCGGTAGTAATTCCAGAAAGAGCAATAAACCCATCATAAAGAACCACATTACCAATTTTTGTATAGTTAATAGTTTTATTGGTAGCAGTAGAATTTAGTGTATAGTCACCAGCTGTAGTACTAAATCTAAACTGATTATTTGCCAATACCATAGAACCTTCTTCGTAATCATCTAAGGTATTGACATCTGAACTCGCGTTTTGAGTTGCTGGGAACTTAATTTGACCACGGGGAACTACTAGATCATTATTAATTGTTGTTGTTCCTGTGCCTGCTCCTATAGACACAGTTGTAGCAGCTTCTCCTAGACAAAGACTTAAAGCATTGGTGTTAAACACCGTCGCTATGCCAGTGCCTGTAGTGGATATATCTGAGCCATTAACAGCTAAGTCTCCAGTTATAGTAGTATTACCAGTTACAGCTAGAGTTGAACTAAGAGTTGTAGCTCCACTTGCTTTTAAAGCTCCTACAACATCCAAAGCAACGGTTGGTGTGGTTGTATTGATACCAACCCGGCTATTAACCGAGTCTATTTTTAGGGGACCAGCTACAATAGTATTGTCAACAGACCAAGAAGTACCGTCGTATACATATGTCATTGTGCCGTATGTATATTGTTGGCCTAGGGTTGGACTGGATGGGAATGTTATGCTTGTATTAGGCATTTATATTGTTCCTTTATTAACCTGATGTTATTGCTTTCCATGTTGCATCATTAGCTCTAATATATATTCTAGTATTAGCAGCTGTTGCAGAAGTATTTATGCAAATAGAGCCTATTGAAGCTGTAAATGTAGGGACTCCAGTGCAAGCATAAATACCAATAGTGGAAGAAGTGCTTTCTAATAAAGCCGTTCCAGTACTTGCATTAGCTACTGCTGTTGAATTTTGTGTTTTTAAAGCTCCAGATAAAGTGGCAAGTCCGGTTACATTTAAAGTTGAAGTTAAAGTAACAGTATTGTCAAATGTTGTAGCAGCTAAGAATGTCTTAGATCCGCTAATATTCTGGGTTGTGTTTGTTTGGACTAGGTTGGCATTTACGCCGGGGTTGATAGCGTTGGTTACAATCACCCATTGGTTGCCTGCCCAAGCCCTTAGCTTGCCATCCTGTGGGTTAAACCAGATACCAGAGCGTCCTTCATTTACTGTACCCTCAATTACATCGTTCTGTATACCGGGGTTGCTGACTGGTGCTGTGTCTTTTGTGATTACGCCGTGTCTAAATAAGACATCACTTATTTCGCTTTTTGGCATAGCATCACTTAGAGTTCCACTTACGCCAAGATTAGTAATCCGTTGGCCGTTCATATCAATATTACCGCCAACATCCACGAATGAACCACCTACTTGACCTAAGAAGGGACCGTCAATAGCATCTTTATCGTACTTAATAATAACTTCTTCATTTAATTTCCAAAGAACTTCTTGAAGAATGTTGATTAACTGTGAATTGCTAAGGTTTAATTGCCCACTGGTTAGTCTAGAACCAGCTGTAAAACTTACTAGTTTATCTTCAGATAAGGTTTTTCTTCTAATAATAATAGTATCATTAGCCCCAAGGTTTGGGATAACTATAGAAGATCCGCCATCTAACGAAGTGTATAAAAGACCTAGACCTGTTGTAAGATTGAAAGCAACTGCATTGCTTGCTATTGTTGAAAACTGGAGTATTGAAACTGTTTTATTTGTTTCATTGATTGTGTACCAGTTCTTTGGAAGTTTGAAAAGCCGTCTTCTATCAGAAATAGTGAACACGGTATTGCCAGTCTTAGCGCCAGTATCAAAGATTCTTTCAATCTCTAGCTGATCTATGTGTGGTATACCGGGAATAAGATCTAAAGAGCTATAGCTAACAACATGGGGATATCCAGATATTGTTAAATTATCATATTCAACAGATGTCTGTGCTAGGTCAAAGTTAGAGGGCATTTAAAACCTTTCTTGTTAAACCCCCACACCCCAATTAAGAGAATGCGGGGGCAGGAGAACGGATGTTTTTAGGATTCAAGTGTGGAATACTTTTGTTTAAACTTACCCTTAAACTCCATATTAGTAATATTTAACGGAGTTACATAACTAGAGACAATCTTAATACTTAAATCATTGGAATAACCAAAGATTTTAGCTACAAACTCTCCAGCTGTTTGAGTAGTTTCTAAAGGTATCACATCTTGATAAATAGTTTCGTCTGTTTTTTGTGAAGAGAAGGACGAGGTTAATGAAGATCTTCCTTTACGGGTAACAACAATATCAAAATTACCTGTATCAAAGCATCTAAATATACCTGTTCTAATATTCAGAACACCGTCCACAATATTATTACTTTCGTCGCGTAAGTATAAAGTTGATAGTTCAACTTCAGTTGTATATTTTATACCAAACCAAACATTCTTACCAGTGTACGCAAAGCCTTTAATTGCACCAGCGTAACCAGCATCAAATATATCTGATATTTGACCAGTAACAACTACTTCACTGAAGTTATTACTTGCATCATTGGTAATTGATTGAATGGTTAATATAGCACCACTATCATTTCCCCAATTACTGCCCAAGACAATGCAGTATTTTGATAACACTGTACTATCTAGAGTGTAGGGGAATCTAAAAGTGGTTTCACCTGTTGTTGAATTGTACTTTACATTCCAGTTATTTGGGTTTGTACTTACATTGTATTCAATTAGTTTGTAGTCCAGCATTCTATCCATGCGTGGAATTGCTTTATTCTCTAGTTTTATACGGTGTCTTTCTAAGAAATAGTAATAGACACCGCTTGATGGTTTTGTTAATCTCTTTGTAACAGCATAAACAAAATTACCAATAGAGTTTAAAGAAACAACTTCTGTTCCAGTATCTAGTATATAACGATAGAATGAAGACTGTAGTATTCGATCTCCAGAAGATCTATTTACATAAGAATAGATATTGTTTTTACTATCGTTGTCCACAAATAAAATAGTATCTTGTGGCTGTGCTACACAAGAAGCACCAAAGTTTGTTGGTAAATAGTCAGGACATACAAAACTGGTTTCTACTGCCTGTGATATTTCTGATCCTTCTGCGGCAAACAATGCATATAACCGTTTGCTATCTAAGAAGTATAACTGCGAAGACATTAAGAATGGCTTTGTTAATGGCGCAGCAGAATAATAAGTAACTGGTGAAATAGAAACCGTTAAGGGGGATACATCGGCAGTTGAGTCAGTACCTTGAAGCTTATACTGTGCATTATTCTTGGTTACAATGAATAAGAAGTTCTTAAAAGGTGTTAAAGAATCTACTTCAGAGTACTTAGATGAAGAAGCACTTACATCAATAGGATCAGAAACTGTTATACCAGTACTAGGATCATTAATAAAGAAGTTAAAGTAGTCTCCAAGTCTAGATGAAAAGACTGTATCCTTGGCTGCAAAATATAAGCGGTCTTTATAAACAGTCATGGCTGTTATTTCAGCATGAGTTGCATCTCCACCAACACCAAAGACACTTGGACCGGGATTGTCTTCAAACTTACCAGTATATCTGGGTGTCCATGTAGCTTTTTTCAAAGTCCAGTCTCTATCTATTCCAGCAGCAGAAGCATTGAATAGAAGAACCTGAGGCATTCTTCGGCTGTCTAATAGAGAGCAATGGTCTGGGTGTCTAAGTCTTTGCAGATATGGAGTTCCTTCACCGCTTATTAAAGTAGTTCCTGCTCCCCAGTCGGTTGTAACTTGATAAGCAGCATCTGATTGAGAGAATGTAAGAATTCTATAATAACCAGAAGGGATAGTTATATAACTGTTTTTAAAGAAATAAACCTTTCCTCTACCATCAGGTAAACGCTTGCCATCTACAAAAGTATCATAGTGTGGTGTTTCTGGGTCGTGTAAAACTCTTAACATTTGACGAGCAGTATCATCTACAACAACAGGATTGCTTGTTACTAGCGTATATCGTGCGTTGGTAGAGAACCAGTCATCGCTATCTGGTGGTAGTTTTAAACTCTGAGCAGAAGATAAAGATTGTCCAATATAAGCATACTGACTGTCTGAATACTCATAGTCAGATACTTCAATATTTGGTTTTGATGTTGCTCCAATGTTAGCAGGAGCTACAGGTTTATAACCTAGGAAAATATTATCAACACCGTACTGTGGGTTTACATATACAGAACTATAATAAGTTACAGGTCTGCCAGCAATATCGTCGGTTGCTGACACAGTGCCGTCTAGATTAAAAAGCTTGCCAGCCTTTCCAGAAGAGAAACCTGCTTTTACTTTCTTGTTTAAAACAAGTAAAGTAGAAAAGACAGAGGCTATTTCTAAAACATCTTCTGGATTATAACCTAGGTTTTGACCAAAGGTAATATAATTACGAGAGTCTAGATTAACGCAACCATGAGACTTAGCCTGAGAGTATGTAATTGTAGCTGCTGGGTTTTCGTTATTATAAGCTGTCATATAGTTATTGACAACAACTGACTCAGCATCGTTTGAATCGTATGTATTAGGGATAGCAGGATCGTCTGGATCCCACTGTGGTCTTGGTGTGATATCAGTCCAAGTAGCATCTGGGTTTACTTTAAAAACATAGAAAAGCTTTTCAACAGACCCAGTAGCATTATAGTCAATAGCAATAAGGAAGGTATTGTCTGGATTAATCACATACCAGTAAAACCATAGTTTATGACCAGCGGCTACACTTTGAAGTGAAGTTAAATGAATATCTGAGGCAGCATTAGAAAAGTCGATAGACGATAAACTGTCAATACCAGACTGCTTAACAAGTCTAAACCCAGCCCGTTTTTCCAATCCTTTCTCTAATGACACAACAGCATTATCAATGTTCTGTGCTTCAGATGGAAGTCTTTTGTTGGGAGCCTGACGGCCTACACCACCGTTTAAAGAGAACACAGGAATGCGTGTATTAGTAACAGAACCTCTAGGGCTTCTTCTTTTAATTGGCCTCATTTATAACTCCTTTAAACAGTTCTCCAGTATCTGAATCTATTTGGGTCATATGAAAATGGAATTCGTTTAGCAGCAGACCGTGTTCCAATATCCCCGTTTTCAAAGATGTTTCTTTTCTTATCGTTAATATCAGCTGCTCTTTGTTTAGCAGAGAATATCTGTTCTTGATAAGCTAAGAATGCGTCTGAGGCTTCATCACCTTGGGTGACTACTTGATATTGACGAGCTGCTGTAGCAAGAATAGCTCGTTGGACTGTTGTTTCTAGGTTTTCCCAAGCTAACTTAAACACAACTTCAAAATAATAATCTATGTTATTATTAGGAAACACATCACTATCGTCAGTAATATTCCACATCTTAGGAGGAGATCCTTCTAAGAATCTTGCAAATATCTTTTGTTGGTTGATAGTTGAGAATTGTGTAGTTAGTAACTCTACGGAAATAATACCATCTTCATCATTGTCTTGAGTTGGTAAGAAAATCCTACCATTAGCATCTGGGTTTATTTTTTTTATTACTTTATTATTAGCCAAGCCTCTTAACTGATAATCAGTAGAAACCATATCTAATATGTGCAATGCAATTTCAGTATCAATACCAGATTCGTTATTCAGGTCGGCTACTAGGGATTCACCAGCAGCCAAAAGCATGTTATTAACAGCTTGTAATTTTGTAATCATTCCCATTAATAGCCTCCTTTGGAAAAAAAGAAAACACGATAGCCCCAGTTAAGGGGCTACCGCGTAGATAATTAGATCACCTCCCCTCAAGATTGTAAAACAAACAAATACAAATTGTTTACCTCCTTTCTTGATAGGGATAGTTTAATTAATTAATCAATAAGGGAAACCAGCACCACTAGTGGCAACAAACTCACGGCTGAAGTTAGCGCCGAATAGTACGCGAAGCTCGTTACGAGCAAGCGCGGCTTCAGCACCGCCTTCATGTGCGGCATCAACAGCAGTAGCTACTGTTGTTGAGTTAGAGAATAGGAAGCCACTACCCTTAGCGTAAGTACCAGTGTTTGTAGCGGTTGGGCCTACAAGCACAGCAGCGCATTCTGGACGGAGTACGCCAGTACCCTTGAGCATGCTAGCGACAGTGAAGGTGGTGTTACGACGAACATCATCAACAGTGTCTACCTTCATACCCATTAGGCTTAGGGAGCCTACGGCTGACCGCTGGAAGAGAATACCCTTAATACCAGCATTACCGAAGTCGAGGTTATAACGAGACTCACCAACACCTGAGAAGTTGCTAACAGGTAGGTGGCTGCTCTTCATAATGGTAGCACCCATGTACTCAAGAGTATCAGCATAGTTGTTCATGCCCATACCAAGCTGAGCACCTAGGCCACCTACTTCTGCAACGCCACCAAAGTATGGACGAGCGCCGCCAACAGTAGAAACGCCGCCATAAATATGAGCAGCTTCTCTTGCAACACCAAGAGCACGAATGTCTTGGAATGCGCGTGGGGTAACAACTAAAGTAACGCCATCGGTTGGAGCGTTGATTTCTTGTAGATATACAAAGAAATCTTCAATTGCCTTTAGAGCAGCAAGTGCAGCGTTGGTTCTATCGGTTGCAGTAGCAGTTGATAGACCAAGGTTTGCAAAAGCAGCATTCAAGAACATTGGACCACTAGCAACTCCGCGTGGGTCTAAAGAACTATCAACAGAACCAGTAGTAGTGTTGCCTGACCAAACTAGATCTTCAGCACCAGCTCTTGCAACATAAGCAGCAATCTGCTTATCACGGGCATTGGCAAGAGTTAGACCAGCCTGACGAGCTAGTTCTGAGCGGTATTCCCACTGAGTAACCATAAGGTCAACATTATCAAGCTCAAAGTGAGCGGCCATTGGTCGCTTGTCGAGCTTGATTGCAATGGTGGTTGAACCTGAGTCACCACCAACTAGTTCTTCACCAGCACTCCAAGCAGCCTTGAGGTTTACGGTTCCTGTAATTGGGAACTCAGCAACAAGACCACCAGAGATGTTACGGGCATCAACTAGATTTTCAAAAACATTATACTGGTCATAAGCGTTAATTACTTCGCCTGACCAAATTGGTAGCCAAAGCTTGTTAGCTCCTGCTACGCCACCTGATACACCAGCAGCTACATCGGTACGCATACCAAGCATGCCTGCTGTTAAGTCACCATCACCAGCTGTATAAGCCATGTTTATTACTCCTAAAAAATATTGCGATTACATTAAAACTGTACAGTTAGACTAACCAACTTAAGGATTTTTCCATTAGGAGTCTGTTAGTTGGTGTTTAACAATGCAACTAGATTCAGCCAATAGGGGAACTTTATTGCATTGCTAAACAATGTCAAAATGGTAAACTTCGGAAATCCGTTCTAGCCATTCGTGATTCCACGGCAGACCTAAACTTAGGATCTACTGTAAAGCGTGGGTTATTACGATCAGCATAGAACTCTCTCTTTGTTTTATAAGCAACAAGACCCTGTTGGGTTGCACTTACAGGAACCTGTTTACCTTTAGCGGGTTCCTTTTTCTTGACTGTATCGCCAGTTGCTCTTTCATACTTAGAGGCTAAACCCATAAGAGCTACATCCCACGATGGGGTAGCAAGAGCCGCATTAAGACTCTTAATTTCATTAGGGTTCATTGTCTGGCTAGCCCAGCCAAATAGTTCGGCAAGTCTATCACGACCACCGATCAAATCAGCAGCTTTTCCGAAAGCTAATTGAAGCTTAGCTTTCTGACCTTGCATGTATTCCTGAATAGCAAAGTCAGGAAGTTTTGTTTTTTGACGAATTTCTTCCATCATTTGCTCATTGAGATCTCCCTTTACGGAAAACTCAACCGACCATCTATCCCAATCTTCCTTAGTAACAGGAGCAACTTCAGTTGGCTTTTGATCTACAGGAGTCTCAGCCTTGTCTGGAATACGAAGTTCCTCTTTAAGATCTGCTTTAGGTTTCTCTGAAACAGGTTTGTTTTCGGTTGGTTGTTTATATGCGGGATTTTCAGTAGAGTCGTTATACTTCTTTTTAAGCTCTGCAATTTCTTGCCGAGACTGAGTATAAGCTTTCTGAGCATTCTTTAAACTGTCAAACCAGCTACCTATATCCTTAAAGTTTTCCGGTACTTGAACACCGTTTGCTTGGACATAAGTTTCAAATGCTTTTCGTTCTTTTGCTGCATTAACTTGTTCAGGTGATGCAACAAGAGATTGTTCTGTCTGTTGAATAGCAGAGTCCACAGGATTAACCTCTGGAGTATTCTGATATTCAAATTCTGGAGTCTCTTGTCCGTTGTCTATCATAGTTGTTACTTGCCTTTCTTAGTGGTTTTTGTTATAGCCTTAGGGCATGCCTTTGGCTGTGCGTCCTTACCAGTCAATCTGGTAGTAGTGCCGCAGTTACATTTAAATTTTGATTTCATTCCCAAGATACTCTCTTTCCTGACTTCTTAGCGCGTACACCCTTGGATGTACACATGGCCTTAGTAGGACGGCAAGCGGGGTAAGAACCCTTACCTACCTTCTTACGGCCACAAGGACCGCCTGTCTTGCAGTTTATCCAGCCTTTGCCATTGTTGCGGGAAAACCAGCCATGAAGACCTTTTTCTTTTTCAAGGGAAAAGTTAGCTTTCTTTTTCTTCTTAGCCATTACTTTTTTCCTTTCTTCTTTTTACCCCAGTTAGCAGCACCTACTTTGCGGCACTTAACTAGAGAACCAGAAGCATAGGCTGAAGGCCACTTTTTATAAGAAGCCTTTACCTTGTTGTAGCAAGCGTCTTTCTTAGCCATTATTTCTTACACTTTCTATTCTTAGGGCATGAAGCCTTTGAACCCTTGGGGCCAGCCCAAAGATCCTTACAAGCCCAGTGTTTAGCTGATAGCTTGTTAGTTGCGGAGTCACAACCATGCCGTGCTCGGAAAGACTTCCTTGCTGCGGGTGAGTAGTTATGACCATATCCAGTCGCGCCATAGTGGATAATCTTTTCTTTGCCATTGGCACAAGCTTTGACTACCCGCTTCTTACCAGCCTTGGGTGATTTCTGTGGTCGATTACACGCCATCTTAGACTTATCCAATCGCTTCACTTGCGCCACCTCCTAGTAGTTGTGCGGGATCAATACCAGCCTGTTGCATTAAGGCTTGAATATTTTGTCCACCAGTTTGTTTAACATCTTCAATAGCAGCTTGCTGAGCTACATTAGAAGCCCCTTGTAAAGCTCCCATTGTAGTTTGTTGCTGCATTTGCATTTGCTGCATCTGCATCTGCTGTTGCATGGTTTCTTCTTCAGTCTTTACCCAGTTACGGGGATCAAAGCCAAGAGAAGAAATTAAAGCTCTTGCATATTCGTCCCATCTAAAAGCACCATATGCTTGCTCGGGAAGATTACGAACCATCTCGCCCATTTGCATAAGTCTTTGTAAATCGGTATCTCTTGATAAAGCTTGTAAACCTGTAACCACTTCTACAGAAAGCATTCCATTCTTGTCAAAGAATTGATTGTAAAGTCTCTTATCAATTTCTTTATTTTCAAGCATTAAGAATACTGTTCTTCTGACTAGTGGTTCTATCAATTCTCTGGCAATGCTAGAGAAAGCGCCACCTAGTACTGTTTCTAACTCTGAGCCTATCATTCTGATAGCCGTGGCTGTTACACGATCTCCGCTAGGAATGGCTGAAGATGTCATAAGGAATGACTGGGAGATTTCCCTACGCATTGTTTCAACCGCAGCTTGGCAAGCACTAATCTGTGCATTCATTGTTTGAGATGGAGATAGTACAGCAAAGTCACCACTTCTTGCAGCAACGAATGATCCGTTGGGGGCATCAGCAATGTCATCTATCTCGGTAATTCCTGTTGGATCTATTCCTAACCAGAATGTAGACGCAGCAGCTAAACCTTCAATCAAAGCTTTTGTATAAGACTCAAGAGTTTGTAAGTCACCCAGTATATCTTCACAATGGGATCTACCATAGTTTTCACCAGTGATACCATACCAACGAAGGACACACATTGGAAGAACGGCATATTCGCCTTCTTCTATTAGTTCGCCTTCGCTGTTTTCTTTTCGGACATACCAAACATTATCTTCTTCATTTTTTGTATATCTACAATAAACAGTTTGATATCCAGCTTTTCTTTCAATACCATACTGATTACCATAAAGATTTTCTTTTGAATCAATATCAATCAAATGGTATTCTAGATTAATTATTTCTACAACATTTCCTTCTACATTTCTTTGAACAATAAACTGATCTAGTCTCTGTGTTCTAAAAGAAAAAGAATCTTCCATTATAAATAAAACATCTCCAACAATGATAGCATGTTGAAGAGCTTGATAAATGGTTTCTCTTAAGTTAGTTGCGTTTAATTTATTAAATACCTGATATGAAAGCGTTTCCAAAAAGCTTTCTATTTCAGGCGTACCTTCTACACCAGATCTAAGAGAGAACTTAAAGAATGGAGTATCATTCAATGGGAGTAGCGCACTTAATATGCGGCTACCCATTGCAGTAACACCCTTAGCTGCAACAGACGAATAAGGCTGTGGCAAAGTCTGCTCTTCGTTCCAACCCTCGGGCGGTAAAACAGATGGAACTGTAAGACTGGCGCAGATTCTTGCGCGGTTTAGTTTAGCCTGTCGAGCGCTATGTAAAACTCTAAACCTATCAGCAATTGTCTGTTCCATAAGTTACTCCTTATTCTGGTCGTTGTTCAGTACCTTGATATAAAGAACCGTAGAAGTCAGAAATATTACCTTCTTCTTCTTCATCCTGTCCTTCAGTAGTACCCTGTTGTTGGTTCTGTTGAAACTCTGCTTCTTGCATTAAGTCTCTTTCAGCCTGTTTTGCTTTTTCTACTTCTGCTTTTTCTCTATTCTGAATATCTTCCATAAGTTTTCTAGCTGTTTCTTCTTGTTTACGCATTTGTTCGTCATAGAAATCTCTCATTCTAGCTTCCGATGCTTCTGAGTCAGCTCTCTGTTTATCCAATAATGCAGAGTATTCAGCTTGTGACATACCGCCACTAATTTTAGGTGAACCCATGTATTACCTCTCTTTCATTTGTTGTTTAAGAATAAGTTTAAGCTTCTCTACTACAGATATTTGCCCAGCTCTATAAGCAGAGGCTCTGACAAATTCTTCGACAGATAAATCAGGATCATAGTCAAGAGGTTTGTAAATGCTATCAAGCTTCTCTATCAACTCTGGGTCGATTCTTGGAAATTCTTTCGATGTCATTTACTTTATCCTTTAGTTTTTTGATTTCTTCCTGAAGTGCTTCAGTCTTTTTAAATACTTCCGTAAAGACAAGGGCTAATTCTGCGTTAGACAGAGTAGCCCCAATCTTGATCTTTGTGATAATAGTTTCAATCATGTTGTTCTCCTTAGACTAGTTCACAACCATTGGCAGTACATGCCATTGTGTGTGAAGACTTAGTTGTATCTTCTTTCTCATAATCTGACAGTTTATTAAAGTCAACACTTGGTTTGGGGTGCATGTTGTATGTTCTTGCGTCAATCTCTTCAAAGGGAGCTTGGGCATAAACATGGTCTGACTTGGGCAGGAAAGAGATACCTGAGATTGAATCAAAGTTATCCCATACCCATTGACCTACTCCAATAAACTCATCGTCAGTATAGTTGACAGTGATACTTGGTTTGTGATTGCAGTAATGATCCTGATAGGCTTTCCATAGCTTAAGATGCTCAATAGCCGTCAGTTCTTTCTGAGTGATTGAACCTTGTGGGGCTTTCTGAGCAAAGGTAAACACGGCAGTACTAGCTGGATTCATTACGCAATCTTCTACTGGAATACCGCTATCGGCCATCATGTTATATAGTGGGTCTTTCTTATCAATGCGGACTCTACGATAGTAGAATTCAGCATAGCGTGGGTGTAACCCACTGGATGCATCAGCTAGGCAGGAGGTTGTACCTTCTGGCTTAATGCATGTGATAGACTTGCTTGGGGTAATGCCAAGCTTATCAGCCCACTTAAGGTTAGTAATAGTAGCAATATCTCGGAGTTTTTCCAAGGCATACGCTAGCTTGGCATAACCTTCTTGGCCGCTAGTTAGTTTGTTATCAAAGATACCAGTCATGGATACGCCAAGTAGACGCTCTTCTTCAGAGTTCTTTCTGAATTCGTCATTCAGATAAGGGAACTTGGTGAACATGCTCTGGATTGTTCCAATGATGGTAGCCTGTTCAATCTTTCTAGCCAGTGTTTCCACGGTATCTGTAGCCTTAACAACAATTGTTGATAGGTTGCAGAACTCGTTTGGCTTTAGAATGATCTCTGAGCAAGGGTTAGTACCGTAGTTGGACACGGCTCTACCACTTTTGGCAGCAATTAGATTCATTGCTTCGCGGTTGCAAATACCGCGCTCACCTGAATGTGAGTTATACAATGAAGTCCATTCTTCCAAGAACTGGCCTAGGGGTGGCTTGCAGTTGTAGATGGCAGAGTTATTAGCCAAGGCACGATGACCTGCTGTTTCCCACCAAGCACCACTCTTGCAAGTAGCCATCTCTCTGTCCGACAGATCGCTGAGTGAGATCATTGCTGAGCGGCGTACACCACCAACAATAACAGACTGAGCAATCTTGCAGCAGATATCGTGGCACTCCAATGGAGTTAGTCTACGGCCTTGGGCCTTGTAGAACACGCCTACGATAAACCGCATCACTTCCTCCAGCGGAGCAGGACCGCTTGCGCGGCCACCGAATGTCTTTAGACGGCTTCCTGAAGGACGAACTAGGCTAGTGTCCCACTTGGGGTGCAAGCCGTCATATAGGCTGGACATCAGATGCTTGAGGGCATTGCACCAACCTTCACGGGAATCTTCAACAACAAACACGGTGTTGAAATCTTTTACAATATTCTTTGGAACAGCTGGTAGTTGTTCTACACAGCGGCGTTCCACAGAATAGCCTACGCCTGTACCGCACATTAGAATATACATAAGCTCAGCAAAAGACTGATAGCTTGTAATTTCTAGATAGCTGCAATTATACAGGGCAGTATGATCTCTATCAAGCGCGGGACCAGCGGTCATTAAACCACGCATGCTAGGAAGTACTTCTAGGTTTAGGATGGCATCCTTAATATCAGGACGCTCGTTTAACTGTGGAGCCTTACCAGTAAAGTAGGCCCACCAACGATCCACAGTTTCATCCCATGTTTCTCTACGGTTGCTTTCGGGCAACCACCGTGAGTATCTTGATATAGCAATAAACTTCTGAAATGTATTCATATTATTCTCCTGTTGAACCAAAACCACCAGTGCCTCTAGCTGTGTCATCAAGTTCATTAGCAATTACAAACTTGGGTTGAGCAACGGGCATAATCAATAACTGGGCAATTCTATCACCCTTCATTATTGAAACAGGGAAATTATTTGTATTATGCATTAGAGCTATGATCTCACCTCGGTAATCCGAATCAATAACACCAACAGCATTAGCTAGTACAAGACCCTTAGCACCCATGCTAGAACGACCAATCAGTAGGCCAACATAACCAACTGGAATCGACATCTTGATACCTAGGGGTATCTTCATTTTGGCATGCGGTTCTATTACGAAATCATTATTAACTGCCAGATCTACCCCGGCAGACCCACCAGTAGCGTAGAATGGCTGGTATGCCCCGGTGTAAGTCACCGCAGCTTCAGTATAGTTAAAGCTACTAGCTGTAAGGGATGTAAGATTATTAAATGTATTAGTGTTACAATCGTATGTATTATCCATTAGTGTTCTCCTTGGTTTATGTATCCGTAGCCCCAACTATCAGTAAGGTTGGTACACGCGGATAGTCTTATCTTCTTTGTTATACTCCCCATCTCGCAGGATTCTTACGCAAATAGCCTGCGAAATAGCGTAATCTAGGTTGTAATTATTACCGTCTTTGTCTTTCTTTTGCTCGTATGTAGCCAGTACTAGGGCAGGCCAGTTCTGTGGCGGGGTGCTGTCAAGCAGGGCAGCAGCCTTCTTTGGCCCCAGTTTCCATATGCCGGGTACATTGTCCGTAGAATCCCCGGTTAGCCATTGGGTGTAGAAGTTCCGGTCAGCCAGAGTTTCATCTACCAGTACCGGAGCCTCTTCCTTATCGGGGTTCCAGTGCCAGCCCGGTACAGACCGTAGATCCTTGTCTATGGTCACGGCTATGGCCTTGCCTGAGGAGGCCATCATACCCATCAAATCGTCCGCCTCAAGCCTTGGAACACTCAGGGGTATCCCAAGGGTCCGAACATATTGCTCGGCTTCTGGGAGGGCTTCTGGCGTGTGCTTGTTGATGTCCCGGTGGGCTTTGTATTGAGGCCAGTAGTCCCTCCTATAGTTATCAGACCTTGAGCATGACAGGGCAATGTAAACCTTCTCGACACCGGGGGGTGTCCAAGAAGCAATGTCAAAGTTAAGCCGCTCTTCTAGGTACTCAATACCCTCAGTCTCTACAAAGAAAGCTGCTCGGTATGCTAGAATGTCTCCGTCTAGGATAGCTGCTTTAGGCTCCGTCATCTTCGTACTCCTCGTCTGTATCTGGGAAAGCTTCTTTCAGGGTATCAATAATCTGTTCATTCAACACATTCATATCTACATTACGATCATACCGGGTAGCCCTGCACAACTCACACTCGCACAGTGGCTCAAGCATGATGTTATATGCACAGTCCATAATGATATTGTAGTAGTTATTTATCTTCTTCTTAAAAGACTTCTCGTCTTTATCGTTGCGTAGAACAAAGTGATACATCTCTTTATAGTCTTTGTCGTTATCCTCTGTTCTATTTGCCATGTCTTCTGACTCATGCAAACGCCACGGTTCCTCATGTTCCATCAAACGGCGATCACCATGTGATATAAAGATCTTGATGGCGTTAAACCGTGGTGCTAGGTTTAGTTCGTTAAGATATCGACAGTCATCAACAATGACAACTCTTTCGGGTACATCTTCTTCGCTGTTTTCCTCCTTAAGAATCTTATAAGCAGACTCAAGGAACTTATCTACCCAGTAATCGGGGTTTTCTCTACGGCGATCTGAACCCATCTTCTGGCATACAAGTCTATATTGTTCTGGGTCAGACTCTTTAGTAAGACCAGTAGCTTCAACTTCAGCCTTAAGAGCAGCAGCAAAAGGAAGTATAATAGGCTTATATCCTTGTTTATATAACAGCTCAGCTAGTAGTTTGGCTGCTGTTGTTTTTCCAACTCTTGCCTTGCCGGATAAAAAGAGCATTAGCATTTGTTACCTCCTTCAGTATTTTGTGTGGTTCAATTATATTGTGCGGTATAGGATATCCACTATCCCTTAAAATATCCGCTGTTATTTTTCCACAAGTATGTGGAATTGGTATGTTTATATACCTGCCAATTAAGTGCCAGAATACACAACTGCTGATTGTTTCTGTTTTCCATCGTGTTTTTAATTCCACAGGAATAGCACTGTCTTCTATGATTACCGTTTGGGTAAACACTGGTTTACCGTATGCTTTGTAAATAGAATCCCTATGTAAAACACGAACTCCTTTATACAGCACAGCAAAGTAACTTATACCTGAACTAGTCAACTCCAGATGAACATGGTTTATACGAGAACCAGTAAGTATAAAAACAAGCCATGCTATTAGTTTAGCTTTAAAACTCCCATTCGATAGGTCGTAATAAGCCAACTTTCCTTTATGTTTCATAGAATATCCTTAGCCCCAAGTATACGGCAAGGGCATGTTCAACCTTAGCACCCTCGCTCTTTTCCCATCCAGTCAACATATAAACAGCATCCGATTTTAGAATAGCATTCAAATCTCTAGTCATACAACCTTTAAGATGTTCTTTGGTATCAACCGCTTGAGAAGGATCAAAACCTTCATCAAGATCCATTTGGGCTGGGTTGAAGATAACACCAACCATAGAACTCCACTTAGAGCGGAGCATTCTATCTGCCTCCATAAAAGCATCAAAGTTGTGATTAGTATAGCCACGCATTGGCCCTGCAATATAAATGTTTAGTTTGTCCATAAAAGCTCCTTTCAATAGCTCCGGGGGGAATCGAACCCCCACGCTGTTAAGCGGCGGATTTTAAGTCCACTGCGTCTGCCTGTTCCGCCACGGAGCCATACCTCAGTGAGTCTCAGACCAGTTCTTACCGATCTTATACTCAGCTGCGATAGGTATATTAATAGCCAGTCGTTCCCCTGCGTCTGTGGCGCAGGATGTGACTAGCTTACCAATGTTGTCGGCTTCTGTAGGACAAACTGCATACTGTAGTTCGTCGTGTACATAAGCCATCTGATGGGCCTTACCGGGATAAAGCTTGTTCAGTTTGTGATTAGCAAGAACCATCCAGTACTTGCTTACGATAGCGCCACTACCTTGTAATAGCGTATTGAGCGCAGCATGTTCTGACCTAACTGGAACCTTGCGACCATCGGGCAAGATGACTGCGTTGTGCTTTAGTGCATGATATCTCACTTCCTCTTGTACTTTGGCAAGCGCAGGAATCTCCTTTTGGAACTTGTCCCGTAGCCTAGCGGCCTGATTCACGCTGCAATTAAGTACTAGAGAAATCTTTTTATCACCCGCTCCATAGAGATACGCATAGATAAAAGACTTAGCAAGTGCTCTTGACTCAATACCCGCTGCCTTCTGATTATAAGTATGAATGTCACCGTTAAGGAGAACATCGGCATATTTGCCGTTGTCATACTTGTGCATGAAGTGTGCAAGCATTCGGAGTTCAAGACCAGATAGGTCAGAACCTAGCTGTACATAACCTTCGTATGGAATCCACAGTTCTCTGGCACGGTGGTCGCCACTCACCTGTGCAATGTTGGGTTCGCTGTGGGTGCATCTACCTGTAGCTGCACCCTGAGCATTTACATAACCGTGAATGTTACTGTCACGGGAACTTGATGCTCTGCTGTTCCAATCTTCTACCATACCCATAAGCTTGACTAGATCAAAGTACTTGACCAGTTCTTTTGCTTCTGGATAATCTAGAGCAGCTAGCACAGACTCGTCTACCTTGGGGTTACCCTTTTCAGTTTCGGGTGGAACCCATCCATATTTTTCTGATAGACGCTCTGCAATCTGCTTACGAGAACCGGGGTTGAAGGTTTCGATCTTTGGTTTGAGATCCTTACCCGTCTTCTCAGACTTGCGGTAATGAATCTTGTCAGGGAATATAGCCCTCATCCTATCCTCCAGCTCAGCTTTCTCCTGTAGTAGAGAGACATATAGTTTTTCCCCATTGACAATATCGTAACCAAAACCTCGCTCGGTTTGCTGTGCAAGAATCTCGGATACCATGTGTTCAAACTGGAATACCTTTAGATTCTCTTTGGCAAACTTAGATTGATGCCGGAAGATATCGCAGCCAAGCTTTACATCTTGAATACAATACTCAAGCATCTCATCTGAAAACTCAGACCAGCCTCCAGTATAGTCAATCTTGTGATTGCCCAGATACTTTCCCCAGCACTCTAGAGAGTTGCCGCCTAAGGGGTGGTTGTTACGGTCTGGATACATTATCCTAGATACCACTAGTGTATCGAAGAACCCATGCTTTGGTCGCTTAAGGTTGCCAAGAAGTCTTCTGATTACGGGGATATCAAAGGATAGAATGTTGTGGCCGATGATTAGATCAGCAGTGTTTAGATAATCAACCAGTGTATGCATGTTAGACTGAGTGAATGTCTTGACTTCCTGTGTGTCTGCGTTCATAGCGACAGCGCACCAGATAGTTGAGACTTCCTTGGTTGGTCCCTTGTTTGTAAGAGTGACTTCGCCCAAGCCGTCTGCTTCAATATCAATCACTAGTCTAATCATATTATACCTCCGTGGTTGGTTCAAACACTACTTCACCGTCATCGTTAGTGGCAAACCCAATCTCGGTGAGTCTACCTGTATTGTGGTCGTAATAGAGCGCGGTCGCAACACCTGCTCTACCAGTCAGTCTGTTCTTGAGAACACGAACCATAGTGGTATTGGCAATACGGTCATCACTGTTTTGCCTATCGCGTTCCAGAGCTACAACTGTATTAGGTACGCTAGCAAGTGCGCCTGAACCACGCAGATCCTGTAGCGTAATACGATCACCCTCCTCATAAGCCTTGTCTGTCTTCTTGAGCTGTGACACAATGTCAATGTGTACACCTGTT
>Ga0222714_10001888_pt1 | contig 23072 bp, 19 predicted proteins | sample C33_3DmetaG_FD_165048 | JGI IMG/M metagenome (GOLD analysis project Ga0222714, IMG submission 165048) | Estuarine water microbial communities from San Francisco Bay, California, United States - C33_3D | ecosystem: Environmental > Aquatic > Marine > Unclassified | place: USA: California...
TCGACCCGGATCGGGAAGCGACCCTGCAGCTCCGGGATGAGGTCCGAGGGCTTGGCCATGTGGAAGGCGCCCGAGGCGATGAACAGGATATGGTCGGTCTTGACCATGCCGTACTTGGTACTGACGGTGCAGCCTTCCACCAGCGGCAGCAGGTCCCGCTGCACGCCCTCGCGGGAGACGTCCGCGCCCACCACCTCGCCGCGTTTGCAGATCTTGTCCAGCTCGTCGATGAACACGATCCCGTTCTGTTCGGCAGCGGCCAGTGCGCGCGTGCGCAGTTCTTCCTCGTTAACCATGCGGGCCGCCTCTTCATCGGTGAGCGCCTTCAGCGCCTCGCCGACCTTCATCTTGCGGGATCGCGTCCGCTGCCCGCCAAGGTTCTGGAACATCTGCTGCAGCTGGCTGGTCATGTCCTCCATGCCGGGCGGGCCGACGATCTCCAGCCCGCTGGGCAGGGCGCGCAGGTCCACCTCGACCTCGCGGTCATCGAGCCGGCCCTCGCGAAGCAGCTTGCGGAATTTCTGGCGGGTATCGCCGTCACGGACGGCGGCCTCCGGCCCGGCTATCGGCCTCGGCAGCAGGATGTCGAGGATGCGCTCCTCGGCGGCATCGGCAGCCCGGTGCCGGACCCTCGCGGTTTCCTCCTCGCGGGTCTGCTTGATCGCCACGTCCACCAGGTCCTTGACGATCGAGTCGACCTCGCGGCCGACATAGCCGACCTCGGTGAACTTGGTGGCTTCCACCTTCACGAATGGCGCCCGCGCCAGTCGGGCCAGCCGGCGGGCAATTTCGGTCTTGCCCACGCCAGTCGGTCCGATCATGAGGATGTTCTTGGGAGTGATTTCCTGACGCAGGGGTTCGGTCACCTGCATCCGTCGCCAGCGATTGCGCAGGGCCAGTGCGACGGCGCGTTTCGCGTCACGCTGGCCGACGATGTGCTTGTCGAGTTCCTCGACGATCTCCCGGGGGGTCATGGTTTCCATGCTCAGGCGTCCGGCAGTTCGTCGATGGTCAGGTGCTGATTGGTGTAGACGCAGGTGTCTGCCGCGATGGCCAACGCGCGTTCGACGATCTCGCGCGGGCTCAGGCTGGTGTTCTCAAGGAGCGCGCGGGCCGCCGCCTGGGCAAAGGGCCCCCCAGAACCGATGGCCATGACGTCGTGCTCCGGTTCAATCACGTCGCCGTTGCCGGAGATCACCAGTGATGCGTGGGTATCGGCAACGCACAGCAGCGCCTCCAGCCGGCGCAGCGCGCGGTCACTGCGCCAGTCCTTGGCCAGTTCGATGGCCGCCCGGGTGAGGTTGCCGTACTTCTCCAGCTTGCCCTCGAAGCGCTCGAAGAGCGTGAAGGCATCGGCCGTGCCGCCGGCGAAACCCGCCAGCACCTTGCCGCCATGCAGGCGCCGCACCTTGCGCGCGTTGCCTTTCATGATGGTCTGGCCCAGGCTGACCTGGCCGTCGCCACCCATGGCAACCCGGTCGCCACGGCGGACGGAAACGATGGTGGTGCCATGTGGATCAAAGCCCTGGCCGGCCATGCTGGAGATCCTCTACTTGCGGCGCCGAGCGCGCGGATGGGAACTATCGTAGGTGCGGGCGAGGTGCTGGAAATCAAGGTGGGTGTACACCTGGGTGGTGCTGAGGTTGGCATGCCCCAGCATTTCCTGCACACCCCGGAGGTCGCCGCTCGACTCCAGCAGGTGGGAGGCGAAGGAATGCCGGAACAGGTGCGGATGAACTCGCATGTCGATGCCCTGCCGGCGGGCTGCCTCGACAAGGCGCTTCTGGATCGCCCGCGCACCCAGCCGCCGGCCGCTGCGACCCAGGAATACCGCCGCCTCGTCAGGTCGGGCCAGCGCCGCCCGCGCCGCCAGCCAGCGCCGCAGGGAGTTCACCGCCTTGCTGCCCACCGGCACGATACGTTCTTTCTGACCCTTGCCCAGCACCCGTACGGTCCGCTCCTCGAGGTCCAGCTGGTGCAGGTCCAGCCCCACCAGTTCGGCGAGGCGCAGTCCCGAGCTGTACAGCAGTTCCATGATGGCGTGGTCGCGGTGAGCCAACGGGTCGTCGGCCGGCGGCAGCAGCAAGCGCGCCATGCGATCGGTATCCAGCGTACGCGGCAGCTGGCGCCGGCCCTTGGGCGCGCGCACGTCGCGCGCCGGATTCACTTCCAGCACGCCCTCGCGCACCAGGAAACCGAGGAAACTGCGCACGGAGGACAGCCTGCGCTGGATGCTCCTGGGATCGAGCCCGTCGCGGTGCTGCAGGGCCGCGAAGCGCTTGAGCTGGGTGGCATCCAGTTCGGCCCAGCCGTTGATGCCGGCGTCGTCGCAATAGTCTGCCAATACGCCGAGATCCCGAGCATAGGCCGAGCGGGTATGCGGCGACAGGCGGCGCTCGGTTCGCAGGTGGGTGAGCCAGCGCTCGACCCAGGCAGTCCCTGCCGGGTCCATCACTCCGCGGCGAGCGCGGCGGTCACCAGCTCGGCGATGCGGGCCAGAAAATCGGTGCTGATCGCCGGATTGAAGCGCTGGCTGTCGCTGGAGCCGCAGGCTAGCAGGCCGTAGCGACCTTCCGGCCCGAGCGGGGCGAGGGCTACCGAGCCTATCTCCACAGCGCCGTTACCGAACAGCCACTCCCGTTGCGAATCCCGGACCTGTCCGCAGCGGGGCTTGCCGGACTGCAGGAGGGTGTCGAAACCCTTGACCTCCGGGGCATCCCGTTGGGTCAGGCGGATGAAGGGCGACTCCCGGGCGGCTAGTGACGGGTCGTCGCGGAACAGGACCAGCACTGGACTTGGCACGTCGAAGTCTTCCCGCAAGGAGGACTCCAGTGCGTCCACCACCTTGTCGATTCCGCGAGCATGGATCAGGCGAGTGGTCAGCTTGTGGATTCGTGCCGCCAGCAGGTCGTTGGTGCGACCGATGTCGATGAACTCCGCGATCCGCGCTTCCAGCTGACGGTTGCGCTCGCGCAGCACCTCGACCTGGCGTTCGAGCAGGGACACCGTGCCGCCGCGCCCGTCCTGGAGACGCAGCTTGAGGAGGGTGGCCGTGTTGCGCTCGAAAAATTCCGGGCTGGCCAGCAGGTAATCGATGACTGCCTGGTCGTCGATCGCGCTCCGGCCAGTGGTGCGTGCCGCTCTGCTCATAGTTGAACCAACCCCTCGAAAGATATTGCCGCCGGGCCGGTCATCCAGACCTCCTGCCCCGGGCCTTGCCACTCCACCACCAGGCGTCCTCCCGGCAGTTCAACCTCGACCCTCGGACCCAGCCAGCCCCGTCGTCGCCCGACGGCCACCGCCGCGCAGGCACCGGTGCCGCAGGCCAGCGTCTCGCCGACGCCGCGTTCGTAGACGCGCAAGGCCACCCGGGCCTCGTCGCGGACTTCCAGGAAGCCGACGTTGACCCGCTCGGGAAAGCGTCGATCCCCTGCCAGTCGGGCGCCGACCGCGTCGACCGGAGCCGCCAATACCGATGGTACCCGAATGACGGCATGCGGGTTGCCCATCGAGACGACATCGAATTCGAGGTCGTGACCCTCCAGCTCCACGGTCCAGGGCGCGGCCTGGTCCATGGCCAGGAAAGGCACCGCGGTCGGCTCGAAATTCGGCTCGCCCATCCCGACCATGACCTGGCCATCCCGGCCGACCTGCGCGGTCACGGTGCCGGCCGCGCAGGTAAGCTTAAGTGTTGCCGCGGGACGTCCCAGTCGCTCCCAGAACAGGCGCGCGACGCAGCGCGCGCCGTTGCCGCATTGGCCGACCTCGCTGCCGTCGGCATTGAAGATGCGGTAATGACCCGCGATGCCGGGCGCGGCCGACGCCTCGAGCATCAGGGCCTGGTCGAAGCCGATTCCGCTATGGCGATCGGCCAGGCTGCGCAGGAGGGAGGGGGGGAGCGGGCCGCTGACCGGCGCATCAAAGACGATGAAGTCGTTGCCCAAGCCGTGCATCTTGGTGAAAGCGAGCTTCACCATTCGATTCTATCGCGATGAGTAGGCAAAATCCGCAACATGAAACACAGCACGCCGCGGGTCGGGTTCGTCAGCCTCGGTTGCCCCAAGGCACTGGTCGATTCGGAGCGCATCCTGACCCAGCTGCGCGCCGGGGGCTACGAAGTCGTACCAAGTTACGATGCGGCCGACCTGGTGGTGGTCAATACTTGCGGTTTCATCGACGACGCCGTCCACGAGTCGCTGGAGGCCATCGGTGAGGCCGTCGCCGCCAACGGACGGGTGATCGTCACCGGCTGCCTGGGCGCGCAACCCGAGCGGATCATCGAGCGGCATCCCAAGGTGCTGAAGGTCACCGGGCCGGCGGCGTACGAGGAGGTCGTCGGTGCGGTCCACGAACACCTGCCGCCGCGCCACGACCCCCGCTTCGACCTGGTTCCGCCGCAGGGGATCAGACTGACCCCACGGCACTACGCTTACCTGAAAATTTCCGAGGGCTGCAACCACCGCTGCAGCTTCTGCATCATTCCCTCGATGCGCGGCGACCTGGTCAGCCGACCCATCACCCACGTCTTGAACGAGGCCATCCGCCTGCGCAACGCCGGGGTCCGCGAGTTACTGGTGATCTCCCAGGACACCAGTGCCTACGGGGTGGATACCCGCTACCGGGTGGAGCAGTGGGGCAGCCGGGAAATCCGCACTCGCTTCCTGGACCTCGCCCGCGAACTGGGCGAACTCGGGCTGTGGGTACGCCTGCACTACGTTTACCCCTATCCCCATGTCGACGAGGTGCTGCCGCTGATGGCCGAGGGTCGGATCCTGCCCTACCTCGACATCCCCTTTCAGCACGCCAGCCCCCGCATCCTCAAGCTGATGAAGCGACCGGCACATGCCGAGGACACCCTGGCCCGCATCCGTCGCTGGCGTCAGGTGGTTCCGCAGCTGACCCTGCGCAGTACCTTCATCGTGGGGTTCCCCGGGGAGACCGAGGAGGACTTTGGCCTGCTGCTCGACTGGCTGGAGGAGGCGCAGCTCGATCGCGTGGGCTGCTTCAAGTATTCCCCGGTCGACGGGGCGTCGGCCAACGAACTGCCTGGGGCAGTGGCAGAGGAGGTCAAGGAGGAACGCTGGCATCGCTTCATGCAGAAGCAGCAGGCCATCAGCAAGGCCCGCTTGCAGGCACAGGTAGGCCAGACCATGCGCGTCCTGGTCGATGCCGTCGAGGCGCGCACGGCTATTGCACGCAGCGCGGCAGATGCCCCGGACATCGACGGCGTGGTGCGCGTTACCGGGCCCGGCGTCACCCGGCTATGCCCCGGCGAATTTGCGCAGGTGACGGTGACCTCGGCCACCGATTACGACCTCAAGGCCCGTCTGGCCCCGGCCTGAGCCCGCGTGCGAGTCGTTCCTGCATCCGCCGAACATTTCCCGGCGATCCTCGCGCTGAACGAAGCGGCGGTACACTACCTGAGTCCGCTGGACGCCGGGCGCCTCGCCGCGCTGCACCAGCAGGCCGCCTGGCATACCGTGCTGCTCGACGGGGAGCTTGCACTGGCCTTCCTGCTGGCCTTCGCGCCGGGTGCGAGTTACGACAGCCCCAACTATCGCTGGTTTGCGGACCGCTATCGGGATTTTCTCTACGTGGATCGCGTGGTGGTCAGCGAGGCCAGGCGCCATGCCGGCCTGGGCAGCCTGCTGTATCGCGAGTTGTTTGCGCACGCGCGCAATTCGGGCTTCGCGAGGGTGGTTTGCGAATACGACCTCGACCCCCCTAACCCTGCCTCGGCCGCATTCCATCGCCGTCTCGGTTTCAGGGAAGTGGGCCGACAGCGCGCGGCCACTACCGGCAAGCTGGTCTCGATGCAGGACTGTGCACTTGCCGTCCGCGCGTCCGAAGGGTAGAAAGCCAGCCATCCATGGTGCTATTCCTGCAGACCCCCCACCTCGACCTGGTTGCCGCTACCTTGCTGCACGCTGAGGCGGAGCTGGGCGGACCACGGCAAGTGGCCAGGCTGCTCGGCGTCACGGTACCGAAGGACTGGCCGCCGCCCGGGATTTCCCGGCAATTCATCGAGGGCTTCCGTACCCGTATGCGGGCGGATGGTCCGGCTGCCATTGGCTGGTACGCCTGGTATGCGGTCTGCCGAGGTGCAGCCCTGCAGCCCTCCGCGCTGGTCGGGGCGGCGGCTTTTTTCGGGCAGCCAGATCCGCAGGGGGCGGTGGAGCTCGGGTTTACGATCCTGCCCGAGTACCGCGGCCGACGACATGGCGTGGAGATGGTTGCCACGCTGGCGGGCCATGCCCTGGCCGACCGGCGCGTGAGGCGGGTGGTCAGCGACGCGCGCGCCCGCGACCGTGCCACCCTGGCCGTACTGCGCCATTGTGGTTTTCATCCTGAGGGCGAGTTGGAGCCGGGCATAGTCCGCATGATCCGCTGCCTGGGCGATCCCGCCGTCACCGATGGCGGTGCGGACGACGAGCAGGAGGACGACAGTTGAACTCACTCCCTGCGTGGTCGGGCGGGGAGTTCCTGGAAGGCTTGCGCGCGCGGTTACCGGATGACGGCCTGCTGGTCGACCCTGAGCAGTTGCGTCCCTATGAATCCGACGGCCTGACCCTGTATCGTCAGCTGCCCCGGGCGGTGACCCTGCCGGCCACGGTGACCGAGGTGGCGGCCGTGCTGGACTGGTGCCATCGACATGATGTCCCGGTGGTTCCGCGTGGCGCGGGAACGGGCCTGTCCGGTGGGGCGCTGCCTCACGCGGAGGGCGTCGTGCTCTCCCTGGCCCGGCTCGATCGGATTATCGAAGTGGATCCGCTGGCCAGAACCGCCACCGTACAGCCCGGGGTGCGCAATCTCTCCATCTCAGAGGCTGCCCGATCGCACGGCCTCTACTATGCTCCCGACCCGTCTAGCCAGGTGGCCTGCAGCATCGGGGGCAACGTTGCCGAGAATTCCGGCGGCGTGCACTGCCTCAAGTACGGCCTCACGCTGCACAACGTCTTGCGCCTGCGTGGCTTGACGGTAGCCGGCGAGCCGGTTGAGTTCGGTGGCCTCGCCCCCGACGCGCCCGGTCTCGACCTGCTGCCGCTGGTGGTGGGATCGGAGGGCATGCTGGCCGTCGTCACCGAGGTGACCGTGCGCCTGGTGCCGGTGCCGCACCTCGCCCGCTGCATCATGGCCAGCTTCGCCAGCGTGGAGACCGCTGGCGACGCAGTGGCGGCCGTAGTCGCTGCCGGCATCATCCCGGCCGGGCTCGAGATGCTGGACCGGGCTGCGATCCAACTGGTGGAGCCATTTGCGCGGGCCGGCTACGACCTGCAGGCCGAGGCTGTACTCTTGTGCGAGTCGGACGGCACCGAGGCCGAGGTGGTTGAGGAAATCGGGCGCATGAGCGAGGTGCTGACTGCCGCGGGCGCCATCCGCCTGCAGGTCTCGGCCGATGAGGCGGAGCGGTTGCGTTTCTGGGCCGGGCGCAAAAATGCCTTCCCGGCTGCGGGTCGTGCCGCACCGGCCTACTACTGCATGGACGGCACGATCCCTCGCCGCCACCTTGGCCGCATGCTGCGCGCCATCCAGGCCATGGAGCGTCGTCATGGCCTGCGCTGCCCGAATGTGTTTCACGCCGGCGACGGCAACCTGCATCCGCTGATCCTGTTCGATGACGGTGATCCGGATTCGGTGGCCCGCGCCGAGGCCTTCGGCGCCGAAATCCTCGCCGAGAGCGTGCGCCTCGGGGGCACCATCACTGGTGAGCATGGCGTCGGCGTGGAGAAGATCGACCAGATGTGCCAGCAGTTTGACGACGACACCCGCGAAGCGTTCTTTGCCGTCAAGCGGGCCTTTGATCCGGCCGGCACCCTCAATCCTGGCAAGGCGATCCCGACCCTGCATCGCTGTGCCGAGTTGGGCGGGATGCGTGTGACTGGCGAGCGTCAAGCCTTTGCCGAATTGCCGCGCTTCTGATGAGTCCCGCCCTCGCGCAGGCGGTCGAGTGCATCCGTGACGCTGCCGCTGAACGGCGTCCGCTGTGCATCCGCGGCGGCGGCACCAAAGACTTTTACGGCAATGCGCCGCGCGGCGCGTTGCTCGCCACGGGGAGCCTGTGCGGCATCGTGGAACACCAGCCCAGCGAACTGGTCCTGACGGCGCTGGGTGGGACGCCGCTGGAAGATATCGAGGCGACTCTCCTGGAACATGGCCAGATGCTGGCCTTCGAACCTCCACACTTCGGGCCCGGAGCGACGCTGGGTGGCTGCGTCGCGGCAGGCCTCGCAGGGCCGCGCCGGGCCTCAAGTGGACCGAGTCATGGTGGCGTACGGGATTTCGTGCTCGGGGCGCGCCTGGTCGACGGTTCGGGTCGGCTGCTCCGTTTTGGCGGCACCGTGATGAAGAACGTGGCGGGTTACGACGTGTCGCGAGCGCTGGCCGGTTCGCTCGGTATCCTGGGGCTGATCGTGGAGGTGTCGTTGAAGGTGCTGCCGAGACCGGCGGTCGAAGCCAGCCTCCGCCTCGAGATGGACCTCGAGGCCGCGCTGGACCGCCTGCAGCGGTGGGCCGGAAGGGCCCTGCCGATCTCGGCGTCTGCCTGGGTTGGGGGCTGCCTGAACCTGCGGCTTTCCGGTTCCTCGTCGGCCGTGGCGGAGGGCATGGCCGAAATCGGCGGAGAAGGGTTTGCCGGAGAGTCATTCTGGAGCGACGTCCGGGAGCAGCGGCTGCCCTTTTTCTCGGGGCAAGCGCCATTGTGGCGCGTGGCCTTGCCGGCCCGGGCGCCGGGTCTTGACCTGGGCCGTGAAGAGTTCATCGAGTGGAACGGCATGCTGCGCTGGATACACAGTGACCGGCCGCCCGAGGTCGTACGGGCGCGGGCTGAGGCCCTCGGCGGGCATGCCACGCTGTTTCGCGGTGGCGACCGCAGCTGCGGCGTATTCCATCCTTTGCAGCCCGCGCTGCTCGACATTCATCGACGCCTGAAGGCGGAATTCGACCCGGCGGGTATCCTGAACCCCGGTCGCCTGTACGCGGAGTTCTAGATGCAGGTTGAATTGAAGGCACCCCTGGCGACGGAGCCGCTGGCCCGCGAGGCCGCATCGGTTATCGGCCGCTGCGTCCACTGCGGCTTCTGCAACGCGACCTGCCCGACCTACCAGTTGCGGGGCGACGAGCTGGACGGTCCGCGTGGTCGGCTCTACCTGATGAAGCAGCTCCTGGAGGGCAAGCCGGCCGGCGAGATTACCCGCCTGCACCTGGATCGCTGCCTGACCTGTCGGGCCTGCGAGACGGCCTGCCCGTCTGGAGTGGAATACGGCCGGGCGGTCGAGGCCACCCGCGAGCTGCTTGGGCAGCAGCTGCCAAGGAGGGCCGTGGGTCGGTGGCGGCGAGCGGCGCTCAGGACGTTTCTCGGTAGCGGCACCTTTTCACTCGCACTGGCCGCCGGCCGACTGCTGAGGCCCTGGTTGCCTGCGACGCTGCGTCGGCGGATTCCGCTGCGAGAGCCACCTGGGCCGTGGCCCGTGGCGGTCCATGCCCGCCGGGTGCTGGTGCCGCGTGGCTGCGTGCAGCCGGCCATGTTTCCCAGGACCGATGCGGCCTTGGCCCGGATCCTGGAGAGGCTGGGCGTGAGCACAGTGCCCATAGCTGGCTGCTGTGGATCCCTGCGCCAGCACCTCGATGATCCAGCCGGAGCAATGGCAGATGTGCGCGCCAACGTCGATGCCTGGTGGCCCCATGTGGAGCGGGGCGTCGAGGCCATCATGATGACGGCCTCTGCCTGTGGGCTGCAGGTCAAGGACTACGGTCGCTTGTTGAGCGATGACCCCGCCTACGCGGAGCGCGCCGCCCGCATTGCCGCCCTCGCGCGGGATCCCGCCGAGTACCTGGCCGGATTTGCGGCCGACCTGGTAAGGCTGTCTCCCATGCAGGACTCGCGCGTTGCCTTCCATGCGCCCTGTACCCTGCAGCACGGGCAGCGCCTCGGGGGCAGCGTCGAAGTGCTGCTGACCAGGTTGGGGGCAAAGCCGTTACCTGTCGCCGATGCGCAGTTGTGTTGCGGTTCGGCCGGGGCCTACTCGATCCTGCAACCCGAAATGTCGATCCGGCTCCGCGAGCGCAAGCTACGCGCACTCACCGCGGGTGAACCCACGGAAGTTCTCTCGGCCAACGTCGGCTGTATCGCCCACCTGGCGGCGGGCACGGACCTGCGGGTCAGGCACTGGCTGGAATGGCTGGACGAACGCTGCAGTTGATCACCACCGCTGAGGCGACCTCACGTTCCCGCTCGCCCCCTGCGGGGCGGTTCAGGCGCTCACCCAATACGACCATGGTGGAAGAACCGCCCCCATCAAGGTTCAGGGCATCAACCGCACCGGCGTCGGCCATGAGGCTGGCAAGCTCCTGCAGGTTCACGCCGCGGCTGGACGACTGCCTGCCGTCGACCACCATCAGGATCAGCCTGCCGTCTGCGGTCCTGCCCGCGGCGGTGCGAGGGTGTGTTTTGGGTATTGAGGTACCGAAGAAAACTTCCTCCTCGACGGTGATCAGCGGTCGGCCGCTACGCAGCAGGTTTGGGCCGGCGCCGATGGCGCTCCGTACGGGCCACGGACGCTTGATCGGCTGCCATCCCTCCTCGACGGGCCGTCCCGCCCGATTGGGTGCAGGATCGGTCCACAGCTCCACCCCGTTCCCGGAACCGCTCGCCCAGCCGATTTCCACCTGCCTCGCCGCGTCAAAGCCGATGGCGGCCCGTGCCGTGCGGTAGTCCACTCCGTCCCGGGTGATCAGGGGATCGCCACCGGAGACCAGCTCCCCGTCGCTCACTACCAGGCCGACGTGCGTGGCCGGGTCGGAGGCCATCCTGAAGTAGCCGGCGTTGACTGCCAGGCATACGGCATCGTCCTCGGCGAATTCGCTGATGGTCTGTTTGCCGTCGTCGTCACTCGAGACGGTGACCCGAGCCTCGATCCCCGGAGCCGAGGCGTCGATGCTGGCGTACCAGGCCCGCAGCGGAGGATCCTCGCTCCTGCCCGCATACACCCGGATGGCCTCGGGCAGGCGCGCATTGAGCGCGTCGAGCCCGTGCCAGTCCATGGCGAGGCCTGGTTTGCCCGCTCGGCGTACGGTAAGCACCCGTCCGGGCGTGCCTTGCAGCACCCGACCGTCCTCCACCACGAAGCGTCCGTTGACCAGCACGTGCCGAATGCCGGTGGGCGGCTGATGGGGGTCGAAGAAGGTGGCGCGATCCTCGAGCTGGTCGGGGTCAAACAGCACTAGGTCGGCATGGTAGCCGGTACGGACCAGGCCGCGATCGCTGAGGCCGAGGATCGTTGCGGGCAGCGAGGTGGCGGATCGTACGGCATCCTCCAGGCGCAGCGCGCCCAGGTCCATGGCATAACGGCGCAGTTTGCGCGGAAAGGTGCCGTAGTAGCGCGGGTGTACGGGCCCGTCCGCGGCCAGGGCGATGCCGCCGTCGGTGGCAGTCGCTACCCACGGCTGCGCAGCGAAGGCCAGCAGGTCGTCCTCGTTCAGCGACAGGCCGCGCAGCCTCGCGCCACCCGGGCGGTTGCGGTCGCCTTGCAGCTGGAGGTCGATCGCGGCCTGTACGGGATCCACCCCCTGCGTGTCGGCGAGCTGCTGCAGGGTCTTGCCGACCAGGGCGAGGTCCGGATGGCCGTGTACCACCACCCGGCTGGCACCGCCACGCCGGCGGATTTCGTGCTGCACGTCGAGCCGGATCCGGGCCTCTGTTTCCGGATTGCCGAGGAACCCCTCCAGCACCTCGGCCGGCGGACGGACTGTCTCACCGTCGGTGTTCTGCGCGCTGATCGCCCAGCGTGGCAGCAGCACCGTGTTGCCGTCCGTGCCGGTGCTCGGGTAGGGGTACTGGTCGGCCCAGATGCGCACGCCGGCGGCGCGGGCTTCCTCGATCAGCCGGATGGCTTCGGCATGCCGTCCCCAGTAATGCTCGCCCTTGGCCTTGATGTGCGAGGCAACCACCTTGACCCCGGTCTGCCGCCCGATCTCGATGGTCTCGCGCAGGGCATCGAACAGGTCGGGTGGTCCCGGTGGGTCCTGGCTCGGCCAGAACCACATCGGGTCCCCGCCCTCGGCGCGCTGATGGGAGATGTAGACGCCGTCGGTGCTCGCCAACTCGGCCACCAGTGCGCTGACCTCCTCGGTGGTGCTCCAGCGACCGGGCACGTACTCGAGGCCGGCCGACAGGCCGATGGCGCCTTCCCTCAGGGCGCGGCGCAGGAGAGCGCGCATGGCGTTCACCTCTGCTGCGGTCGCCGGCCGGCGGTGGTCGTCGCCCATCACCCGCTGCCTGAGCGTGCCATGGCCAACCATCAGCATCACGTTGGGCCCCACGCCCTGTCTCTCGAGCAGTCGCCGCTGGGCCAGGATCGGCCAGGGCGATCGGCCGTCCTGGTTGACCACGACCGTGGTAATGCCCTGGGCGACCAGGTTGGGGGCCGACTTGCGCGCCGGAGCATTGGTGCGCAGCGTGGCGCCGCCCGGCCTGGCGTTGCCGTCGTCGGCGTGGGAATGGATATCGATGAAGCCGGGCGTGAGGTAGAGACCCTTGGCTTCGATCACCCGCCGAGCCTGGGCCCCATCGAGATGGCCGATCGCTGCGATTCGACCCCGCTCCACGGCCACGTCGGCAGCAAACCAGGGATCTCCGGTCCCGTCGAGTACCCGGGCGCCGCGGATCAGCAGGTCGTAGGTGATCGGCCGAGACTCTGCCGCCTGGCCGTTGGAGATCACTGCGAGCAGGAGCGTAGCGGTCAGGATTTGGCGTTGCATGCCCCCACGTTAGGCAGCGCGGCACGCGCTGGCAAGCCCATGTCTACGGGTAAGCGGCCTATACCCCGCAGTTCTTTGCCGGGCGCCTACCACACCGCAGACAATGACAATACTTTCAGGAGAGACGTGCATGGGCATCAGCAGTGGCTTTGAGGGGGCGGTGGGCAACACGCCGCTGATCCGGTTGGAGAGGCTGTCGAAAGCGACGGGTTGCGACATCCTGGGCAAGGCGGAATTCATGAACCCCGGCGGTTCGGTCAAGGATCGCGCCGCCCGCGCCATCGTGGTGGCCGCCGAAAAATCGGGCCGGCTACAGCCTGGAGGGACCGTGGTCGAAGGCACCGCGGGCAACACCGGCATCTCGCTGGCCCACCTCTGTCGCTCGCGCGGCTATCGCTGCGTGATCGTCATGCCGGACAACCAGTCGGCAGAGAAATACGCGATCCTCGAGGCGCTCGGCGTCGAGCTGGAGCGGGTGCCGGCCGTGCCTTATGCGGACCCGAACCATTACCAGCGCGTGGCGAAGCGACGCGCCGAGGAGATCGCCGGCGCCGTCTGGGCCGACCAGTTCGACAACACGGCCAATCGTGACGGGCATTACGCGACCACCGGGCCGGAGATCTGGCGCGATACGGAGGGCAGGCTGGATGCCTTCGTCGCCGCCAGCGGCACCGGTGGCACCTTCGGCGGGACCGCGACCTTCCTCAAGGAGCGTGGTGGATCGGCGCTGAGAACCGTCCTCGCCGACCCGCAGGGCAGCGCGCTGTTTCGCTGGGTCCGTGACGGTGAATTGAAGGCCGAGGGTCCGGGGTCCATCACCGAGGGCATCGGCATCGGCAGGGTGACGGCCAACCTCAGGGATGCGCCGATCGACGAGGCGCTACACGTGACTGATCACGAGGCGGTGGGCATGGTCCATCGCCTGCTGCGTGAAGAAGGCTTGTTCCTCGGCAGTGCAGCGGGCGTCAACGTGGCGGCCGCGGTGAAGCTGGCCCGGCAGATGGGTCCCGGCCATCGCATCGCCACCATCCTGTGCGACAGCGGACACAAGTACCAGTCGCGCCTGTACGATCGCGGTTGGCTGGCAGGAAAGGGCCTGTTGGCCGCCACGGAGTCCGATCCATGATCCATCACCGTTTGTTGGCTCTGCTCGCCAGTCTGGCCTGTGCGCCGCTGGCGTTGGCCTCCAGCGCGTTCGAATTCTGGCCGGGAGCGAGCTACGACCCAGCCATTCCGACCATCGAGCGGGTGCTGGGCCATCAACCCGGCGACGACATCACCGCGCCCGAGGACGTGCGCCGCTATTTCGATGCACTGGCCGCGGCCGCTCCTGATCGCTTGCGGGTGGTGCCCTACGGCCGCAGTTGGCAGGGCCGAGAGCTGGCCTACGTCGTTATCACGACGCCGGACAACATGGCGCGACTGATCGATATCCAGGCCGGCATGCGGGAGCTGGCGGATCCGCGCAGGACCACGGCCGGCCGGGCCAGGGAGTTGATGGAAACGCTGCCCGCGAGTACCTGGCTCGCCTATGGCGTGCACGGCAACGAACTCTCGTCCAGTGATGCGGCCATGCTCACGGCCTATCACCTGCTGGCCGCTATCAACGATCCGCGCACTGCAACGATCCTCGCCGACAGCGTGGTCTACATCGACCCCGACCAGAATCCCGACGGCCGCGCCCGCTTCGTCAGCCATTTTCGCAGCACGCGCGGCCTGCAGCCCGCCGTCAGCCCGGTCGCCGCCGAGCGGATCGAGCCCTGGCCTGGCGGGCGCAGCAACCATTACCTGTTCGACATGAATCGTGACTGGTACGCCCTGACCCAGCCGGAAACACGCGGCCGGGTGACCGCGCTGCGCGAGTTGCTGCCGCTGGTTTTCGTCGATCTGCACGAGATGGGCGGGGACTCGACCTATTACTTCGCTCCCGAGGCGGTGCCCTACAACCCGCATCTGGTCGATTCGCAGCGCGAGGCGCTGGAGCTGTTCGGTCGCAACAACGCCCGCTGGTTTGACCGCTTCGGCATCGACTACTTTACGCGCGAGGTGTTCGACGCGTTTTTCCCCGGCTACGGCGCCAGTTGGCCCGCCTATTACGGGGCAGTCGCGATGACCTACGAGCAGGCCCGGGTGCGAGGCCTTGCCTATCGTCGCTACGACGGCAGCCTGCTCCACTACCGGGAATCGGTGCGCAATCACTTTGTCACCTCGCTGTCCACGGCGGAGGCGGCGGCCGGCGCGCGTACCCGCCTGCTCGCAGATTTCTACGCCTACCGCGCCAGCGCGGTCGAGGAGGGCCGTCGGGAGAAGGTCAGGGGCTACGCGATACCGACCCAGCCCGACCAGTCGGCGGCCGACAAGCTGGCCGGTCTTCTGGCCATGCAGGGCGTCGAGGTGGATCGGGCCTCGAGTGCGGTGACGGCCTGCGGGCGTGATTACCCGGCGGGCAGCTATTTCATCTCGAAGGCCCAGCCGGCCAAGCGCCTGCTGCGGGTCCTCCTGGATCGTCAGGTGGAGATGCCCGACGACTTCACCCGCGAGCAGGAGCGCAGGCGGGCCAAGGATCTCGAACACGAGATCTACGACGTCACGGCGTGGTCGCTGCCGCTGATGTTCAACGTGCGCGTCGACGAGTGCACGGGATCAATGCCCGCAGCCTTGCAGCGTGTTGCTCCCGGGGCCCTTCCTCCGGGCCGTCTCATCGCACCGTCCGCTTCGGCTGTCGCCTATCTGGTTCCCTGGGGCAGTGCCGGGGCGGCGAAGCTGGCCGGAGCGGCGTTGCGCGCAGGACTGAGCGTCAAGTCCAGCGACGAGGCCTTCACGCTGGCCGGTCGTCGCTGGCCCGCGGGCACCCTCGTGTTCGATGTCGCCGACAACCCGCCCGACCTCGCCGCGCAACTCGATGAGTTGGCTCGCGACACGGGGGTGATCGTTGCCGGCGTCGATGACAGCTATGTCACCGAAGGCCCGAGCCTCGGCAGCGGCAAGGTGGTGAACCTGCTGGCGCCCGAGGTGGCGCTGGCCTGGGATGCGCCGGTCAGCACGCTGTCGGCAGGCCACACGCGCTACGTGATAGAGCAGCAGTTCGGCTACCCGCTTACGCCCGTGCGGGTGAGCTCGCTGGCCGGCGCCGACCTGGAGGAATTCAACGTCATTGTCCTGCCCGATGAGTCGGGCCCCGGCAGCTACGCATCGGTACTCGGCGAATCCGGCCTGACGAACCTCGGCAGCTGGGTCGAATCCGGCGGGACGCTGGTTGCCATCGGGGATGCCGTCCGCGCCCTGAGCCAGGGCGGCTTGTCGGCCCTCAAGGTCGAGGACGCCTGGGTCGAGGAGGGCGAGGAGGGTGATGGCGGCAAATCCGCCGATGCTGAGGCAGACAAGAAAGACGCATCGGCCGCGGTGCCGGGTACGCGCCTGACTTCAGCGGATGATTACCGTGCGGCCATCCGTCCGGAACGCGAGTCGCCCGATGGCGTGCCTGGCGCCATCGCTCGCGTCGAAGCCGATCTAGATCATTGGCTGGCTGCAGGGCTGCCAGCAGAACTGTTCGCCGTGGTCACGGGCTCGCTGATCGTGGCACCCCTGCCGCTCGATGCCGGCGCCAACGTCGTGCGTTTCGCCGGGGCGGACAGCCTGCTGGCCAGTGGCTACCTGTGGGAGGAGAGTAGCCAGCAGTTGGCCTACAAGCCGCTGGTCACCGTCGAGCGCAAGGGGCGGGGGCTGATCATCAGTTTTACCCAGGAGCCTGCCTTCCGCGCCCAGCTCGACGGCCTGGCCGTGCTGCTCATGAACACAGTGCTGCGCTCGCCGGCAAAAGTGCGTAGGGGGCTTGGCAACTAGCGTTGCAATACGTACCGCCCGGGAGCGTCCTCGAGGGGCGGGTATTTATCGGAACCCATCGCCGGGGGAGAAACCTGCTCGCTCGAACCGTGCTGGCGCAGCCAGGCTTCCCAGGTGGGCCACCAGGAGCCCGGCGTGACGGCGGTCTCGGCCAGCCAGCGCTCCGCCGTGAGACGCGCGTCACCCGCGCCACGGGTGCGCACGCGATGCCGCCGCTTGGGGTGGACCGCACCGCTGACGATGCCGGCGTTGTGGCCGCCGCTGGTCAGCAGAAAGGTCACTTCATCCGAGCGCACCAGGCCGTCGACCTTGTACACCGATTTCCAGGGCGCGACGTGGTCAGTCTCGGTGCCCACCACGAACATCGGGACGCGGACGTCCGACAGGTGAACGGGTTGGCCTTCCGCGATAAAGCGGTCGAGCGCCAGGTCGTTGTTGAGGTAGAGGCCATACAGGTATTCGGTGTGCATCCGCGCCGGCATGCGGGTGCCGTCGGCGTTCCAGGCCATCAGGTCGATCATGCCGGCTCGTTCGCCCTTCAGGTAGGCGTTCACGGCGGGCTGCCATAGCAAGTCATGGGCCCGCAGCAGGGTGAAGGCGCCGCCCATCTTGGTCGAGTCCAGCACGCCTTCCTTCAGCATCAGGGCCTCGAGCATGGCCAGCTGCGAGGGGCTGATGAACAGGGACAGCTCGCCCGGCTCGCTGAAGTCGGTCTGGGCAGCCAGCAGGGTAACGTCCTTGATCCGGGTGTCGCCACGGCGGGCCAGGGCGGCCGCCGCGATCGACAGCAAGGTACCGCCGATGCAGTAGCCGACGGCGTGCACCGCGCGCTTCGGCACGATGTCGGTGACGGCGTCGAGCGCGGCATAGACGCCCTTCGACAGGTAGTCGTCCATGCCGAGATGACGGTCTGCGGCGGAGGGGTTCTTCCAGGAAATCATGAACACCGTGTGCCCGGACTCAACCAGCCACTTCACCATGCTGTTGCGCGGTGAGAGGTCCAGGATGTAGTACTTCATGATCCACGCCGGCACGATCAGCACCGGCTCGGCCTGCACGGTGTCGGTGGCGGGCGAGTACTGGATCAGCTCGATGAGCTCGTTGCGATAGACCACCTTGCCCGGCGTGATGGCCAGCTGCTCGCCCACCCGGAAATTCTCGGTCCCCGGCGTCTCGCCACCATTCTGGGTGCGCTCGAGGTCCTCCAGGAAGTGCTGCCAGCCACGGGCCAGGTTGGCGCCCTTTTCCTCGACGGTCTTTTGGATGACTTCCGGGTTGGTGCCCGGAAAGTTGGCGGGGGACGACGCGTCGGCCGCCTGTTGCGCCACGAACTCCATCAGTTGCTGGCTGCGGGGCTGCACGCCGTCCACGCCGGTCACGGCCTGCTGCATGAGTCCAGAGCCCAGTCGGTGCGCGCGGGCGTAGACGTTGAACGGAAACAGTTCCCAGGCCGAACCGGTGAAGCGGGTTTCCTTCTCGCCCTCGGGGGTGGGTGACAGGGCCTGACCCTGGACCGCCCGGGCCGAGAAATCCCACAGGTCGAGCATTGACTTGAAGGCAGCCTGCTGCAACTCGGCCTGCTTGCCGGGCGCGCTCATGAAGTGCAGCCACCAGTCGGTAGCGGCCGCCGCGTAGTCCTGGGGGGCCAGCCCGCCGCTCAGTGACCCGAGCAGCTTGCGGAATTCGTGATCGACGCGCTCCAGCGCCTGGTCCTTGCGAGCATTCATCGGCGAATTCTATTTTGCAGCGCAAGAAAAGACCAGCCCCGGGGGCTGGGGTCCGGTTCTCGGGCCGGTCAGGACGGCACGATGGCCTCCTTCAGGGGGGTCGCAGGGTCGGCCAGCCGATCGAGGTCGAAGTGCGCCCGCTCGCCGATCAGCCGCCTCGCCGCCATGAATTCGCCGGGCTGGTTGACTGCATCGATGGCCAGCAATTCCCGCCCATGGAGGTAACAGCAGCTGAACTTTCGGTCCGCCCGGTCGCCACGCAGGATCACCCGATCGTAGCCTTGCGACAGGCCGACGATCTGTAGCTTCAACTCGTACTGATCCGACCAGAACCAGGGCAGCTTGTCGTGGACGGTCGGCTTGCCGCAGAGATTGGCGGCAGCCGTCTTGGCCTGCTCGCAGGCATTGTCGACCGACTCCAGTCGCACCCGCCGGCCGTAGCGTTGGCTGGGGAAGCTGCAGCAGTCGCCGATGGCGTAGATGTGCGGGTCGCTGCTGCGGCAGAACTCGTCCACCGCGACGCCGTTGTCGCAGGCAAGCCCCGCCTCGGCGGCCAGCTCGAGGTTGGGCGACACCCCGATCGCCACGATGACCAGATCGGCCGGATAGTGACTGCCGTCAGCGCAGCGCACACCGCTGACCCGCCCGTCGCCCTCGATCGCGCTGACCCGCTGGTCGGTCAGGAGTCGCACCCCCTCGGCCTCGTGCACCGCGCGGTAGAACGCGCTCATCTCCGGCGCGATCATGCGGCTCATCACCCGGTCGGCCATTTCGAGCACCGTCACCTCGAGGCCCAGGCGCACCAGGCTGGCCGCGCACTCCAGGCCAATGAACCCCGCCCCGATGAGTACCGCGCGCCGCCCGGGCGCGAGGTCCTGGCGTATCGCCTCGACGTCGGCAAGGCTGCGCAGACTGTGCACTCCAGCCAGCTCCGCGCCTGGCAGAGGGGCGGCACGGGGCCGGGCACCGGTCGCCAGCAGCAGGCGGCCATAGGCCACCCTGCTGCCGTCGGCGAAGGTGACCTCGCGACGTCCGCGATCGATGGCCGTGGCTGGCTGGCCGAGTCTCAGTTCCACGCCCTGTTTGGCGTAATAGGACTCCGGCCGGATCCACAGACGCTCTGCCTCCAGCTCTCCGGTGAGGAATTTTTTTGACAGAGGAGGGCGCTGGTAGGGCAGCCAGGGCTCGTCGCCCGCCAGCACGAGAGGGCCCGTATGGCCCTCGCGGCGCAGGCTGTCGACCGCCTGGGCCGCAGCATGGCTGGCGCCGATGATCAGAATGGAGTCTTGCACGGGGCGGAGAGCCTACCTGCACGCTTGCCTGCTGCCCACCCCCTTGGCGCGCCCCGCTGGTGCGACCGGAGTGGTGCTGTGCGCCATCTTGGTGCGCAGGCGCAGCCCAGGCTGCCGGCAAGTCACTGATTTAGAAAAGAGGGGCCGGCTCGGCATAGAATCTGCAATCAGCCTTTCAGGATTTCCCGTGAGGAGCATGTGATGAAGCTGGTTACTGCCATTATCAAGCCGTTCAAGCTCGACGACGTACGCGCCGCGCTGTCCGAGATTGGCATCTCGGGCATGACGGTCACCGAGGTGAAGGGTTTCGGCCGCCAGCGAGGCCACACCGAGCTGTATCGTGGTGCCGAGTACGTGGTCGATTTCGTGCCGAAGACGCGGATCGAGGTTGCGGTAAGGAGCGACCTGGTCGACCAGGTGGTGGACGCCATCGTCGGTGCTGCCAAGACCGGCAAGGTGGGCGACGGCAAGATCTTCGTCACCGAGATCGAGCGAGTGGTCCGGATCCGCACGGGTGAGGCCGACGAGGCGGCTCTTTGACCGATCCGGCGGCGTCGCTCGGGGCTGCCATCCAGGGCATTGCACCTGGCGGCGCCCGTCGGCACATCCTGCTGTGTACGCATGGCAAGTGCGCGCCAGCAGAGGCGTCCCAGCAGGCCTGGAAGTATCTCAAGCGACGCCTGCGGGAACTCGGCCTGGCCGATGTGGCCCAGGGCGTGCTGCGAACCCGCGCCGATTGCCTCAGGGTCTGCCGGGACGGCCCGATCGCGCTCGTCTACCCGGAGGGCACCTGGTACCGGAATGCTGACGAGCGAAATCTCGAGCGCATCATCCAGGAACACCTGATCGGCGGGGTGCCGGTTGAGGAACTCGTCTTCGGCAGGACTCCGCTCGGCGGCTGACCGCGCAGGTAGGCAGAATAGGCGCCCATGCGCGCCCTCCTCGTCCTGTTCCTGATCGTCTTCGTCGACCTGCTCGGCTTTGGCATCATCATTCCGTTGTTTCCGTTCGTGGCCGAGCGGATGGGAGCAGACCCCTGGCTGATCACCTTCGGCGGGGCGGGCATCTATGCATTCGCGCAGGTCATCGCGACGCCGCTCTGGGGCCGCTTGAGCGACGCGATCGGCCGGCGTCCGGTGCTCATCGTGAGCATGGTCGGCTCCACGGGCGGATACGTCCTGCTCGGACTGGCCGATACGCTAGGCATGCTCATCATGGCGCGCGTGTTCTCGGGACTCATGTCCGGCAACATCTCGGCAGCCTTTGCCTATGTGGCTGACGTTACTGCGCCGACGGATCGGGCCCGGGGCCTGGGCATGATCGGGGCGGCCTTCGGGCTCGGCTTCATGTTCGGCCCCATGATCGGCGGATTGCTGGGTGGCGACGACCCTGCCGCCATGAACTTCGCCCTGCCGGCGCTGGTCTCGGCCGGACTCAGCGCGCTCGCCTTCCTCAGCGCGACCGTGTTCCTCAAGGAGAGCCTGCCGCCGGCCTCGCGCAAGCCCTGGCAACTGATTGGCGGCTCGGGGTTTCGCTCGCCACTGGCCCCGGTGGCCCATAGCCCAGCGTTGCTGGGCGTGGTGGGCTCGGTGTGCCTGGTCTCCATCGGTGCCACCATCCTGCAGACCATCTTCCCGGTCTGGGGGCATGACGTGCTGGCGCTGTCGCCGCGGGACGTCGGCCTGGCCTTCTTTGCGATGGGCGTGGTGGGCGTGCTGGTGCAGGGTGTGCTGGTCGGTCACCTGGCGCGGCGCTTCGGCGAGCGGCGGGTGCTCTACGGTTCGGTGCTCATGCACGCGATCGGTTACGCGGCGATGATCCTGGCCAGTGATTGGGTGCTGTTGGCCATTGGTGCCGCGTTCTTCTCGGCCGGGCACTCCAGCTACAACACCGCGGCTTCCAGCCTGCTGAGCCTGGAGGCCGGCCAGGATGAGAAAGGCGCGGTGCTCGGCACCATGCAGTCGGCCAGCGCGGCGGGGCGCATCATCGGCCCCGCCAGCAGTGGTGCGATCTATTCGGGATTCGGCACCCAGGCCCCGTTCGTCACCGGCGCACTCCTGCTGCTGCCGGCGGTCCTGCTGCTGCGTGTCGCGCGCAAGCGCGCGCCCTGAATTCGCTCAACCCGGGATGATGATCTGCCTGACGGCGTGTCCGTCGGCCAGCAGGTCGAGGCCCTCGTTGATGTCCTCGAGCGCCAGCGTACCGCTCAGCAGGCGATCCACCGGCAGTTCGCCGCGCTGGTACCAGTCGATGAAAAGCGGGATGTCCCGCTGCGGGACCGCGCTGCCCAGGTAGCTGCCCTTCAGGCTGCGCTCCTCGGCCACCAGCGTCAGGTGACGCAGGCTGAACTCGCGTTCGGGATGCGACAGGCCGGCCGAGACCGTGGTGCCGCCGCGCGCCGAAGCGCGCCAGCACAGCTCGAGGGCCGCCACGCTGCCGGCCATCTCAAATGCATAGTCCACCCCACCGCCGGTGACCTCGATGATCTTGCTGCCGACCTCGGGATCGTCGGCACGGAAGGCGTGGCTGGCGCCCAGCGCGAGGGCCAGTTCCAGCTTGTCCTGCTGCAGGTCGACCGCCACCAGCGGCGAAGCACCGATCCGCCTCGCTGCCAGCAGGGCCGACAGGCCCACTCCGCCGAGTCCTGCCACCAGCGCAGAGCTGCCTGCGGGCATGGCTGCGGTATTGACCACGGCTCCCGCCCCGGTCATCACGGCGCAGCCGAATACTGCCGCTACGGGAAAGGGAAGCTCACGAGGCACCCGGACGCAGGACTGGCGCGCCACCACGGCCCGTTCGGCGAAGGCGGAGACGCCGAGGTGATGATGGACCGGCCCCTGGCCGCTCAGCCGTCGCCCGCCGCCCAGCAGGCTGCCCGCCCCGTTGGCCCGCATGGCGGGCTCGCAGAGCGCAGGGCGTTGGCGCGCGCAAGGCTGGCAGTGCCCGCAGGCGGCGACAAAGGCCGTCACCACGTGGTCCCCGACCTCGAGGTCGGTCACGCCTGGACCCAGCTGCTCTACCACGCCCGCCGCCTCGTGGCCGAGCGCCATGGGCAGCGGGCGCGGTCGGTTGCCGTCCACCACCGAAAGGTCGGAGTGGCAGAGCCCCGCGGCCCGGATCCGCAGCAGTACCTCGCCGGGGCCGGGCGGCGTCAGGTCCAGGGTCAGGATCTCCAGCGGCCTGGATTTCGCATAGGGCCGGGCGCGACCCATCTCGGTCAGGACTGCAGCTCGGACTTGCATGGTCGTTCAGCTCCCCCCGCGGTATGCTCGCCACCGCATGCAGGTGCGAGGATAGACGGCATGGCTGAGCGAGCGCCACCACCCACCCGGGCGGACTTCCGCATGGTCCGGCGCATCCCCACGCGCTGGATGGACAACGACCACTATGGTCACGTCAACAACGTGACTTACTACTCCTACTTCGATACGGCGGTGAACGGCTGGTTGATGGA
>Ga0222714_10001889_pt1 | contig 23051 bp, 22 predicted proteins | sample C33_3DmetaG_FD_165048 | JGI IMG/M metagenome (GOLD analysis project Ga0222714, IMG submission 165048) | Estuarine water microbial communities from San Francisco Bay, California, United States - C33_3D | ecosystem: Environmental > Aquatic > Marine > Unclassified | place: USA: California...
CTGCTAACAAAGGATCAAAGTTGGACTGGTCCGCCAGCACACCGAAAATTTTATCAAAAAAGACATAAATCATGGCAACCGCCATACCAAAAGTCAAATTGACTCCCATACCACCACGACGTTTGACTGAAGAAACAGCAACTCCAATGATTCCCAAAATGAACAAGGTTACAGGCACACTCCATTTCTTATATTTCACAACCTTGTAACGATCAATGAATGATGACCCCCTGCTTTCTTCTTTGTCAATAAAAGTAGTCAACTCATGATAACTCAATGTTTCCGCTACATAGCTAACAGGTGCTAAATCTCCGATATCAAAAGGTAGAATAGTATCGAGCCTTCTCTTGTCTTCAATCCTATCCTTTCCCTTTTCTCCAATGATACGTTTGGTATACCCAGATAGTCTAAACAAGCTGTCTGACGGGTTGTACTGGATGTTGGTGGCCTCAATTCTGAACAGCAGTCGATTTTCTTTGAAATGCTCAAGGGTGAAATAGGTCCCTATTTTAGTGTCGGGATTGAAACTGTTGACATAAATAATTTCGTTAGGGTTAATTTGACGGTAAATATTTTGACCGTTAGTGGGAGAAGTAGAACTGACATATTTGTAAACAAAATCGTTATACCCCCTACTCGCATCGGGAACCAAGTACATCCCCATTAATAGTGAAACAGCAGCCAAAATACCAATTCCGATGAAATATGGTTTAAGGAATCTGTTGTATGAAACTCCAGAACTCAAAATAGCGATGATTTCGGTATTGTTTGCCATTTTGGAGGTAAACCAAATAACAGAGAGAAAAACAAAAAGAGGAAAAAGTAAGTTGGCAAAATGAACAGTGAAATCTAAATAATAGGACAATACCGCATCAAGTTTGGCATTGTTCCTAAGCATATTGTCAATCTTTTCGGCCATATCAACTGTGATGCCGATGGGTATAAAAAGCAGCATCAGCAACAGAAAAGTGCCAAAGAATTTTTTTAAAATGTACCGATCGATCAATTTCATTGCACCAATTTTTACTTTACAGGCGTTGATCCATTTGTTTCACCATCATAATTTTCCAAGTGGCAAAATCTCCCTTAATGATATGCTCTCGAGCAGTCCGAACCAACCACAAATAAAAGCCCAAATTATGAATTGTAGCGATTTGTTTTCCTAAATATTCATTGGCCATGAACAAATGTCTCAAATAGGCCTTACTGTATTCAGTATCGACAAAAGTATACCCTGCCTCATCGATTGGACTGTAATCCTGAGCCCATTTCAAATTTTTGATATTTATTGTTCCGTGGGCGGTAAACAACATGCCATTTCTGGCATTTCTTGTTGGCATGACACAATCGAACATATCAACGCCCAAAGCAATATTTTCCAAAAGATTAATTGGGGTTCCGACCCCCATCAAGTATCTCGGTTTCGACTCTGGAAGCACATCGCATACCACCTCTGTCATGGCATACATTTCCTCGGCGGGTTCCCCAACCGATAGTCCACCAATGGCGTTTCCTGGGGTATCGGCCTGAGCGATATATTCGGCTGATTGTATTCTCAAGTCTTTGTATGTACTTCCTTGAACAATAGCAAAAAGGGCTTGTTGGTGTTCATAGAGGGGGTTCAAAGTTTTGAAATGATTGATGCAACGATCCAACCAACGGTGGGTCAAGTGCATTGACTTTTGGGCGTATTGATAGTCACAAGGATAAGGAGTACACTCGTCAAAGGCCATAATGATATCTGCTCCAATGCGCTGTTGGATTTCCATAACATTTTCAGGAGTAAACAAGTGATAACTTCCGTCAATATGACTTTGAAATTTTACTCCCTCTTCAGTAATTTTTCTTTGATCTGCTAAAGAATAAACCTGATATCCGCCAGAATCGGTCAAGATATTGCGATCCCAATTCATGAATTTGTGCAATCCACCAGCTTGTTGAATAATTTCAAGACCTGGCCTGAGGTAGAGGTGGTAAGTATTACCAAGAATAATATCAGGGTTAATGTCATTTCTCAATTCCCTTTGATGAACTCCCTTTACAGTTCCTGCAGTACCTACTGGCATAAAAATAGGAGTTTCTATGGTGCCGTGATCGGTTGTGATGGTAGCCGCTCGGGCCTTCGTTTCTTTATCGCTACAAAGCAGATTGAATTGCAAATCTCTTGATTTTGAATTTGGCCAAAGATAATTACAAATGCTGGTATGCGATCAAATAGCTCGATAATGTTAGCAATTCGTTGATAAGTGCCCCATGATAAATTCAAGACAGCTCTTGCGAAAACAGTAAATTTGTGAAGAAATTATTACATTATGTCGAACACTGCAGCGCTTCAGGCGTTTACCACCCAAGTTAGAAGAGATATTTTAAGAATGGTTCATCGCGTCAATTCAGGTCATCCTGGAGGGTCGCTAGGTTGTGCAGAATTCTTCGTAGTACTCTATCAATCCATCCTCAAACAAAAATTACCCTTTCAAATGGACGGTGAAGGGGAAGATTTATTTTTCTTATCTAACGGACACATTTCACCTGTTTTTTATAGCGTTCTAGCCAGATCAGGTTATTTTCCGGTTGAAGAACTCAATACTTTCAGACACCTCAACTCTCGTCTCCAAGGTCATCCTACTACTCACGAAGGACTTCCTGGGGTCAGAATTGCTTCTGGATCGCTCGGACAAGGACTCTCTGTTGCGATTGGGGCTGCTTTGGCAAAAAAACTCAACGGTGACAAACACTTAGTTTACAGTTTGCACGGGGATGGAGAATTACAGGAAGGACAAAATTGGGAAGCCTTGATGTATGCCTCTGGTAAAAAAGTAGACAATCTCATTGCTACTATAGATTATAACGGTCAACAAATTGACGGTTCAACAGACGATGTGCTGCCCATGGGAGATTTAAAGGCCAAATTATCTGCTTTTGGTTGGGAAGTTGTAGACATTCTCAAGGGAAATGACGTTGAGGCCATTTTAAGCGGTATGTCCGAAGCAAAATCCAAGACTGGAAAAGGCAAACCCGTTGCCGTTATGTTGCATACCGTGATGGGAAATGGAGTAGATTTTATGATGCATACCCACGCATGGCATGGAAAAGCACCTAATGACGACCAACTCGCGTTTGGATTGAGTCAAAACGAAGTTACACTTGGAGATTATTAATTAGACTATGACGAACACGTACATCAATACAGGAAGCAAAGACACCCGATCTGGTTTTGGCGCAGGATTAGAACAATTAGGCAACCAAAATGACAAAGTAGTCGCATTGTGTGCCGACCTTACCGGTTCTCTTAAAATGGAAGAATTTAGAGACCAACATCCAGACCGATTTTTTCAAGTTGGCATTGCCGAGGCCAACATGATTGGAATCGCTGCTGGATTAACTGTAGGTGGCTACATTCCGTTTACTGGTACTTTCGCCAATTTTTCTACCGGTCGTGTTTATGATCAAATCCGACAAAGCGTGGCTTACAGTGGAAAAAATGTAAAAATTTGCGCTTCCCACGCAGGCATCACATTGGGAGAAGATGGTGCCACTCACCAAATCCTAGAAGATTTGGGGTTGATGAAGATGTTGCCTGGAATGACAGTCATTAATACCTGTGACTTCAACCAAACCAAAGCTGCAACAATTGCTATTGCTGAATTGGATGGCCCAGTCTATTTGCGTTTTGGTCGCCCTAAGGTGCCCAATTTTACTCCTGACGACCAAAAATTTGAAATAGGCAAAGCCGTTCTTCTCACCGAAGGCACCGACGTCACTATAGTAGCAACAGGACATTTGGTGTGGGAGGCACTCGAAGCAGCAAAATCCTTAAAAGAACAAGGGATTTCGGCAGAGGTTTTGAACATTCATACCATCAAACCCCTTGACGACGATGCTATCCTTTCATCTGTCGTTAAAACAGGGTGTTTAGTTTCGGCTGAAGAACACAATTTTCTGGGTGGATTGGGTGAAAGTGTTGCCAGAGTATTAGCTCTGCATCATCCTGTTCCACAAGAGTTTGTTGCAACAAATGACACTTTTGGAGAATCAGGTACTCCAGAACAACTCATGGAAAAATATGGGCTTAATGCCGCTTCTATCGAAGCGAAAGCCAAACAGGTGGTTAATCGAAAATAAACATGAGCTAATCCAGTCTAGAGCCAGTAGAATCAGTGTCTAGGTAGTTAGGAATGCCGTCGTTATCCGAATCGTCATTCGTTGGATCACCATCCCCAATATCATTCGTCGGGTCGCCATCCCCGTCTCGGTCCACGGTGAGATCAGTGTCAGGCTCCAAATCTTCGTCTTTGGTCAACACGCCATCTCCGTCGTCGTCAGCATCATTGAAGTTATATCTAAAATCATTGTCTGTGTCGTCAGTTGCCAAATTCATATCGCCGTCTAAATCTTCGAGATAAGAAGGAATATTGTCCAAATCATGGTCATTAACACTTGATTGAAGTAAGGTAAACGAAAAAACTAAATTGGTATAAGGGGGAATCGCTCCGTTGCCGTCAAAATAGGCCAATCCTGAAGGAAGAAACATCACGCCAACGCCTGGATTGGAATAGGTCACTGTCCCGTCATTATTGGTAACATAGCCGTCGGCTACATTGAATTGAGGCAAAACTCTGCTCCATCCCGCCACCAAATAGGTCAAATCTAACTCCTCAGGATTGATACGACTGTCGAAAATGGAACCATCAAAATAAGACCCCTTGTATTGCACTCTGACATCATCAGAAAAATGCGGGCGTTCTTCTCCACCACCTTGTCGAACTCGGAGGATATAGTATTCGTAGTCCACTCCCAAGTAGGAGGTCGTGTGAGTTTCTACGGCATTAATTAAAAGTGTTTGATTATCAGGATCAGGCAATTGACCATCTGCTGGTAGGACTTCGATTTGAATGTCGCTATCGATTGGATTGCTCATGGCAGCTAACTCCCCTGAGTTGTAATAGTGAGTTGAGAGGTAGCTCTGAAGAGAATCCCTGTCAATAACTTGCTGCTCAGCTCTGTCTCTTAGGGGAATCTCTTGGACGGGGTCATCTGGAGAACATGCCAAATAAAGTCCTAACCCTAAAAAAACAATTAAAAATCTTCGCAATCCTAACATCTTTTATTTTTTTCTTGTCTGTAGCAAAAACTGTTCCTTACGTTCGCAGCTCAGATAATTAGACGTGCAAGATACAATTTTATTGTATTTTTGATCGAACAATTTACTTATGCGAGTCGATAAATTTTTGTGGTGTACACGATATTTTAAATCGAGGTCAATAGCATCTGAGGCCTGTAGAAAGGGTCACGTTAAATTGAGAGGGAAATCCATCAAACCGAGTCATGAGGTTTTTGCTCAAGACCATTTAGTGGTTAGAAAGAATCAAATCAACTATGAATTGATAATTTTAGACACGCCTGACAGTCGTGTTGGAGCTGCATTGGTAGATATTTACCGCAAAGATAAGACCCCAGCAGACGCCTTTAAATCCCAAGAAATGCTAAAATCAGCTTCCGAGCATCATCGTCTCAAGGGACTGGGGCGGCCAACCAAAAAAGATCGGAGAAATTTGGACGACTACAACGAACAAATTGACTAACTTTATACCTAATTCATTCACTTATGAAGGAAGCTGTCATTCTCAATGACCAACAAATTAGAGCCAAAATCAAACGCATTGCGTTTCAAATTTTGGAATCTCACGTTGACTCGCAGAAGCTCATATTGGCTGGAATTGCATCGGGAGGATATGTTTTGGCACAATTGATTGTTAAAGAGTTGTCCAAGATTTCTGATATTGAAATCTCACTTTGCGAAGTAGTCATGGATAAATCCAAACCTAACGGCCCGATAGTCACCAGCCTGAGTCCAACAGAATATCAAAATCAGTGTATTGTTTTGGTGGATGACGTTTTGAATTCTGGTACCACCTTGATATACGGCGTCTGCCACTTCCTTCAAGTACCGCTTCTCCAATTCAAAACGGCCGTGTTGGTTGATCGCAGTCACAAAAAATATCCGGTCAAAGCCGACTTCAAAGGCATTTCACTCTCTACTTCAATACAAGAAACTGTAAAAGTAGATTTGACCAGTAAACTATTCAGTGCGGTTTTGAAGTAGCTGGAGACATTCTGCGGTTACCTCTTCTAAACTTTTATCATCCACAGCTACGACCTGATGACTTTGTTCGTAATAAAAACTGCGTTCAAAAAGGTGTTTTGCTATGAACTCTTCCTTCGACAAACTGTCCTTTAGAAAGTCCAAAAGTGGCCTTGATTGTTTTGAAGATTCCAATCTTTTAACAATTGTTTGAATATTGGCTTTCAAATAAATGATTTTGACTTGAGGTTGAGCAAGCATGTAGGTCGTGTTGTCGCCATAACAAGGTGTGCCGCCACCTAATGCAATGACTGTATTTCCTTCTCGCGAAAGCACATTTTCGAGAACTTGACGTTCGACCCTTCTAAAATAGAGTTCTCCAGAGTTTGAGAAAATTTCAGAAACCGTTCGAGATTCATGCTCAGAAATGCATTGGTCAAGATCCAAAAAAGCCATAGAGCTCGATTTTGAAAGGCGTAAGCCAACGGCAGACTTGCCAGAACCCATATAACCACAAAGGATAATTTTCATAACGAATAAATTTCGTTCAGTAAAAGAACAAAAAAATATCAAAACGGTTGCTTAATGTTTGAAACCTCTTATCTTTGCCACCTCATTAAAAAAGACCTGGTAGCTCAGCTGGTAGAGCAATACACTTTTAATGTATGGGTCCTGGGTTCGAATCCCAGCCAGGTCACTTTTTTATTTGATTTTTTCCTTTTCTTATTGACCCCTTTGAGCGCACGTGGCGGAATTGGTAGACGCGTTAGGTTGAGGGCCTAATGACCGCTTAGGTCGTGGAAGTTCGAGTCTTCTCGTGCGCACTTCAAGTCTTTTTTTTCTTCCCCGTTGTTTTTGCTTACTTTTGTTTAATATTTATGCCATAACAATGAACAATGTTAAAAATCAATTTAGCATTAAAGATTTAAAAAACATCAGCGGCATTAAAGCTCACAACAATAGAATCTGCGAAAAAAGGCACCAATTACTCCATCCCGAAGGCAGAAATTGCAATAAACGCTTCCACATTCTTTCCAATTTGCAAAAATTATTGAACGCGATGCATTACAATAAAGAAATGCGTATCTCAAAAATTGCCTGTATGCCAGATGTAGTATTAAACAAACTTATTTAGAAAAAATTAAAATGTTTGAAAGTATATAGCAACTCATGCAAACCATTTAACAATTATGTCAAAAAAACAAACTATAATAATAGGATCAGGTTTTTCGGCTCTGGCGGCATCCTCATACCTCGCGAAATCTGGGCATCAGGTCACCGTTTTGGAGAAAAACGCCCAAATTGGAGGCCGAGCCCGTCAGCTCAAAAGAGACGGATTCACTTTTGACATTGGACCAACTTGGTATTGGATGCCCGATGTTTTTGAACGTTTCTTCGCAGACTTTGGCAAACTACCAAGTGACTATTACAGTTTGGAAAAATTGAGCCCGGCCTATAGTGTATATTTTGGTCAAAACGATAGAATCACTATTGGAGACACCTTGGATAAGATCTGTGAAGCCTTCGAAGCAGAAGAACCAGGCAGTTCTGTCGTGTTAAGAAAATTTATCGATAAAGCGAAAAAAAACTATGACATAGCTATAAAGGACTTAGTATACCGTCCAGGTTTGTCGCCTATTGAATTGGTCACTCCTCAAACAGCTGTCAGAGTTGGACAGTTTTTTAGTACCATCCAAAAAGATGTGCGAAGAGCATTTAAAAATGAAAGGCTGGCCCTTATTCTAGAATTTCCAGTTCTTTTTTTAGGCGCTAAGGCTTCTAAAACTCCTGGGTTTTATTCTTTCATGAACTATGCCGATTTTGGTATTGGAACTTTTCATCCCAAAAAAGGAATGTATGAAGTCGTCAAAGGCATGGCCTCTTTGGCAGAAGAACTTGGCGTGACCATTCAAACAGGGATGAATGTGGAAGAAATTCTTTTAGAGAATGGCAAAGCCATTGGCGTTATGGCCAATGGGCAAAAACACTTGGCCGATGTAATTCTGAGCGGCGCTGATTACCACCACAGTGAGACATTATTGCCAGAACGTTTCAGGCAATATTCGGAGTCCTATTGGGAAAAAAAGACATTCGCACCTTCGTCCCTATTGTTCTACATCGGATTCGATAAAAAATTGAAGAACGTAGACCACCACACTCTATTTTTTGATGTAGATTTTGAAAAGCACGCTGCGACCATCTACGATGATGCCGAATGGCCAGAAGAGCCTCTGTTCTATGCCAGTTTTCCAAGTATTACTGACGATAACGCAGCACCTCAAGGACAGGAGGCTGGCATTTTTTTGATTCCCATCGCTCCAGGAATCGAGGACACACCCGAAATCAGAGCAGTATTTTTGGATAAAATCCTTACCCGATTTGAGTCTCTTACTCAACAAAATGTGAAAAATAGCATTATATTTACTGAATCGTTCTGTGTTAATGATTTTGTCAAGGATTACAATTCCTACAAAGGAAATGCATACGGCATGGCTAACACTCTGCTTCAAACGGCATTTTTACGGCCTAAGTTACAGAGTAAAAAAGTAAAAAGTTTATTCTTTACTGGCCAACTGAGCGTCCCTGGTCCTGGCGTCCCTCCTTCCTTAATATCAGGAAAATTGGTCGCCGACTTGATCAACAAAGCCTAGTCGATTGGTCCCCACCTACCCTGAAAATACTTACTCATAGATTAACTATGAAACAAGTATTTGACGACATTTCGTACCGTTGTAATCGAATGGTTACAACAACATACAGCACTTCCTTTGGCATGGCTACGAAAATGTTGGCCTCTTCCATTAGGCAGGACATCTACAACATCTATGGATTTGTCCGTTTGGCAGATGAGATTGTAGATTCGTTTCACGACTTCGACAAAAAGACTCTTCTTGACCGATTTGAAGTCAGTCTATATGAAGCCTTGGATGAACACATCAGTGTTAACCCAATTTTAAACGCTTTTCAACACACTTATCACAAGTGTAATATCGATCGTCAGTTTGTCGAAGCCTTCATGCACAGCATGAGGTTGGACTTGACCAAATCACAATACCTGACTTTGGAAGAATATCAAAACTATATTTACGGTTCTGCTGACGTGGTTGGTTTGATGTGCCTAAAGGTATTTGTGAATGGTGACCAAAAGCAATTTGACGCTCTAAAGAATTCGGCCATGTCATTGGGATCGGCCTTTCAAAAGGTCAACTTTTTGAGAGACCTCAAGGCCGATTATGAAGGACTCAACAGAACTTATTTCCCTGGGACAGATTTGAGTAGGCTGGATGAAGAATCTAAGAATGCGATTATTCTTGATATTGAAAGCGATTTTGCCAAAGGTTTGGCAGGAATTCGTCAATTGCCGATGGAAGCCAGATTTGGCGTATTCATGGCTTACCGCTATTATTCAAAGCTCCTGCAAAAACTTAAAAAGACCCCTGCTACGGACATCAAAAACGCCCGGATCAGAGTGTCTAATCACAAAAAAATTATCCTCCTAACAAGGAGTTATGTCAAGTATCAACTGAATCTCATTTAAACCTACTCTTTATGCAAACAGCTCTTTGGATCGGCATATACTTAGCTACATTTTTTTCTATGGAATTCATGGCCTGGTTTACCCACAAATATGTTATGCATGGATTTCTTTGGCATATTCATGCGGATCATCACAAAAAGGACCACGACAGTTGGTTTGAGCGGAATGACTTGTTTTTTATCTTCTACGCTGTGGTCAGTATGGGCTGCATTATACTTTGGAGCGAGTATGGGGTTTGGTTTGCTTTACCGATAGGAATAGGTATTTTTAGCTACGGTTTAGCCTATTTCATGGTTCATGATATTTTTATACATCAGCGTTTCAAAATATTCAAAAAGGCCGATAATATATACGCAAAAGGCATTCGCAGAGCTCATAAAATTCATCACAAACATATAGGCAAGAAAGAAGGGGAAAATTTCGGGATGCTCATTGTACCATTCAAATATTTTAAAAATTAAATCAATGCAGTCTTTATATCTACTGCTCAATTTAGGGGCAATTTTGGTTCCACTCATCTTCAGCTTTCATCCCAAATTAAAATTCTATAAAATGTGGCCTGCTCTAGGTCTAAGTATAATTTTTAATATGGTCCTTTTTATTCCTTGGGATCACATTTTTACAGTCAATGGATTTTGGGGATTTGACAGTAACTATCTGAGTGGCTATAGTTTTTTAGAACTTCCTTTAGAAGAATGGCTCTTTTTTATTTGCATTCCCTATGCCTGTGTGTTCATGCATCATGCCATTTTGGTTTTTCACCGAAAAAGACGTTTGCCTGTCAGGTTAACCCATGTTGTTAGTGGACTATTGATTTTAGCGTTGGCAATCTCTATTGTCAAGTATCACGACCGCTGGTACACTGTGATCAATTTCGCTTATGGGATTCTATTACTGAGCATAATAGTTTGGAAAAGGAATGATTTGCTTCAACATTACTACCTCACCTTTATATTCATGCTTATTCCATTTTTCATTATTAATGGCATATTGACAGGCACAGGGATTGAAGATCCTATTGTTTGGTATAATAATTTTGAAAACATTGGTCTTAGACTAGGAACTATCCCAATTGAAGACACCATATACGCCTTTACCCTTATATTAGGGAATCTGGCCATGACAGATTACTTCCACCAAAAATTGGGAAAATCGACCGATTATTGATTTTGTAACTTGATCAAATTCAACGCCGATCCAGCCATAAACCACTCAATCTGACTCTCATTATAAGAGTGATTTGCTACAATGATGTCAGAAGATCCATCGGCGTGATTGACTTTAATATTCAATGGAACTCCTGGCCGAAATGATGCCAAATCAATGAAATCGAAAGTATCATCCTCTTGTATTTTGTCGTAATCAGATTCTGTGGCAAATGTTAGACCGAGCATCCCTTGCTTTTTGAGATTGGTTTCGTGAATGCGTGCAAAAGACTTGACCAAAACTGCTACTACGCCAAGATGACGTGGCTCCATAGCAGCGTGCTCTCTCGACGATCCTTCTCCGTAATTGTGATCTCCAACCACTATAGAAGGAACAGCGTTGGCCTTGTATTGGCGTTGTACTTTCGGAACCGCATCATAACCTCCAGTCAACTGATTCTTAACAAAATTGGTTTGCTGGTTAAAGGCATTGACAGCCCCTATCAAACAGTTGTCAGATATATTATCAAGATGACCTCGATATCTCAACCAAGGGCCCGCCATAGAAATGTGATCGGTTGTACATTTTCCGTAAGCCTTGATGAGCAATTTGGCACCTTGAATATCAGTTCCAATCGGCTTGAAGGGATCAAGAAGTTGAAGTCGTTTTGAATCTGGGTTGACTTTAACTGTTACGGCATCGCCATTCTCTCCAGGAGGGATAAACCCAGCGTCTTCGACAGCGAAACCACGGACTGGCAATTCGTATCCAGTTGGCTCGTCTAACCTCACTTCTTGACCTTCAGAATTGGTCAAGGTATCGGTAATCGGGTTAAAATCTAAACGACCTGAAATGGCTATGGCTGCCACCATTTCTGGAGAAGTCACAAAGGCGTGAGTGTTAGGGTTTCCATCGGCACGCTTGGCAAAATTGCGATTGAAAGAGTGGACAATCGTGTTTCGAGGTGATTTATCGGCGCCTTCTCTTGCCCATTGACCGATACAAGGACCACAAGCGTTAGTAAATATAACAGCGTCCAATTGTTCAAACACGTTCAGAATACCGTCTCGTTCAGCGGTATATCGCACCTGTTCCGAACCTGGATTGATTCCAAAATCGGCTTTGGTTTTTAGCTTTTTATCAACCGCCTGTTGAGCGATAGATGCAGCTCTAGACAAATCTTCGTAGGAGGAGTTGGTACAAGAGCCGATTAAACCCCATTCTACATCGACAGGCCAATCATTGGTCTTGGCAGCGGCCTTCATTTGACTTATTGGGGTAGCTAAGTCAGGTGTAAATGGCCCATTGACATGTGGCTCCAAAGTCGATAAATCAATTTCAATAACTTGATCGAAATATTTCTCAGGATTGGCATAAACCTCAGGATCAGCAGTCAAATATGGGCGGATCTCATTGGCAGCATCAGCCACATCAGATCGATCTGTTGCACGCAAATACCGCTCCATGGAGTCGTCATAACCAAAAGTTGAAGTCGTTGCTCCTATTTCGGCTCCCATATTGCAAATTGTACCTTTACCAGTGCACGACATGGCCAATGCTCCCGGTCCAAAATATTCTACAATACATCCCGTTCCACCTTTTACGGTCAGTATTCCAGCTACTTTGAGGATAACATCTTTGGGTGCTGTCCATCCAGACAACTTCCCTGTCAATTTGACACCGATCAGTTTGGGGAATTTCAACTCCCAGGCCATACCTGCCATAACATCAACGGCATCCGCGCCGCCAACACCAATCGCAACCATTCCGAGCCCACCGGCGTTTACTGTATGAGAATCAGTGCCTATCATCATTCCCCCAGGAAAAGCATAGTTTTCCAAAACTACTTGATGAATAATTCCCGCTCCTGGCTTCCAAAATCCGATACCGTATTTTTCGGAAACAGATTGGAGAAAATTAAAAACCTCGTTCGAACTGTTGAGAGCCTCTTGCAAATCCGCATCGGCTCCTATTTTTGCTTGAATCAGGTGGTCACAATGCACCGTTGTCGGTACTGCAACTTTTGATTTACCAGCCTGCATGAACTGCAACAAGGCCATTTGAGCGGTGGCATCTTGACAAGCAATACGATCTGGAGCGAAATCGACATAATCTGCTCCACGTTTAAAATCAGTTTGGGCTTTTCCATCCCACAAATGGCTGTACAGAATTTTTTCTGTGAGGGTCAACGGTCTTCCAGCAAGACGTTTTGCATGGTCAACTTTTTCGACCATGTTTTTGTAAACCTCTCGAATCATATCAATATCAAAAGCCATATAGCGATTTTTAAATTTTGGTAAGCAAAAATACAAAAAGGGAATAGCAAATACAATTTATTACCGATTCTCAACAAATAGAAAATAATTCTTAAAGAATGGAATCAATAATTGTATTTTCCTTAATTCCTTCTGCTTCAGATTTATAATTTCTTATTATTCTATGACGAAGTATGGGCAAAGCTACAGCTTTGACATTTTCAATATCCGGCGAAAACTTCCCATTGATTGCAGCGTGGGTTTTGGCCGCTAGTATCAAATTTTGTGAAGCTCTTGGTCCGGCTCCCCAGTCTACATATTGATTGATGAGCGCATTTGAATTGTCTGGTCCAGGCCTAGAACTGGCAGTTAGTCTAACGGCGTATTCGACCACATTGTCGGCAACAGGAATCCGTCGCATCAGATGTTGTATTTCGGCTACCTCATTGGCTTCAAATATTGCTGAAACTGCCATTTGTCGGTCAGAAGTGGTTTGCTTAACAATGTCTATTTCATTTTCAAAACTCGGATAGTCCAAGTAAATGGCAGCCATAAATCGATCCAATTGTGCTTCAGGGAGAGGATATGTTCCTTCCTGTTCAATTGGGTTTTGGGTGGCTAAAACAAAATAAGGATTTGGCAAATCGTAGGTGTGACCAGCAACGGTCACCCTTCGCTCCTGCATGGCTTCTAGCAAAGCTGCTTGAGTTTTTGGAGGTGTCCGATTGATTTCATCGGCTAAAATGATGTTCGAAAATACCGGTCCTTTTACAAACTTGAAGTGACGGGATTCGTCCAAAATTTCACTTCCCAAAATGTCACTCGGCATGAGATCGGGAGTAAACTGAATTCGATTGAAATTCAGCCCCAAAGCCGATGCAACAGTTTGAACCATGAGGGTTTTTGCTAAACCAGGCACGCCAATCAGTAAGGCGTGACCTCCAGAAAACACGGTGATCAAGATTTGACTGAGAACATCGTCTTGACCTACTATGACCTTACCGACTTCCTTCTTAAGATCGGCGTACTTTTCTAAAAATTGGCGCAGTCTTGCTGTGTCAGACATGTGTTAATTCTTACCGTTTTGGAACCAATCGTTGCTGAATTCACAATTCTTAAATTCTCCATTTATTTTGACGTAAGTGGCCGATATCTTGGATTTCTGCCACTTGTCAATAGCCCTAATTTGCTTATCCTGTAGAGCCAGATTCTTAATTTTTAAATAATCACGATCAAAATTGGCATCGTGTTCATCTACCCTTTGAGTAACCGTTACGATTTTGAATTTAACGGCATTGATGCGGTCTTGATCGTTCAATACTGGACTTATTTCTCCCTCGTCTAAATTTTGAATTTGAGCGTATAATTCGGGCTCCATTTTAGCCAATTCGAAAGAATAGCTTCTGTCGAGCGGATTGCGCAATTTGCCGCCTTCATATTTGGTCTCTTTTTCATCACTCACTTCAAGAGCCGCCTCAGCAAACGTCAACTCCCCATTGACAATTCTTTCTCTCACATTTTCGATTTTTTCTTTGGCTTCTTTTATAGCTTCTTGCGTTACTTCTGGTCTAAGTAAAATATGTCTGACATCATACTCTTGACCTCTGATCTTTTCGAGGTATACAATATGATAACCAAAGTCTGTTTCAAATGGATCGGATATTTCTCCTTCTTGCAACGAAAAAGCTACTTCTCTAAATTCTTTGACCATCTGAGGTCTGTTCTTATTGAGCGTATATTTTCCTCCATTTCGTCTCGAAGGAATGTCCTCTGAATAAAGAACGGCCTTGGTCCGAAAACTAGCTCCATTTTCGATGATGTCAGCCTTAAATTCTTTCAATCGATCTATAACCTTTTGCTTTTGCTCATCTCCAACCTTAGGAATGACAACAATTTGAGCAACTCCCAACTCAGTACCAAATCGGGGCAAATCATTCTGAAGAACTGTTTTGAAATAGGTACTGACCTCATCAGGGGTTATTTCGATGGGATCAATAATGGCCTCATACATTTTTCGTGCAAGTGCAACATTTTTTTTCACTTCAAACATTTCGGTACGCAGCTCCTGTTCACTATTTTTCTTATAAAATTCCACCAACTTTTCCATAGAACCAATTTGCTCTGCGAACGAATTGACCTGCATGTCTACCTCTGAGAGAATATCACCAGTGCTAATTTCTAAACTGTCCTGAATGGCATGATGGATGTAGAGTTTTTCTTCCAGCAATTTACCAAGCATTTGACACCTATCAATGCCCTCTGTATCCTTGCCATCTGCCTGAAGAATCAGATACTGGCGATCAATATCAGAATCCAAAACCACAAAATCGCCAATTACCGCAGCAACACCGTCAATTTTTTGGCGTTGAGAATTGGCTGTTGGAGGTGTTTGGCCAAAGATCAATTGCATGGCGCAAAACAAAATGGGTGTGAGTGATAGTGATTTATTCATAAACTTCGAATGTTCTATTGTTGAGTGCATCTTTGATAACATCTTTTTTTAGCTCAGAAACAAGATTTAACTTCCTTTGGTTGAGTACGATTTGCCTAACTGTAGGCATAACATAAGACAATGGTGCTATTTCGTTTCGAGCTAAAACGGCATTAACTTGCACCAAATATAGGTCGATTGAATCTTGAAGTTGCACAAAATTAGGTTTTTTTAACACATCCATACGATCTCGATCGCGCAGAATGGAAATACTTTGAATGACCTCTTCACTTCTGACCCACACAGAGTCATTGAGGAAAAAGGATTTGAATTGAATTGAAATCGAATCTAAATAGGCCTGATCACCTGAATTGAACCTTGAAAATCGCCTTTTCACTTCTCTCATGCCTTCATAATCGGCCTTGAGTTTGATATACCTCAGTTTAATCAAGGCTTCGTTCAAGACAAAACTCGACTTATTGTCTTCGTATACTTTTCGGGCTTGCTCGGTGGTCACAATGGTATCCATTTCTCGAGCTACCAAGGCCTCGATGTAGGCATTCACATACAAGTCCGTTCTGTATTGTTCGACTAGCAACTCCAAATCTTGTTGTGTGTTTTCTTCTAAATTGTATTTAGAGAAGTTAAAAAGTAATTTGTCGACTGCCCAATTGTTAATGAACTGAGAATACCACTGAAGGCTGTCTTCTTTCGAAAGACCTTTCGGATATATCGACTCCGCATCAGACTTTAGCAACACCTCACTTTTGACTCTGGCCAAAACATTGGCCTCGTCTTCTTCTCCCACGTCTTGGCAAGACCAAGTGCTGAGCATAGAAACGAGACAACTAAAAACTATCAATGGATTGTATTTCATTTCTTGGTCTGGCTTAAAAGTTCTTGTTTCAAGGCATCCCATGCCAAGGTATTGATTTCAATCTTGTGTTTTTGTTTCAAAGAATTGACCCAGGTTTGCTCCAGAGTTTCTTGAAATTTGACAACGTCCTCATTTTGATCTGGATATTTGCTCCATACATTTTGTTGCATGACATCAAACAAAAGTAAACCCTCGCGATATTCATTAAGCAGAAATCTAAACTCAGGAAAACGCTCTGACAATTCCGATTGGTATTTGTTGTACATCGTGTTATTGACGAAATTCTTAAAAGCATCGGCCAGCATACCATCCAATGACCACGAAGAGTCATAACGTTTTTTTCCGTCGGTGAGATAATTGACAAAATTGACTAGGTAAATTTTTTGACCATTCAATACAAACAAAACAGCATCTTGAGGCATGTCGACTGGCGGTTGCCAACTTTGATCAAAATAGGTTTTGTCAATGATTTTCAACAAATAATCTTTTTGTGGGTTGTAATAAGTCACTTGGTACAGTTTGGCCAACTTATTGAAAAAGGCCTGATTGATCTTTTGAGAACGGCCGTCGCGTTGGATGCGCTTTTCAAGATCAACTTTAGCTAATTCAAAAGGTTCCATTATTTTTATATCCAGTAGTTGGACAATATGCCAGCCAAACTCTGTTTGGAAAGGCGCTGTAAACGCTCCAATCTCTTTCAGTGACAAACACTTGGATTCAAAGATATCTGACGCCAATTGTCCTCGTCTGAAATAATTTAATCGACCTCCCTTTCCTACAGACTGTGGGTCGTCAGAATACTTCTTAGCCAAAGCCGAAAAATCGGCACCATTTAGCAGTTCTTGATAGAGTTTGTTAATCTGCTTTTCTGAAGGAATAGTGTCTTTAGGCTGATCCGCCAGCATGATATGAGCCACTTGAATTTCTCCATCGCTTTTAACGTGATCTAAAACCTTCAACACGTGATGTCCGTACTTGGTTTTAAATGGATTTGACAGAGAGCCAACAGGGGTGTTGAAAGCCACCGTTTCAAAATCGTAATCCATATTGAAGGCGGTGAAATAACCTAAATTTTCTACAAAAACTGTTTTGCCATTGTGATATTTTTCCCGCATTTCCTCGAACGGCAATTTGCCGAGTAATTTCCCTAACCGGTTTGCTTCGGCAATCTCCTGAACACTGTCATTCAAGCGCACCAAAACATGAATAGCTTTGACGTCATATTGCAGCCTATTATAAGCTTCTAACAACAAAGAGTTGCTGATCGTTTGATCTGACAAGTAGTTGCGCTCAAGTTGTGTTTTGTATCCTCTTAACTCACTTTGAAAAGAGGCGTCGGTGTCCATGCCCTGTTCAATAGCTTCAGCAACTTTGAGCTTAAACGACACAAATAATTCCATATACTGGTCTAAATCTAATTCAGATTCTATTTTGTTTAATTCGGAATTTTTATTAAACATCCACAAGAACTCATCAGACTTAATATACTGATTATTAATAGTTAATACAGTGTCATTAACTTTTGATTGAGCCGTAGAAATTAGAGGCAGCAGCAGTCCTAGAAACAACAAAAAAATGGGACAGTGTTTTTTCATAACTCCAATTTAGTGAAGGGTAAAAGTAACAAAATTAGCTCGAAATGAATCCTGAAAAATCGGGCAACAGTCAAACTATCGTCGCGAGTAATTCGGAGCTTCTTTGGTAATGGTGACATTGTGAGGATGGCTTTCAATTATACCAGAATTGGTGATTTTGACAAACCGTCCCTTTTCTTGTAAGGTAGATACATCTTTTGCGCCGCAATATCCCATACTCGCTCTCAGCCCACCTATGAACTGGTGCACCGTTTCAATCAAATCGCCTTTATAAGGCACTCTTCCAACAATTCCTTCTGGCACTAACTTTCTGAGATCATCCTCCATATCTTGAAAATAGCGATCCTTACTGCCTTCCTTCATGGCTTCGACGCTTCCCATGCCTCTGTAGGATTTAAAGCGTCTGCCTTCAAAAATAATGGTCTCTCCTGGCGATTCTTTTGTTCCAGCCAACATGCTGCCTAGCATGACACTGTCGGCTCCTGCTGCAATGGCTTTTGGAATATCGCCAGTGTATCGAATTCCTCCATCGGCTATTACAGGAACACCTGTGCCTTTGAGTGCTTCGGCAACTTCCATGATTGCGGACAGTTGAGGGAATCCAACTCCAGCTACAATTCTGGTGGTACAAATTGAACCTGGTCCTATTCCAACCTTTACAGCGTCAGCTCCAGCATCAGCCAAGTATTTTGCAGCTTCACCTGTGGCAATATTTCCTACCACAACATCAATGTGAGGAAATTCCGACTTAATGGCCTTTAACATTTTTACCACTCCTGCTGAATGTCCGTGGGCAGTGTCGATTACTAATGCATCTACACCAGCAGCTACTAGAGCGGAAACTCGATCCATACCATCTAAAGACACGCCTACCGCTGCCGCAACTCTAAGTCTGCCAAATTGATCCTTATTGGCAATTGGCTTCTGAGTCAATTTTGTGATGTCTCTAAAGGTAATCAGCCCAACTAAAACATTATTCCCGTCAACTACAGGAAGTTTTTCAATTTTATTTTGCTGCAGAATGCCTTCCGCATCTTTGAGAGAAGTACCTGCACTAACTGTTACCAGATTTTTACTTGTCATCACCTCAGTGATCGGACGGTTATCATTGCGCTCAAATCGCAAATCTCGGTTTGTAACAATACCCTTAAGTTTACCTTGGTCATCGACAACTGGAATGCCTCCAATGCTAAATTCTGCCATATTTTGCTTGGCATCTCGAACAACTGAATCCATGGGCAAAGTGACAGGATCCATGATCATTCCACTCTCCGCACGCTTCACTTTTCGAACTTTTAAGGCTTGCTCCTCAATGCTCATGTTTTTGTGAAGGACGCCAATCCCACCTTCCTGAGCCATAGCAATAGCCATTTTGCTTTCTGTAACCGTATCCATTGCCGCAGAAACGATAGGGATATTCAGTGAAATATTTCTCGTTAGCTTAGACTTTACATCGACGTCACGGGGCAGAACTTCGGAATAGTTTGGTACCAAAAGGACGTCGTCGTAAGTCAACCCTTCGCCTAAAATTTTATTTGAATGTGAAGTCATTGCAATTAGATTTAATTGCGTGCGAATTTACGACATTTCGTTGGTTTGGCTGCTATACTAATAAACAAACTGCTTCTTACTTTTCGATTTTATCACTAAAACCCATTTCTATGAGAATCAGAATAACTGAAGTGGCATAAGTAATTGTCATTAAAAACCCAGAAAAAGCAACAATGTAGCTGAACCAATTTACCCCAAGCCACATAACAAAGAGTCCTCCGAAGGTCACAGCTACTGAGACAAAGGGCTCAATAACCAAGAACAATTTGAATTTATTAGGAAGACCTGTCAAACTAACTAAGAGTCCCACAATACCAAAAACTAAGGCTAAAGACATGGTGTGGGTGTGAATGATGGTAAGCATTTCGCGCTCGCTTTTTTTAAATTTCATTTCCATTACCGCTCCATCTTCGTTCTCATTACCTAGATATTGAGACTCAATACCTCTGGGAGTAGCATTAGTAGTATTGGAAACAAACCCCAAGCCAGTAAAAAACCCAATGCTAAGAATTATCAGAAAAGACACCAAAAGAGCCTTTTGAACAGTTGGCAGTGATTTCAGTTTGTTTTCTGTCCTCATATAATATCATTTAGTTTTAGCACATTGACGGCTTTTAAAACCAGGTTAACCATTTCTGTCATGGACCTAACCGAAATGGTCGCTCCCGAAATGGCCGCAATATTTTTTCCAACCACAAATTCACTGTCTGCTGCGCTTCCATTAAACTGCTTGAGCCAACGCTTGCTAGCAATTTCTCCCCCATAATCCTCTCTGTACTGCAATACTTTGACAGATTTGACCATGAGGTTGGTGTCAAATAAAATTGCAAAATCGTACACGTCAGTCTTGCTTGGTCCTTGGCCTACATAAACGAAACCAATTGGTTTTGAGGAAGATTCAATTTTGTACAAATTAGAAAGCCGAAACGCATTTGGAAGATTGACTCTAGTCGCATCCGGACCTTTAACCTCCTCTATTTCATACGTTTGAACTGAAAAATTGTCTAAAACAAGGGGCCTTAATTTCTTTTCCAAATTAGACGGAGGTGCCGTTACACCCAACAATAATAAGCTAGAGAATATGGCCAGATGCTGTGTTCTTCTCATGTTTTTCAATACCAAAATCCTACTCCCATATTGAACTGTCCAAAACTGTCATTCGCCGCATTCCAATGGCGCTGGTAATCTGTTTTGAAAACAACACCCTGAGTCAAAGCCAAACCAAAGCCTGAAGTTACCGAATTGCGGTGATAAGCACCGTTTTTCAGTTGATTGATTACTGCAGCATGCGTATCCACATTCTCATATCTTGAGAATAGCGTTAAACTTCGGTTATTTCCAAAATCCAATATCTTGAATCTGCCTTCCAAATACCACCCATACATTTTGGAACCCAAATCACTGTCGTATAAATCGTTATAACTTGAGGTATTGGACAATCGGGCATGAATGTACTGTCCTCGTGCAGCGAATGAACCATTTGAATACCGAGCGTCTAATCCCACCATGTTCACTCCTACATTCTCCACATCTAGATCTGTCTTTTCTAAGTCAGATTGTGTTTGCCCAACATAATATGACAACCCCACTCTCAGATTACGCAAGCCATAATAATCGAGTTTGACAGAAAAATTGGGACTGTTGATAATGGATTTGCCACCTTTCTGACGACCGTTTCGAAGTCCATTTTCGCCATTCAAAACTTTGCCTTCATTCTCTGAGGCAAAACCATTAACAATATAGGCCTGATACCTCATACTGAGATTGTCGAATCTTCCCGCAATTCCTGCTCCTATTTCCCGCCAAGTGGTCGGGACCAAATAGGTGTCACCGATAGGACGACTAACGCCATTGAAAGTAGTTGGTTCGTGATATTCGTTAATAATTCCCATTGGGACAAGCAGCAGTCCGGCGCGCAAATTAAGGGCGTCTGATACATTGTAATTCACAAATGCCTGCTCTACATACAGCTCTGTAGTATGTTCCATTTCAATTTCGGTAATGAACTGTACCCTTTCATCAAATCGATATCCTAACAACAAGACCATCCTGTGAACATCCAACAAGCCATTCTGATCTTGAGGTTTCAAATATTCGACTTCCCCATACATTCCGATTGTTAAAGAATTTTGAGCTGATGCAGTAAGCAAAGTTTGAGCAGCATTATTTTGAACATACGGAATAGAATCGCTAGCAATACGAACAATTTGGGCAAACCCGCATATTGGCGGTAACATCATTAGAAAGCTCGTACAAATAAGCTTAAAATTCATAAATAAGCACTTAAAATTGGTTGAATTAAAGAGGCCCAAAAATAGTGCAGATGATTATACCATCCAACTTATTTAGAATTAATTTAAATAAAAATAAGAAAAAAATTATCAACTGCTTTTGAACAATTCGAGCGCCGCGTTGTAAGCTCTTTCGAAATGGAAGGTATTCAAATTGAGGTCAATCTTTTGAGAACTGAAAAAAGAAAATAGTCGTTCTGTCGGCATATTGCCAGTCAGCTCATCGAGAGCCATTGGGCATCCACCGAAACCGCGAATTGCACCATCAAAGCGAAGACAACCTGAATCATAAGCGGCCTGAACTTTTTCGTACCACTGATTGGGCAGGGTATGGAAATGAGCGCCAAACTCAATATGAGAGTAAGTTGGAATCAATCTTTGGTACAATTGAGAAATATCATCTGACTTTGCTACTCCAATGGTGTCGCTGAGAGAAATGATCTTTACCCCCATTTTGCTCAACATGTCAACCCATTTTTCAACGATTTCTGTACTCCAAAAATCTCCATAAGGGTTGCCAAATCCCATGGACAAATAAACTACCACTTCTTTGCCAGTTTGATCGGCCAATTCCAAAATTTGCATCAAAACCTCTATTGATTCTTGAATAGATTTGTGCGTATTTCTCATTTGAAAATTCTCAGAAATCGAGAATGGGAATCCCAAATAATCTACCACTTCAAATTGAGAGGCTTCGACAGCACCTCTAAGATTAGCCACAATCACCAAAAACTTGCTGTCGGTAGGGAGGGTTTCCACGGCTCTTAGGATTTCTTTAGTATCCGCCATTTGAGGGATTGATTTGACTGAAACAAAACTCCCGATGTCAATGGTGTGGAACCCAACAGGCAGAAGACTTTTGATGTAGGCCAATTTGTCTTGTGTAGGAATAAAGCTGCGAACGCCTTGCATGGCATCTCTAGGACATTCTATGATTTTTACTGACCCCATTTCTCAGCAGTTCGGGACAAAATAGCCTTGTTTATGGCCTTAATGAGAGCAGGACCTTCATATATAAACCCAGTGTAAAGTTGCAGCAGTGTGGCGCCGGCGTCAAGTTTTTCTATAGCGTCCTGCGCAGAATGAATGCCACCGACTCCTATGATTGGAAAGGCCTGCTTGCTGTTAACAGACAAATACCTGATTACTTCTGTTGATCGCTTGGCAAGGGGTTTGCCACTAAGACCTCCTGTTTCGCTTTTATTTTTGGACTTTAAACCTTCCCTAGAAATGGTCGTATTGGTAGCTATAACGCCATCTATTTTTGTCGTGTCGACAATCTCAA
>Ga0222714_10001890_pt1 | contig 23050 bp, 22 predicted proteins | sample C33_3DmetaG_FD_165048 | JGI IMG/M metagenome (GOLD analysis project Ga0222714, IMG submission 165048) | Estuarine water microbial communities from San Francisco Bay, California, United States - C33_3D | ecosystem: Environmental > Aquatic > Marine > Unclassified | place: USA: California...
CAAATTCTTTCGCCACTTCTAACGATTCCACTTGTTGCTGCGAATTTAAGACTTTCCTAGTTGACGAATCTGGTAGGACTCGAATACGTGCGTTCGGTCTGGCCACAACCCGATTAGCTGCAGCCGCAAGCGCGACATAGATGGCCCCAGATATGCTTCCGGTGATCGTCACCTTTACATGAAGCCCCTCTTTGACTTTTTGCCTCAAAATCACAGCGAGGTATGCAATGTATTCCGACAAAAATAGTTGCTCCTCCTCAATCGAAACCTTTTGTCCATCACAGTCGACGTCGATATTGATTTCACCCTCCTCACGCTGCTTACTGAGCCACTCTGCTAGCTGAAAACATTCGATAGAACCTACGGGACCACCCGATCCAAACGTCAATGAGCTATTGGTTACATCTAATGCTTTGAGTTTGCCAACATGCCTCACCAGACGTAATCGTAAACTTTCTTGCCAACCTTCAATCGATTGAGCTTTACGTGGATAAGTAACAAGTAAATTTTCTAGCAATTCAACTCGATTTGCTCTGGCCTCGAATATAGAACACAACTCGTTTCTGTGGCGCTCTCTTGCGGAGATGATCAAGGAAATTGAATCAGTCGCTGTATCACGCACTGAAACGTTCGAGATATCAGCGTTTTTTAAGATGCGTGGGCCAGATAGCGCGATCCGACTTGTGTCGCTAGCCGCCAGGACACCACTGAGTGCGGCCATAACGCTAGCCCCACCAAAACAGTTTCCATCGACGACCGATATGAGCGGAAGCCCGGCGATACGATAGTCTAGGGCAGATCTAAACATACGGGTAAATGCGCTAAGGCCTTTCAAGCCATCGGTGATACGAGCTCCAGCAGAATCTATTATGAAAATTACAGGAGAACGCTGTGAAAGTGCTTCTGCAAAAGACTCGTCAAGTGCCTTCGACTCCCCTGCACCGATACTACCCTTGATCTCATTTGGATCAGTTAGCATCACCATGCACCCCTGATCGTTTAAACTCAGCACTGCCCGCTCAGCACAACCGACCTTACAAAGTTCACGCAGCGATCTTTTCTCGAAATAACTAAGGAGTCGCACTATTACTCTCGCTACTAAAAAGAACTACACCTCACACCAATCCTTAATGATATCTTTGTAGAGAGCTACGGCTGCTTCGACTCTTTCAATGACACAGTATTCATCTGTTTTATGCGCCATATGAAGTTCACCTGGTCCCAGGATTAAAGTCGGCGGCGAACCATACGCCGGAGTAAGCGCAGCCGCATCAGTAAAGTACGTTCCAATCTTCGGTTCCGGTCGTCCGCCAAGATATGGGGCTGTCAGATCTAAAACGCGCTGAATCCATGGGTCCTCAGGTTCAGAGTAAACGCTTTCAAGGTCTATGAATGTCTCGAGCTCAACCTCTGGTCCTAAACATTTATGCAAATCATTCCGTATGCTGTCATGCCCAGAGGTCGGCACACTCCTAATATCAATAGTTATTTTGGCCTCATCCGGTACCGAGTTGATGTTTAACCCCCCGTTGACCATTCCGACATTTAATGTGGCTTGTCCCATGAGCGGATGAGGCGGTGTAGAAAATTTGAAATTCTCAAGCGCTGTTATGGCTTTGGCCATTTTGTAAATCGCGTTGTCGCCAAGCTCTGGCATTGAACCGTGGGCAGTTACGCCTTTTGTTTTTGCATACAACCAAAACGCACCTTTGTGTCCAATGTACGGAATATTCGAGCTCGGCTCGCCGACTAACACTGCTCCCGCACGCCCAAGTGCTCCTTGTTGTCGAACGAGATCAAATGCACCATCGCAGCCAACCTCTTCACCAGCCGTAATCACGAGCTCCAACCCCGGCGAAGTCTGAAGCTTATTGCCAAAAGAAATGGCCGCAGCCACCATTGCAGCTACTCCACTTTTCATATCACTGGTACCTCGGCCGTAGAGGCTACCGCTATCGGTTTCGCCAGCGAATGGATCCTTCGTCCATGGAGCTGCGCCCAACGGCACCGTGTCTATATGGCCAGTTAAGCACATGGGCTTTTTACTACGAGATCCTCCGATTCGCGCAACCAAACTAGCCCGCCTATCACCGAGCGGATAATAAGAAACATCAAAACCGGAATCGCTCAGAAGCTTACCTATCACCCTCGCGCAAGCCTCTTCATCGCCTGGCGGGTTTACGGTGTTCATTCGAACCAGTTGCTTCGTTAATTCGACTGCATCTACCATTGTCTTCTCCTCGCTGGGTGTGCCAGCCTAACCTCCAAAGTACGCTGCTTTAAGCGCATCACTTTCTCGCAAAGTTTCAGTATTGCCCGATGTAATGATTTTACCTTGTGCCAGCACATGTCCTACGTGGGAAATGGCGAGGGTTTGCCTAACATTTTGCTCTACCAGCAACACACTTATACCTTGCCCATTTATCTCTTGAATAACTCGAAAGTTTTCCTTTACAAATAACGGCGATAAGCCAAGAGAGGGTTCATCAAAAATTATCAATTCTGGATTACCCATTAATCCTCGCGCAATCGTCAACATCGCCTGCTCACCGCCAGACATCGTTCCGGCTAACTGACCAACACGCTCCTTCAATTTCGGGAAAATTGTAAATGCGTAATCTAGTCGCTCCGATATATCTGACTTGCTCTCATTAAGATAGCCGCCCATTCGCAGGTTTTCTAAAACCGTCATTGCGGGAAATACGCGTCTACCTTCGGGTACGCAGGTTATGCCCAATCTCACTATTTCATGAGTTGGCCACCCGGTTATTTCTGTCGTTTTAAAAAATACTTTTCCCGACCTGATTGGGTTAAGCCCCAACAACGTTCGGATCAATGTTGTCTTACCCGCACCATTAGCCCCCAATAAGCAGGTGATCTCTCTTTCCGCCACGTCAAGAGAGACCCCCGCCAAAACATCCGCCTCGTCGTAACCACTAACAGTATTTTCGATCTTTAAAAGAGGCGTCATTACTTTTTACTCCTCTCCCAGATAAGCAGTTTTAACCAATGGATCTTGAGAAACAATCTGGTATTCGCCCTCAGCAATTTTCTTGCCGTAATTCAGCACGACACAACGATTTGTCACTCGATCTATCACACCCATTTCATGTTCGATCAATACGATTGCCAACGACGGAGAGCGCTCTTTCCACGTCAACAGATCCTCCATTAGCATTCGGGTCTCTTCATGTGTCATACCAGCAGACGGTTCATCTAATAATAGAATTCTCGGCTGACTAATGAGCGCTCGACAAACCTCGATGCGCCTGCGGTCTATCATGGACAACGTGGATACAGGACTAAGTAAAGTTCCGACTAACCTGGGGTTAAATTGGGATAACAGATCACTACAACGAGATAATTCTTCGTCAACTTTTTTTCTCAGGCCCGCCCTTTTAAAAATATTCCACCAAAGATTAGTATTAAGCCCTCGCTGACTTCCAACTATTAAATTATCGAAAACCGATAACGAAGGCACAAGTCGCAAGCGTTGGAACGTCCGAGTAACCCCAACTTCATACATTGCTTGAGGTGAGGCTTTTGTTACATCATTCCCATCAACTGACACGCTTCCAAATTGTGTTTTATAAATTCCCGTGAGCGCGTTGAAGAAGGTTGTTTTACCAGAACCGTTAGGTCCGATAAGCCCTACAAAATCCCCCTCTGAAAGGGAAAAACTAAACTCATCAAGCGCCCTCAGTCCGCCAAAGGAAACCGTGAGTCGATCGACCGAGAGCAAACTCACTTCTTCACTCCCAAGCTTGGATAATATCTTCTGGCTCCTCTAGGCATGATTCCTGAGGGCTTAAATCTAAGAATTAGGATGACGACTATTCCAAAAATCAGAAGCCGATATTCTTGTATTAGCTGAAGCTTTTCGGGCAAAACAACAACGAGGAATGCGGCGGGGATAACACTAAAAACATTTCCTAGCCCGCCGAGAAGCACAATCGAAACTAATACCAAGGAATCTGCGAAATTAAAACTAGCTGGCGCGATAAAGCCCGACATTGACGCGTAAATCGACCCAGCTAGTCCAGCAAAAAAGTTTCCCAACGTAAATGCAAGTATTTTCCAACTTGGCGGATGGATACCAAAGGAAGCTGCTGCAATCTCATCGTGGCGTACCATATCCATGTTGAGCCCAACCCAGGAGTTTTCCATACGCCGAACAAAAACAAAGGTTACCAGGCACAACACTAGGGCTAGTATTGAGTAGGTAACATAGGAAGAGCCTGTGCCAAGCAATCCAAGATTAATGTTTTCGTTAAAAGACAAACCGAATACGCTTATTCCATCTACCTTTAATCCTTGTGGCCCGCCAAGCGTATCGTTAACTTCCAGAAATGTTCGGAATAGGACTCCAAAAGCGATAGTAATTAAGGCGGCGTAATGCCCCTTAGTTCTAAGGATTGGCAAAATAAGAATCGAACCTATTACAGCAGCCACTAAACCGCTGGCAAGTATTATTAGAAAATCTGGAATTGCAGCGTATTGGTATAGCACCGCGGTCGTGTATGCGCCAATCCCAAAAAAAGCGATGCCAGCAAAATTAACAAGACCTACAAAACCAAATTGAGCGGTCAGGCCAAAACACACCGTGATGTATAGCAACACAGTGGTCAACATTAGGAGGGCGAAGTGCTCAGAGCGCAACGCGAAAATTATGGCTACTGCCGCGACAAAAAATACGGAGATTGAAAACTTTGGTTTTTGTAAACATGTTTCTTGCGCTCTCGCTATCAAATTTTTTCTTCGAGACACCACCATCGTTAATACTGCGAGACCAACAACGAGAACAATCTCCCATGATCGCTCTAGGTGTAAGAAAAAATAAACAAACAATCCAGCGATAGTTGCCAAGATCGTGATCAAAAAATGTCCTTTTACAAAGTTGGCCATTTCCTAAACCCGCTCTTCGTTTCGTTCTGCAAGAAGTCCTGTTGGACGCCATGCCATCAACATAATCACAACAGCAAATGCAAAGACATCTTTGTACGCCGGCACTGCGAACCAAACTGCGCCTACCGTTTGGAGCGCTGCAAATAAAAATCCCCCTGCTATTGCTCCATACAGACTACCAAGACCGCCCAAAACCGCGGAACTAAAACCGATCAAACCAAGCATCAAACCCATCGCAAAATTTATCTCTTGGTAATAAAGTCCCGTACTAATTCCGCCCACAGCAGCGAGAGCCGACCCCAATGCAAACGTCAGTAGCACTACCGTTTTAAAATTCACGCCCATTAAGCGCGCGGTCTCCTCATCTTGGGCTACCGCCCTAATGGCTAATCCAAATTTTGTTTTTTGTATAAAAAGCTGTGTGAAAATAATCGCCAAGATTCCCAGCAACACGATGATGCAGCTATCAAGTCGAAGCGTCAGATTACCAAACTCAAACGCGTTATCGGGAAGGAGTTTAGGGAACGGTTTAGGGTTGGATCCACTGGGATAGAAAAGCCTAACCGATTCTCTTATTACGGTGCCGAACATGAGCGTTATCAGTAACGTATTAAGTTGTGGCGCCCCTCTGAGTGGCAGCACCAGAAACTTACAAACTATCGCCCCAACGAATGCCATGCCAGCTATACCCGCAACGAAAACCAAAATTAGTGCCACACCGGGTGCGACACCGATATCGCTTAATCCCAGATAAGTTGCAAGGGCCGTAAACGCTCCGAGCATCAATACATCGCCGTGCGAAAACTTTATTACATCTAAGACCCCGAAGAATAGAGTGAAGCCCACTGCGACTAACGCATAGATCACTCCTAGCACCAAGCCATTCACAAAAAATTGAGCTAAGAATCCAAGGTCCAAACTAAGCCCCGATTATCTTGTTAAGCGCTTAGCGCCTGCGGCATAAGAACTATCTTCCCAAACGACCCATTTGCCGTCTTGGATTACATATTTTGTTATTACGGCAACCGTGTTTTGTCCGTGATCATCAAAACTAATTTTTCCAATAATCGAATCATGATCGTTGGTAGCGTTAAGCTCAGCCATCACGGCAATACGGTCTGGCCCAACCTTCTCTATTGCATCCATAATTAGATTAGCGGCCGCGAAGGAAAATGCGCCATAGGCCTCGGGTGGTTCGTTAAAGTTTGCTTCGGTATACTTTTCTATAAACACTGCGCCCCCTGGTAATTTTTCGGTTGGAGCCCCCTCTCGAAACGCCAAGACTCCCTCCGCTAAATCTCCTGCCCCCTCGATGAATGCATCAGACACAATTCCAGAGGTTCCCTGGAACACTTGATCCATAGCTAGTTTTTCCATCTGGGCTCTGATGCGAACCCCGGTTGGGGCTAATCCGCCAAAATAAATCACATCTGGGTTTAGTCTCTTTATTTGAGTTAATTCCGCCGTAAAGTCCTGCTGTTCTGCATTCACTGCAAAAGTACCCAATATTTTTCCGCCAAGAGGACTTAACGATTTTGAAAAATATTCGTTATGTCCCTTTCCATAATCGGTCGTATCATGAATTACGGCCCAGGTTTTATAACCACGCTCAACCATGAAGTTCGCAGCAACTTCATTTTGATTAATCATGGTTCCATTAACCCGATGAATTTCTTTGTAATCGTTTGCATAAGTGATGTCGGGTAACACTGCTCCCCATACGATCACTGGCAAACCAAACTTGTGATAGATGTCTACCGTTCCCATCGCAACCGCTGAGCAGTAGTGCGTTACACCCGCAATTACCGCCGGATCTGCGGAAGCCTTTGTCGCAACCTGGACGCCAATGTTAGGCTTACATTCATCATCTAGAGGAACCAACTCATAGGAATATTTACTCTGCCCAGAAGCATTGCGAAGCCTCACTGCCAACTCCGCGGAATTTCTACCGCCTAAACCACCAGCGGATACTCCACCAGTTAAAGGCCCTATAAAGGTAATCTTTACTTTATTTGAGCTATCCGAACAACCAATTAAAGTCGCCAAAAAAGCCATTAGAAGGATTTTCACAATCACTTTATTCATTCTGTTGCTCGCTTTCGAAGGATGAACGCTAGAGTTTATTTTTATAATTGATCATAACAGACAAAAAAAAAGAGCAGCCAAAAGCTGCTCTTTTTTCAACTTGTGCGTTACTGCTAATTCTTACGAAGCTTCTTGATAGCGGCTAGCTGGGCAGCCAGCGTTGCTAATTCTGCCTCGACGGTCGCTATCTCTTGTTTATCCGTAGCAGATCTCAACGCATCTTCTGCTCGCTTTTGCGCTTCCAATGCTTGGGCTTCATCAAGATCTTTACTTCGAATCGCTGTATCTGCCAAAACTGTTACAACGCCCGGCTGAACCTCTAAAACCCCTCCGGCTACAAAGATAAGCGTGTCCTCTCCGCTTTCGGCAGATTGAATACGGATCGAACCTGGCTTAATTCGCGTGATAAGCGGAGTATGCTTGGGATAAATTCCAAGTTCCCCGCTTTCCCCCGGCAAGACCACGAAGCTAGCAACGCCAGAGAATACGGATTCTTCTGCGCTGACAACTTCTACCTGTATCGTACTGGCCATAATATTCCTTCAATAAAGCTTCAATCAACAAGGGTGTTTTTTCTCACCACCACTATTATTGAAGCGTCTTAGCTTTCTCAAATGCCTCTTCAATTCCACCCACCATATAGAAGGCCTGCTCAGGCAGCTCGTCGCACTCGCCATTTACGATCATCTTAAATCCACGGATGGTTTCTTTTAGGGGCACAAACTTTCCTGGTGAACCAGTAAACACCTCAGCGACATGGAAAGGCTGAGACAAGAATCTCTGAATCTTTCTAGCGCGAGATACGGCGAGCTTATCTTCTGGGGAAAGCTCATCCATACCCAAAATTGCAATAATGTCACGCAGTTCCTTGTATCTTTGAAGCGTCGACTGCACGGCACGCGTAGTGCTGTAGTGATCTTCCCCGATTACGTTGGGATCCACCTGACGAGAGGTTGAATCCAATGGATCCACAGCTGGGTAAATTCCAAGCGATGCGATATCTCGACTCAACACCACCGTCGCGTCGAGGTGACCAAAAGTCGTTGCTGGTGAGGGATCAGTCAAGTCATCCGCTGGCACGTAAACCGCTTGGATGGAAGTAATAGAACCAACTTTCGTTGATACGATACGTTCTTGTAACTTACCCATTTCCTCAGCCAACGTTGGCTGATACCCTACAGCGGATGGCATTCGACCAAGCAATGCCGACACCTCTGTTCCTGCAAGCGTGTATCGATAAATATTGTCAACAAAGAACAGTATGTCTCGACCTTCGTCTCGGAATTTTTCCGCCATGGTGAGTCCCGTCAAAGCAACCCGCAAACGATTTCCTGGAGGCTCATTCATCTGACCAAACACCATTCCAACTTTATCTAACACGTTGGACTCTTTCATTTCGTGGTAGAAGTCATTTCCCTCTCGGGTTCTTTCCCCTACGCCTGCGAACACAGATAAACCAGAGTGTTGTTTTGCAATATTGTTGATGAGCTCCATCATGTTAACGGTTTTACCAACACCAGCTCCGCCGAATAAACCAATCTTTCCACCTTTTGCGAACGGGCAAATCAAATCGATAACCTTGATCCCGGTCTCTAACAAATCAACCGATGGAGATAGATCAGCAAACTTTGGAGCGGCCGCATGAATCGGGCGAAGCTCATCAGCTTCAACAGGGCCAGCTTCGTCAATAGGTCGGCCAAGCACATCCATAATACGGCCCAACGTTCCATGACCAACCGGCACAGAAATCGGAGCACCAGTTGCACTCACATTCATGCCGCGTCTTAGCCCATCGGTAGACCCAAGCGCGATACATCGAACGATTCCGTCTCCGAGCTGCTGCTCGACTTCAAAGGTTAGGCCCTCTTCAGCGAGCCCCCCCTCTGCATCATTTGCGAGTTTAAGCGCGTCGTAAACTTTTGGCATCGCCTCTCGAGGGAATTCAATATCGACGACCGCTCCGATACATTGCACGATTGTTCCGGTTGCTTGTGACATGGTTTTCTCTATCCGTTAAAAGTATAAATAAATATGTTTATCAGACTGCAGCCGCTCCACCGACAATTTCGGAGAGCTCCTTAGTAATTGCTGCCTGACGCGATTTGTTATAAACGAGCGTAAGCTCATCAATTAGAGTTGCGGCATTATCCGACGCAGCCTTCATGGCAACCATCCTTGCTGATTGCTCAGAGGACATATTTTCAGTTACCGATTGATACACTACAGCCTCGATGTACCGAGTAAGAACTTGCTCGAGGACGTCTTTTGCCTCCGGCTCATATATGTAATCCCAAGACCCCTCAGGAGCTCCCATACGATCACCTTGAATCGGCAGCAATTGCTCCATCACAGGCTCTTGTTTCATAGTGTTAATAAATTTGTTGTAGACCAAAATGATCCGATCAAAACGGTCTTGCATATATCCGTCTAGCATCACCTTGATCGCACCAATGATGGTCTCCATACGAGGAACGTCCCCTAGACCGCTGACCTCGGCGATAACATTCGCGCCCAAGCGTTGCATGAACCCCAAACCCTTACCGCCGATGCAACAAACGTCGATCTCCTCGCCTTCATCTTGCCACTGCTTGTACTGGGCAAGGGCCATACGCAAGACGTTGGTATTGAGCGCCCCGCAAAGTCCCTTGTCGGTGGTCACGACGATCATCCCTGCACGTTTTACTGTATCGCGCTCGACCAAGAATGGGTGACGATATTCTGGATTCGCATGTGAGATATGCGCAGCCACTGAACGAATTTTTTCAGCAAAAGGCCTGGCTGCTCGCATCCGGTCCTGCGCTTTACGCATTTTCGATGCGGCGACCATTTCCATCGCCTTCGTAATTTTGCGAGTATTTTGAACGCTTTTAATTTTCGTTCTAATCTCTTTTGTTCCAGCCATAAGAAACTTTCAGCTCTCTTATTATTTTTTCAAGGGGTTAAGCTTCAAACTGGTTAATAAACCCCGTTTGATTTCCAATCCTGGATAGCTGCCTTAAGTGCTTCTTCATCTTCACCTGAGAGATTCATCTCGCTATCGATTTTCTTCACGAGATCTGCATACTTGCTCTTCACGTAGTCTCTCATTGACTTCTCTGCCACGAGCGCTTTGCTAACATCAATGTCATCGAAAACATCGTTATTAACCGCAAACAATGTAAGCGCCATTTCCCAGACTTCCATCGGTTGGTACTGAGCCTGCTTCATTAACTCTGTAACTTTCTGACCACGCTCCAACTGGCGTCGGGTTGCCTCATCCAGATCAGAAGCAAACTGCGCGAATGCCGCTAGCTCTCGGTACTGCGCGAGCGCCAATCGTACGCCGCCCCCAGTATCTTTTCGCTTCATGATTTTTGTTTGTGCCGCACCACCCACTCGAGATACGGACACTCCAGCATTAATCGCCGGCCTGATACCCGCATTAAATAAGTCAGTCTCTAAGAAGATCTGACCGTCTGTAATTGAAATCACGTTTGTAGGAACAAAGGCTGAAACGTCGCCAGCCTGGGTTTCGATAATCGGTAGCGCCGTTAAAGAACCGGTTTTGCCTTTCACTTCACCGTTGGTGTGTCTCTCAACCCACGCAGGAGAAACCCGAGCTGCCCTCTCGAGGAGACGAGAGTGCAAATAGAAAACGTCTCCTGGATATGCCTCTCGTCCTGGCGGTCGCCTTAGAAGCAACGAAATTTGACGATAGGCCCAAGCTTGCTTTGTCAAATCATCATAGATAATCAATGCGTCTTGGCCTCGATCTCTGAAATACTCGCCCATCGTACAGCCAGAATATGCGGCAATGTACTGCATAGCGGCGGACTCAGAAGCGGTCGCGGCCACCACAATGGTGTAGTCCATCGCGCCATACTCTTCTAGCTTTCTAACGACGTTAGCAACGGTCGATGCTTTTTGACCTATCGCCACGTAAACACAAACCAAGTCCTTGCCTTTTTGGTTGATGATCGTGTCAATCGCTACGGCTGTTTTTCCTGTTTGTCTATCACCAATAATAAGCTCACGCTGACCACGTCCGACCGGAACCATTGAGTCAATTGATTTCAATCCCGTTTGTACTGGCTGAGATACTGACTGTCTCCAGATAACCCCGGGGGCAACTTTCTCGATAACGTCCGTTTCCTTCGCGTTAATCGGTCCCTTTCCATCGATTGGCTGTCCGAGCGCATCAACAACTCTACCCATTAGCTCTGGGCCGACAGGCACTTCGAGAATTCGTCCGGTGCACTTAACCGTATCACCCTCAGTAATGTGCGTGTAATCCCCTAGAACAACGGCACCTACAGAATCTCTTTCAAGATTCAGCGCTAGACCGAAAGTGTTTCCAGGAAACTCCAGCATCTCCCCTTGCATCACATTAGAAAGGCCGTGAATTCGGCAGATACCGTCCGTTACCGATACGACTGTACCCTGAGTCTTCGCTTCGGTAGCTGGAGCAAGATTCTCTATTTTGCTCTTGATCAGCTCGCTGATCTCTGATGGATTTAACTGCATGGATCGACGCTCCTATTTAATTCGTTAAATTCGTTTCCATGTCTTGGAGGCGTCCTCTCACAGACGCATCCCAGACCTGATCCCCTACATTTATTCTCACGCCACCGATCAGACTTCGGTCCACGTTGACTGAGGGGTCAATTTTCTTATTCAAGCGCTTGGCGAGAATCGCCACAATGCTATCTACCTGTCCCTGTTCGAGTTCAAAGGCGGTTTCAATTTTTACTTCTAACACGCCATCGTCCTTGCTCTTTAGCTCTTCAAATTGATTCACAATCTCACTTAGAACTGTCAATCGTCCATTTGAAAGCATAAGTTTTAGGAGGTTGATAACTTCTGCATTGACCTTGTCTCCGCAAACTTTAATGAAGGCGTTTTCGATATCTGCGGTCTTAACATCTGACGCGCTAATGAGAACCCGAAACGCTTCATCAGAGTAAACCCCCAAAAGAATCGAAAGATCCTCAGACCATTTCGACAATGCTCCTTTTTTCTTTGCCAGCTGGAACGCAGCCTGGGCATAAGGTCTGGCTAATGTTGCAAGTTCTGCCATGTCGTCGCTCTCTAACCTAGTTCAGACTCGAGACTCCGAAGAATCTCGGCGTGCGCCTTGGTGTCGATTTCTTTCTTCAAAATTTTCTCTGCACCAGAAACGGCGAGCGCTGCAACCTGAGCCCGCAACTGTTCCTTCGCGCGGTTGACCTCTTGCTCAATCTCCGCCTTGGCGGCAGCCACTATTCGATCCCCCTCGTTTTTGGCACTAGATTTTGCCTCTTCGACTATTTCTCCAGCTCTTTTATCTGCCTGAGCGAGAATGTCATTAGCCTGCTCTTTCGCCTTTTGAAGCTCTAGAGTGACCTTTTCAGCGGCGGCCTCTAGCTCTTGACGGCCTTTTTCTCCAGCGGCGAGTCCATCTGCTATTTGCTTCTGACGGTCCTGCATCGCCTTTTGGATAGGCGGCCACACATACTTCATGGTCAGCCAAATGAAAAGAGCAAACCAGAGCGCTTGGCCTAAAAGTGTTGCGTTAATATTCACGCTTGCCTCCTGCGCCTAGAAATTTATTTAACCCGCAACCAATGCTACAAAAGGATTTGCAAACAGCAGGAATAGAGCAATACCAACGCCGATCATGGTAACCGCGTCAAGCAAACCTGCCACGATAAACATTTTGACCTGAAGGGTTGGGATCATTTCAGGCTGACGTGCAGCACCCTCGAGAAAACGGCCTCCGAGAATACCAAAACCGATCGCGGTTCCAAGTGCTCCCATGCCAATTAGCAAAGAGACTGCGATTGCCGTCATACCTAGTACGGATGCGAGTTCCATATTTTTCTCCTAATACAAAAGTTTTTAAGTGATAAAAGTAAAAATTAGTGATGCTCTGCCGCCATACTCATATAGACGACGGTTAGCATCATGAAAACAAAAGCTTGCAAAGTAATAATCAAAATATGGAACAATGCCCAGCCAAGGCTCAGCACTGCACCAGCGGGAATCCACCAGTAAGAAACGCCCATAAGCACAGCGAGCAAAATAAATACCATTTCGCCCGCGTACATATTTCCGAACAATCGAAGCGCGAGTGAAATCGGCTTCGCTATGTCTTCGATAATCCTAAACAAAAGGTTGACGGGAAATAGATACTTACCAAACGGGACGGTTAGCGCTTCTTTCAAGAAACCCCCGACGCCCTTATATTTGAAATTGAACGCGAGCATCATCAAGAAGACTGTAAATGACATACCAAAGGTGAGATTTAAATCCGTAGTGGGCACCACCTTCAGGTACTCTACCCCGGCGACCTTCGCGGTCTCTGGTAAGAAATCGACCGGTATCAAATCCATGGCGTTCATCAAAAACACCCAAACGAAAATGGTGATTGCCAAAGGCGTCACAAGGGCGCTTTTAGCATGAAAAGTGTCTCGCACCTGCTCATCGACAATTGATACAACCATTTCAACGAAATTTTGCACTCCAGAAGGGATGCCACTCTGGGCCTTGCGTGCCACGACCATCATGAGACCGAAGGACAACAACCCTAAAACACCGGAAACGATAAGTGTGTCTAAATGAACACTCCAAAACCCATGCCCAACATGTAAGTTTTGAAGGTGGTGAGCAATATACTCTCCGGATGTCTGTGCGCCTGTGCTCGCCATAATTCCTCGAATTCTTACCTTTATCTAACCAACAATAATGCTGCCCAATTTGCTGCTATCACCGCCACAAAGGCGACAAACAAAACAACCGCATTCAGTGGCTCTAAACGAGAGAAAGCTAGAGCGAACAATAAAAAAGTCGTCACCAGCTTTACTGCCTCGGCAATGTAGTGTGATCGCAGTACTTTTTGGGGGTCTCTCTTTGTAGTCCTCGAGACCCTCCAGGCGTACATGGCGTTGGGGATTACCCCAATAAATACACCGACTAATGCCGATTTACTCTCTAGACCCAAACCGGATATGCCTAAGCACACTGCCACCACGACCAGGCCGGCTAGCAGCTGTAGCATTAGCACCGCCGCCATACTGCCAGCTAAACGCATTTTTCTATAAATACAAAGGGGCTAGACCCCGACCGGGAAGCAAAGTTTTCCAAGGTTTGGAACCACGAAAAGCCCGAGATTTTAGTGATTTTGCGGCGCCGTGTCAATTTTGCGCCGGTGTGATTAGGGCTATCGCTTCAGCTTTTTAACAATCTGGTCAAGTTGATCCAAGGTTTTATATTTAAGCGTTACAGCCCCGCTACCCAATTTTTTAGAGTGAGAAATGGTAACGGTCATCCCCAGCCCCTGAGCTAACGACTCTTGCAAATTGATAGTGTCCCGATCTACTGATTGTCTACCGGAGACAGCCTTGGTTTTAGGCGACAAGTCGAGGCCACCAACTAAAGCCTCCGCCTCACGAACCGAAAGCCCTAAAGAGACGATCTTCCGCGCTAGGCTTGCCTGACGGGCAACGTCGACCGAGATCAGCGCACGCGCGTGGCCCATATCAAGCTGACCGTTGGACAGCATTTCTTGCACCAAGGGGGAGAGGCCTAGAAGTCTTTGCAAATTGCTAACAGCGCTCCGGGATTTCCCCAAGACCTTTGCCACCTGTTCATGGGTCATCGAAAATTCATCCACTAGGCGCTTGATGCCCCGCGCCTCTTCCAAAGGGTTTAAATCCTCTCTCTGTATATTCTCTATAAGTGCCATTGCAAGCGCGGAGTTGTCATCTACATCTCTGATCCTCACTGGCACCTCAGTTAAGCCAGCCATTTGTGCCGCTCGCCATCTGCGCTCACCCGCGATAATCTCATACCTGTCATTAGCAACAGGCCGAGCGATAATTGGCTGAATAAGGCCCTGCGCTTTTATCGATTCCGCGAGCTCGGAGATCAACTGGTCATCCATTTGAGTTCTCGGCTGATATTTTCCGGGTTGAAGTTTCTCCAAAGGAAGCGTCTCCCGAGAGACCTTATCTTGCGTTGTCTCCTTTACGGCTAATAGGGCATCTAACCCCCGGCCAAGACCTCTAGATTTAACCATTGCCACCTTCCATTACTCTGGTCCCTTCAAATTTTTGCAGAAACTCATCCGTTAGCGCCTCATAAGCGAGCGCCCCTTTTGACGTTTTATCGAACAGCATGATGGGTAGCCCGAAACTAGGAGCCTCTGCCAACCTAACATTTCTCGGGATGATGGTTTTGTAAACCTTGTCGCCGAAATGAGCTTTAAGTTGGTCTGACACTTGAGTTGTCAGCGAATTTCTCGCGTCGAACATCGTTCTCAAAAGCCCAGCTATTTCAAGATCTGGGTTCAAGTTAGAACGTATTCTCTTGATCGTGCTAACTAGGTCACTGAGTCCCTCAAGAGCATAATACTCACACTGCATCGGGATAATCACGGTCTGCGCCGCCACTAAACCGTTAACGGTCAGAAGACTCAGAGCGGGCGGACAATCGAGCAAGACGTAGTCATAACCCGCACAATCTGCCAGGGCAGATTTCAAGCGAGCCTCTCTGCCAATTACGTCCACCAACTCGATCTCTGCGCCCGCTAGCTCTTGATTGGCGGGAAGCACGTCAAGCCCCGTGCTGTCCACCTTCATAACGGCATCGTTCACAGCCACAGTACCCAATAACACCTCATAGACGCCCGCGCCAATTTCTCGCTTCTCGATCCCACTTCCGGTGGTAGCGTTACCTTGCGGATCTAAATCTACTAAAAGGACTTTTCGGCCTGCCTGCCTCAATCCCATGGAGAGATTTATCGTGGTGGTTGTCTTTCCGACCCCACCTTTTTGGTTGGCTATCGCAACAAACTTAGTCACTTACTGTTTCCCTTCAAATTGTGTTCATTGGTTGCGATCAGCTGACATAGACACTATACATCTTGACGCCTCTAACCCAGGCACATTGATTTGTGTAACCACCGGCTTAGCAGTCACTGGTAACCCGGTTATTTCCCCCTCGGGCGTCTTTCCCTTCATCGCCAAAATTACCCCTCCCGCATCACACAACGGGCGAGCTAAAGCGTAATAGGTTGGCAAATCTGAGAAGGCGCGAGAAACCACTGTGTCAAACTTTACCTCCGGAACATAATGTTCGGCGCGCGCCGTCACGACACGGATGTTTTTTAAAGATAGCTCGCCCACAACCTGCTGTAAAAAACTAGTTTTCTTCGAATTACTATCCAGTAGGGTTACGTTTTTTTCCGGACAAAATATACCGAGTGGCACACCAGGAAAACCGCCGCCAGATCCCATATCTAATATCTTGTCTCCTAATAAAAATTTAGCAATAGCGAGGGAATCATATAAGTGAGCGCTCACCCACAATCTCCTTGGCTTTACCGAAGTAATGCTATAAACCTTATTCCATTTTTCCAGCAGCCTCATAAAACCAAGCAACGATTCAGACGCCCTCGCATCGAGCAAAAGGCCAATCTTTGATAAGTCCTCTGAAGATAAAACGAAGTCGAAATGAGACAAAATCTTAAGGTTACGCGTAGTTAGAAAGAGGGGTAATTTGCTCCAAATTTCTTCTTTTCATATGAACCATAAGAATCGAAACTGCGGCTGGCGTTATGCCTGATATGCGGCTTGCCTGACCAAGAGTATTGGGACGATGCTTCATCAATTTTTGGGCAACCTCAGTCGACAGCCCCTTGACGGTCGAGAAGTCAAAACCGTCCGGGATAGATATATTTTCTACCGCGCTAAGCTTCGCAACTTCCTCCTGTTGCCTGTCGATATAACCTCTGTATTTTGTCTGTATCTCGACTTGCTCACATACTCGTTCGTCATCCACCCCAGGGCCAACCCGATCGAGGACCATTAGAGTTCGATAGCTTATCTCGGGTCTTTTTAGTAATTGCTCGGCTGAGTACTCATGGTCAAGTTTTTTACCAATGACTCGGCCCACCTCCGAGTCATTGAGCTCATTCGGACCAACGTAAATTTTAGAAAGTCGCGAGAGCTCCTTCTCAATGGTCTCTCTTTTTTCAAGGAAAGACGCCCAACGCTCATCGTCAACAAGCCCAAGCTCTCGCGCCACCGGAGTAAGCCTGAGGTCTGCGTTATCTTCTCTCAGGCTCAAACGATACTCTGCTCGACTTGTAAACATTCGATAAGGCTCGGTAACGCCTCTTGTTATCAAGTCATCAATTAGCACCCCCAAATAGGCGTCGCTTCGTTTGGGATGCCAGCCTTCCAACCCCCGAACCTGTCTCGCAGCATTAAGGCCGGCAATTAGGCCCTGCGCGGCAGCTTCCTCATACCCAGTGGTACCGTTTATTTGGCCCGCAAAATAAAGCCCTGATATTTCCTTATTCTCCAGGGTCGGGCGTAGGGACCTCGGATCAAAATAATCATACTCAATGGCATATCCAGGTCTTAGAACATGAGAATTCTCTAAGCCATTGATTGATTGAATAATTTTTATCTGTACATCATAAGGCAGGCTAGTGGAAATCCCGTTCGGATAGTACTCATTTGTCTCCAGCCCCTCTGGCTCCAAAAAAATTTGATGAGAATCCCGGTGCGAAAATCTAACGACTTTATCCTCGATAGATGGGCAGTATCTGGGGCCTACGCCCTCGATGACGCCGGTAAACATTGGAGATCTATCAAGACCCTCGCGAATGTGGTTATGTGTTTGTTCGTTCGTATGCGTAATCCAACAAGGAACCTGCCTTGGATGATCTTCCCTACGACCCATGAAGGAGAAAATTGGCGATGGCTCGTCGCCATCCTGTCTCTCAAGAACGCTGAAATCAATAGTTCTGCCGTCGATTCTTGGTGGGGTACCAGTTTTTAATCTGCCAACCGGCAATTTAAGCTCTCTAAGTCGATCCGCTAAAATGGTGGCTGGTGGGTCACCGGCCCTACCGGCCGAATAACTCTCCAAGCCGACGTGTATTTTTCCGGCTAGAAAGGTTCCAGCCGTCAACACGACGGCGTCACACGATATACGCAATCCGATGTTGGTAACTACGGCGACCACCTTTCCGCTAGATACTTCAACATCATCAGCGGCACCCTGAAAAATATCCAGATTGACTTGGTTCTCCAGGCGCCCCCGTATCGCCCTTCTATAGAGAACTCTGTCCGCTTGCGCGCGCGTCGCCCTCACAGCGTGGCCCTTGCTGGAGTTTAATATCCTAAACTGAATTCCAGCTTCGTCGGCTGCCCGAGCCATGGCCCCGCCCATTGCATCAATTTCTTTGACCAAATGCCCTTTTCCAACGCCCCCAATGGAAGGGTTACACGACATTTGGCCTAGCGTTTCAATGCTGTGCGTCAACAATAGAGTTTTAACGCCAGACCTAGCGGCAGCAAGCGCCGCCTCCGTGCCGGCGTGTCCGCCCCCGATAATCACCACGCTGTATTTTTTCGAAAAATCCATATCCCTAAAATCAATCAGCTAGGTGCAAATGATAAATCATTTTTTTACTGCACCCTCGCATGTTTCACGTGAAACATATCTAAAACCTATTTACCAATACAAAACCTAGAGAATATCTCTCCCAATAAGTCGTCAGCGAGAAACTCTCCCGTTATTTCGCTTAAAGACTGTTGAGAATAACGCAGCTCCTCTGCGCAGATATCTAGATTTGATAAAGAAGACGCGGCTCGATCTAGAAACCCTCCCGCTCTAGAGAGGGCATCGATATGTCTCTGCCGGGCAGTAAAGGCGGCCTCGTCACTTCCGCCAACGCCGACCGCTTGTAATATAGATTCTCTCAATAAATCCAAACCATCACCAGTTTTAGCAGAAAGGCTTATTGTGTCGACTCCGTTGCTCGATGTTCGAGATGGGGGCAGCCCGATTTTGTCTATCTTATTGATTACATGTATATTTTTTGGATTTTTCGGCAGCTCATACTCATCATATGATTCGCCTTCATGGGTGCTAATGTTTATGATTAGATCGGACTGTTCGATCGCCTTCTTGGTTCTTTCTATCCCCAACTGTTCGACCAAATCAGCCGTATCTCGCAGCCCAGCTGTGTCCGCTATATGTATAGGATAACCATCGATCGATATTTCTCTGAAAATTGTGTCCCTGGTTGTCCCTGGGACATTTGTAACTATCGAGGCATCCTCTCCGACAAGTTGGTTCATTAGGCTCGACTTTCCGACGTTTGGGGGGCCTACCAACGCCAAGGTGATCCCATCACGCAGCGCCCTTCCTCTTCTCGCCTCGGAGACAAGCTTCTCTATTTTGTCTTGTAACAAGATCAAACGCCCGCCGATTCCTTTGAGCCCAACCAAGTCCAGGTCCTCTTCCGGAAAATCTATCCCGGCCTCGACATACATTCTGATCTCAATCAATTCGTTTTTAATCTGCTCGATTGCCTCTGAAAACTTTCCCGACAAAGATCTTTGGGCAGCGAGAACCGCCTGCTGCGAAGACGCCTCAATTACATCAATTACGCTCTCTGCCTGAACGAGATCGAGCTTATTATTGAGAAAGGCGCGTTTTGTAAACTCTCCAGGCTCTGCCAACCTAGCGCCGAGATCGAGACATCTATTTACGATAGCTTGCAATACTGCCGGTCCGCCGTGGCCCTGCAGCTCAAGCGTGTCCTCCCCGGTGTAGGAACGAGGAGACAAAAAAAGTATGGCTATTCCCGAATCAATCGTCTCAGCTTCGGCAGAGAGAAATTTTTTATATGTCGCACGACGCTCATCAGGCGCAGCACCCAGGATGCCTTCGCTAATTTTTTTCGCTAAAGGCCCAGATACCCTTACTACCCCTACTCCTGATTTTCCTGCCCCACTCGCTACCGCTATGATCGTATCAACGCTTTCCATGGGCTGGTTTTTTGCCCCCCTCTATCGCTCGAGTAATGGTCCATTGTTGCGCGATGGACAATATGTTGTTTACTAACCAGTAGAGGACCAACCCTGCGGGGAAGAAAAAGAAAAATATGCTGAAAACTAGAGGCATTATTTTCATGATCTTTGCTTGCACTGGGTCGGGAGGTGACGGGCTCAACCAAGACTGAGCAATCATGCTAAGCGCCATCAATACCGGCAACACGTAATACGGATCTTTCGCCGATAAGTCTTGTATCCAGAAAACAAAGGGCGCGTCTCTCAACTCCACACTGGCAAGCAAAACCCAATACAACGCGATGAAGAATGGGATTTGAACCAAAATTGGTAAACACCCGCCGAGTGGGTTGATTTTTTCTTTTTTGTACAACTCCATCATCGCCTGTTGCATGCGTTGCCGGTCGTCCCCGTAAGTCTCTTTCATCGATTGAAGCTTTGGCCCCAATACGCGCATTTTTGCCATCGATTTGTATCCGGCAGCCGAGAGCGGGAAAAAAACAAGTTTGATAATGATCGTCAAAACCACTATGGCAAAACCCCAGTTTCCGATCAGCCCGTGTAATTGCGTTAACAACCAAAATAGGGGGGATGCGATTATCGTTAACCATCCATAGTCGACCACCAAATCAAGACCTGGGGCTAATGATTCCAGTACCTTTTGCGTTTGAGGGCCTACATATAAGTCCGCGCTCGATGAGGCCTCAGTTCCTGGGCTTATATCGAGTGGCTCCAATAAAACCCCCATCGAGTAGAGCCCGCCCCCAAGCGCTTTCGTATAGTACTCGCGCCCCAAACCTTGTTTGGGTATCCACGCCGCTAAGAAATAGTGTTGGATAAAAGATATCCACCCATCTGAGGCTTTGGATGGATACTTAGCCTTGGCCTTGTCCATATCCTTAAAATCAACCTTGGTAAACTTGCTCTCATCGGTGTAAACCGCGGCGCCTGTATATGTTGGTTGTAGTCGCGTATCTCCGTCCGCGCTCTCTCCATCTCTTAATAATTGATAGTAAGCGCTTGCTTTAATGTTTTTATCTTTGCTGTTTTTTATGGTGTAGCCGACCTTAACTAGGTAGCTTCCTCGCTCAAACGTAATGGTTTTAACCACGGTGATGCCTTGGCTCTCACTGGTTAACGTGATAACCAATTCATTAGATCCGTCGGCTAACGAATATTTATCTGACGCGGCCACGAAGCTACTTGTGTGGTTTGGTAGCCCGTCACCAACCAACCCTGATTGGGTTACATAAGTACGCCCTCCCTCTTTCCGAAATAGGGTTAGAGGTTTAGTTTTGTCCTCTTTGCTGTGGTGCTCTTTCAACACTAGGCGCACGATGTCACCACCTTTTAAATCTATTACGCCTTCAAATAAATCGGTGTCAATTGTGACCAACGCACTGGTTTGTTGCTCTTGCGATCCAGGAATCTCTCGCACGACTTGCCCTATGTCAGCGCCGATCGAGTTACTTGTGGGGACGCTACTAGGTCCTTCAGCAGACTCTGTTTGAATCGTGGCCACCCCTTTTGGTTGATCCTTTTTTAGCCATGCGTCCCCTAGTAAAACCAGGGATGCAACAAAAACTACTGTTGCGATAATGCGGGTGGTATCCATCTCTCTGCCTAAGTGTTTATTGTCCGTGTAGGTTTTTTGTTTTGATTGTTACGGGATCATGCCCGCCCTCGCAAAAAGGATGGCAGCGCATCAAACGCCACAGACCAAAAGCGAGCCCCCTCACAGAGCCGCGAACCCTCAAGCTCTGTATCATGTACTCGGAACAGGTAGGATAAAACCGGCAGCGAGCCCCTATTCCAAAAAGGGGTGAAACAAACCTCTGATATTGTCGAGTCAACCAAATAAGAAGGGCATTCATTTCTTTATCTTGTTCAGCAAAGTTGATATCTCAGCCGCTATTCCTGGTATATCTTTCTTTTTAATCCCCTTAGTTGGTCTTATAACCAAGTCCACCCCTCGAGGGCTTGGGAATCGGGTTCGGAAGTTTTCCCTGACGGAGCGTTTTATTAAATTTCTAACTACCGCAAGTGGAACCCTTTTCTTACTTATAGCGGCACCCACTCGGGCGATTCCTACCTGATTCTCTCTGCTGAGCACAACAAAGTTAGAAGTGTAGTCACGCCCTTCGAATTTACCCAAAAAATCGCTCGTATTAGTCAATCGCGCGACTCTTGGGAACGAGTTTTTTTTCACACGCTGAGGCTGGCTCTTCCTTTGGCTCTTCGGGCGTTAATAACAGCTCGTCCGCCCTTAGTCTTCATTCTCACCAAAAATCCGTGCGTTCTTTGGCGCTTGGTCTTTGAAGGCTGGTAAGTGCGCTTCATAATATTTCTCCACTCAGTATTTGTTCGGAAAAAGCCCGCTATTACAACGTTATTTTCTCAGTATGTCAATCTAAAGAGATATGCGCTGTTATCTGTGGATAACTTTGACCTTTCGATATAGAATCGGGTTTCGCCCCGTTTTTTTCGGGCAAGTTCAGTTAAATAACAGCGCGCCTTTCCCTCGAATTGTAATGCCATGGACTCATTCTGGAATCATTGTCTTGAACACTTCCGCTCACAGCTTAGCGGCCAGCAGTTCAAAACATGGGTCCAGCCTCTAGCGGGCTCGCTCGAAGGAAATATCGTAGCCATTACAGCTCCAAACAGGTTTCTCCTTGAATGGGCTCGTGATAATTATCAAAAAGACCTTCGGAAGATAGCGTCCGGTCTTTGTAAAGAAGAGCCAGAGATTAAATTTATTCTTTCTGCCGTAAGTCATGAGCCGGAAGTAGCTCCTGATGCGTCCGACCCCAAACCGACTGTCCAAACGACGGATAACGGTAAATCTGCGTTTAGCTCGACTCGCTTAAATTCTACTTATAATTTCGACAATTTTGTGACGGGTAAGGGCAATCAACTGGCTCGCGCGGCAGCGCTACAGGTTTGCGAAAAACTCGCTGATGCTTATAACCCGCTCTTCGTCTACGGTGGGGTAGGCCTTGGAAAAACGCACCTAATACAGGCGATCGGAAACGAGATATCTCAGAGAGATAAAAGCGCAAAGATTCTTTATATACATGCTGAAAAATACGTTTCCGATGTTGTGAGCGCTTACCAACATAAGTCGTTCGAAGAATTTAAGCGTTTTTATCATTCCCTCGACTTGCTCTTGGTAGACGACATTCAATTCTTCGCAAAGAAAAATCGTACTCAGGAAGAGTTTTTCTACTTAT
>Ga0222714_10001893_pt1 | contig 23034 bp, 21 predicted proteins | sample C33_3DmetaG_FD_165048 | JGI IMG/M metagenome (GOLD analysis project Ga0222714, IMG submission 165048) | Estuarine water microbial communities from San Francisco Bay, California, United States - C33_3D | ecosystem: Environmental > Aquatic > Marine > Unclassified | place: USA: California...
CCTACTCTGTTAGATGAGACAGTTAACTTAACAGAAATCTCAGACCCTACAGTAGATGAAATAGTAGAAATAGCTGGTGGCGGTGGCGGTGGCGGTGGCGGTGGCGGTGGCGGTGGCGGTGGCGGTACGGGTTCCACTCAAGGTATCGCAACCACTAAAGGCGGTCCGGGCGACCTTGTAGACATTGACTACCTATTCGATATAGGCGGGGAAAGCATATTTGCCCCCGTAAGAAGAGAGGACAAAAAAGTGAAAAAATATGGTAAAGGTGGCGAATTAATAGCGTCAGCTCTTGCTGGAGGGGTACTGGGTTGATTGGACGGTGGGGGCAATCAGAATAAACCCATTGGCTACACAGGTGGCATACCGCTGTACGAAGCTAGCCGTCAATTACAACCCGGTGTATTTGAAGACCCCAACCGCGTACCGGGTAGTATGGGGAGGCGTTATTTTACCGACACCACCTATGGGTTTAACCCCGCGCAAACAACCGCCGAATCTCGTACTATGGGCGGCCCGCAACTTGTAGCCATGAATAAAACATTTGCAGATCAGCAAGCTAAAAGACAAGCCGATTACGATGAACTTACTGCGGCTATTAATAGTGGTTTTGAAAATGCTATGAGCGCGGAAGATACCGAAGGAACTGACGCTTTGGTTGGTGCTGGGACTGAAGCCGAATCCCCTACCGCCTCTGCTACAACATATAATTGGGAAAATATTGCAACTAATATTAGAAACAACCTTAGAACCCCCGCAGAAGCTGCACAAGACTACAATATGTCTGAAGCAGACGTTATATTTCAATTACTTAACGAAGGGCTTACAAACCCGCAAGAAGTATATGACTACTATGGGGGGGACTATTCTTTAGAAGATATAAAAAATGCCTACCAAACTATGGGCGGTACTAGGACTTTTGCTGGCGGGGGGTTAGCTTCATTTGCCCCGCGTGGGTATTATCTAGGCGGCCCTACAGATGGGATGGCTGACAAAATACCTGCTACAATAGGGGGCACAGAACCGGCCCGTTTAAGCGATGGGGAATTTGTTATACCGGCAGACGTAGTGAGTCACTTGGGCAATGGTAATTCTAGTGCAGGTGCCCAAAACCTATACGCAATGATGGATAGGGTGCGGCAAGACCGCACAGGCACTACTAAACAAGGCCGTCAAATTAACCCTAATGACTATTTAGCGTAGGCCCGAGGATAAAGCTATGCCAGACTTATTTACCGTAAATACACCTTTCTTAGGTACAAGCAGTTCCCTTTCCCCGTGGGCCGGTCCTTACGTTACCGAAATGCTTGGTCGTGGAGCAGCACTCGCCAATATGCCGTACACGGCGTATCAAGGACCCTTAACTGCCGGGACATCCAACCTCCAGAATCAAGCTTTTACTGGGCTAGCAGGATTAGCAGTACCTACCGCAGCACAGACTACTTACAACCCTATGTCTTTTACCGGGGCCGGGTATGCAACTCCGACCGCAGAACAAATAGTAGGGGGAGAACAAGGTGCGTACACCCCAGCTTCCGGCAATGTAGTGCAACAGTATATGACACCCTATCTGCAAGCTGCGCTTGACCCACAGTATGCCGCCGCACAAAGACAAGCAGATATAGCCCAACAAGCTTTACAAAGTAAGTATGGTAAAGCAGGTGCTTATGGGGGTTCTCGGCAAGCTGTAGCTGAAGCTGAATTACAACGGGGTCTTCTGGACCGGATGTCTGGCATAACAGGGCAGGGGTACCAACAAGCTTTTGAGCAAGCCCAACAACAATTTAACACTGAGCAAAACCGCCAAATGCAAGCGGCGCAACAAGCTCAAAACTATGGACTACAGGCACTCGGCGCGCAGTTAGGGGCGGGGGCAACTCAACGGGATATTACTGGACAAGGTATTGCAGCAGACATAGCTCAATTTAAAGAAGAGCGTGATTACCCTTATAAACAAGTGCAGTACATGCAGTCATTGCTCCAAGGTCTGCCGATCTCGACCCAGCAGTACCAATACGCTGAACCTACTGGGTTGCAGCAATTTGCCGGGGGTGCTTCGGGGATACTTGGGTTGCTCGGCATGGATGTAGGTGGGGGTGAAACTCTTAGAGACGTTATATTTGCGTAATAGACTCCGCAACGACAAATAAAGTTTAGAGGACATAGCAATGCCGGGCATAGACCAAATTATTAGAGACACAGCGCAAACTTTTGCGAGTCAACCAGAAAAACTGGCGCAACGCTACGCGCAAAACAAAGACCTATTGGATTTGTTGGCATTGCAAAAAGTACAGCAGGAGAAACAAGCTGCTGCGCGCAACCTGCAAGCTACTATGCAGACACAACCGGCTACAGTAAAAAATCAGTTGGAGCAAGAAAATCTAGCGGTTGCTAAACAAGAAATTGCTGCTGGGCTACCCCAAATACCTGCGCCAAACATGACGGCAGTAGGGAGAGCTAGGGGTGGTATTATCGGCTACGCCGGTGGTGGTATGCCCGGCCAACCTCAGTCCCAAGTTGGGACTAGACCGACACCCGGTTTTACTTCTCCAAGAGCCGCAGACCCAGAAGACATAAAGCGGTTAGCAATACTGTATCAACAAGCCAGTGCCGCCGTACAAGCCGCGCAGACCCCGCAAGAAAAAGCTATTCGTACAAAACAACTGCAAGATTTGATAACGCAAATGGGAAGCCAACACCCGTACGTTATGCAGTACATTGATAGCACCAAGGGGTCTGTAGATAGCCAAGCAATACAAGGTGGAATGAATAACTACGCCCCCGGCGGTAGTGTCGGTAGAGCCTACATAGACCCAGAAACCGGTGAGCCTATGCGTCTTGGAGAACGCTTAAGTAAATTAGCGCGTATTCTTTTGGGTATGGGATCACGGGAAGGTAGTGATCGTGGGCTAGGTTCTTTAGTGGAAAAAGAAAGAAAACCATTACAGCAAAGATTGCGGGAAGCCCGTGCTGAATCTCGCGCAAATTTACCGGAAGCGTATGACCAAAGGGTTACCAGAGAGCGCAGAGAACGCGCGGAAGAAGCGTTAAAACAAATGCAGCCGCAACCACCTGCCCCCCAAGCCACCGTACCAACTAGAGCTGAAGCATTTTCAGCTATGTTCCCAGACGCACAAGCTGCGGTAGACCAGTATGCTGCGGATAAAGCAAAAGGTGGTCTTGGCTATTTACAACGTATTGGCCGTATGCAAGACGAACGAGCCGCAGATAACTTACGCAAAATGCGTTACATAGCTATGCTAAATAAAAACCAGAACATCTTAGATGCTATTGATCCAGCGCAAGGTGGAATAAATAATTACGCTCCCGGCGGTAGTGTCGGTAGAGCTTACTTAGACCCAGAAACTGGGGAGCCTTTAGGCGCAAGGGATAGAATTTCACGTCTTATTCGTGGATTATTCGGTGGCTTAGACGAAGATGAGTTATATAAAAACCCCAATGCTATGTCTCCAGAGGAACTGCTTAATTTCCCCAGCGAAGCAGAAATACGTAGAGCCAGCCATAACGTACCAGAAGCAGAACGACTTAGCCCCCAAGAACTTAATGCCCTTACATTCGAAGAGGGGCGGCAACGTTTAATAGATCGCGCAATGCAAAGACGAAATCAGCCACCACCGGCAGCGGAACCAGCACCAGCACCAGAACCGGAACCAGACGGACCATTTATGGGTCCACCTACCGCAGCGGAAGCGTTTTCGGCTATGTTCCCCAATGCACAAGCTGCTGTAGATAGATACGCTGCACAAAAAAATGCACCGCAAGCTGCACCGCAAGCTGCACAGCAAGCTGCACCTAAATCACGTTGGGAAGAAGAACTAGACCGATTGACTAAACAATCAGAAAACCCATACACCCAGTTGTCACAAGCGCTTGGTGGTTTTGCGCGTGGTGCAGGTAGGGGGGTAGGGATGGGCTTACTTGGCGCGTCGCAAGGATTGGGCGATTACAAAAAAGGTATTGACGCTCAAAGAATGGCGTTGATTCAACAAATCCGTAACGACGAAATAAGCAAGCAAGAATTTGATATTAAGAATCGTGAACTCAATGCGGCAGAAGAAAGGAATAGAATACAAGAAAAGTATTATGATGCAATGAGCGCCGCGCAAACCGCTAGAAGTGAAAATGATCTAATGGAAATTGCTAGCGACTATGCTATTAGTGTTACTGAAGACCCTAACTTCCGGGGGGCTTTAACGACTAGGATAGAAAATAGTATGGAAGCTAAAGGCAAAACAGCCGCAGAGAAAGCGGCAATGGTTCAAAACGCTTTGGCAGAAGAGCGTAACAAAACTATGAATGAGTTTTTACAACGCGTAAGGGGCGGTATGAATAGCGAATTGCAGAGTTTACTTGACAAATATGCTACTCAATCTGGACAGTAATTGCTATGGCTACTTTAGAGCAATTAGGCCGAGCGTTAAAAAACGCTGATGCGGCTGGCGATACAGAAGCAGCTACGAAATTAGCAAATGCAATCATCCGACAGCAGAAAGCATTTGAAACGGAATCAGCGATTTCTGTATTCGATCAGTTTACTCCGATAGGCCCAGAGACAAGTTTATTTGGGTACATACCAGAAACTGCTAAGGCCATAGCTCGCGGTGCTGCCGGATTGCTGGAATCTTCCGCCTACGGTGGGGCTTTTGCATTACCAGAAGAAACGGAACAAGCTGCTCGGAAAGGTGTAACCGAAGTAGGTAAGGCAGTACAAGAATCCGATCTCCTTGCTCCGGGTGCCGCATACCAAGACAATACTTATATCAAGTTGATGGAAGGGCTAGGCTCTACGCTGCCTTTCTTGGGTGCTGGTCTATTAGGTGGACCCATTGGTTGGGGCGGTGCCGCTGCTCTTGCTGCTAGTGCCGGAGCTGGTGAGGCGGGGCAACGTGCGGAAGCTGCCGGTGCTACAGAAGAACAGATAAGTAAAGCCGCTGGACTTGGTACCTTAGTTGGTACAACAGAAATCCTGCCTATTGCTGGGGTTGTTGGTCGTGCGCGCCGAGTAATGGGCAAAAATAGTAACGAAGTTACTAACACCCTAGCTGAAAACTTCCTTGGTAAAGTAAATAAACTACGCAAAGAAACCAAAACGGGGCGCATAGCTCAAGCAGCATTGGAAGAAGCAGCGCAAGAAGCTGCCGCAGAAGTTGGGCAAAACTTAATTTCGCAAGGTGTGTACGACCCGTCTACAGATACGTTTGCAGGTGTAGCAGAGTCCGCCGGATTGGGCGGGGGTGTAGGTGGTATTGTCGAGTTCTTAGCGGAACTTCTGCCTGTTGGGAAAGGTAGAAAAGCACCCGAAGCAGCACCCGAAGCAGCACCCGAAGCAGCACCCGAAGCAGCACCCGAAGCAGCACCCGAAGCAGCACCCGAAGCAGCCCCAACAGCCGAAGTAGTACCGCCAACACCCGGACCAGCACCTGCTGCGCCAACAGCCGAAGTAGTACCGCCAACACCCGAACCAGAATTTACTATACGTCCAGAAGACGAAGGGCGTACCGCCGAAGACCTTGACGAGGAAGCGGATAACTACGCCGATATTAATCCTAGAGAGTCTGCGTACTACCGCCAAGCAGCAGCACAAAAACGCGCGGAAGCTGGCGTAACGGAACCAGTACAAGAAACACCACCCGAAACAACAGCGGCACCTGCTGCGGCAACAGTCGAACCAACAGTCGAAACAACACCCGAGCCAACAGCAGCACCTGTTGCGCCAACACCCGAGCCAACACCCGAGCCAACACCGGAGCCAACAGCAGCCGAGCCAACAGCAGCCGAAACAACAGCGGCACCTGCTGCGTCAACAGCCGAACCCCTACTAGCAGGGGAAAAACTAAAGGACATGGCGGCGCAGCTTCAACGCGAAGAACAACTTCGTACGCGGTCGCCGGATGTAGAAACCGACGTGATTAAGATAGTTGAATCTGTAAAGACACCAATGCATAAAACAAAAGGGCGGTACGCGCCAGATTTTTCTGCGCGCGTGTACTTTGGTACAAGTTCCGATACTGCCTCACTGCGCGACAAAGCAATAGGCTACAACCAAGCCGATGTTGCAGGAGAGTTTGGAGCCATTATAAACGCCAAGCAATATTACGAACAAACAAAAACTGGCAAAGAATCCGACTCGATTGACATTGGCCTACGCAGTATGGCTTTTGATTCGGTTTACAAAATGGGCCGAGACAAGAATTTAGCTAAACGCGCAAATGCCGCTATCGAATATGTACGTAAAGAATTGTCTCCAGCAACTAATGCAAAACTTGACGAGTACATAAAAGAAGCCGAAAAGAATTTAGTCAAATTCAATAAAGTTGATTTTAATCAATTAAGTGCAGACTTAGTTGACGCAGCAAAGAACCAAAGTAACCCTATTGTTGAAGATGATTTAAGCCCACTTAATCTATCTAAAAGAAATGTAAAACAGATACTTGATAAAGTACAAAAAGCCAAAACAAGCTACAAAGCCAAAACCCTAGCGGAAGAGCTTAGTTCTTTGGCGACACGTTCCTCTACTTCGCCGGAAATAAAAATGGCTATAAGGTCTGTATTGGCTGCGCCAGCAATGCAGAAGTTTGGCTTGGCAGACACTACCACCAAAGAAAAATCCAAAACGTTCCAACAAAAGGAAGAAAACGCACGCGCACAGCAAGAACGGAAAGAAAGACTCGCCGAAGCTAAAGCTAACAAAGCAGCTATTGACGCTTCAGCTACTGAAGTTAACGACGGCAATGCACAAGAGTTAGTCAATCTAGTTTTTGCCGAACTAGACGAGACAGCCTCTGACTACGACCCGGAAGCTGCCGCACTGGTAAGTAAATTTAACGATGCTACGGACTTCCTTCGCGCTGATGCTGTAAGTAACGTAGCAGGTCCGGCTTCTACTAAAACACAAGAACTTGTTAATAAGGGTGACCTTGTAGGCGCGCTGGAACAGATAGCCAAAGATTCACCAAACCCAAGAGCAAAAGCTGTAGCGAAAAATTTAGCTAACGCCGTACGTAGACTTAGCGGACCAGACGGCAAGACACCACGAGTATCTGTAGTTGCTGGCATGCAGAACTTGGCTGGCGAAACGTTGGCTGGTGGGTACAGTAAGATGGGCGGCGTACAAATAAACAGCGACATACCACTTACTAACCACACGCTTATACACGAAGCTTCACATTTAGTTACAGACGATGTTATATCGAATCCTTCGCATCCAGTAACGAAAAAACTTACAGCACTGTATAAAGAAGCAAAGAAACTTCTACCAACCGTGTACGGCACAGAATCTCTTGGGGACTTCGTATCGGAGTCATATACTAATTCTGATTTTCAAAACATGCTGGCTGCGGCAAAGAGAAATCCACAAGAACAAACACTGTGGAAACGATTCATTAGCGCCATAGGCGAACTGCTGGGCATAAAGTCAAAACCAGAAAACATGGCTCAAGAAACCATACGACTAATAGACGCGATTGTTGCTCCGTCTATACAAACAAAAGACGGCACCACCTACCAGCAGTATGCGTCAGACGGGAAGCTGCAAGAGGGCTACGAGTTTCTGTCAGGGGCCGATATCGGTTATGCAAATCCATCGCTGCTAGCCAAATCTATCGCGCGGGTAACAAACTTCCTTAGTAAGGTAGGGGTAACTACCAGACGTGCCGTTATGGATGGGCTTTCTCTGCGGAACCATGTAGAAGCAGCACAAGGATACAGCATAGGGCGCGCCGCCAAAGGCCTAGAATACACCCTACAACAAAAAGACGGTTTAAGCCAAAAAGAAACTGAAGAATTTGCTGAAAAGCTGAAAGAATACACTGAGGCGTTTAAAGGAGACACCGACGCACTTAACAGAGCCAGCGAGTTTGCAATAGATAGCACCGTAGAGGAAGTTAGCGTTTGGAAGCCCGAAGAAGCCTATGCTACGTGGAGTTACTATTACGTAGACAGTAACGGCAAAATGCAAGAGAAGTGGGGATTCAAAACCAAAAAAGACGTTGAAGCTGCCGTACAGATTGTAAAAAATTTGCTGCCTGCGGAAGATATATACACGGAAATAGTTACTAGGTCTCCAGATTCGGACAAAGTAAAGCTGCACAAAAAATTAACCGCGTTGTACAACACCTTAACCCCAGCACAAAAGAAAGCGGTTGAAGGTGTTAAAAATGCTTATGCAGCTATGAACGCTAAAATACTTGACGCTATAGACAAGAGATTGGCTAAGTTTGAAATAGACAAAAACGTCAAACGTTTAGTCAAAGAGCGTATATTTAAAAAGATACTTACCTCCGGCGTAATAGACCCTTATTTTCCTTTAGACCGTGTAGGTGATTATTGGTTGGCGTATACCTACGCAACACCGTCTGGGCAAATAGATCGTGTTATACGCGCGTTCGAAACATCTACTGAACGTGACCTTGCAGAAGCCGCGCTTGAAAATGACCCAATGGCGGATGGAGTAGAACGACTATCGCTAGCTGACTTGCAAAAAAATTCGTTTATGAATCAGATACCGACTAGCGCAATACTTGAATTGCAGAACGTTGTTAAGAACCTTAGCATACCCGATACTAACGCAGAGGCTAAGAAAGCGTTCCTAGAAGAAATTGATAAGATTCTTATGCGTTCATTGCCCGAGCAAGCGTTGTTGCAAGGATACAAAAAGCGAGCAGGTACACTCGGTTACGAGCGTAATTTCTTAAAGGCGTTTGAGAACCGATACCAAATTAGTATTAACAGCTATGCAAATTTGTTGTACGAGCCTGAAATATCAAAGTTGCAAAACGAAATACGAGCCGAAGTAAAAGCAAACAAGGATGAGTACAAAGAAGGGTCTTTCCAACACGACCTTGCTACTACCCTAGCAGGAACCAAAGAAGAAACAGACCGTATAGGGCTTAAATTACCCAGCTATGCTGAGTTTTCTAAGAACCCAAGAACATCTAAGTATGCACGTATGCTTAGATCAGGTGTGTTTATGTGGACACTTGGTATTAACCCGTCTTCTGCGGCAGTAAATATGTTAGCCATACCAACAGTAGTGATGCCACAGCTACAAGGCAAGTTCGGTCTTGTAAGAGGTACAGCGGCAATGAACGCCGCTATGCGTGTGTATATGGCATCTGTTGGTAGGGACGCCAAAGGGAACTTCGGTGTAGGGGTTAGGAATATATCTGGTAAAGACGCTAAAGCATTGGCTCCCCTTACTGAATTAATGGTGAGAACTGGTCACGATAAACGCACGATTGCTGCTGAAATGGCAGATATGGATAGTGCTTCCACCTCTTTATTCCACAAAATAAGCTTTGCGGCTGGGTTTATCTTTAACCACACCGAGCGTTTTATACGGCAGGTATCCGCTGCGTCGCACTATATAGCTTCAGTAGAAAAGAAATTTAACAAGAAATTCAATGAGCTTACCGACGCAGAGATGGCGGCAAATAAAGACGAACTAGCAAAGATGGCTATGGAAGCCGTAAACTTCATGGAGTATACGAACAGTTCCGCTGTACTCACCACAGCTCCACGATACGCACAAGCTGATGCGCCTAGTATTATCTACCAGTACAAACGCTACCCAATGCAGATTGCTGCAATGCAATTCAAAATGTTCCGTGGGTTGCGGGATACTATGTTTAAACGCGGGAGTATGACAGAGCAACAAAAAGCCGAAGCCGCCGAGCTTACTAGAGCATTAGCCTATACATACGCAAATGGTGCTGCGTTGCTAGGCGTTAAAGGTTTGCCCCTGTACGGGATTATAGGCGCTCTTTGGGACATATTCCTCGGTGATGAAGACGAAGACGATTTTAATACCCTAGTAGCAAAAGAAGTTGGCCCTAAGTTTTACTACGGCGCTTTAGCTACCCTTCTTGGACTTGACGTAACCGACCGCGCGGCTCTGACAAACTTGATGATACGCGACCGGGGCAACTACCGTACGTCTGGATTTGCCGAAAGTGTTTTGTATGGTATTGAGACTTTGGGTGGTCCTAGTATTGGTATTGGCTTGCGTACGATTGAATCCGCAATGCAACTGCGTGACGCCGACCCACGTAACAATAGACGCGCAATAGAGAATATGTTGCCCGCTGGTATATCTGGTGGCTTAAAAGCATACAGGACTTATACAGAAGGCTACGAGACTGTACGGGGTGACACCATACTCGCAGACATAACCATAGGCGACGCCATACGTCAGACTGCTGGTTTTAGACCCGCGCAGTTCCGGCTTGAGCAGGATAAGCTGGCAAGAAATTACCGAGTATCGCGCGGTATATCTGACCGACGAAATAAGTTGCTGGACCGTTACAGTTTCGTATTAAAGGGGCAAAGCCCAGAGACGCTTGCTGAAGTAATGCAAGACATAGCTGAATACAATAGGGACCACCCAGAATACCCCATAGCTAGCAAAAACTTGAAAACCTCAACGCGTACACGTTCTCGTAACGACATGATGGCAGAATTAGGTGGCGGTATGGTGGCGCAGAAATGGTTCTTGGATAACTTGCTGCGGTCAAACCGAGAATTTGGAGATTTGTAGGTAAAAAAATGCCCCCAGTAAGGGGGCAAAGTCATCCGTTCAAAGGGAGAATGATGAAGGATACATATATAGTACTATAGCACTATTACAAGCACAATATATTCCCCCGCTATGATTTCCGCCAAACCCGCAACCCGTGCCTACCGTTACTATCGACGCATACCCTGAATACAAGTCTTACGTCAGCCGTATCGTAAGCTTTCTTTATGTTTTTCTTAGCCGCTGTTGTGTTCACGCACGGTACAAAAATAGAAGAACCACAAACAAATCCATCCAAAGGTATGTTTATGTTTACTCCGTCAGGGCATATTGTCAGGACGTTATTCATCAACGTCTAACGACACTTCAAGTACATAGGACGTACCTATATCAATTTTAGTACCCGAACCCAACCGGACCCGTGTACTACGCCCACCCATTTCAGTAAGTATCCTGTTGCGTATACTGTTCCAGTGGTAATTTTTCTGCAAACACCATGCCTTGAACGGCCCCGGCAGAATGTACAGTTTATTAATATCATACTCATGTCTTCCAACCCATTTGTTGTGGGGCATAGCATCTGGGGATTGATATACGTTTTCCAAATCAGGTACTACCAAGCCAGAGTTAGTGCTTTTTATACGTAGAAATTGGTTTATGTTATCCGAATAGTATTCGCGCACAATATCAGTAATGCCCATGTCCAATTCTACAGAATTCTCTTTCTGGTTTTTTAGCATGTTGATAATCCACCAGTAGAATTCGTTTGTATTCCAATCTAAAAGCCCAATTTTTTTGGCCTCCTCTACACCCACATACGTAGTAGCGGCTTGGGCGCACCAATATCTATGCTGTGGAGTCAACCCTGCATCGCGGTCTATGTGTTCCAGCATCTTGCGGACACTTCGTTTTATCTCGTCTTTGTTAGCTATTACGTGCTGTATGTATAATTCTCCAGCATGTCCAAAGTTTTCTAGCATAAGTTGCCGTAAAGCATAGCCACGTTTAGTATCTTCTGTTCCGGTAAGCAGAAGTGTCGCTTCGTTATTAACTACCCTGCCAAGTTCGCCTTTGGGGGAAGCGCGATGCCTAGAAGCTCGCTCTATGATACTACTGTTGCCAGAAGCTCCTACCAGAAGGCTCCATGTTTCTCCCCTATACCGCTCTTTGTTTTGTCCTGAATTAGTTAGACGGTTACGTTGCTCCCCGCTAGACACCCCGTAAGAAAAGTCACTTGCTTGCTTACCTTCTATGTTAGACATTTCGTCTACGTACAATACGATGTTTTTATAAATTTCGGCGCGTAGAAATAACGAGTAGTGAGTATCCTGCCCTTGCACTACCAGCTTTTCTGGGTCTCCCCATACTGACGCCCCGGCTTTTTGCCCACCTGTTTTCCCATACCCCGAATCTGCGCTTGTTAGGTTATAGGTGACACCGTGTATCCCCGGCACAAATTGCATTAGGGGCGAACCAAAAGACAACCCAAACATGTATTGGTGTACGCCAAAATTAGGCCGGTTGAAATAGGTGGGTATCTTCTTCCATTCTTCCAACGTGCCACGTTTCTTAAACGCCGGAAAATACTGCGCGGTCCTAGCGCCCGGCGGGTTTGGTTTTACGGTATGAGCAAAGATTTCTCTATCGCCCACCACAAATGATTCACAATTTTCTGTCCAACCAAACTGGGTGCGTACGTGTATTTCGTCTTGGGTTTTTTGTAGTTCTTTAATCCATGCTTCCATATAGCCCATCAACCTCTCTGCTGATTTGGCTCGTACAAAAATATCGTTGTTGCACATTTCTTTTCTAAATTCTTCTGGGGAAGATAGTTTTACTGACGGAGAAACAAAATCATGTACGCCTTCTCGTTTTGTATGGTGTCTGACCAAGTAGCATGGCCCGTCTATTGGGTCGCGCAAACGCTGCATTAAATACAAATCGTTATCGTGTATTTGTATTTCTTCTGGGTCTCCGTCTTTGTTTTTAGTTAGCAGGAACACGCCACCATTGGCCCCCCGCGCGTACGGTCTTGGGTATGGCGGTATGTGGTAGGTTCTCGTGGTGGGGGCAATGAGTATCGAGTCTTGGCTCTCGTCTGGCTCTACCTCTACCGGAGCATATTCGGCAGTGTTTGTTACTGTTATAGGCTTTATCGGTACTTCAACTATGTTATCTTTGGCCGTAGCTTCCTTAAACTCGCCGCATAAACTTATTGGTGTACGTATCTTATTCTTATACGGGCAGCCTTCGCATTTTGTCGGGTTGTCTTTCTCAAACGTAATACAAAGGTGCGGGGTGTCTATACCGGCAGCAACACTTTCTGTTTCCTCAAAAGAATAATCTTTGTACTTTGAAGATACTGCGTGTATAGCGTGTTCTTCCTCGCAAAACTTAGCAATAGACAAAACATGTAGCCACTGTCCGTATGTAATTTCGTTTGGGTTATCCAAAGCGTGTTTAATTTGGGCACAGCCTGACCCTGCCACTATCTTGGCAAACATGTTTGCTAACTTATACGATTTGTTCCCCGTAGCAGCCAGCATGTCTGCTTTGTCTTGCTCGGAGAAATTACGCGATTGTAGCGACGGGGTTTTCTCTACGTTTATTTTAGGTAGCTTGCTGGCAAAATCCGCTAACGATACGCGCTTATCTAAACTTAACAGTATGGAAGTGGATAGAGGCGGGCTAGATTTAAAATTATGCGTACCGGGTACGCGCAGTATACGGGCGGAATCGGCAGTAACTACGTGGTCTGCGTCAAACCCGTCCTTTATACAAGCGTTTTTAAGTTGCTCGGCTACTAATTGCCATTCGTCTTTGTCATAGCTTTTATCTAAAACCCAATAGACATGCAGCCCGTTGCCCGAACTAACAACAATAGCGGGTTCGTCTAGGTTATATTTAGAATAGAATTCATACAAAGCACCCAATGCAATACGCTGGGTCTTATATGTTTTGCCTTCCCCACAATCAATGTCTAGGAAAAGGCTTTTCATTTTGTTTACGTTAGCGGCTTTTCTACCATTCTTTGGGTCTTTAAACGTAGCTAACGCAAAGTAGGCATCATGCCCTTCTACATCAAAATTTTGTGCGGTATCAATCAGTGAGTCTATGGAATTGTAGAACTTGAATTTTGGGTGTCCGTTCTTTATACCAACTGTACAATAGTGCCCTTCATCACTTAATACCGCAGTTAAAAACTGCTTGGTATCCATTTTATTTTACCCAGATAAATAGGGGCACCTGTATGGTGCCCCCCAGAAAAACACACTAGCTACTCATCGTCAAATTCGTCAAGCAAACTAGCTAAATCTTGAGTTTCTGGCTTATCTGTTTTCTTCTTGTTGGCTCGTACTTTGGGTTCTTCGTCTGCGTCATCAGAAGATTCACTAGCAAATAGCGGTGGTAAAGCAGGACGGTTTGTGGTCCCATCAGAATCACGCTTGGTAGAAACTTTTATTTCTACTAAGTCTATGGTGTCCTTATCTTGCTGGACGGAAACGGCTATCTGCAATTCGTCTTCGCTAAGGGGGCGTACTGGTTTAAAAAACAGTTTAGGCGTAGAACTATTCGTGTCAAAACGCAACTCTGTAATTACAGAAGCCAGCGGTGTTTTATGGGCGTTCAAATGCCGGGCGTAAGCCTGCATAGACATTTTCTTTTGGTCATCGCCAAAAATACTGGTAGCTGGTAGGGATAACAGGTATGGCTCATTAGATACGACCTTACCGTTTTCATCCGCTAATAAAATCGCAATGCGCTGTTGGAATCTGCAAGCACGGCTATCGCCCTGTCCAGAACCTTTTATGTTCTGTGGGCAGTCCATACAACTGGCACTTTGTCTACCGTCTTCCGGTACTTCGCCAGCGGGTTTCTGTGTTTGAGTATTAGCTGACCAACATACCGGTGGGTTGCTTTCACCGGCGCTATACGTACCTTCATAGTACATGCGCGATATAGGCGCAGCCTTTACTACTACCACTTCCAACGTTCTGGATTCAAGCTCGGCAACTTCCTTACCATTAACTACTTTACGGAAAACGCCACCACGTATGCTTAAACGCCGTGTTGATGCAAAAGCCCCACCAGTAAGGTTAGTTTCTGGCTCAAGCAGTTTCATCAAATCTTGGTAACTAGCTGGCATATTGCTTTGTGTTACTGCGATATTACTCATTTCATTCTCCTAATTGGATTCGTTTTGGTTTTGTAAATTCTTTTCATTATCAGCGCGTAGTGCAGCAATTACTGCCGGTATGTCAAACCGGTATGTGTTACCCGCTTTTATATAAGTGTGTCTAGGTATTGACCCGTTACGCACCCAATCGCGAACTGTACTGGGCTTCACGCGTAGTGCCTGAGCTACTTCTTCAACCACAGCCCATTCGCTACTTTCTTTACTTGCATCACTCACTTGTTTGTCCTCCGTACATTGATTGTATATTCACTATCGACGTTGAGGCCGGGTGGTAGCAAGTCGGGGTTTTCTTCGAGAAAGACTCGCATATTACCCTGATGCAGCCGCTTTTCCAACAAATCAACAGCGTTATTTTCAACTATAAACTTATTCATAGAATCCCAATCGCTGGTCCAAAACTTTTTCTTTACCGTACGGTAAAACGTACCGTTGCTAGTACGAACAGATTCGACACCGGCGTCATTGCAATGCTCAAGTAACGCCTTCTTTATGATGTCTAACTTGTTGTTGTACTCTGCTTCTTTTTCTGCCAGCTCTTTAGCAATCTCGTTTTTCTTATCCCGTATCTTGATATAAGTAGAGACGAGTTTATCCACACTAACTTTGCTTTCGTTAGTCATTAGTCATTCTCCGTTTGTGTTTTATATTGTATAGTTTATTATAATACAGTTTTAATCTAAAGCAAGCACCTCGTTGTACAAATCTATAATTTTCGTATGCACGTCTATTCGCAAATCAAGCAGCGAATACATTCTCTTCTCAACCTGAGAGCCAACCAACTGCACTACCGTACAGGGATGTTTTTGTCCTGAACGGTGAACACGGGCGTTGGCTTGCGCGTAGGTTTCTAAAGACGGTACTGGACCCCACCACACAATAGTATTTGCGGCAGTAAGTGTTACACCGTGCGCGGCAGCTTGGGGTTGTATGATGAGTACACGGGGGGAAGCAGTCTCCTGAAAACGCTTAAATATCTCGGTCCGTTTTGCCGCAGACACATCACCACGTATAATTTCGTTTGTTATGTTATCTTCGGTTAGCTTGGTAGATAGCAAATCAATAGCGTGTTTGAACGGTACGAACACCAACACTTTTTGGCTGGACTCGTCTATTACTTCTTTCAGAACCCTGTATCGGTTTTTTATGTCAAACTCTACTACCTCTCCAGTGTCGGTATAGACCGCGCCACATGATATTTGCAATAACTTGTTCATATTAACAGCAGCGTTAGCCGCAGTTATTTGTTCGCCAGCCGCCACAGCCACCATGTCTTTCTTAATTTGCTGATAGTATTTCTTTTGCTGCGGAGTTAATTCCACGTCACGTTTTGTGTACGTCATTTCCGGCAGGTCAAGACATTGTTGTTTTGTAAACCGAATAGCTGGCTGTAGTGCATTAAAAACTGTTTCCGTAGCGGTATCTTTTTGCACCCATTTAAACTGCGTCACCTTGTACATAACCATGTCCCTAAAGGCACCAAAGAAACGCGGCACACTTTTGGGGTTTACAAGTTTAGCCAAGCCGTACGCGTCCAGTGGGGATTGTGCAGCAGGTGTACCGGTCATCATCCACAGCCAAGAGCTAGGGGTTATTAATGAGTTTAATACTTTCCAGCGTTTTGATTGTGCGTTCTTATAGTGAGTTGCTTCGTCTACAATGAACAAATCAAATCCACCGTTGGCAATCTCATCCCGTACTATTTCTACGCCGTCGTAATTTATAATTACAAAATCAGAACCACTTTTGATTATTTCTTTCCTAGCCGCGCTGTTGCCGTGCGCTATGTCTACCGTACGGTGCATGGCTACTTTAAACAAGTCTGTTAGCCACGCTGACGACATGATAGACAACGGGCATATAATCAACGCTCTTCTTATGATGCCTTGCTTCATCAGGAAATCTGCTGCCCATATCGCCGCACCTGTTTTTCCCGTGCCTTGTTCGTTAAAACAGAACGCACGTTTGTGCATTGTCAGGAAAGCCGCTGTAGTTCTTTGGTGGTCGAAAGGCGTAAACTGTCCGGGCCAATCGTACTTTCCGTTTATTGGCGACGGTACATTACGTATGTTTAGATTGCTTAGGACACGCGCTTCGTCTATGCCCCACCTAACTAAGACTTGGTTGTCGTCTAGTTGTTTACTTGTTGGTATTGCCGCAGTAATTTTTTCGGGATTACGAACCCGCAGAAGCAAAGCTCTGTTATCAAGTACTTCCATTCATGTCTCCCAATTACGATTTGGCTTTCTTTTTCTTGTAGTTTCTTGAACGGTTCTTGCTGACGCTTTCTATCTTGTAGCCGTCTTCGTTGGTGCCACCTTTGCTAAGAGCTTTCTTGTGGCTAATATCTTTACCCTCTCGCTTGTCGGCTTTACCGTTATGGTTTTTGTCTACACCATCTCGGTCTACGGCGCGTCTAGCTCGGGCACGTATAGCACGTTCTTTCTTTTCGTCGCGTGCTTGTTCCTGTTTCCATTCTTTCTTATACGGTCTCGGTTTGTTCTTGTACGGCATAATATTTCTCCGCTTCTTCCTGTTTAAGTACTTTGTATAGGTCCATTGCTAATTCATGCAACCCTATGATGTGTGTCTCTGCTTCTTTTAACCAATAGGGATAGTTTCCTTCCTCGTATACTTCGTCTTCTGCCATTACTGCAAGTTCCATAGCAATAATTTTAGAATCACTAAAAACGTCAATTCGTTTAAGTAGTTCGTCTTTGTTGTATTTCATCATCCTATCTTCTCCCGTTATGTGAACATTCAGTTACAATACAATGTGCTTTGCACAATCCAGTAGGTCTTGGGTTCCAAACATCTTTATCGTACGCTTTCTCTAGCTTTGCGTATTCTGTCAGCCATTTTTGCCATAGCTGAGGTTCGTTCTCTACAACGTAAGTTTCTTTAATGAACGCGTTGCATACCACAAACAACAACCCGCTCTTTACTACTTTTATTTCAGGAAAGTGCTTGAATACACAAAGCGCCATAAGTTCAAGCTGGCCCTTGTCAGCATACTTCGCTGACTTTCCTGTTTTGTAATCTATTACTTTCGCTATGCCGGTCTCCCGGTTCACTACTATTAAGTCGGCTATACCCCTGTACCAAACATCTTTATCAAAAAACCCACAGGGTTCTAGCTTTTCGGTCAATCCCATTTTGTATTCACACAGCTTATCCCCAGCCATGTCTTTCAGTTTATCCAATACTTTCAATGCGTAATCAAACCGTGGGTCTAGGTTATCCACAACCCCGCTAATATATTCTTCGGCGGCTTTGTGAAACTCGTTTCCGTAAAGTATGGCTTCTGTTTCAAAATTTTCTTCGTAATCTTTTACAACCTTTAGGTGATAGTATTTTTTAGGACATTGGTCGAACGTCTTTATGCTGCTGAAAGACCACGTTGGTTTTCTGTCCACTTCGCCCATTCGATACACTCTCCGTAGTTTTTACCAATCTCCACGTCACCACGCACAGGAAGGCCGTTTGCCCACTCTGGTGTATAACGCATGCAAGAATCCACGTAAGTAGCTGCTTCTTCTACTTCCGCGTCTGGTACACAGCATACCACAGAATCGTGTACAGTGAGTGCTATAGGGTATCTCTTTGATATTAAAAGCATTTGATCTGCCATTACACAACGTGCGATTCCCTGACACACGTTTTCTATAACTTTCCCACCGTATATTTTGGTCCAAGACTTCATACGGGCAGTCCAATAAGAAAATTGCAGCCCTTTGTCGGTCTCTTCTGCTTTCAGTTTTGGATAAAACATTAACAAACCCGAGGGTAATCTAATAGCATTGTGACGTGGAACAACGGATAGCACGTTGCCCCGGCCAAGTTCATAAACATCGTTCTGGTACATTCCCATCAACGTGTTTTGCGCCTGTCGCCATAAGTCTGTTATCTGCCCGTTACTATCGCGGTAAGCATCTACAATCCGTCGGGCTTCTTGTTCTTCTATGGTTACACCAAAAGAAGCTAACTGCTCACGGAATCTCTTGTGCCCCATACCGTAACCGCACCCAAGTATCACTGACTTTCCTATAAAACGTTCGTGCTTTGTTACCTCTGATTGCGCTTTGTTGTATATAGTTGCAGCCATTTTTACGTACACGTCTTCGCCTTTATGGAAAGCCACTACCAAATCATCTTGCCCAGCTAACCACGCAAGTACACGCGCCTCAATCTGCGCGGAGTCGGCTTCTATCAGGGTGTGGCCTTCCTGCGTACGTATACAAGATTTCAAGACTTTGGCGTTCTCCCCCCGGCTAGGTAGGTTTTGCAAGTTTATAGAGTCCTGACCGCCCCACCTGCCAGTGTGCGCTGCGTAATACTTAATCGGCACGGGCAGTTTCCCCCGCTTTGCTACGGCTATAAAACGTTCTGTGCGTGTCTCTTCCAGTGTACTTTTCAGTCCCAGCCTTGCAGAAACAAGTGCCTGTACGTCGGGGTTCTCGTGTTCTTGCAGTTCTTTTAGCCCTGAATCTGTTTTGGCAAAAGCAAACGTTTCTTTGCCGGTTCTAAGGCTTATTTTAGTCGGTGGTGTTACACCAAAACTTTGCAAAGCTTCTGCAAACTTGTTATTAGACATCAGTGATTTCTTATCTAGCCCGCAACGTTCCAGTAATTGTTCGCGGTTATAACGTATTCCTTGCAAGTGGGCTTCTAGTTTCGGCGTATCAAGTACGAGCTGTGGCTCTGTAAACATGCGTAACGTCATGTTAATAACTTTGAGTTCGTTTTTGGGGAACACAGGTACAAGCCGATTGAACAGTTTGTAAGTAAGCTCAACGTCGTTTATACAATACTCGCCGTACCGTTTTAGTTCTTCCGCAGAAAAATCAGCTACCCGCTTACCTATTGCGTTTACTACTTCGGTTCCTTTTTCCCCCAGTTCGTATCGTTCGACAAGTTTAGCCAACGAGCCACCAACATCCATGCCGTGAATAGCGCGCGCCATACACAAAGTGTCAAAGAGTACACGAGGGTGAATATCAAACACCCAACTAAGAATAGCACCATCGAACATAGTGTTATGGGCAAGCACAGCAGCCGCTTTGAAATCGTAACCATTGCGTAACTCCTGTTTTATTTCTTCGTGGGTTCCGGTTATCCACCGCGTGTTCTCATCGTTGACTTTGACCCCAACCCCAATAACTTCGAATTCCGCGCTGCGTATGTATTCTTCTGTTGTTAGTTTACTCAGCGAAAATGTTTTTGAGTAATACGTTTCAAAGTCTATTGTTATTATGTCCACCGTTTGTTAATCCCCTTTGCAAGCCATTTCAATTAACATGTCTAAGTAGTGCCGGGCCTTACGTAAATCTTCCACACCCCCCTTTGAGCGCCAGCGAGTAATGTATTTCACAACGTTGGCCTCGTTCCAGCCGAGGTTGTTTTTAGTGATATATTCGTTTGGCTGGATTGCCAAGTGCTGATAGTGAGTGCCGCCGACCTGCGTACCGAATGCGCTGTTAGTTTGGTTTTTCTCAACAACAAGTTTAGCTCCTACTGACTTCGACGGTTCTTTTCGTATTCTTTTACCCCGCATGCACCAATCTTTCAGCGTGTCTATTGGGACATTGTGTTTCCGCGAAAGCTGCTTGAGCGATACGTCGCTGTCCATCCACTCCTGCCGTATTGCATCGACCAATTCTTGAGGGTATTGCGAGGATTGCATAGTAGTTCTCCTTAGTTTTATTGTACTTTCGTTTCTCTTGCGATTGCTTTCTCCCAATGTTTACACGCAACACAATACCAACCTTTGCGTGTAGGGATTGGGATTTCTGCGTTAGGCGGTGTTTGGTAATTGATAACTTCTTCCATTACTTCACCGCACTTGCACACCTTGTATAAACTTTTTAGTGGTTGTTTCATTGTTAGTGGATAACTATCTTAGATTTTGGTAGTGAGTATTCGTAATTAATTGTTGTACGGTTAGCGGCCAACAATCTAGCGCCATTGCTAAGGTGGAAATTCTCTGCAACTTTTGTAGGGGGCGACATAGTTATAACTTTTTGCACACTGGGATATAAGATTGGAATAGCTTCTATAAGCTCGTTTATTAATTTACGTCCAGCACCTTTCTTATACGACCACAGTGAATATGGGCAAATAATAGTGTTTATATTAGTCACGCCATAGTGCGCTTTTTCTATTTCTTTTACATCTTCTAAAAGCTTGTCCATGTAACCTAACGCATAATCCTGTAACTGTTCTTCGCTCTGCGGAATAAACGGACAGATAGCTACACACACCATAGCGTTGACTAAAACTTTATTTTTTACCACGTCTACGTCTGCGTACACACGAAAGTTACCGCTAAAACGCACAAAGTTATCTTCAAACAAGTTTGGTCTAACTGGGTCATCGACAATGTAGTCTACAAATTCTCTCCCACCGCACTCAATCAACATACTCAGTTTCCTCATTTTCCGTGTTGCTTATTTTTTCTAGTGCAGTGGTTAGCCTACGTACCAATTCAATTAATTCTTCTGCGTCGTCATCCGTTAGTTCTATTATTATCTTTTTGCTCATGTGCAATTTTCTCGTCTACCCAACGTTCGTGTTCGGCATCTTCGTCACGTTCGTAACGATAGCTTACCGGCTCATAATCTTCGTCCCCAACGCGCATAGGATTGTCGGGTAAATCTATATCGTACAAACTATAACGTCTGCTCATCTTATTAGTCCTGTTCATCCGTATCTTTTTCATCGACGCGCAAAACTTTTATCCTCTGCCCGTCAGCCAAATACCGCTTGTCTCCAATTAAAATTTCTTTCTGTGTCTTCGCTGCACGATACTTAACTATCTCGTCCATAGGAAATTTTGGGAGTACCCGGCGCACATAGTGCGCGAGCAAGTTGTACTGGTGCAGCTCTTTTATACAAGTGCTAAAGAAGTCTCCAAATTTTCCTTTCTTGTATGTCTTCTTGTTTAACGTAGCCCAACGGCTTGGTCCACTACCAACTTCGTAATTAGCTGTGAGGTTATCGAAGTCAAGACCATAGGCAACTTGGTTTCCAAGCGTACCTGTCCTTGCTCTTATTCTATAGTCGCTCATGTTTGTTTCCCCGAGAACTGGTTACGTTTGTAGGGTGTGATTCCCCGGCCCGTATATCTTCTAGTATCATCGCCTTCAACCTTTTCTTTTCTGCCGCGCTACACTGTGTAGCTACATGTATATCACTTAGCTTCAACTTATAACTTGACGAGTGCCAGTACAATGCAGCAGGTGGGTCTAGTACCAACATGTATTGCCACTTGTCTCCATCGACATCTACGTAGAACATCTCGCCAAGCATTTAAAGTTACCCCACTTTTTTAAACATAGCGGGTTGAGTATTAAATTCACTAACACGCAGTAGTTTTCCAGCAACAAGTTGTTTATGCAAAGCGCAATAGATCATGTGCTTGTTTCTTTTATTGTGAGATAGCAAAGCGCGCGTCGCAATCTGCAACACTGTAAACGTAGTACCAACGGGTACTACATCTAGCGCAGCCCGTACCTTTGCGGAAACACTTTCGCTTTGTGGTCTTGGTACTCGTTTAACAAGATGCTTTCGTCGCGACGTTGCAGTAACGATAGTGGTGGGGGCAGAAACAACGGGAACGGGAGTTGGCCCTGCTTCTGTTTTTGTTTCTCCCAACAACAAGTTTACTGCTGCTAACTTTGTTTCTAAATCTTTCTTTAATTTAAATAAGTCCATCGTATTCTCCAATTTATTGGTTGATTTAAATAGGTGCGTAAAAGCTACAAATAGTTGCTCCCCCTATTCGGAGTACTTGCCTGTATCTCTTACGGCTAACCGTAGCGTGGTTTCTCCGGCGCATACAGTTCGGGAAAAGGATTACTTGTCGCATGTCAAGTAGGCAAACCCAATCTTATGCACTGCGGATGTTTTAGCACTATGAAAGCTACCCACCTTCCGCTGGGGTATGGGGGCTACCCCCTAAATATGTCCAAGAGCAATACCCTTGAGCGCGCGAGACACGCTGTCTATGTTGTCTTCATTAACTACCCACGCGATACCGTCGGCTCTGTTTATTGCGCTTATTTCTCGTTTCTGTAATTCCGTAGCAGTATTATTACCTGCTTTGCATTCTATTGCAAAGAATCTTCCTTCGTAGCACCCAACAATATCCGGCACACCCGACCTTCCATAGCCGCCCGTTGCTGGGAAAAAGTAGTACAAATCCTTAAACTCTTTTAGTTGTGCTACTACTTTTGTTTTAACTTTCTTTTCTGGTGTCATTACCACTGTTAAGTTCCTCTATTATTTTTTGCAGCTCGTCGTCCGT
>Ga0222714_10001894_pt1 | contig 23030 bp, 32 predicted proteins | sample C33_3DmetaG_FD_165048 | JGI IMG/M metagenome (GOLD analysis project Ga0222714, IMG submission 165048) | Estuarine water microbial communities from San Francisco Bay, California, United States - C33_3D | ecosystem: Environmental > Aquatic > Marine > Unclassified | place: USA: California...
CAAACTGCCCACCGTCCTGTTTTTGGAAGCCGTGTTCCTGCATCCAGATATCGAAAGCATATTCCCAATTGCAGGTTACACCATCGCAATCGGTTAGGATAACTCTATCTTTCATTAGCATTAGTGCCTCTTTCATTGCCTTATTTTACTTTGTTAGTATAGCTTCAAATCCTTAGTTTGTCAAGCCCCAATCTAATATAACATTGATAAATATTATTATGGAAAAAGTATTACACAAACATCATATTATACCCAAACACGCCGGTGGAACCGACGACGAATCCAATCTTGTATATCTAACTGTTGAAGAACATGCAGAAGCACATCGCTTATTATTTGAACAATATGGCAGGCAGGAAGATTATCTTGCTTGGCGAGGTCTCGCAGGACTCGTAGGCAAAGACGAAATGCTAAGAGAAAAGCTATCTTTAAACTCGGCCCGGCCCGGTGAGTTAAATCCGTTCTACGGCAGGAAACATACAGAAGAAACTAAAAAGAAAATATCGGAAAGTAGAACAGGAAAGAATATTGGCGTTGTAAACAATACGTGGTTGCCAGAAGCGAGACAAAAGATATCAGAATCTCGTAAAAAGAATTCTGCCAAATATACTTTTAAACATCCCGAACACGGTGAGTTTTATGGAACAACCGGAGACTTAGCAAGAGCCTATAACTTTAGCAGAGCATCTGAAGCATACAAGTTAGCTAAAGGCGAATACAAATCCTACAAAGGTTGGACTCTTTAACTACTCAGTTAATTAATTTGTCAACGATTATCTAAATCTTTTTAGGCCGGTATAGAAAGTACCAGCATACATTGTCTTCACTTGCCTACGCTGTTGGGATTTGTTTGGATCAAAACTCAAGTGAATCCAAACTTTTCTTCCATATTCATATAAGAATTGATCATACATAATATTATCTTTAATCCACTGTGCATTTTTCCAATAATCATCATAAGACCAACCTGGCCATTGTAGATCAACTGCCATACCCTTGTTGTGTTGGCTGTTGTTTTGTTTGTTTCTAAAACCGCTGTTAACCCTAGGAGTAGGGAATTGAGCTCTTACTGGTTCTAAGCAATTTACAGCCACAGCCTTTAGATTGCCTTTTATTTGTGCTACACTAAGTCCTTTATTTGGTTGTAGCCTACATTTAAAAACGGTCCTAATAGTTAAATCACCAACGGTGTAATTTGTTGATATCTTTTCGTTATAGTCAATATTATTGTTTAATCCTGTTGTGTCAACTTTTTGAACTTCAGGATTTTTAGCAGGAGGTTTATCGTTAGATTCTTTCTGAGCTTCGCCAGTTACAGTGTCAGTACGAGATTGATTTGCAGCATATGCAGGATTCGAACCACCGCCATCGGGTGCGCCGTCACTGCCGCCGTCGTCGTCACCGGGTGCAGCTCTTCCAACTTGATTTCTTATTGCTGCTGTTGCAGCTGGGCTTTCTGGATCAGTAGGAACTAGAATACCGTCTATTACTACCGCGCTGCCATTAGATACTGATAAATCTCCAACATATACAGTACCTTGGTTAGTTACTACTGTTTTAGCAGTACAAATTCTTAAATCGTTGTTTCTATGTGCTGGGGTAGAATATACAAACGTACTAGGAGCATATGTATCAGTGTATGGATCGCAATGTAGAGGTGCAGGACAAACATCATCAGGTTCTGCATGATCCAAATGTCTAATAACGGGTATTCCGTTTATAAAAACTGTTTGTGGATTAGTTGCTATTAATCCGCCGGCGCCATCAGTATTAGGATCTCCCTGAACTGCCCATAACTCTGCCATTGCTCATTCCTTAAACCATTTGAATGCTACTTGTACTGCTCAAATACTGTTTGGCCATTTCGCCATCAGTCTTATGAACAAATAGTAGCGCACTCTTATTTAGTTTAAGTTTTGAGCTTGGATTGATAGTGAAGCTAAAAGGTCCTAGTCCTAGTCCTTGCTGCGTAGCCATAACAACCATAGGTTTTTCTAAAGTAATAGTTTCGTTGTTTTCTTCAACAAATCTTCCAATTACTTCAGATCCTCCAGAAGTCATAACAGTAACGGCATCGCTTGCTTTGTAGGGCGTTTCTAATAACATATTAAGTTCCTATTGTATGACCGGTTCCATTGTATCCAGTTTCTTCAATGTAGCTTGCCAGTTTATCGTAGCCGCCAATCTTGAAGCCGCCAACGATAATTTGTGGTACAGTACGAGCTCCTGGGAACTGTTCTAGTAATTCTTCTTTTGTATAATCAGTACCTAATGACTTATAGGTGTATGCTAAACCGTGTGTCTCGCAAAATGCCTTTGCTCTTTCACAAAACGGACACATTGGTTTACCGTAAATTTCAATCATAATTTAAATCCTTTTAAAACATTAATATCAGCATCTTGTTTAATGCCGCCAATTACATAGCTTTCAACTTCTGTCTCTTGTGGTGCAACTTGCAACCCTGAGCTAGATAACCAATGAGTTGTCCACGGTAATGGATTTGTGTTTACAGGAGCATCAAAAATAGCATCATACCCTAGTGCTTTTAACCTACGATTTGCAATATATTCTACATATTGAAATAGCAAGGTGTCGTTCAATCCAATCATAGATCCATCTTTAAAAAGATACTTAGCCCATGATTTTTCTTCTTCTACGCAAGTGCGCCACATTTCATAAACTTCTTCTTCACACTCTTGTGCAATACTAGCCATCTCTGGATCGTCTTTGCCGCTCATCCAATTTTTAATAACGTGTGTGCTTAGTGCAAGGTGTTGTGCTTCGTCTCTGGCAATAAGACTAATAATTTTAGCACTACCTTCCATTAGTTTTAGTTCACCAAATGCAAACGTGCAGGCAAACGAAACATAAAATCGCAATCCCTCCAAGATGTTAACGTTCATCATTGCCAAGAACAATTTCTTTTTGACATCACGTAGTGTACCTTCTTTGCGATGAGTAAATGCATCAGCTGCTTGAATAAACGCATCGTAGTTTTTAGTTACGCTAATTGCACGTTCAATAATTTTTTCATCATCTAAGATTGTATCAAATACTACACTTGGATCTGCGTATACATTTTTCATAATATGTGTATAGCTGCGACTGTGAATAGTTTCAAAAAAATCCCAAGTTACAATACAACCTTCTAGTTCTGGAATACTCACATGCGGCAAAAATGCCAAACAAGGGCCACGGCCTTGCACACTGTCTAGCAGTGTTTGATACTTTAAATTAGCAGTAAAAATATGTTTTTGTTCTGGTCGAAAGTTTTGATAGTCTGCTCTATCTTTTTGCAAGCTAACTTCTTCTGGCCGCCAAAAATAACCAAGCATTGTTTGGTTAAGTTTATCAAATACAGGATACCGAAAAACATCGTATCTCTGTGTGTTCTGCTCTTCACCAAAAAACATATGTTGTTTAGTGAAGTCTACCTTTTCTTTATTGAAGACACTTTTTGTCATAATTAACCCTTTTTATGTTTTAATAATACACTACGAAAGGTAGTATGTCAATAACTAAATTGCACATGCTTCACAAACCTCTTCAGAATCGGCTGTAGAGCTTGGAGTAGATGACGGTTGAAGTTGAACTTCTTTTTCGTCATCAACAAGTGATGAGGGATCTTCTTTGTAATCATAAGTGTTTTGATAATATGAGGTTTTCCAACCATACTTGTATGTTGTTAAAAGGTCCTGTAGCATTACACTCATTGGAACCTCATTGTCCGGATAATGAGTAGGATTATAACTCCAGTTACCGGATATACTTTGATCAAAAAACTTTTGCATTGCTGCTACTATTTTTATATAACCTTCATTAGAAGGCATATCCCAAAGTAGTGTATAGTAATTTTTTAATGTTTGGTATTGAGGAACAATCTGTTTCAAAGGTCCTTTTTTAGATTTCTTTACACTTAAATAACCGCGCGGTGGTTCAATACCGTTTGTAGCGTTAGAAACAATAGAGGAGCTCTCACTTGGCATCTGTGCTGATAGTGTGCTGTGACGTAGTCCGTCTTTTTTAATTTCTTTTCTAAGAGTTTCCCAATCTAAGTTTAGCGTGTTTGGAACTATTTCATCAAAGTCTTTTTTGTAAGTATCGATTGGTAGTAAGCCGTCTGCGTATTTTGTTCTAGAAAAATATTCGCACGGGCCTCGTTCTTTAGCAAGTTGGTTGCTTGCTTTTAACAAATAATATTGGAACGCTTCTGACAGATCATGTACTAGCTTCCATGCTTTTGGATCTTCATACTTTGCATGATTACGAGCTAGATAATGCGCTAGCCCAATATAACCAATACCAAGTGAGCGTCTAGCCTTAGTTGACTTTTCAGCAGCTAATATAGGATAACGCTGATATTCAATAATTTCTTCTAGTGCTCTAACTGCAAGATCACATAATTCTTCTAAGTCATCTAGTGATTTAATAGTGCCTACGTTAATTGCACTAAGGATACACAGTGCGATTTCACCATTTGAATCATCAATATGAGTCAACGGCTTAGTTGGCAGTGTAATCTCTTGACACAGATTACTCATATAAATTTTGTCTTTAAATGAGCTGTGTGTATTTGAATGATCTACATTCATAATATAGATGCGTCCAGTTTCTGCACGTTCTTTGATTAGTGCAGAGAACAACTCCATTGCATCGATGCGCTTTTTCTTAATGCTGATTTTGCGCTCATACATTTCATACATTTCTTTAAATGCTTCTGGATCTCCAAAATATGCTTCGTAAAGACCTGGTACATCGTGCGGTGAGAATAGAGTTATTTCCCCTCCAGTAATCAATCTTTCATACATTGTCTTGTTTAGCTGTATTGAATAATCTAGCTTACGTACTCTATTATCTTCTGTGCCTTTATTGTTTTTCAACACAAGAATGTCTTCAATCTCTTGATGCCAAAATGGAAAATGGACTGTAGCTGAACCTCCACGTACACCATTCTGTGTGCAACAACGCACGGTTGCTTCAAACTTTTTAAGGAATGGAACAATACCTGTATGTGCTACTTCTCCTCCTCGGATCTTGCTGTTGACCCCGCGTATCCTTCCGCTATTGATGCCAATACCTGCTCGTTGCGCAGTATAACGTCCAATAGCCATGTCACTAGCAAAAATGGAATCGAGAGTATCGTCACTATCAACAAGGACGCAACTAGCAAACTGCCTAATAGGAGTACGAACACCGGCCATAACAGGTGTTGGGATGTTGATCTTAAAAAGTGAGGTCGCATCATAATATCTTTTAACATAGTACATTCGTTCATCTTTTGGATAACGAGCAAACAATGTTGCTGCTATCATCATATACATAAACTGAGGAGTTTCAAAAATTTCTCCGGAACTACGATCTTGAACAAGATACTTGTCTACAATTTGACGTAGTCCTGCGTATGTAAAATTTTCATCACGTTTATGACTAATAAACGTGTCAAGGCGAGAAATTTCTTCATCTGAATAATAAGATAAAAATTCAGCATCATAAACGCCTCTGTTAACATTTTTTAATACAATGTCTTTAAATGATAATGGTTCAAACTGTCCAAATACTTCTTTGTTCAAACTATAACTTAGCAAACGAGCAGCAGCAAACTGATAGTTTGGATTTTCTAATGATACTAGATCACTTGCACTTCTAATTAAAATTTCTTGAATTTCTTTTGTACTCATACCTTCGTAAAACTGTAGATTTGCATTCATCTCAATTTGCGAACTACTTACTCCGGCTAAATTCTTACATGCTTCTGCTACAACAAAATGTATTTTGTCAATATTGAGATGCTCTTTTCTTCCGTCTCGTTTTGTAATCATAGTACCGTTGGACATCTTAACTCCTATTCTTGTTCTTGTTTGTATTCAATATTTATTGAAGAGGCGGCATCACATATGCCTGTTGCGAAATAAAATCTTGCGGAAGTTCATTTGTATTATTGTATGTGGTTTCATCGTAACCTATAACCATGTTGTTTACATAAAGAAGATAATAAACGTTTGAACTAGATCTGCTATATTCTATATGTATCTCAAAGTGCTCATGTTTAAAACGATCAGTTAACTGTAACGTATAGCAAATTGCTAACAGTTTCACAAATTCGCAATATTTATTTTCCTCAATGATTTCCCAAGGTGAAGGCCATGTAGCCTGATCATACGGATCACACTGAAATTTTGTTGTTGGTGCATGTTTGTAAAAGTCTATTACATGTTGTAATGGGTTTTCTGAATTTTCAAGTGTTTGCCTGAAATCTCGCCAGGCGAGTAGCCTTTGTTCGTACGGTTTACTGAACATTAATTTTCGGTCTTAACTCTAAAATAAAAATCTGCATTATCATTATTAGTAGAGTTTAACACCATCAGAGCCACTGTGTCAACCACTGTGTCACCGTCATCATCAAAATTTTCTGTTCTAAATTGTAAGCTTTGCTCGTAAGAATTGTTTCCAACAAAATCATAGTTATCGGACATTATGTTGCGATCAGAAATAGGCGACACTGTAATATTAATCGTTCCTTTTCTTACAGCATCAACCTGATTGCTCTTATAAAAATAGTCAACTTCTATGTTTTTTGGTCCGTTTGCTGGAAACTTAATTATTTTAGTGTAAGATCCTAGCTCAGTTAACCTAACGTATTGAGTATACTTGTGTTGTGTAATTACAGGACCAGCTACTTCTGGAACATAAGGTGTATTGAATAGGTACTCTAGTCCGTATCCTAACTCTTCAGAACGTTGAAACCAATCATTATCACTATTGTTATTATGATTTCCAAATTCTATACACGGATATGTTGGAGAAACTGACGAACCTCCGTTGTTACCTACAAGATAAAATTTGTTGTTTGTACTTAAATTTTTATAACCTTTGTCTATCCAGATACCTTGTCTTGAGATCTCATCAAAAATACAATTATTAAAAGTATTTGCTGATGGACCAGTCAATTGACCGCTTGATCCCAGAACTGTATCTACGCCAAAATGTACTCCGTATGCTGCATTTTTAAAGATACATCTTTCCCAAACATTATCACGAATATCATGTTTAGAATATACACTATGAGAAAGTCCATCAACGTTTACATCTTCAAAAACATTCAATGAAGAAGTAACGCCATTGGTTCCTAGCGCATTTATTCTAAATCCTGCACTGTCAATGCTAACTGGATCACCGTGACGCCATGGTCCTATGATATCGATATTTTTAAAGGTACTTCTTGTACAACTTTCTAATTGAAAACCTTGCATTGATGGTGCTGTTGTTGTTATTGTAAAGTCACTCAAGTGAATATGTCTTGCTTGATTACTTTCAGTTGTTGTAGAATCGTTTGCACGGACCAACGGTGTACTATTACCGTTAATTGTTCTAAAAGCAGGGCCATCGCCGGCTATATTAAAAACAGTTTTTGATTTACCTGCACCTTTAATTGTTACGTATGGCGGCAAGTAAATTGTAGATACAAAGGTATAGGTGCCAGGCTCAACATATAGTACCACACGACTCTGTGGATTTACTTTATTTGCATCGTTTAAGAATAATTCGTATATTGCTCTTTGGAACTGTGCTGTTTGATCAGTTCCGTCACCCGAACAACCAAATGCTCTTACACTTACTGTATCATCAAGTCTTGCTTGTAGTGTACGAAGTACTGGATTGTTTGGCGATGGTCCTGTTTGTATGTAGGCAGCATCATCTCTGTATGCATAAGTGTCTGCTAAACGAAAAAGATTTGATTTTTCTGTGAGGATTTCAGTATTTCCAACAAATGGAGCACCCTCTGCAACTGAGCCGTTTCCAATTAGCAGTTTCTGTGTATCAACTGCCCAACCAAACTCTCCGCTTGCTAATTGAGGTACGCCTGAGCCTTGATTCTCACGCCCACGTCTTATTTGTATTCTTGAGATTTGCACTACTGCCACGGGTTTCTCCTAAACATATTTTAAGTATTTATCCGCGGCTTTGGAGAATGTCTAACGTGCATTAAAAATAAAGAGCCCTCACTCTTTGCACATGTATTTAGTTGTGCTAAGAGAATTTTTCATAGTACGTATATACTCGTTGCCACCACTTTTCTGTCCACTCGTCAAACTCTTCTGGAAGTAGGTCAAACTGTTGATATTCTTCATCTCTAGTACACATAAACACATGTCCTTCACATATATTTGTACCGTGAATTTCGTTGTGTGCAAGTGCATAAGCAGTCATTTGCAGGAAGTAATCTTCAATCCATTCTTTCTTTTTAGGCTTGTTAGACTGTTTAAAGTCCATAATACAAGGCTCGCCCTTGTAAACTCCTACAAGATCCGTGGTGCCTGCATATAACTTAGGAATGTATAAAGGTACTTCGCTACCCCATATTTCACTAACATCATCAAGTGCGTGAACTTTAATACGAGTTGCCATTGCATGGGCCTTTTGAGCATACGGATTACTTCCGGGGATTGGCCAAGTGCCTGTATCAATATAATCTTCTAGATACTTATGCATACGAGTACCTACTCCAGCTGCCTCAGTTGTTATTTCTTTGGCCTTCTGTTCACCTACTCGTTTACGCCATTCTATAAGGTGTGTCATGTCCTTAGTTGCACTAAGTATCGTAGTAACACTTGCAACCGGAGGCCCACCGTCTGGTGTAGCGTATTTCCTTTTCCCGTTTGCTTCAACTCTAGATAGTTTTTCGTATATGTATTTGTTTGTTATAAGACTCATACATTACACTATACTATCAGAGACCCTTTAAGTCAACCGCATTTTTGGCCATTTGTCCAACAGTATCCTTTGGGCGGCCTGGATTGCCTGGAAGTTTTCCTACGTCGTCAACTTCGCTAGTTTTTAACTCAATAGTTTTTTGATCAAAGTTTGTTACAAGGGCTTGTAAACGAGGATCAGCATCGTATGCTGCCTTAAAAGAATCATAGGTAAAGTTTCCTTTACCCATGTTCTGCATAAGTTTATCTAACTTTTCAATTGATAGTTTGGTTTTGTTTGTGTCCTTCAAATGCTTTAGCACTTGAAAGATAACAGTTGAATCAGAACCTTCAGTTACTTTAACTTTTTTTTTGAGTGCTGTATTGATTCGCGCTTTTCACGACCAAGTTCTTCGTCGCCGCCGGCTGCTGGTTCAGCTGCTGCACCCATATCGTCAGTTGGCGCAACTTCTGCATCTGTATCAGCATCAACTGTTGGTTCCATGTCTGCTTCTGGTTCTACACCCATAGTGTCTACAGGCTCAGCTTCACCGGTTAGTTGTCCAACACCCTGTGTTAGTACGCCACGGGTTGATTCCATTGCGGCATACATTGCTTCTAGTGCTGGCTTAACTGTGCTTGTGAATGTTTCTGCTGCTTCACTACCCATTTCATCACGAATAGCATCAGCTAGCTCTAACATTGATTCTGTCTGCATTTCAGCAGTATCTTCCATCCAGCCAGTAACACGATCAACCATGTCCTTAGCTGCCATTACTAGTTCTGCTTTGTCTTCTTCGCCTTCGTTTAGACGTTCAATTGCTTCATCAATAGCAACACTTACATCATCGCGTTCTAAAATAGCAGCATTTAAAACATCAAGGAAGAGTTTGTTTTTCTGATAGCTAATAGATTGCGTAGTGTTATAACTTTCACTAGTTTGCATTTGACTTAAAGATGTACGTATCTTATTACGGACATCCTGTAGTTGTTCTGTTGTAAACTTTTCTAAATCAATTTTTGCGCCAAAGCGAGTTGCTAGGCTTTCGTTTAGCTTTTTAGCTGTTACTGGTTTTGTAAATTCTCTAATGTTCATTGTCTCTTCCCAAATGAATGCTTTGTATGTTATTTATGTCTTTAGAATATAAATCTATCCAAATCTCTTTTCAAAACTCTTGATCTTGCAATTGTTAAATCTAATCTATGTTGTCTAGATTCTATAACTGTAACATCATCTGAAGATTTCATTCTTTTTCTATAATAAACAGCATCGTTATAGTGCTTTAATAGATTTTTATCTATGTCAATAATGTACTGTGTGCTGTTTTTTCCTTCTAAAAGGCTTTTAGCTATTGCAACCGCCGAAATTTTGAAGTTAGTTACTGCAATTCGTGCATTGTTGGCACAATCGTAAATTTGGTATCCGCGAGCATTTTTACGGATAGCATATTTGCCAATGCGTATACTATTTCCCTTTTGATAGGGTAGTACTACACTTGTTGATTCAAGTTTTGTATCAATTAGCTCAAATATTTCATCTACTAAAGAAGGATCATAGTTCATTTTTCTTCACCATTATGTTGCCATTATGTACGATTTTACTTATAAGGCTCTTCCTTACAAGATTGCTGATTACGAATCTTTCTCTTTCATTGAAGCTAGTCAGAGGTACGATGTCGTTCATGCTTTCTAGTATAGCACGTTCTTCGTTAGTTGTAAAGACATTAAAGTCCCTGATCAGCTCATTTATTTTCATTTTTTATGTTTTTCCTTTAAACATATTATTACTTATCTTACTTTACTCTAAAGTTCATACTAATTACAATCCTATAATCATCGCTAAGATTGCGTGTTACAAAATGAGGAAGTGTACTATCAAACATAGCAAACTTGCCTGCTTCTGCTTTAACAGTAGTTTGTTCAATTATGTAAGGATTTGTATTGTATTGAAATACCAAGTCGCCACTATCAGGAGGAACCTTAACCCAAAATGCTGCGCTAACATGTGCTCCTCCTTTATAGTTGTCTGATGTTTCGTGACTGTGTAAGTTGGTAGATTGATTATGTCCGTGTACTACTGCCCATATAGCACTGTTGGGATCGTCTGTGCTGCCGACTTGCCAACACAGTTCGATTTCGGTCCCATATTCTTTTTGCCATACAGATTCCAGAGTTTTAACTACTCGTTGTAATTCTCTAGTGTAACTAACTCTAACATCTTCAGCACGGATGCTATCTTCGTAACTGGACATAAATCTCTTATTGTTGTAACTATCCATTACTAACAATTCTATTTCACTGAGATTTACATCCAGGTATCCGGTTAAAAACTCTCTAGTAAAAAGAGTAACCTTTTCTGCCATTAGACTAGTTCAGGCAATTTACTATAATCTACTTGATAGTATCCTGACTTGTGTATGCTAACAGCATCAGCATAGTCAGAGTCTAACAGTTCATGTGCTAATACTCCTGTTTGTTCTTCTTTATCCCAAACATAGTTGTAGGTATACACATTAAGTCCGTTAACTGTTTTAGACAACTTAACATTTTCTTTTAAACGCACATCTGAAAACAGTTTCTTAAATGCCTTGCCGGTATCTTTAGCGGCCTTGCTTGCACCTTTGCCGATGTCGTCTGCTGTTTTACTCACAGCTTTGCCAGCGTCATTAACAACAGTAGTAGCAGTATTAGCAACAGCATTGGCAGCTTTTTCTGTTTCTTTTGCTACATCGTTGGCTACATCAACGGTAGTTTCAGCAACAGCATTAGCAGCTTTCTCTGTTTCTTTAGCAACCGTGTTTGCTACCTTTTCTGTTTCTTTTGCTACATCGTTGGCCACTTTAACAGTAGTATCTGCCACCTCAACTGCGGCATCTTGTATTGGTTTGGTATCAACACTAACGCTTAGGTCAACATCGACACCTGCTATTAGAGCAAGCTCACCTTCTACACCAACTGTAAGCACATCATCTTTCATTGTGGCTCCACCACCAACTTCAGCACCTACTTGTGCGCCTACACTAACGCCAGCGCCAGCACTTGCTCCGTTGCCGTGACTGTCATAGGCACTGGTTGTATTGTCTACTCCAACACTTGCTCCTGCCACTGCGCCTGCATGTCCTGCTACACCATCTTTACCAACTTGTGCATCTGCTCCTGCATGAGCACTTGCTTCTGCGTGTACTGATGTTTCATTCTTTACTTCAACATCGCCCACTTGCTGGCTAACACTTGCTCCTGCTTCTGCGCTTGCGCCTACTTCAGCACCTACTTGTGCATAGGCATTGCCGCCACTTACACCTGCTTGAGCACCTGCTTCTGCGTGTGCTTCTGCACCTGCATGACCTTCTACTGTAGTATCACCGTAAGTAGCACTTGCTCCTGCTTCTGCACTAACGCCTGCTTCGGCACTAGCTGCGGCAGTGGTTGATGTTACTTCTGTACCTGCACTTGCATGAGCTTCAGCACCCGCATGTGCTTCTAGATCAACTCCGCCTACTGTAGTACTTGTGCTTGTGTCAGCACCTACTGCAACACTTGCTTGCGGATCGCTTATTTCTTTTCCTGCGGTGAAATCATTGCTGACTCCAACTTCTAGGCCTTCGTCTTCTTTTTCAGCCTCAGGCTTTTTGTTTTCATCAGACATTAATTTCTCCTTGTGTGTTTAATGTTTATGCTGTTTGAGATATTCTATATCTCGTTTGATTAACTCAACTTCAGTAGTGTTACGACTGGGTTGTTTCTTATAGCTTTCAAAACTTTGAACTAACATTTTGAGTTCAGTTTCAAGTATATGAATACGTTCTTGTGTTTTAAACACATACCAGCTGGCGCTCAAAAAGAATACCAATACCGTAATTAACAATTTTAACGGTATTTGCAGTTCTGTTTTTTCGTCAACGTGTATGGTCATACTTAATCTTCCGTTGGCGGCGGCGGCGGTGGCGGTGGCTTCGGTCCGGTTCTTATAGGTCTAGATGGATTTGACAATGTTATTTCTCCTAATCACATGTGTCTTACTAAAACTTTGTCGCCGGGTTTAATGCCACGATCAACTGTGCCTTTAGCTTTGGTATCTAATGTTAGATTGCCGCGCTCGTCTTTAGCGATAGCGCCAGGCTTAGTAGGATCTTTAGGGACTACTGTTCTTATTTTAGTCTTTGGATCAATTAGCGTGGTTTGTTTTTCATCATCTAACTCGATCTGTAAAAATTGATCTTCAACTATTAACTCACTTATTTTCATATCTTTTTCCTTTTAAACAGTCTTTTCCTAGATACACGTTTTTTCAATCGTCTTGCTCCAACGTTATAGCCTTTTAATCTACGAGATGCAGCATTTGTCCGTTTAGTTATTCTTGTCTTTTGTGCTTGCGATGCACCTTTGCGAGCTCGAACTGCTTTAAACTTCATTGACTTTGTTGGGCTTAGTGGCGCATTACAAGTAGTTGCCTTTGATACAATTCTACCGCGTCTTGGACCCGATGTGCAACGATATTTCCTTACGGTTTCGCCGCCCTTTCTACCAAATATCTGTTTATAGCCTTCAGTTATTTCAAGTACTAGCATTGCGTTACCTACTCTTGTTTAACGCTTGTACTCTGCGACTGGCTGGGTTAATTCTTTTAGTTCTACGAGCTTTGCGTACTATACGTTGTCCTAGTCTAGCTTTGATTCTTTTAAGGCGAACTCGTTTCTTAATGTCAGGTGAAGCAAAACATTGCTGCGGTGTTGCAACTACACGACCGTGACGACGACCTCCTTGACAGCGATATTTGCGGACGACCTTTTTACCTGATCGTGCCCAAACTTGCTTTTCTTCAAGAGGTTCTTTGGTTATAAAAAATTCTCGCAATAACATGTAGTTATTTAGCGGATTTTTAGAACTTCATTAATATTACGACTATAGTGGAAAGTAGGCCCGCGATAATAGTGCCTGTTGCACCAACTAACACTTTAACAAGACTGGTCTGGCCGTGACGCATGTCTTCATGAATTTCATCTAAACGTTCTTCAACTTTGTTCATTCGACTATCTAATTGCTGATAGCGAAGAGCGCACAAATCGACATGTGCTTCTAAACTCTGTCTTTCTAATTCAGTTGTTGGGCTTGTTGACATCTATTCTTCTCCGTAATTACTCAACAATTAAAAAACGTTGGTGCCTTGTAATAGATGCCTAGTATGTAGTATGATATATGCTACATGTATTATTTATATGAGTGTATTACGATATTAATCTACGCAGTTAAATGTTAAGTTCTTAAATTTACTATCTTTAGTAAGGAATAAGTTTTTTCCTAATTTTACAGTTTCATTCAAATTATTTATTATTGGAACGAAATCAAAGTCATCATCTAACATGTCAACTGTCAAACCGCCTTCATACTCTACACCAAAACTGCCCTTCCAAACTTGTTGTTTTCCTTTATACTCAGTCCCAAAGTCAAATGCCGATACATCTTCTTTTACAGTTTCAACTTTTAAATTAACTGTATTCACACGTAAACTTAACGTTTGTGTAAAGGTTAAAAAGTTTTGTTGCTGTAACCATGCAGCATCATTTTTATTAAACCTAACACTAGTTTCGGTTATATCAACAAGAGTATAAAAAACAAAATTCATACAGTATTTACGGTCACAAAAAAAACGCCACTATAAAAGTGGCGTTTCCTTCCCATCCCTAAGGGTTAATTATTATGGGTTCTGAGCAAAAGTTGCTACAACTGTGCCACCAGTAATAGATGGAGTTGCTGTACCCTGTAGAGCGATATGATCGCCGTTACCTGTACCTTCAACACCTGCTACTGTGAAAACGTTGTCGTTTGCGTCACCAGTGGTTGCTTCTGTGATAGCTGCTGCTACTGTTGCTGTACCTGTGTTGATTGATACAATATATGTGTTGCCGCCGAGGCCATTACCTGCGACTACTGCTGCGTTTGATGTTACTGCTGCCATTTTATTTCTCCTATAATCTTTAATGGCAAGTTCATTACTCTATGAACTTGTATACTTTTATTTAGTCATTTTGGAAAAAATATAGCTATTAACGCCTTTTTAAAGCTCTCTTATGCAGAGCTCTAAGGTTTTGTACATATGCAGGACCAGCCTGAACAATATCATCTATTAGCTGTATTGCTGGCATATATGCTTCTACATATGCTGCGGGAATACCACGTCCGTCAGCAGCCATTTCTAAAAACTTTTTAGCTAGCATTAAATTTTTAGTTCCTACAAGATAACGATAAAGGGCAATTTCTCTAGTAGTACCTACTAGATCAGGTTTACTTACAACTGGTTCAGGACTTGTTTCCGTGTCCTTCTCCATATTATTGTTTGATGCCCAATGTTCAAAGTTAGATATAATGTCAGAACTTCCTAGCTTTGCTCTTACTGCAAATATTAAACGAGTTGCTACAGTTCTTTTGTCTTGCCTAGTAATTTTCCCCCAATCACCCAGCTGTCTACGAATTGCTTTGTAATCAGTGTTTGTTATTCTTAAAGCCGACTCTAGCTTAATTAACAAACTGTTTACAAGTGTTGGCTCTGCGCCTTTAGCAAGAGTGCTAATGTACCTGTTTAGATCTAATATAGGAAGTTTTGTATTAGCTTTTAGCTCAATAGCCTTTTCAGGATCTTTTAATTTACGCTGAGCACTATTGTCGCCTACAATAAAATAGATAAAATTATATAGGTCTGTACCCATAATACGGTAAAACTTGTACAGTTCAAATCCTGCTGTTTTATTTGTGTAGTCTTTTACAAAACTAGCATAACTAGGATAACGCCTTAGTGTTTCTAACACAAGAAGCATTAGATATAATCGTTCGCAACAATCAGAATAGGTTAGCTTTTGTGAATTACCGTTGTCTTTAGTCATCCTTGATTCGTGGATGTCTTTTAAGAAGGCAAATGGTTCTACTTTGGGAACAGACACATCGTGTCCGCCCTCCATTGCTGCCCATTCTAATGATGTGTAACGATCTTCCATACTGTTATTTATTGAAACTGTTGTTAGGATTATAATAATTGATCATGTCTACATCATCAACAAAGCTAGCGTTACTATCTATTGATTTATTTTGATGATAAGAAAATATTAATACTCTTTGTAAACTTACTTTTTTACCCTTCCTATTAAAGTATTCATTGTCTTTAGTAAAATCAAAAATAAACTGCTTTGCATGTGGTTTGTAATCATTTTTGCCTGTATGATAACGACCTACTAGCATACTCCATTTTTGAAAATTTTGAGAAGAAAAGAAAACTTTATAATATTTGTCTATTAAATCTTTATCAAGGGTTGGCATACTAGCTAGACTATAACCAAAGTAAAAGTGCTGAAATTTTAAATTAAAGTAAATCCACCAAAAGAAATCAAAATTGCTTTTGATCTCACAAGGTGCATGATTAATATTATCTACTAACAATTCCCACCACAAATCTTTTTGAAGATCTGTTTTTTCATTAATTGAACTATTTGTTGAGTCAACCCACCATTTATGATATAGACCGTTTTGCCAATTGTCCATCATTGCGTCGTTGCCATACCGTCCTTGTGCCCATTCTGTTAGTTTATAAGGATAGGTCATGTCAGCAAGATCGCCTGTAACAACAATATAATCTTTATTAAAATATTGTGGTAGATGGAGGCTACTGACTATTTTAAAATTCTTTTGAATAAACTTATAATAAAAACTTGTATATTCTCGAATGCTATCAATAGACATGCAAACAACTACTTTATCTTTTAAACTGTTGATGTCTTCTAACATCATCAAACTCACTAGTATAGATGTCGAGTCAACACCGCCAGAATACATTAGCAGCAAAGGTTTATTCATATTGCGGCTCGATTCTAATAGATTTTTTGCTGCTTCTAAACAACAGTCTTTGTATGACATATTAAAATTAGTTAGATCAGTTGGTAATTGACAATTTTTATAAACTTCGTAGTTAAAAGTTGACTGTATTCTACCTAGTCGATCTATTATGTTTCCGCGAGGTGTGTACCTATCAGTGATTGCCCACATATTTGCAAAATCTAATCTTTTATCTTTTTGTTGATCTAGCAGACTAGTTCGACCATAAAAAAGTTTTTTAGAATTGGATGGATGCATGTTCAGATATTTTCCAGAATGCATCTTGACATTCTTTATAGTTTTTTGATCTGTTTATCTGCTGTTTTAAATGTTCGTAGGCTGCATATAATCTCATAGAGTACAGCATATATGATTCATGCTTCATTTTTAACTCATTATACGCAACTTCAGGCTCTATAGAATTTATCTTAGCATATTCTTTTACTAGATAATTTTTGCTGCCTTGAGCTAGTTCGTGACCTAACGAATTCATAAAATTTAGATCGGTAGTTAAGCAATATCTTTTTTGTATAGACATTAGATTTTGATAGAATTTAGTTAAAAATTCTTTTCTTATTTTTGCAAGATCAATAATATCTTTTACATCTTGAGGAGGATTATCGACTAAATCAATTAGAAGAGGCTCAGTATTAATCCATCTACGATACTGTAGATAAAGTTTAATAAATTCTTTTTCCAACACAGGTTCTAAACTAAAATTGCTTTCCTCTAACTTTTTAAGAAATTCTTTATTATTAACATTGAACTCGTGTGGTATAATAACTTCAACATCTGTAAAGCCTTCTATTAGAGCATCTGCCACTGCCGGTATGTTTGTTGCTGCAATGATGTAACCAGAAGAGACATCGTATAACAGATATTCTTCACTCATGTAAAAAATTAGAATTTTTCGTCGTCTTCGGGCTCATCAGGAACATCGTCACCTTTGAGTTCAACTGGACCATGTTTCTTAGCTAGATCTAGCATACTTGCAATTTCTTCCTTGCTTAGACCTGTTTTCTTAATTAGATCATTTAGGTTTTTTGCACCAAATGCTGTACCATAAGCTGTTAGCTCATCGCCCAATCTCGACATCTTATTTGATCTATCAACTTCTGCATCGCTAACGCCTTTGCCCATTGGCATCTTTGCGCTAATGTCCATTAGTCGACGGCCATAATCTGCGAGTGTGTATTCAGCTTTTGAAGCTTTATAACCTGGATTTACGTTTGCACTTGCTTCTGTAATTTCTTTAATTTTCATTTCTATTTCCTTAATTAGGTGTCCAACGATGACGTGGAACAAGTTTGGTTTTACTTCCAAGTGCGACATAGCCTTCGCCGCCCTTTTCGCCTTTTGTGCTTGCCTTCACATCTGCATCTGCTGAGTCAAGTTGATCAATTAGATCATTCTTAACCGCCATTATCTTTCTAACCAATTCAAAAATAGCAGGCAATGCATTAGGATTAGCCTCGTTCATCGAAGCAATTTTTGCTTGCTTAGGCTCGCTTACTTTGCTAGTTTTAAGCCAATCAAAAAAGTTACTTCCTAATCCTTCTAGGTTTCCGCCTTTGCTTTGTGAGTTAACATATGTATATATGATATTCTTCATATCACTTAATCCTGCAACAGGTGCTAGAAACTGATCTATTGCTTTACCATTTTTAGCTGTTAAACTGCGTATTTCTTTTACATGACTTGTATCAACTTTAGGCTGATGTGTTACATATGTTTGTCCTAAAACAACTGCATCTTTATTATTCAGTGCCGCTGTATCTTCAATAGGTGTACTAGTTTTACCCCCAAACTCATCATACTGTGAATGTACTACGACACCAACTTTTGATCCTGCTATGCGTTTACCAAGTTGGCTATCTGTAGTTACTGTGTAGGTGACTTTGTTGGGAGTAAATTGTATTCCTTCTTTACCTGCGGTAAAGGGCTTGCCAGGCATGTATAATATATCTCCATATACATATCCTCGAAAGCCCGGAGGTGTTGCTTTTTCTAAAATGTTAAAAGTAGCAGCCATGTTATTACCAAAGTCTTCACGCCACGGCTCACCTTCTACACCTTTGCCCGAGTTTTTAATGAACTTGCTTAGATCGGCTGCGTTGGTAGATTTATTCTTGCCCCAACCATTCTTGCCAACCATTACAAACTGTCCATCTGACTCGCGACCCCAATACACTGTGGGATTACCGTCCCACTTGATGCTTACATCACTGGTGTCAGTACCTAGCTTGTCTAGTATGTCTGCTGCTTCATTTGCACCTTCGGCGCCGTCAACAAACACTAGATCTTCAAGGTGTTGAAAGTCGCGGCCTACTTTGGCTGCTTCTGTTAGTATTGTGCGAAATTCTTGGAATCTCATTTGTTAAATGCTCCCGATACCATCACAGTATGATTTAACAAGTGACCTGTTATTTCTTTTATACGGTTCAACTGGCGGTCAGCAAGTGTTTCTTTAGGCTGTACTTTTGCTTTGTTCCATCCTGACTCTGGGTCTTCTTCCTGAGCAGCTATTAACGCCTTAGCGTCTGGTTTTACTTTAAGTATACTTTCAACTGATCCTAGATCTTTTGCACCGGCATTAGGACCCAATAGTATCTTTGCAATCTCATCTAGATCACTTGACACTAATGAGTCGTCGCGTCTTGCTAGTAAACCTTTGTATGCACTCCACTTAAATCCTTCTGGATATTCTGGAGTTGTTGCATTTTTTGCTAGGTCTGCAATTAGTATTTGCTTGTGTACGCCTTTGTAGGGCGAACCTTTTGGAATGTCGTGTACGTGAAACTTTTGTGCTGTTTCGCCGTTGTCAACAACCATGATATCAACTTGCTGTGCAGAATCACCCACAGTAGTTTTAACGTGAACACTTGTACCTGTTTTCTTTGTATCAAACCCTGCTTGTTGGAATAGTTTTTCTAGTTCTACTCTAGCACCTTTAGCATCTTTTACTTTGAAGAAGTCTATTAGCTTACCAGCGTCTATAATCATGTCAAGGTCGCCGCTTCGCTTGCCTGGTGTAGGTGTTGCACCAGAACCCATAGGCAGAGCTTTTGCGCCTGTTTTAGATACCACACTATTGATCTGCTTCATCATATCCGGTATGATAGCATGATCAAAGTCAGTAGTCTGATCTGGCCAAATGTTGCCGCCTTCAGTTAGATTCATTTTGTTTACTCTCAATAATTCTGGTCATTGCACGACGAAACTTACGAGGATCGCCGCTTTTGATACTGTTAAGGAACCGGCGCTCTAATTCACTAGCGGTTTCAATATCATATACCGAGTGTATTCTACTCAAAAGGTTAATTGAACTTTCTATAATATTATTGGCTGTGCTATCGATAAAACGATCGTTATCACGCTTACCGTAAACACTGTTAAGTTCTTCTAATATGCTTCTAGTCCGTTTTCTCATTACAGCAATTCCTATGTATAGTATTTAGTACATTTTATACATTACATTAGACAAAGTTTACTCTTTGAGAACAACCAAATTCGTTAGATGTACAGTATTTTGTACTGTCTGGGTCACTTAGTAAGTCATATTCAGTTAAAACACCGTTTTTAAACTTTAGAGATATAAGTTTGTTTTCTGATACTCGAGTAGTTGGTCTTGCCCACATTATGATGTAGACTTCCTTGTTATCTACAATTAGTTCTGATACTCTTTTACAAGACATATATGTTAGAAATGGATTTTCTAAATCACCATACTTATCCGTGTAAAACTGATCAACTGCTACAGTACTTGCCATAAAACCAAAACTTGTAATGAAATAACTATTGTAATCTTTTGGCAAACTGTCAGTCATACTATCAAACATAATATACTTTTGATTTTTTAGTTCTGCAATATAATCCTCAGGGTAGTTAAACAGGTCTTTTGATAATTCTAAGGATTCACTTAGGTTATTTTTATCTAAACAAACCATGTTTTTTTTAAATAGTCTACTTAAAGCAGGGGTCATAAATCCTCCCCCTATGTCTAGGCCTATATCGGCATCATTAATGGATTGTGTATCTACTTTTATAAATTTATCTAGATTGTCATATCTTTTTCTGAAACTAAAAGTTTCGCCCCCAAGTTTTTTTAAATATCCATATTCTTTTATTAAACGATCTAAAAAATCATCAAAGTGAGTTTCTGAAAATAAAAGCTTCAAATCGTCCATAGACGATAAATTTATTTTTCGATTATATAATTTTTTGAATACAAAGATAAAAAAGAGATGAAAATAAGGTATTTTATTTCGACCTTTACCGTCGTCTAATAAGTGAATTATTTTTCTTGTATTTTTATAATTGCTATTATATAAGAATAAAAGATTAGATAAGTATTCCTGTCCTGTAAGCTGATTAGGAAACCATTTAAAAACATGAAACATGCTGGATTCTTTTTCGCCTTTTTCTAGAATCCTCTGCACCCATGGTTGCGATTTATTAATATAAACTTCTTTATGTATCCGCGGTCTTTTAACAATTAACCTAAATAATTCAAATGTAACTTGATCTATAGAGCCGCCATTTTGTAAACTTTGCAATACATCTTGGGTAGTATAGTTGTCGGTATTCTTGTGTATTTTTATTATTTCTTTTACTTTTTCAACTTCTTCTTGTGTCATAATGACATCCCTCATGTGCTTTAAGAATATTTAGTGTAGAACAGATGTAATTATAACACAAGTGTGACAGGAAGTAAAGGGTTAAATTGGGCAGGCGTCAAAACTGCCCGTTTTTAACTACATAGGTACTCTAAAACTCTTGAATTAGCATTACAATTCCAACAGAAGCTGCAACACCAACCATTAATTTAAAGAAGTCTTTTGCTACTAGAGGGAACACGCCTTTGAACTTTACCTTGTCAGTAAATGTTGCATGAGCAAGTTCTCGTCCAGTTAGCAAGCCAACGAACACCCAAGTTGTACTCATTGGAATGTTATTAAGTTCTTTAAAGAAGAACAGTATAACCAAGTACACTAGATCAATAAGTGTCGCTGAACGCACATAACGTGTGTTGTGTTTTTCCAAAATAATCTTTTGAATCTTACCACCACGTTCGTGAAACATAAATCCTAGTCCTGCTACGAATATTGCTGATATTGCTATCATCATGTCTGCAGGAATTTGTCTAGGCAAGAACACAGCAATGTTAGCCATATCATGACTTAGCCATGTCCACCATAGGAAGCCTGTAACTACCCATTGTGCTGCTCGCCACTTGCCTTTGTTTTCTTCTTTAACTGGTTTCGATTCATCAAAGTACTTGGTTATTCCCCACCATATTAAATATGCTGAAACACCTGCTAGAGCATAGCCCATTACTGATTTCATTAGCATTGACTGTAGAACAAAACTACTTGCAAATGCACTCAGTACAATAAACGATGTACTGACTGGCATACCTATACGTGTCAGTACCACAAGCACAAGCGGAGCCAATGCATGATACCACTGTGGTTCTACGTAAGGTATCTTTGCTAGTCGTCCATAGGAAATGTCGCCACTGTGTGTAAACCAAGCATACCAAATTGCCCATAATAAAACCGCACTTGCTGCGGCCCACATTACTTTCCAATCAAATCTCTCATTGTTTGATGCGATCCATGTGCCGAGAGTCTGCACAGAATCATTTGCTATAACGGAATATGCTGCCAGCATAAAGCCAACTGCCATCCATAACGTGAGTGCGTCCATTTGTTTCTCCTTATTGCTTGACGGCTTTACCCCGTCGCTCACTTTAGGTGAAGGTGCTTGACGCTGCCCCTTCACGGTTATTTAGTGATAGTAAGATTACAAAATGATTACTTTAAATCAAAATGTGTATCTTATTTCTGTTTCAAATTTTGATTTTGCAACACCTGTATCTTTAGTTTCAAGTTTGCCTTTAAACTCTAAACGTGGTAGTGCATCTAGTTTAAACTTGTAGCCTGCTTCCCAACTTGTTCCGTGTGTCATTGGACCAATTTCAAAATAAGGCTTGCCCCATGTTGAATCTGCTTGATAACCAAAACGTAGATGATCAACTTTTTTATCGTAGTTAAAGTCTTTCATTTCGTATTCGTTCTTGTATTCTACATATGGTGCTGCTTGTACTGCAAAAGAAAAAACACTCATAATGAGTGCTGCTATTTTAGTTTTCATAAACTCTCCTAGTTTGGGCAAATTGATTTTGCCAACACTATTTAAGATTAATATGATTAAGGTTTTGTTACAGTAAGATTAATTGTTGATTAATTTGGATCCTTGCAAAAAACGCATGGCTGTTTTGCTTAAAAATCTATTGATTTTATTGCTGCGGTGCAGTATATTAGTATAAATAGTATTAGTGAAAACCATTACAGGTTAACACTAATCCTTTCTAGAGCGTCTTCAGCTCTTTAAAAATGAAGGGCATATCCTATGCCATACAAAGGTGACGGCGGAAGAGACCGCGGTACGTGAAGCCTTAAATCACACACACTTAT
>Ga0222714_10001895_pt1 | contig 23021 bp, 23 predicted proteins | sample C33_3DmetaG_FD_165048 | JGI IMG/M metagenome (GOLD analysis project Ga0222714, IMG submission 165048) | Estuarine water microbial communities from San Francisco Bay, California, United States - C33_3D | ecosystem: Environmental > Aquatic > Marine > Unclassified | place: USA: California...
TTGTTGCGGTGGTTGACGCGTTCATCGCGGTTATTGCTGTGCTTGCCGCTTCGCTTGACATGCTCAATGCATTGTTTGCCACGCTTGTTGCTTGGCTCGCTGCGCTTGCCGCGGCGGCTGCTACGCTTGTTGCTTGGCTCGCTGCGCTTGTTGCGGCGGCTGCCTCTGCCGCGATTTGCTCAATTCGGTTCAGCAGTTCTTGGCTCGGGGTTCCACCACCTCCTATCCCCGCTGCGCTTGTGGCCGCGCTTGTGGCGCTTGTGGCCGCGCTTGTGGCGCTTGTGGCCGCGCTTGTGGCCGCGTTTGTGGCGCTTGTGGCGCTTGTGGCCGCGCTTGTGGCCGCGTTTGTGGCGCTTGTGGCGCTCGTCGCAGCCTTCATTGCGTTTGTGGATGCTCCGGTCATGGATGCAGATGCGGCTCGGGCGGATGTTGCCGCCGCTTCGGCTGACTGTGTGGCTGCGGCGACGGATTCGGCCATTGCGGTTGTGCTTTCGTTCGCATGCGCGATTGCTTCGGTTGCAATTGTGGCGGCTTCACTGGCGGATATGGCGGCTTCACTGGCGGATGCGGCGGCTGCACTTGCCAGCGCGGCGGTATTTGACAGCAGTCGTTGCATTTGATTGAACACGGTCATGGTCGCATCGTACACTTCGTGTTTTATCATCGCGGAGAGTTCGTTTGGAGATGTTGACTGCGTCTTACAACAACAAACCGTTCGGTTTGCTAAATACGCGCTGTAGGATGACATTTAATTTCTTCTTTCAGTTCAATAGTTATACTATGCACATTTTTTATTCTTTGGGTGCATCTTTCACTCACTCATTTCGTCATTGCGTTGTGCTTCTTCATCGTTTTTAGTTCGTTCCATCGTTTCATGTACGCCTCGAATGGAACACACAGCGGGTTGTTTTTTATTTTGTGGATTGCAATGGGCAGCGTCAGCTGAGTTGAGGGCAGCAGCGCGTCATCAACCGCTGGTTTGGGCTTTTCGTTCAGCTTGTTCGCTTTTTTGTATTTGTCGTTGAAGTATTTCCAGCGTTCTAAATATATCTGAAATGGAACGCATTTGGGGTTTTTTTTTATTTCCAGTAGCGCTTGCGACATATTCAGTTTATAACATGGCAACAACTTGTCGTCAAGCACTGACACTCCTTTGAACATTTCGTCGTCTGTGTGTTTGCTTTTGTGTTCCTTGGGCTCCTCCTCTTCTTTGGCCGGGGGCTCCTCCTCTTCTTTGCCCGGGGGCTCCTCCTCTTCTTTGGCCGGGGGCTCCTCCTCTTCTTTGCCCGGGGGCTCCTCCTTGGCATGTTTCATAAATTCAATGACTTCATTTATCGTTTCATGCAACATGTAATCCACATCATCATTCACATTATTATTTGACATTATTGAAATAATAATTTATTAAAATTTTGGTTTAAAATCGTGGGTGTCGTCGGGGTTGTTGCTGCATTTGTTGCATTTGCATTTGTTGCATTTGTTGCATTTGTTGCATTTGTTGCATTTGTTGCATTTGTTGCATTTGTTGCATTTGTTGCATTTGTTGCAATTGTTGCAATTGCATTGGCGTTGGCGGTTGTTGCAATTGTGGTTGTTGCATTTGTTGCATTTGCATTGGCGTTGACGGTTGTTGCAATTGTTGTTGTTGCAATTGTTGTTGTTGCATTTGTGGGTGTGGTCTTGGCTGCATTTGTGGGTGTGGTCTTGGTTGTTGTGGTCTTGGTTGCATTTGTTGTTGTGGCATTGGGATTGGTCTTAGTAGTTGTTGTTGTTGGTATTGTTGGTATTGTTGTTGTTGTTGTTGGTATTGGTGTTGTTGGTATTGTTGTTGCATTTGTTGGTGTTGTTGCAACTGTTGCAACTGGTGTTGCAGTTTTTCTTGCAAAATTTGCAGTTCGCTCAAGTTATCTGATTTGGGTTCTTGCTTGGGTTGGGGGTCTTGATTCAGCTCTTGCTTGGGTTGGGGGTCTTGATTCAGCTCTTGCTTGGGTTGGGGGTCTTGCTTCAGCTCTTGCTTCGGTTGGGGGTCTTGCTTGGGTTCTTGCTTGGGTTGGGGCTCTTGCTTGGGTTGGGGCTCTTGCTTGGGTTCGGGCGGTGGGGTGCCCTTCTTCTTTACTTTTTCAAACTCGTCCAATATGAATTTTATTTTGTACTCCAGCGTGTCCTTGTCGTGCTTGTTCAGTATTTCTTCCATCACCATTTCGTCTTCGTTGCGGTCCTTGAAGTACTGCAGTATGTCGGCCACGAACTCCGGGGGGCACGCCTCCGTCGGCACCAGCAGCCCGTCTTCATTCTCCTCTATGAACGTGCGCGGATTGAATTTGTACTTGATGAGGTAGTCCTCGCGCTCGTAGTACTTCCGGTTTATTTTCTTGCCGTGGAAGTAGTGCCGGATAGTGCCCGGCACGTACCCCAGCGTCAGCCCCGCCATCCGGTCCTGGAACTCCGCCACATACTCAATGTACCCCTGGTCCATGCCCTTCTTCAGGGTTTCCGGCGCTTTCTTGGTGAACGTGTGGCACATGACATTATCGGACGACCCTAGGATGCCCGCCTGGAATATGCCGCCCATTTGCTCGTACGCCGTGCGGTTGCACGCCCACGCAAACCCGGGGTGCCAGTAATTCACCCCCGAACCCTTCTTAAACCCCCGACAGAACTGGTACCCGAACCCCGTGAAAATGTTCATGATTTGTTCGTCAAAGTTCATGTCGACGCAGTGCGTGAACAGCTGCACAAAGTCCTTGCCGGCCTTGTCCCCCGCGTTCAGCAGCTTCAGCGTGTCCGCGGCCCAGTGCGCGCTCTCGAACTCCACGTCCGCGTCAATCCACGCAAACGCTTTCCAGTTGGCGGGCAGCAGGCGCCGCACGCCTAAATTGATCATGTTCTCCTTGTGCCACAGCGGCGTTTCGCCCCGCAGCTGCAAATGCCTTGGGTTGTCGGCCGACGTGATGGCAAAGTCTTGGTCGCCGTACACCAGCTCCACCACATACAGCGTCACGTCCGGCTCCTTTTCCATGCGCTTGATGAACTCGTTGGTCAGCTTGTACCGGATCTTGTAATTGCACGGGTTCGAAACTACCGCAATCACGTGCAGCGTGTCTTCAATTTTCTCGTTCCGCAGTATCGCGGCTTTTACATCAGTCGTCATGTTTATTTACTATAAAATGATGATATTAATAAATTTGCATACATTTATCGCAACCGACGACTTTTGTTCTTGCGTCGGCTTAACGCCTTGCTTAACGCTTTTCTTTTTCTTGACGCCTTGCTTACACAGTGCTTACGTTGGTCTGTGGTGGCTCCGAAAATATTGCGTTTCCCCTTTGTTTGTGGGAAATAATTCAGTCGGTCAAGTAATGTAATACGTTATTTAAATCATCATGAAATTCCCCGAATCCATGTATGTTACATTCTATGGAGTTTAGACCCGAATCATTCCTTTTGGCCATTTTTATGTCATTTTTGTTTTTGGATTGATCGTTGGTTGTGGAACGGAATCTGTTCTTCAATAATAAAGTTGTTGTTAAACAATGATGCCGAATCAGTCACATATAGTAACCAGGAATATTACGATGTAAAACCCACCTCTTTTCAAGAAAAACTTGATTGGATTTTGAATCGGTAGACCCGAAACCCGAATTGTTTATATTTATTTGTATGAACTGCAATTCAGGGCTGGTTTCAAACAACATTTGCATTTATTTATTGCTTTAGTGTTAGTGTCCGCAGCAGATGCCGTCGTCCAAGTCCGACACGATGCTGTGATACGGGTAGAGGAAGTAGCAGTCGTCTTCCTCATGCGTGAATGGGTGGCTGGCGCCGGTGTCGTAGATTGCTTCAATGATGCCGGCAACGGTTGCGAACGACAGCGGGGTGTCGTGCTGAATGGTGGCGGTCAGCTGCAGGTTGTATGACACGGGTGGGGTGGGGGTCAGCGATGCCCAGCTGCCGTAGTCGCATGACGTCCATTCGCCGACTTCCAGTGATTTGAAACAAATTCGCTGAGTCTGGTTCAGGTTGGCGATCTCCAAATCGGACAGCTCTGACAGCACATTGCACATGTGGCATTTCAATGCAGCGTGTTTGGCTCTTATTTCGATGTCGTCCATTTTTCTCTCGATCGGTCCATCCTGGAATCCCATGTTGAGTTGCAGAATCACGTCCGTTTCCAATGGCATGGTGTTGCGGTTGTTGCTGTTGTTGCGGTTGTTGATGTTGTTGCTGTTGTTGCTGTCGATTCGTTTTCAATTTTTTACATTAAGTTTATCAATGCACAATATTGTATTAACATTGCATATAGGTCGAACACGAATTGTCCAAAAACAAAATCGCGGATGAGTGCAATTCATGCGTGAGCTGGGTGTGTCAAATCCTCGAACGTGCATTGTCTTGGGTCATGCAATTTTGCATCCTCTGCATTCTCTGTGTTATTTTGTCTTCTTTTAAAACAACACAGGCAACATGCCATTGGGATTTTCAACATCTTGGTTTTACATTGCGCCGTTATTTATTTTCACACTCGGCAACCCTAAACCCTAAACCCTAAACCCTAAACCCTAAACCCTAAACCCGTAACCCCTAAACCCTGGAAAACCCTGGCAAATGCGGAAAACCCTGGAAAACCCTGAAACCTTTATTTATAATTATTGAGGAATGAGTGAGGTTATGAGGTATGGCTCATGTTCTGAGAAATGAATTATGCGCATATCTCTCGACCCTGCGGCCCCATCTTTGCCGATGGTTCAACATTGTTCAAACTTTTTTGATTCTTACAACATTGCAAACGAGAGAAATTCATGAAATAATATTTAATGAATGTATAAAAATTTATGGGAATATTTAGTTTTTTTCGGGACAAGTCTGACCCGGATTGGGTGTCATCTAAGGAGATTGAAGTGGGCAAGGATTACAAGTATGTGGCGGAATATGCGGACCGACGGCGGAAAGGGATTACGAATTGCCGGACGTTGAAGCGGAAGGTTCCTGCCAAATTCGGACGCAAAAAAAAGCACGACTTTGATTTAGCATTTGACGCCGATAAGAATGTGCGTGCGTTATTTTTTGTGCGAACTGACAAACCTATATTTAAAAGTTGCAAGAGACGCAAACGATGATGTGGTGCTTTTTTTTAAGCTGGGGGGGGTGACTAAAAAAAGGTTTAACGTCTGCTGACGCACAGGCACTATACACTTTCGCATGCTTACTCGTGATTTTGTGCCGACCGGCTGCTTCTGCAAAGCAACTGAAGGTTAAATTTTACCGGAGGTTGGGTTTGAACCAACGACCTCGGAGTTATGAGCCCCGCGCGCTCCCTCTGCGCCACCCCGGTGTTTGTTGCTGTGTTTTGACGTCGCTTAGCTTTGACGGCCAGCTTCTTTAAAGTTGGCGAATTGGAATGATTACCGGCAACAGGTTTCGATCCTGTGACCTTCCGCTTATAAGGCGATAACCATCAGTCTTTCGGACTTGTGCAAGTCTAAGTGTTTGACCGACGATGTTTTAGACGCTCTGCCGCTGAGCTATACCGGTATTGCTTTGTGTGAGAAATTTTCTGCTGCACCCCCTAAGAATTTGATGGAATGGGCACTACTGATTTTTCCCTTGTGTTTCGCAGTGGCACTCATGGGATTCGAACCCGCAACATGTTGATTGTTGGACACATTGTCTGCCAACTGAGCCATGCATGCGAGTTCGATGCGAACTGCTTGAAGCACATGCAGCGAAATGCATATACCAACATGTCGATTCCTGGATGACCCGGATAACGCAGTTCACAAGGCACATCGCAACCCATCGCTACGCTTGTCGCATTAGTCCCGCGACACATTGTAAAAAAAAGTGTTAGATTCATATACACATTGGAGGGTGTCATACCTTTTTTTACAACGTCATTGCTTCTGTCAACGTGAGCGGCGTGAACTTTGAATCGCATTCGGCAATCTTGATTGGGTCAGTCTCCGGTCGCCATCATCCACCCATCCATGACATCCTTTCACACATGCATGCACACGATTATAAACATTTTTCATTCTTACAACACATCATTCGAGAGAAATTCAAATAAATAATCACTGCATATATACTCTTATTATTTTATTGAGAAATGACTCATGTTATGAGGCATGGCTCACAGTGGAATCGCATCAGACACGCGACATCCGCATCCATCAATCCATGACATCCTTTCAACACATCTGCATTCTTTCTTTCATCTTTTTCACTTCTTCAAACATTGCAAACGAGAGAAATTCAAATAAATAATCACTGCATATATACTCTTATTATTTTATTGAGAAATGACTCATGTTATGAGGCATGGCTCACAGTGGAATCGCATCAGACACGCGACACTACACAATATAGTCATTTCATTCTCACACGATGTCAAATGCTTTTTTCATACAAATCCCAAAAAATTGATTCCATTTCTTTTCGACATTTTCTCTCATCAGTGCTTCCCTATATTCGTATTCGAGAACAAATATGTCCTGCTCCATCTGTTTTGACCCATTCAATGCATCCAATCGCAAACCCATCTCATGCCCTTTCGACGCTTGTGCCAAGAGTGCCTGCCGAACCTGCTATGAAACTTTCCTCTGTGGCGACGGCGTCTCCGGGGCCAAGTGTATATTTTGTAATACTTCCTTCACACATTCTCAGGTTCAGCGTCTCGGTTTTACCAAGACCTTTCTCTCTGGCGATTTCGCCAAGCACCAGCAGGACATTCTCTTCGCACAAGAACAGGCCATGCTTCCCGCCGCACAGGCTGCTGTCGCGCATGACCGGCTCATTGCCGACATCAATGCGCAAATAAAGGATGTCATCGCTCAAATGAATCAACTCAAAAAACTAAAGGATGATTTGTATATAACCAAAAACCAGTTGATGCGACAAGGCCCTGACGCCGTTGAACACGTTCAGCAGTTCGTTCATCGCTGTGCTGATTCAAACTGCAATGGCTTCGTGTCTTCCGCTTGGAAGTGTGCCACTTGCGACAAACACACCTGTCCTCATTGCAGGGAACTCAAGTCCGCTCGCGATGATGACGCACATGTTTGCAATCCCGACACGCTTGCATCTGTCGCTTTGTTGAAACGCGATACTAAACCTTGCCCAAATTGCAAGGTGCTTGTTCATAAGACCGAGGGGTGTGACCAGATGTTTTGCACGCAGTGCAAGCGCTTGTGGTCTTGGAATACTGGCAAGTTTGAAACTCGCGGTCACAATCCACACTATTTGCAGTGGATGCGCGAAAATGGCGGCGGCATGCCTCGCGACCCCAACGATGTTTTGTGTGGTCGCGAAATTGACCATCACTTCCTCACCCAGTTGAATCACATCATTGGTCGCACGCTGCGAGACACAAATGCTCACATGCCCCTTCACGAACACAATTTACTCTCTAAACAATTGCACGAGGTTTACAATCTCATCAGCTCCATTCCTCATTTACGCTTTCATGATGCTCCTCGCTTCCAAGTTGACCGCATTGCCATCAATTTCAATTCTCGCAAGGCTTTCGTTTCCAACTCTTTGTCTCTTGTCAAATTCAAGCAAACCATTCGACGCAATCATTTGACCGCCATCAAAAATGAAAACATTGCACAGATTCTGCAAGCTGTCATTCAAGCTGCCACTGATATCGCTTTCCGCATTCTTCATCATTTGAATTTGAATACACTCAATCGTCACAATGCACTCATTGACTTCTCACACTTCCCTACAGAATTCAATAATCTCATATCATATGCCAACCATGAACTTCAACTCATTCACCACGAATTCCTTTCTCCTCCTTCTAAACGCTCCTTCTTTCACTCAAACTCATTTCGACTTTCTCATTTCTTACACAATCCTTCCATTTAACTATCCTCTTTGCGGACTCGCAGTTACAACCGGTAAGCAACAAAAAAATATAATTTTTTATTGCAATCATTATAAGTTCAGCGCTCATTCGTCGTCGCTCTCATAATCGCTTCCCAGCACCATTCCAAAGATATCCTGATTGTATTCCGCAAACGCGTCTCTCTGATGCACCTCGACCACCTTCGCAATTCGCGAGTTGATTGCGATTTCGGTGACATTTCGCGCATGTCCGTTCGGCAGGTCGGCAAACAGTCGCCTCTCGAAATTCGCCCGCGAATGCTGCAACTCAATGAACTTCTTCCACATCGCATAATGCCCTCTTGCATGACCAGTGACCCAATCCATCGCAATCATGCCGCACACGCCCGACAACTTCCCAAAGTTACGCCTCACAGTCCAGTTCGAAAACTGAAACACATCCGTCAAAAGCCCGAAATACCATCGCAGGAAATCATACACGCGACCCTCGCCATCCGCGTCGACCACGGTTTCCATGAGGGTGCCGCCATTCTGCATGAAGGACGTGGAAATGCACTCGGCACGTTGGTTGATGAGTCCCAGAAGGAGCCCAACGAAATGGTTCAACCCGCTGCGCCCTTTTCCGCCGCCCAGATTGGTCCACATGTATCTGCGAATGAGCGGTCCAAATTCAGCCGAGCTTTTGAGCCGATTGAGCAGTTGCATGACGGGCGTGTCCTTGCGGTTCCAATACTTGTCGTTGTCCGTCAATGGCTTTCCACTGTTGAGCCGTTCAAAGATTTCACAAATGATGCCATCAAACTCCATCTGGCTCATGCTTCTCTCCTTTTTGAAAATGTCAACTTGAATGACATAGTTGTTGAATCGTGCGCGTTCGTCAGGTGTCAGGTCGGCATACAGTTTTCCGTTCCATGGGAACGAGCCCACGACAAAATCCTGCAGCGCACCCATGCGGGTCTGGCCGTCTTGCACGTTGAAATACTCCTCACCGTCTGCGTCATGATGCTTTGTCAGCGTAATTTGGCCAATCGGATAGTTGGACATGACCGAATCCACCAAACGCTCCTTGTTTGATTGAACCCAGGAAGGGTATCGCTGATGATCCGGCACACGAAGCAGTTTCTCACTGCCGACACGGTCAGTCGGGTCAAAATACTCCGGGGAAATGATACTTATTAATGAACGCGTGGTTTGTTCTCTGATTACTGGCATTGTATGTTGTTCTGTGTTGTTCTGATTGAATTGAGTTATTGTCCTGCATTTGTGTTCCAATTTTCAAAACACTTTCAATTTTTATTGATTTGCAAAAAAAATTGTTCCGATTGCACACAACGTAGTAAACATTATACAACGTCGTGAGGGATGATATAAATGGCAAATGGACACATATCACATACACTGCTTTTTAAATGAATCTATGCCTGCATGATGCAACAAAAACTGAGTTGAGTGAGTTGATTCAAGAACCAGAGGAGGGATTCAAGTGGACGTAATGCTTTGGTGCAAAAGTGGAGGCGGATGCGGCGTCAAATTCCATGTGTTTTGCTGGCATGTTGATTGCAACGGGGTCTTTGACATGTTTTGGCGATTTTTTGATTGGGTGCAGAGAGTTCATTTTGATTTTCTGGTTCTATACATTCGTGAGATAAAAATATTTCAATTGTGTGAAAAATTAAATAATTTTTTTTCTAAATAAATGCAAAAATCTAAATAACAAAAATAAATGAAAATCAAAAAATGCTTTCTGAAACTAACATTGCATTGGTTTAATTGGGTGGTTTAACACTTGAATTATAAAGATTTTTTCCCTCATCTATTATATATAATATCACTAATTCCACTAATTCGCATCATGGAGTGTGGTTTCTTTATGATGCCGTATTGTCATGGCGAAGCTCGCCTGATGCAACACGAAATGATTAAACTTGACCTGACAGACCGTGAAGGCGTGCATGCATATTTTCTTTCATCAAACAAATTGCCAGATGGTGTGAACGTGCTTCTTGCTCCAAGCAATTTAGCGTATTCCATGATGGACAACCATGAACACATGAGAGACCATTTGACAATGTTTAAGAACTTAATTCATGAGCATCGCAAATCGTTGACACCTGAAATATTGGAACGCGAATTTAACGAATTTGAGACTAAATTGCATGAAAGCGTTTTGAAAGACATTGGCGCGGAAGAATTAAAACGTTGTGCTGCCATAACTTCTGCGGATGAAATGCATCCGGACCAACAAGACTTTTCTCGATGCATTAAACGGAGGTTCGGAGAAGTCATGGCTGTCGAGCTCAAAGTCAGTGTCATGGACTTAATATATCGTGATGCAGGAATAAGATGGCGAATGCATCCCAACTGCATAAAAACTAAAGCATACGCATTCGAGAACACCAGGCCTCATTCACCTGGATACAACAAGATTGCGTTGTATTTTCCAGGATTGAAAGAGGGAGAGTTGATGAACGCTTTTTCAGAGACGGCGATCGCTGCAACTGCCGCTGAAAAGGCCGACATTAAAGTGCTTCTCACAAAAATTGGAGTCACATATGGATTAGACAACCATCGCGACATTCAGTCAAATGATTGTTTCGTAATGTTTCATTTTTTAAAAATGTTCATTTTTGATTTTGAACAACTCGTCTCCTCTGTCAAAAGTTCTCTTACGAAATTATATGGAAAACCATTTTGTGAGAAGCACTTTCAAGATGGTTGCGTCATAGATGGTTCATGTTCCAATCTTGGTTTTAGCAGTGACGACATTCATAAATCCCAGATGCCGGTTTTGGTTAGTTATGGTGATGCAAGTGGCAAGGACCCAGTTGCCAACTTGCTCATGAAAACATCCGGACATTCCAAAGCAACTATTATAAGTTTTGACATCAAAGAACAGGATGCATTTCAAACCATTCCATACTCACGTAGAACTGATGCCAGTGCTAGTGCTAGTGCTAGTCCAGCACGTCCGACACAATTGAGATATGTGGTTATTCCAAGCACATTGGAATCCTTTGTGCCTCCAAAAATGTTGATGAACGGGTTTGAACTACCTTATGTTCCACCACTTCCGTACAACAGTTCAATCAGCATGAAAACTCATGATGGCAGCTCACCGAAAGGGCGTGCAGTTTCTCCTTTTTCTCCTGTTTCAGTTGGCAATAGTGATGACGAATCTGAATTTAATAAGGATGGGGGTGGTCTTGGAAAAAAAAGACGCAAAACCATGAAGACGACAATCCGGACCAAGACCAAGACCAAGACCAAGACCAAGACCAAGACCAAGACCAAGTCAAGAGGAAGACACAAAAAACACATTCAAACCAATATAAAGAAACAGTGACATGTTATCACAACCAGTCAAAATCAGACACAAGAACACGCGATGAACACCAAGGCCGACGTTGTTGCCAAATTCAAGCAGTTACACAAAAAACACTACAGTTCGCAGGGCTACATGATTTCCAATGTCCCGGATGAAACGTCGGAGACGATGTTTGCAGATGCGGCGTGGTGCGAAACATACAATCGGTATGCGTCCGCACACGTGAACATCCGGACGACCAATGCAACCGTCCCTCTTTTGGGACACGACTTCAAGATGCAGTTTGAACGTCCGCTTGTCAAAGACCACCATTGTGAATTCGAAGATTATTTCGGGTTCGGAGGACACTGCAAAGGCTTCAATGTGAATCGCACCATTGCGCGTTTTCCGTCAAAGTTTGACGCGGCGATTGACATTGACGAACTCCTTCAGTGCAGCACAGACCCAATCGACCCCGACTATGCAAAACGGGCAATTGTGCTGCTTGCCCTGGGAGGCTACGTGAAGTTCTGGACCGCAGTGCATGAGTTTGAGCAGTGGTTTGCGGATGTCGCGGGCATCCCGGAATGCAAGGGTTTCAGTGAAACCAATCAACTGCTGGCACACATTTTCGAGGTCATGGTTGTCGGCCCGATGGTCGCCGACACGACGACTCCATGATGCAATATAGTTCAGACATGTCAGCGATGCACGTGCTCGTGCATGAACAGTCGTCGAGCTTCGGCGCCGCATTTGTGTGCACACATCTTGCGCGACAATTCGCGTTTGCAATAAAGGCATCCACTTCGTCCTTCGTTTCCATGATTTGACACTTGTTCAGACAGGAACTCACGCAATCATTTATCGGCGGCCCGCCGTTCGTCATCTTGCATTCCATTTGAGCCCTTGCTTTCGAAAAGCTGCGCATGTGCAGCAACGACATGAAACGAAACATTTTATTTGGTTGTAATAAATAAAATGTATGCCTTACTTTTATGTCCGTTTTTTAGTAGATTTAGATTTGGATTTGGAACGCTTATTGCGGGGTTTGATGGTTCGTTTTTTGGAACCGCCTTGAAACAGATTCGGTGTAAATTTGCACACCAAGTACAATGTGCTTTCCATTTGAACATTGCAATCAGCCAATGTGCGTTCTGGTTCCAAACGGTTTCCAGAGAAGACAAGCTGCATAACGCCACAATCTTCAAGTGCCGAAATATAATAGTGCGAATTCAAATAGTCCAACACCGCCTGAATTGTCATTGTCATGTTCAATGGAACATGGTATATTTTCCCATTGAACCGCACAAAAAATACACGAATTTTTCCTTCTTCATTATCTTTTTTCACTTGTTCTTCATGTTGTCTGGCGCGGGCTTCCATGCCTTCGCGCAAAAATGACGTGACTGCCTTCAACTGGTTCTGCATGGATTGCTGGGTTAAATCAGACATTTCTTTTCTGGCAGTCTTCAATGACGATTTTTCAGCCATTTGGGCACCTTTGTGTTGAGCATGCAAATCACGAAAATACAGAGATGGGAAATTGTATTTCAAATAATCTATTAAATATTTATTTGGATTGACAATGTAATTCAAGGTGACCAATGGATTGCCCTTTAATTCAATGGTTGTCTGTTCCGGTATTTGCAATCCTTCCAATGAGTGCAAATTATTATTTGATAAATTCAATTTCAATAAACTAGGTGGGAATTGAACTCCTTTTAACGTATTGATTTTGTTATCTTCCAACCGCAATAAGGTTAATCCTGGTGGAAATTGCAATCCTGTTAATGATTTTATTTCATTGTAACTTAAAATCAAGTCTAATAAACTGGGTGGGAATTGCACTCCTGTCAATGATGTGATTTTGTTGTTGTCCAAATTTAATAAGGTCAATCCGGGTGGAAATTGCACTCCTGTTAATGATTTTATTTCATTGTCACTTAAATACAATCTTACTAAACTAGGTGGAAATATGGCTCCGGTTAAAGTGTTGATTTTATTCTCGCTTAAATCTAATTCCAATAAACTAGGTGGAAATTGCACTCCTCTCAATGAAGTGATTTTACTCTCGCTTAAGCTAAAATCTAATAAATTGGGTGGGAATTGCACACCTGCCAGTGTTGTGATTTCATTTTTAATCATGACCAATGTTTTTAATCCTGATGGAAATTGCACTCCTGTTAATGAAGTGAGTGGATTATCATTTAAATTCAATTCCAATAAACTGGGTGGGAATTGCACTCCTTTCAAAGTGCCTATTTTGTTATTGTCCAACACCAATGTGGTTAATCCAGCTGGAAATTGCACTCCCATCAATGAAGTGATTTGATTGTTGTTTAAATACAAATAGGGTTCCAAATAGGGAAAATGCACTCCTGCCAAAGATGTTATTTGACGATTCTCCAATTCTAATTCTGTCCCGGGCGGCAATGAATTCAAATATGCCTGTAACTTCTGAGGAGTGTTTAATGGCTCCCGGATTAGAGGTTGTTGTGGCTGATGCTGAGCAATTTGTGCTGCTGATGCTTCTGCTGGCGCTACTCGTGCAACTGGTGCTAGTCCTAGGAGTGAAGCATATGAAAAATTTGTTTTTGGCAGATTCGACATAATCCCACCCAAAATCTCACCACTTGCTGACATAATATTTTGCTATAACATATTCAAATACTAAATAACCATGTCAATGAAAAAAAATAAAATAGCACACAATGATATAGCGATTTCCATCAATGACAGAATCCATTGATTACAACACGGATTTAGAACAGTTGCTGAAGTTGCACGCGGAGGAATGCGAATCGCTGTCCATCCTGCACCGAAACGCGTATGAAAAATACAATGGGCGTTCCAACTACATCAACATTCCGGTCATCATCCTGTCATCCGCGATTGGGTTCGCCACCGGTATTGACATTGGCTACGACAAGATGAACATTATTCTCGGCATTGGCAGTATTTTCGTTGGCATCATCAAGTCCATCGACACCTACTTCCAGTTAGGCAAGCGCGCGGAGTCGCACCGACTCTGCTCCCTGCAATTCCAGCAAATCAACAAGAAAATCCAGATTGAGCTCGCGCTCGTGCGTTCGCAGCGCGTGGATGCCAAAGACATGATGAACATCATCAAGACCGACATCAAGAACCTCTTTGACATTGCGCCTCTCATTGACCAGGACGTCATTCGGTCCTTCCAGAAGAAGTACGGCAAGCAGGTGGCAAACGAGCCCGGCAAGTACACGTTTGACGCGCACACGCCCAACTTGTGCAACGGACTCAGCATTGTCACTGTGAATTCCGCGCGAAACAAGCAGGATTATGAAGAGAGAACCAGCCGAAAAAGCAGCCGAGACGGCAGTCCGTCGAAAGACAACAATGACAATGGAGGCGGAGGCGGAGGCGGAGGCAGTGGTGGAAGTGGGGGTGTAACTGTCGTCATAGACAATGCATCCATTGCCAAAGAAATTCAAGAGCAAAGGATGCAACAGTATCAAGAGCAGCAGCTGCAAATGCAGCAACCATTGCAGCCACACAACCAATTTCAAATGAACACGCTGACACACCAACTGCAACAGCTGCAACAACAACAGATGCAACAACAACAGTTACAACAACTACAACAACAACATCCAGTAATAATTGAGACCATTCCGGAATCCAGCAACGTGATAATCAATGCCAATTCATTTCGTGCTTCGGCCGATTTCGTAAGAGCACCATCTAATCCGGTTAGTCCTCCTCGCAGCGCCCCTCGCAGCGCTCATCGCAGCGTTCCTCGCACTCCTGTCACATTGCAACCAAGCATCTCTGCTCACCAAAGCGCCGCACCAAGCGTAGCGCCAAGCGTAGCACCAAGCGCCGCACCGTCGGCTCATCAAAGCAAAGCACCAAGCATAGCGCCAAGCGCCGCACCGTCGGCTCATCAAAGCGCCGCACCAAGCGTAGCGCCAAGCGTAGCACCAAGCGTAGCGCCGTCGGCTCATCAAAGCGCCGCACCAAGCGTAGCGCCAAGCGTAGCACCAAGCGTAGCGCCGTCGGCTCATCAAAGCGCCGCACCAAGCGTAGCGCCGTCTGTGCATGGCGACTCCACCCCCACCATGCAACTGGAACTGCAAGAATACATGCAGCCCGAAAACACAACATCTGTCTTTCAAATGACGCAGGAACAATTGCAGCAATTGATTGCATTGCAGCAACAAATGATGCAAGATTTGGAAGGCCAGGATGGCGAAATGATGTGAGCCACCGCGCCGCGTCTTTAAATTGTTTTCGCACATATTTTTAAAAATTGATTTAAAAATATCATCGAATGAACCATAACCACTGAAACGAAATGGAACGCAGAATCAACGCCCGCATTGACGCCTATTTGATTGCATTGAAGCAACAAATCGCCGCCAGGTTTGACGCAGTTCGTCAAAAGCACATCGACTCACAGTCTGTTCCGCCGCCACTCGCCGTGGCAGAAATGCACAAGGACTACATGGAAATCATGGGATTCATTTATTCCGCGGATAAATTGAAACTCTCAAAGGACGACTTCATGAAACGCAAACGCATCAAAAACATGGTTCCCATTTACGACCGGTGCCATGCCAAGCGTGCAAACGGCGAGCAATGCACGCGTCGCAAAAAAGAGGGTTGCGTCTGCTGCGGCACGCACACCAAAGGCACGCCACACGGCATGTTTGACATGTTGGAACCCGCCACCACCAATGTCAAAGTGGAAACGTGGGTGCAAGACATCAAGGGCATCATGTATCACATTGACAACTTGGGCAATGTGTATGACCCGGAAGACATTGTCGCGAACACAGTGAATCCCAACATCATTGCAAAATACGTGCAAAATGCAAACGGGGAATACAGCATTCCAATTTTCAATTAACCCGTTGCGTTCGCACAATATTATATTTTCATTTATGAAATATATAACAAAGAATCGAATCGCAATGGAGCTGGAGACGCTTTTAACAAAAATACAGCAGCCACGGACAGAAGGTCGCAAAATTGGATTCACTTGTTCTTGTTTTGATTTGCTTCATGCAGGTCATTATTTGATGTTAAAGGACGCAAGAGAACAATGTGATTTTTTGATAGTTGGTTTGCAAACGGACCCCACCATTGACAAGCAATATAGAATTGAAACAAATGGAAAAAATAAAAACGAGCCGATTCAAACTTGGGAGGAACGGTTAATACAGATTGAAGGATGCAAATATGTGAATGCGGTTGTCAAATATTCAAGCGAAGAGGAACTGCGCGAAATCCTAAAGAGAATAATTCCAGATGTTAGAATTTTAGGAAGTGATTGGAATGGGAAGAATTACACTGGACATGATTTAAATACACCAATTCACTGGCACATTCGGAATCATGACTACAGCACAAGCAATTTAAGGAAAAGAATCTTCGAAATTGAAAACAAATTGAAGTGACCCGCGAGCTAAAATAATATTTTATTTTTAATGCATTTAAATACATTTGCATGCATGCATTCATACATATTCGCATGGAAAAATTTACGCCAGACTGGGAAGAATGGATTGACCTGAACTTGCGATTGGGAAATTGCAAACAGATCATGTTTCAAAAATCGCTTGATGCAGGGTATAGCTACGCCTTATTGAAACGCAAAATTGGCATTGATTACGCATTGCCACGCACATCATCGTCATCGGAATTGTCCGTCGCCGTTGCGCTCAGAACTGCGCAACGACTACAAGCGAAAAACCTTGAAATTTTCCGGATTGATGGATTTTTGACAGCGGCTGAATGCGAGGAAATTGTTTCACTCATCAACGCATCTGAACTCATCACATCGACCACTTACAACGCGTCGAAACCCAAGGAGACCATCGTGAACAAGGATAGAACCAGCAAGACCTGCTACTTTCGAGACAGCGGCCCGTTGATTAAGGACGTGGAGAGCCGCATTTGCAAAACGCTGGGAATAAACAACAGGCATGCGGAACAAATCCAGGGGCAGAAGTATGAAGTGGGACAAGAATTCCGGTTCCACACTGATTATTTTGCCCCCGAACTGTTGAAACAGGACCCGTCCATTAATGGGCAACGCACATGGACGTTCATGATTTATTTGAATGACGTGGAAGAGGGCGGATACACGTCGTTCCCGCATGCGTATTGTTCATGCGCGCCAAAGACGGGAACCGCCATTGTTTGGAACAATTTGTATTCGAGGGCGTCATCATTGAATGCGGCCGAATGGGGCAAAGAGAACCCGTTTTCATCGCACTGCGGCATGCCCATTATCCGAGGGGAAAAATGCATATTGACCAAGTGGTTCAAAGAAACCGAAATCAACATGAGCATTCCGAATGAAATTTGCGAGCATCATTTTTTGCCAGTGTTTCATCCGGTGGGGTTTGAGAAAGTGCACATGCAACTGGACTGCGTGGATGCCGTGAAACGCTGGATGAATGATGCTGATGAAAGCAAATGGACCGACGAAGCTCTCAACAACGGTGTGGAATCGGGCATGAAAACAAAACATTTGAACATTCATACCGCGCCAACGGAAGTGCTGAACGGACTGCGCGACACGTTCAATGCCATTCTTACAAAATGGATTGAATACAAGACGACATTGACGCACGTCGCAACATACGGCATTCGCAAGTATCTGCGCGGAAGCCATTTGGGAAACCACTACGACAAAAAAAACACACACGTCATCAGCGCCATCATTCATTTGGACGACGTGTCGGACAAACCATGGAACCTCTACATCGAAGACCATCATTTTCGGCCGCACAATGTGACAATGAAGTACGGGGACATTTTGTTATATGAATCCACCACCTGTTTGCACGGCCGTCCGGAACCGTTTGAGGGCGAGTCACACTGCAACATGTATGTTCATTTCAAACCGGACCGATGGTGACACTGCGCGCACGCATGACACACACTTTTATCCAATCACCATGTATAAAAACACCGGCACACTCAGCATGGCCAGTATTATGAAATACATGTTATCATTTACACCAAGCACGTGCATGAAAAATGAAATGAACCTTGCAATGATGATGAAAATGATGGGGGCAATAAGGAATCGTCTAAACAACTGCGAATCCATTTTTTTTGTGTCTGATTGCGGGTTATTAACATACATAAATATATTTATTTTGCATTTATGTATTGCATCACAATATGACGTAGTCGGTGAAATCCGGGTCGTATTCATCTGGCACGGTCGTCATGTCAATTTCATGGCACGACAATGGAATTTGGTTATCATACTCCTTAATTGTCCATCCTGCTGAGCGCTTGGCCTTTCTCTCATCTGGCACATCAAAATCATATTCCCCCACATACGCCGAATTGAAGTATCTCGACCAATCCCCATTGATGTCACGCAACGCAAGTTTGGCCATAACAAGCGGGTCCTGCTTCGCCCAATACATGCTCAATTCGGACCGGTCCTCCTCTCCACTCATGAAAAAGGCACGACATCGTCCCATAAACACGGCAAATCGGGCAACCCCGCCCTTGGCGTGTTTGCCATATTCATTCACAGTTAAACTGGTTCCATCAGCCAAGACGTGGGGGGTGAATTGCAGCTGTTTTTTCTGTTTGCCACGCGTGTTCTCCATGTGTGGGGCGCGAATCGAATAACATGCGTGCTTCATCGAATCCATAAACCCCACAAAATAATAATACGGTCCAAAGTGTGCCCGCGTTGATGCCTTTTTCATGCCAAATGATGCCATATACGACACGTAATTGAAATGCTTGCCCGCGTAGCATGCCATCGGCGATTCCAATGGTTTGCTCCTAATTTTCAAATGCATTATTTCCGGGTTTCGGTTAAAAAATGAGACAACTGATTCCGAAATGGGATAATTCATCATTTGATGTTGATTGAAAATTTCACTCGACAACGCCCACCACCACCGATTTTTTGAACTCATGAATGGAATGCCTGTCCCCTCGCTGGCTTTGCCTTCATCAAACGTTTTATTGAAAAACAGCACGCATCGTTTGTCGCGTTTGGTGTAAACGTATCCACTGTATCTAACCATGTCTTGTGCAAACAATGCCTGCAACGGGGCGCTGCATTGTTCGAGTATTCCTCCTTTGGTGTGTTTTGACAATATGTATGGAAATGTCAATTGAATGCCACCGTCCTTTTTGGTTCCTTCGGAATACAGCAAAAACTCCAAAAACGGAATGGTGTGTTCGCTGTGATTGATTCGGTAAATGCACATTTCCACGCGCGAATCCAATGGCAGTTCCACATCATCGTCCACGTTTGTTTTCAATGCATCCATGAATGGATACTGCAGATGTTCCATCATGTCCGACCCATCAATATCATTGTTGGGAATCGCAGTGTCAATGCCATCCACATAAATATCGGTCATCAATGTCGATGTCATCTGTATCTCTCTCCTAACATGTGCAACTATTTATTTTTGAATTTTTCGGCGAATGGATTCCTTAACCTTTTCTTGGCGCGAATCCATGATGAACTCGCTCAGCTTCTTGGCAGCTTCTTCATCATTGTAGTGTTGCATCAGTGCGGCAAAGAGACTCGTCTTGTTAATCGGAACCTTGACCTTTGTTTTGGCATACACCAATTTGCCGTCGTTGATGTCGAACACGTCAATCTCATTGCTCTTCATGACATTCACCAGCGCATCGGTCAGAGCCTTCTTGTTGTCTCTCAGCGTCTTCATGTCCTTCTGCAGCTTGCGCATGTCATTGTCCACGTCGATCCATGACTTGATGAACTGCACCAACTGTGCCTTGGTTTCGGGCGCCGCCGCGGGTTTGGGTTCTTCTGATGATGACTCACTCATTTTATTGCAGACGTTTGTATAATATGAATGCAATAAAATATTTTTATATTGATGTTCATCATTATTATTCGACATTGCCATCATCATGCATGAAAAAAGTGTTAGTCAAATGCACACATGTATGCGTTTCTTACATTGGGTTGTCGTGTTGATGTCGTCCTCGTCCTCGATTCTCGTGTCGTTTTAGTAGTCGTTGCACCAATCCCCTGTCTGATTGTCGCACCTCGCGATGAAGTCGAATTCTTGGCGTGTGGTCAAGCTTGCCATGATGAGTCGCTCCACGGCAGCACGGTCTTGAGCCACGGCAGCACGGTCTTGAACCGGCACACCAGTGTCCCATATGCCGTCATGCACGACCCGGACAATGCCTTTGTCCGACATTTCTCGCATGATGCCTTGCCCATGAAGCAGACCATTGCACCATTGGCCTTCCATTTCGGTCCATTTTGCCAGGTGTGAGTTATCGTCGCCAACAATGCCGCTGATGTAAATCTCCGTCTTGAATGTGCCTTGTCCGTGCTTTTCGCCGTTTTCGTTCACAAAGCCCTGATACATGCTTCCATTATCATGGTGAATGGTGACCGGCAGTTTCGGCATGGGCATTGCGGCCATTGCGGTGGCATTCCAGTAGTTCGTGGGATTGATGGTCTGCATAGAGTTCTTTGTTCTTCTTGTGGAATCACTGATGGGTTTCAAATGCTTTTTGAAATCAATTCAATTTTTTTCATTTGTATTGATTTTCGAAAATACATCGCGTCATGACCCCATCGCATTCTTCTTTATACACTGCATCCCGTATGAGGCGAAATGAATGCAGTGTATTGGCCAATTGCAGGTCGCGCAGTATGGAAAACATTTTACACACTGTTTGTCTGAATTTCTCTCGACATTGCGTTTCAATTTTGCAAAAAATGTCAATGCAGCATGGTCTTATCGATTTGCACCTCCTTGATGAAGCCCTTCAGAATCTTCTTTTGTGCAGCTTCATCTTTCTCTATGTTTTTATACAACTCTTTGCACAAGTTCAAATACTCAATCTGCATCTTTTCATTCGATTCCCACCCAGGATGCACCTCCATCCAATCCTGGATGACGCGCGTTTGATAGCATGACGTCAAATAAATGAACTTGCGAACGTGTTCCAGTTTGTCATCCTTTTCCCACTCATCATTTTTAATATACATGGTTTCTCTCTTCATGTCCGTGCAATGAATGGGACGCTTGTGCACGTCCATGCCCTTCAGGTTGTTCACGATGATGGAGCTCACGCCTTCAATGATGCCGTTGTTCTTCGTAAATTCCAGGTCCGCAACAGTTATGTTGAGAGATTTCACAAAATCACTCAGTTTAATGGCGTCCTTGCATTCCTCATTCAGGAAGACATTCAGATTAAACTGCGTGTTGTTTGTGGTGTTCACCACATTGTTGTTGCCAATTCTCGGCGTCATCTCTCGAATCGTGTTCATCAATTCCTTGTTCTGATTCAGCAGCTCTTGCACCACCATCTTCTGCTCCTTTTGATGCTCATCGTTCTGGCGTTTGAAATGACTCAGCATGCACGGCACCATGTCCTGCAAACTCAAACAGAAATCATCTCCGTTTCCACTCGTTTTGCACAACTCCGACAAACTGATTGTCACCGTGTCAGTCGATGATTCCTGAGCGGGCAACCGTTTGATGACCTTCACTGGAGCGGCGTCAATCGGCTTATTGCTAGGATTATCTAGGCACTGTTTTTCATGGTACCAACAACTGTTCCTAGCAGGATACTCCTTTTTGCAATATTTGCACTCATATTGGCTAATTTTTGTCCCTTTTTTGCTTCTCGCGTTCAAAATCGTTCTAGAACAATGTTTGCTAGTGGAGAGATGTTTGTTAAAATCCTTTAAACTACACGTAATATAATCACATAACTTGCATTCGAGGGATTTTTGGGGATTTTTAGGGATTTTTGGGTCCAAAAGCTTATCGTCAGAGTCGGTGTCGGATGACATGGCGTCGAGATGATGTATGCGAAGGAGTTGTAAAATGACATGAGAAAAAATCTTTATATGCTTTGGCGTTCTAAATCGTTCTAAATTTTTAGAACAAAAATCCCCAACCCTGGTGCCTTTTTTTAAGCCTTTTTCGGATCCAAAAAACCACTTTTCCCCTCATCCCAAAACATGAGACCATTATGCTCTCGTTTTTTAATACAAATTTGATAAAATAATTTTGTTATTTTTTATTTTTACTCTGCAAGACTCTATAAAATTTTCAGAAAATGGACAAAAAAAATGTCCAAAAACGTGTACCCCGTAACCTTTTTGCGCAAAAACGCGCGGTACTAGGTAAATTTTTTGGCACGTTTTGCAACAAATTTATGAGACCACACATGGTGTGAAAATATTAAAACCGTTGTTTTCAAAAATGAGACCATGTCGCCCAAATGGGCCAAAATGGCGCGCACGATGTCCCAAAATCGGGGTTTCTTGTTTTCGGAAAAAATGGTTTGGCGTTTTCGGGGGATGCAACGGCGCGCACAATGTCCCAAAATCGGGGTTTCTTGTTTTCGGAAAAAAGGTTTTCGTGTTTTGAGCACATATTACAAAATGTGGCATGTCCCTTTTTGGGCATTTCTTATTTTGAAAAAATCACGGTGGCAGTTTGGCGACGTTTTTTCAATTGTGGATTGATGGGATGTGGGTCCATCAATTCATTCATCATTTTCGTCGTCGCTCAAATCAAACGCGGCCCATGAATTGTCATACGTATTGTCGGTTGTTTTCTGCATGAGGGCAATCCCGTGCGCAGTTGCAAATGCAAATTCTCTGCACAGAGAGAATATCATTGCTGATTTTCCGTTCCGTCCTTGAAACGAATTGATGACGTCAATTCTGCGGGTCAAATCAATGTGCCGTTCTTCATCGCGAATCACTTCGGTCGCATTTGACGCGGTGATGGGTTGGATGGATTCGCGCGCGGGTTCAATTTCACCGCGGCATGCAGGGCACCGGTTGTCTTTTTTCAATGATGACAGCAAACACGACGTGCAGAATTTG